>Ga0071330_1070510_pt1 | contig 337354 bp, 275 predicted proteins | sample GBScel77sediment_FD_63802 | JGI IMG/M metagenome (GOLD analysis project Ga0071330, IMG submission 63802) | Hot spring sediment microbial communities from Great Boiling Spring, Nevada - Cellulolytic enrichment Sediment 77C v2 (version 2) | ecosystem: Environmental > Aquatic > Thermal springs >... | reverse complement strand
CAACGCTTTTGTTACCGCGAGAAATTGTTGCATTTGATTTGTCATGTTGCCAAATGTCGAAATGACCTTAACACCTTAGATATTCCCGGGCAAGAAAAAGTTTCTTCCAATTTGGGTGTGCGGCGGAGTTACAAAGGCTGACTTTGGATAGCCTATCGAACCAGTTCAACGGTCTTTTGGAGGGGAAGTTCAAACTGCCGAGACGCAGAGAATGCAGACACGTAATTGGCTTAGCCTTTTTGATATGCGGCATGTTACTGGCTGGACCTGCCCAAAAATCTTGGTGGAGTAGGGACGCATGGTGCCATGTGATGCTTTTCAACGCAAAGACGCAAAAGTGCAGAGCAAGGTATGGTGTGCAGTCCACTGCGTGCTGGGGGCGGTCATGCAGGCCCGGTTTTTGGGCTTGAATTTGGTTTTTCCGCGCTCTCACGAGCGCGGCTACGAGGTACGACGGCGCATGCCCGTCCACGGGCGCAGGTCCACACGTGCCGGATGCCGGTGGCTTGGAGGGTCGGGTTCAACCCCGACCCATTTTGGACGACGTGGAAGTCGTCCCTCCAGTGGAAACGAAATCGACGTAGACGCCGTCGTGAGACGGCGGATTAAAAAGGGCTATTGGGTATTTGGGGTTTTACGGCGGGCGGCCAGGTGCTGGGTACGCTTTAGTACCTGTGTTTCATTCCGGATATGAGCTCGGAGTTATTCGCCGGAATGCAATAACCGCCGCACAACCACACCGAGCGGGCGCCTCGGTGAGGTGTCCCTACTCCAAAAATGCTTTATTGTAGCGGCGTGTACCCCCCCGCTGAATTCCGCTGGTGCGGGATTAAGCTGGCCGAGCATGTCTTTTGGTAACGAGCGAATTTGCATCGGCTATGGGAACCAGGTCGTTTTTTCAACGGACTCCCGGGTTAGAGCTGGGATAACTTGCTGGTCGAGCGCATTTGCACCGCGGCAACTTTGCTGGGTGAAAACCAGGCAGTGGTCTGGTTTTTCTGCCGCTAAAATTCAAAGGTACCCGGCTGGTTAACGCTTAAAGCGAGTTACCCTTCCCCTGGCTTGAGCGACTTAAAAATTTGACAGATGTCAGTTTTGAGCATATGTTCATAACGAATTGCCTAGGCCATGGTGCAGACGCAAGGTCGGGTTTGTGCCGCAGGTGACCTACTTCAAGCCCGCAGGTGTGCCAATGCGGGCACTTGAAGAGGTTACCTTGACCTTGGACGAGCTTGAGGCACTGCGCCTGGCCGATTTCGAAGGCCTGTACCAGGAACAGGCTGCAGAAAAAATGAACATATCGCGCGCAACTTTCGCGCGGATTGTCGAGAGTGCTCGTAAAAAAGTGGCCGACGCGATACTGCACGGCAAGGCACTCCGTGTTGAGGGTGGGCCGGTCATAGTGGAAGGACGAATGGTTATGCCAATAGGACAAGGAAAAGGACAGGGCGGCCCTGGTCTGGGCCGCGGGCCGTGTGGTGGTGGGATGCGCCGTGGTGGTGGCGGCCCGGGCGGTCGCGGCGGCGCGCCTGCCTGGTGCGTTTGTCCGAGTTGCGGCGAACGCGCGCCACATGTCCCGGGTGAACCATGCAACCAAAAGATTTGTCCCAAGTGCGGATCGCGAATGGTCCGCGCTGATTGAAATGCAAAAGAAAGGAGGTGAGATCGTATGCCGTTCGGTGATGGAACAGGTCCAATGGGACTGGGTCCAATGACGGGCCGCGCAGCGGGGTATTGTGCCGGGTTTGGTATGCCCGGTTACATGAACCCGATCCCCGGACGTGGCTGGGGTCGTGGGTTTTGGGGTCGCGGCGGCGGGCGCGGTTGGCGGCACTGGTTCTGGGCCACTGGTTTGCCCGGCTGGATGCGTTGGGGTTGGGGGTCTGCATCCCCAACAGCACCAACAGTCACGCCGGAGACAGAAAAGCAGTGGCTGAAAAACCAGGCCGAATTCCTCCAGGCGCGGCTGGATGAAATCCGCAAGCGACTCGACGAACTCGAGTCGGAGAAAACACCATGAAGATCGCAATCACATCCACCGGCGCGTCCACTGATGCGCCGGTGGACCCAAGGTTTGGTCGCGCCGCGTTCTTTATCGTATTCGATACTGAAACCGGCGAATATACCGCGCTCGACAACACTCAGGGCCTTAACAGTCCGCACGGTGCCGGTATCCGCGCTGCTGAAACATTGTCACAGCTCGGAGTGGAAGTGGTCATTACCGGCAATTGCGGGCCAAAGGCCTTAATAGCCTTGGAAGCGGGTGGCATCAAAGTGTTCACGGGCGCAACGGGAACGGTGCGCGAGGCGCTGGAAAAATTCAGGCGCGGCGAACTTGATCATTCGGCACGTCCAACCTCTGGCCAAAACGAGCATGAGGGAATCAACTAAAATGGACACCAATCAAATTGTTTATCGGCCTATTGGCGTTATTCGCAGTCCGCACACTGACCCGGAGAAGACGCCGATTCAACCTGCGTTTGCATCCGGTTGCCGTGGCACAGCCGAAATTTTTCCCGAGTTCGCCGATGGTCTGCGCGATATCGAGGGGTTCTCGCACATTTACATCATTTATCACATGCACCGAGCCGCGCCGTTGAAGCTTCTGGTCAAACCGTTCCTGCACGATGTTTTGCATGGTGTATTTGCCACGCGCGCGCCCAACCGGCCAAACCCGATCGGCCTGAGCATCGTCAGACTCGAACGCCGCGAGGGCGACGTGTTGTACCTCGACGGTGTAGATGTGCTGGATGGCACGCCGTTGCTCGATATCAAGCCGTACGTTGACCGGTTCGATTGTATCCACCCCACGCGCAACGGTTGGTTGAGTGAGGTTGACCCTGCAACGGCTGAACGTCGTGGCCGACGCCAGACGAAATGAAACTGGCCATAGCAAGTGGCAAAGGCGGTACAGGGAAAACCACGGTGGCAGTGTGCATCGCACTGTCTGCCGATAGGCCGGTGCGGTTGCTCGATTGCGATGTGGAGGAACCGAACTGCCATCTGTTCCTGAAACCACAAATCCAGTTGCGTAAGCCCGTGACGGTCCCGGTGCCGGAGGTGAACACAGATAGGTGTTCGGGGTGCGGCCAGTGCCGTGACATCTGCCAATTTAATGCGATTGCGGTCCTTAAAAGGAAAGCGGTGATTTACCCCGAGCTATGCCACAGTTGCGGCGGATGCGCGCTTGTGTGCCCGACTGACGCAATTCGCGAAATCGAGCGCGAGATCGGCTACGTGGAGGTCGGGTCGCGTGATGGCGTAATGCTTGTGACCGGCACACTGCATATTGGCCAAACGCTAGCTCCGACGGTGATTCGTGCAGTCAAGCAACACGCGGCACCTGAAGGGCTAACAATCATTGATTGTCCGCCTGGCACGGCCTGCGCCATGGTTGCTGCTGTGAGGGATGCCGATCATGTTTTGCTTGTGACCGAGCCGACACCGTTCGGTTTGCATGACCTCAAGCTTGCAGTTGCAACGGTGCGTAAGTTGGGCTTGCGGTTTAGCGTCGTGCTCAACCGGGTCGATATAGGCGATGATCGCGTCATCGAATATTGCAGGCAAGAAGGTATCCCTGTGCGTCTGCAGATCCCAGATGACAGGCGTATTGCTGAAGCGTATTCGCGTGGTGAACCGCCCCTCAATGCTAGGCCCGAGCTAAAGGTCGGATTCCAACAATTCCTGGACGAGCTGGGCACATGAAAGAAATTGTCATACTCAGCGGTAAGGGCGGTACAGGCAAAACGACTGTTGCAGCATCGTTAGCTGCACTTGCTTCGGATGCGGTGATTGCTGATGCCGATGTTGATGCGGCAGATCTGCACATTGTGCTTCAGCCCCGGACCGTTGAACAGCATGAGTTCCGAAGCGGTCACGTTGCGGTTATCCGGCAGGCCGATTGTTCCGGGTGTGGAGTGTGCAAGAGGCATTGCCGGTTTGATGCGATAAAAGCAGTTGAACAGAATCACGGCCAACTGACGTTTGCAGTTGACCCAAGTGAATGCGAAGGTTGTGGTGTTTGTGTCAGGGTGTGTCCGAATCGTTCAATTGATTTCCCTGAACGGGTCAATGGCGAATGGTACATTTCACGAACGCGGTTCGGTTGGCTTGTGCACGCACGACTACATCCTGGGGCCGAGAATTCAGGCAAGCTTGTCACGCAGGTCCGCAGTGTTGCACGGCGGCTCGCCCAACAACAACGTGCCCGTTTGATAATTACCGATGGTCCCCCGGGGATTGGCTGCCCTGCGATTGCTGCTATATCAGGTGCAGACGTAGTGCTTATCGTGACTGAGCCGACTGTCTCCGGTGCGCATGACCTCGAGCGTGTTTTGGCTCTGGCGCGACACTTTGACGTGCCTGCTTTTGTAGCGGTCAATAAATGGGATATCAACCCGGATAACGCGGCGCTCCTTGAGCATCGCGCAGCAGCTTTGGGGGCGCAATTGTTGCCCCGAATCCCTTTCGATTCAGCAGTTGTAAATGCGCTAGTTAACTTGCAGCCGGTGGTGCAGGTTGGCCCTAGCCAGGCAGCAGAGCAAATCCGTCGCATTTGGGTCGAACTAACCAAATGGCTGACTTAAGCCAGGCAAAAGTATGATCCGCATAACTCTTGTTGTTGACAATACAGCGCACACGCCCGGGTTAGAAACCGAGCATGGTTTAGCTGTGTGGGTTCAGACCGACGCGGGGCAGGTACTGTTTGACACCGGCCAGGGCACCGCACTGCTACGGAACTTACAGGCATTGGGCATTAATCCCGCCAGCGCAGATGCAATTGCACTAAGTCATGGCCACTACGACCATACGGGTGGGCTACCTGCAGTCTTGCGTACCAACCCGCACGCTTTGATTTATTTACACCCTGCCGCTACAGCCGCCCGCTACAAACGACCCTCACAAAGCTCCGCTACAGAAGGAGACACAGTCCGGGAAATCGGAATGCCACAGGAAGCCCGTGCATTGGTAGAGCGTTATTCTGACAGGGTACGGCATGTCGATCGTCCGACTGAAATACTGCCTGGGATTTGGCTCACGGGGCGCATACCGCGACGCGACCCCGAAGAAGACCTTGATCGCGAGCCGTTCTTTCTCGATTCACACGGTACGCAACCCGATCCGTTTGATGACGATCAAGCGCTGTATCTCACGACAGCAAAAGGTGTAGTTGTGGTACTGGGTTGCGCACATGCAGGTGTAATTAACACGCTTGATTACATTCGTGAGTTGACGAGTCGAGTGCCTATTCGTGCCGTAATTGGAGGGATGCACCTCCGCAACGCAGGCCAGCAAAGGCTTGCCTGGACGATCGCTCGGCTTGCCGGATTTAGTCCCGGCCTCATCGTGCCTCTGCATTGTACAGGTGACAATGCCGTTGCGGCGCTTTTGACGGCATTCGGCGCCAAGGTCTGCAAAGGCGGTGCCGGAGCAGTGTTTGAGTTTTAACTGTGAACACGAACTACGAAAACATGGAGAAGCAAACAATGTTGATAGCGATACCGATATCTGGCGGAGTGCTTAGTGAGCATTTTGGTCACGCAGAACAATTTGCATTTGTGGAGGTGGACACTAGCTCGAAGCGGGTAATTTCGGTGCGATCCGAAGCGGCGCCGCTGCATCAGCCGGGGTTATTACCGCGCTGGTTGCATGAACGCGGTGTTCAAGTTGTTATTGCGGGTGGGATTGGGCCGCGCGCATTACAATTGCTCGAGGAAAACGGAATCGAAGTAATTTACGGCGTCCAGCCCGACACACCCCAAAAACTAGCGGGGTTATACCTCTCCGGTGGACTCGTCACCCGGTCAAACCCATGTGATCACTAAAGTTACCCTCGTACCACAATAGAGGTAGTATTTCGGGAGGTTATGGCGTCGGAGAACTATTGAGTTGTTTTGAAGATTCAGTCTGTTTTTCACATTTGGTGAGATACCGAGGGGGGTCAGTGTGTGCGATAGGTTTTTGGGAGGCAGATCCCAAACTACGAAAACGCGAATCTATTGCTGATTTTCCGATTTCATTCATCTTTGGTCCAGTACTGCCATGCCTAGGAGGAGCAAAGTGAGTAGGTATGTGTTCAAGGCAAAATACAGGGCCCGTGCACATGACAGCCCAGCCGCTATGGGAAGGTCAGGTAGGGGATAGTTTTGGGTTCCCATGCTCGGTAGAATTACTTTTAGGTTTGAGGTGCCTTTCTCAAGACTAGCTTTGTTGTACGGGCACCTTTGTATGCTAGTGGTAAACGGTATAAGGTGGATTAATGAAAAACGATGAAAGTGTCTATTTGTTGCAAATGCGAGCTTTGGTTATTTAGTAGTGGAAGCCGAGTTCGAATAAGATTTTGGATGATATAAAGACGGTGGCGGTGTTTGAAGGTAATGGTTAGTGACGGTGCTTAAGTGTTTAGTCGCCAAATTGAGAAATTTAGTGTGGCGGCGAAGGCTACCCATAAAAGGTATGGGATGAGTAAGGATGCAGCTATTTGGCTGACGCGCCGAAATGCAGCGATTGTAGCAATTATGGCCAAGGATAGTAATACGATTGTAATGAATGCTAGTCCCGGTTTATGCAGTCCGAAAAATATAGGGGTCCATGCTGCGTTAAGTGCCAATTGCACAAAGAACAGGGTTAGGGGCTTACGTTGTGCTGTGAATCCACCACGTTTCCACACTAGCCATGCGGCAATTGCCATTGTGGCATAAAGCATTGTCCAAACTGGGCCGAATAACCAGCTTGGTGGCGTCCACGACGGTTTTTGTAAGCTTGCGTACCAATCGCCGGGTGAAAACGCTATGCCTATTAGTGTGGGGCAGTAACAAATCACCACCCAAATAATCAGGCCCCAGCCCGATGCAATTGGTTTAAAAATGTTAATCATTCTTACTTGGGGTTTGGTTAGATTTGAGCATAGCCAACATTTAGGCAGTGCACGCTCTAGGGGAGGTGTAAGCTATTTAAGCGGCATAGTGCAGGTGGGGTTTATCCATCGATTTGCGATTTCAGCTACGCGTCTGCCTAGGCTTTCTGCTGTGAGTTTATCAGCTTCGTTAGGGGCTTCTTCGGGTGGTTCATTAGCAGCTTGTGCCATTACGCCAATGTAGCTGCTTAAGCGATTTATGCCCTTGTCGTTAAACGGTAAGTCTGTGAGTCCGATCCAAATCATGCCGTGCTGCATAGCTAGGGTGAAAAGGTATTGGAGTGTGCTGAGTTTATCACCACTAGGTCCGCTGGAGATAGTGAAACCGGCTGCGAGTTTGTCTTTCCAGGTGCGGTGGAACCAGCGCTCAGAAGTTGCATCTGCAAAGGCTTTGAACTGAGCTGCTGGTCCCCCCATGTATGTTGGTGTCCCGAAGATTATGGCATCGCTTTCATCTAATTGTGCTAATAGAGATTCATTAACAAACCGGCCGTTTTGGACGTCTTTATCTTGGATTTGGAGCAATTGCACTTGGGTGTTTAGCGCGCTCGATGCACCTTTGGCAGCAGCCTCTGCTAGTTTAGCCGTGTGACCGGATCCAGAGTAGTAAACTATGGCGATTTTCCCCATACACTTAATTACTCGTTTGTGTTTGACGGTTTGTCAAATTTTGGCGGCCTTTGGATTTTGCAGATTTTATGACACTCGTGGTGTAAGATTAAATTTTAACCCAACGGCTAGGAAGCAGGAACTGGCGTTGTTGGGATCCTCCATTTTATGGTTGGTTCTTGGGTTTTGTTTTTGCGCTTACGGATGCTAGGTTGGAACAAGTTGGTGAATTATGGTACTGATTGGGGTGAATAGGGGCCCGTAGAATGCTGGGTCCAAGGAGAATGGGCTCCTGTTGTTGAAGATGTTGCATGTGGCCGGTTCTTCTTGGAGGTTTTGTGCTAGGAGCTTCTTTACTCAAGAGAATAGTTGATGGGTAAAACCAGACAGTTGCCTTGGGTAATTAGCCATGAATTTTCTGTAGGTAAATTTTTTCTGTGGACAGGGCTCTCAAGGTGTGGGCGATATAAGGGGTAGGGCATTGGCGGTATCGATCTTTTAGGAATTTGTAACGGTGGTTTTATTTCAGTAGAGAGCAGGAAGGGCAGGAGCACCTTCACCTTTGGGAAACCACATTAATTCCTGTGGTGAATAAGAAGGCGAATTATGTTAAGCTGTTGCCAGTGGGAGAAAGGAAGAAAAGGGTCGGTCTTCCTGTGTGCTCTTCAATTGCAAAGGAATTCCTGAGTGGTTGGGAATTTTACGTGCAGATTGGGGGCTAGGAATTCCGGGAGCCCTTAATTGAACAAGCGGTGAAATCATGAAGTATGGGCTATTGATTGGGACGGCGTTTCTAGTTGTTTGTTTGGTTTATGGGCAAGGGCCTTTAAGTCCGCCTGGACCACCTGGTCCGGTAATGCGGTCGTTAGAACAAATTGAGCCGCGTTGTCCGATAAGCAAGGCTCCGTTTGTTATTAATGAGCCGGGATCATATTATTTGACCACGAACCTGCAAGTGAGTGCTGGGAGCGCGATATTGATCGTTACTAACTGTGTAACGTTGGACTTAAATGGATTCACCATAGCTTCCTTTTCTCCAAAGGCTCTAGATCCTGCAATCTCGATCAATGGCGGGCTGGGGAGTATAACGATTAAGAACGGGGTTATTAGAGGTGGAGTTACCAATGATGGTTCAGGCAATTTTAAGGGTGGTGGATTTGCCTCTGGCATTTATTATTTCCCTGCTGCGGGTCCGCTTATCCGCTTAATAACGTTCGGGTACGTGAGGTTAGAATTGAGGGGTGTCTTTTGAGTGGCATAAATTTGGGGACAAATGGAGGTACCACGGTTAAAAATTGCCAAGTACGTACCGTAGGAGGCACTGGGATTATAGCGCAGAATGTTTTTGACTCGGAAGTTACCGATTGTGGCTCAGATGGAATTAGTTGTGTTGTGGGGTCCCGGAATTACGCGGAGTCAATCTCAGGAGGTGCAGTAGTTGGAGTGGTGATTCGTGATTCGTGGGGGAAAAGCAAGACGGGGATAGGAATATCAGGCCAGTGTGCGCTGAATTGTTGGGGTGAGAGTGTGAGTGGTCATGGAATCCGCGTGTGCCAAGCGCAGAACTGCTTAGGCAAGAGTGAATCCTCTTTTGGACTGTATGCAACGGATACGGCGATTGGTTGTGTGGGTGAGAGCCAAACCCATACTGGATTGCGGGCGAAGGTGGCCTGTGATTGTCGTGGATTAAGTGTGAATGGTACTGGATTAGTGGCCACGAGTGTGCATGGGTGTTATGGAGAAAGCATCAATGGTGGCGTAGGGGTAGAAGCCGAGATTGCTTCTTTTTGCATTGGTTCACGGGTTAATGGCTGTGCAATAGCTTCACTTATTGGAGTTGGATGTTATGCCACTGCTGGGACCAATCATGTTACTTACAGGTACAATATGCCATAGGCGGCGCGATTGTAAGGGGAGACCCAAAACCTTAAGGATTATGGAATTGGGCGTTATGATGGGGCTGTTTGATCCGCGGGGTGACAAGCACAGTCGGCATGTGTGCCGGCTAAGAAACCGGGGCGAATTTATGAAGGTTTGCAGAAGCAAGTGTAAGAAAAACCTATGGGGATTTGGGATGGCATTTTTACTGCAGGTAATAAGTGTTGCCTGCAATGCACAAGGTGATTTGGTACCGCCTGGCCCTCCAGGTCGGACTATGAAAACTTTAGACCAAATTGAGCCTCGGGTTCCGATTTCACGTGCTCCATACGTAATAACGACTTCGGGTTCTTATTATTTAGCGACCAACCTTGTGGTAGATTCTGGAGACGCGATCATAATTGAGGCTGACGAAGTCACTATAGATTTAAATGGGTTTAGTTTGTGTTCTAAGGCAAATCCTCCTTCCGGTTATGGGGTTTGTTTTGGAAAACCTACCATTCGGAATGTGACAATTCGGAATGGAATAGTTACTGGGTCGATTACCAACGACGGCCTTGGTCAGTATGGCGGATGCGGATTTTTATATGGGATAGCGTCTAGGTGGTATGGAGGGGAATTAAGAAATGTGCGGATAATGAATGTACAAGTGGGTGGTTGTGCAGTTGGTGGGATCAGGTTGGGGAAAGGGTCGCGTACATTGGTGAAGGGGGGCCTAGTGCATACGATTGGCGGTCGTGGGATTGAGGCTGGGATAGTCACCGATAGCCAAGTTATGAATTGTAAATTTGGGGCGATAAACGCCTTGATTGTTTCAGATTCGGTTGGGGAGTCTTGGGATGAGGGTGCCATACAAGGGGCGATTGTGATGGGGTCTCGTGGGTTATGCCGAAACGCGCCGGGGATTCAAGCTACGAATGTGTATTGTTCTTACGGTTTGAGTTCAAACCAGGAGGGTATTATTAGTCGGGTATGTTGGAGTTCTCGTGGTGTAAGTGAAGGTGGATATGGAATTTCGACATGGGTAGGGGTGGACAGCTACGGGCGCAGTCGGGACAAGTGTGCCTTGAGTACGCGCGTTGTGCGGAATGGTTATGGGGTGAGCCGAGATGGATACGGGATTTACGCTGCGGTGGTTGAAAATAGTTATGGGGCGGCCACTAATTTTCACGGTATTAGCGCGGAAGTAGTAGGATTCTCCGTAGGGTATAGCTCTACAGGTGCAGCGATTTTTGCCTTTATTGGGAATGGATGCAAGGCAGCCTCGGGTACGAATTCAATCGTGTATAAGTACAACATGCCTTGAGGGGAATATATGGGTAACTACGGTAATGCAGTCGTTTTGCTGCCATTGATTTTTTGGGGGCTTGGGGGTGTCCAATCTTGCTTTGCTCAGGGGTCCTTGGAGCCTAGTGGTCCTGTGGGGCCATGCATGAAATCGCTTGTCCAATTGGAACCCCGACAACCGATTTCAGTGCCGGCCGTGATTTTGCAGCCCGGGGCTTATTATTTAACGACTAACGTATTTGTCAGCAGTGGTGCGGGAATCGTGATTTTGACGAATGACGTTTGGTTAGATTTGAATGGTTACACTATTCAAGCCGTGCCTTCCTTAGTTGGAGGGTATGGGATTAGGATCGGTCCGGATCTTGGGAATATTGTAGTAGAAAACGGGTTTATCCAAGGGGGTGTGACGAATGATGGAATGGGAGGGTATAGTGGGGGTGGGTTTCTGACTGGGGTTAAAAGCGATGGCCTCGCCCAAAACGTTTTTGTGAGGAATCTATCTGTGAGCGGATGTAGGGAGGATGGTATTTCCTTGGGTTTACACCATAGTTTGATTGTTGAGTTTTGTTCAGTATACACAGTAGGGCGATTCGGAATCACAGCAGGCTTGGTAAAAGAGTGCAGTGCTACTGATTGTGGTGGTGGGATATATGGTTTACGAGTAGAGGATTGCAGTGGGGTTTCAGTGACGAACGTAGGGGTTAACGGTTCCGAAATTGTGAACTCTTACGGAGCAAGTAAGAAAGGGTATGGGGTTTTGGCTGAAATGATCGTTAATTGTTTTGGGCAAAGCTCCAACGCAATTGGAGTGGTTTCTTCGTTGGCTGAGAACTCCGCTGGCTTCAGTGAGGATGCGCATGGTATGCATGTGAGGTATTGTTCATCTGGATGTAGGGGTGTGAGTAAGTCTGGCTTAGGGCTTTCTACAACGGTTGCTAGTACTTGTGTGGGAACGAGCACGAATTGGATGGGTATATGCACGGTTGTAGCCCAAAATTGTTTTGGGTTTAGTGTAAGTAGTGTGGGTTTGTATTCTGACACAGTCAGTTTCTCGGTCGGGTGTCGCTCCAATGGCTGCGCTATACAAGCTACGGTGGGGAATAGTTGTTGGGCTATGAGTGGTTCGAACTCTATCGTGTATAAATACAACATGCCATGAAAGCTGAACAAGTACCTGGGAGCATGGAATGTGATTATGACAATAGAGGAAAGGTGGGTGTGCCATACCTTATAATGAGTTGCCTGATTAGAAACATGTGGTTTCCAGTGTTTGAAGACAAAATGGATTCAAACCATTCTCAAACATTATTGAGATTCTCAAGGGGTAGGCTTGCTGGGTTTTTGATCTGGGCAAGTGCAACGATTGGTTGTTGTTTAGCGCAAGGGCCGCTTGCTCCTACGGGACCGCCACGACCCGATAATGAAAACTCTCGATCAAATTGAACCTCGTATAGGAATTTCTGCCGCTCCGTATGTAATAACCAACTCTGGGTTTTACTATCTGACCACAAACCTTTACGTGAGTTTGGGTAATGCGATTGTGATTAGCACGAATGACGTGAGTTTGAACCTTAATGGTTACACCATAAGTTCGGATGAATCACCACCCACGGGTTATGGAATTATGATAAATTCTGGCCTGCGGAATATTACTATTGAGAATGGGGTGATTAAAGGTTTTGTCACCAACGATGGTCACGGAAACTTTGATGGAGTTGGGTTTAGGATGGGTATAGGTAGGATTTATCCGGTTTATAACGTGTACGTTAAAAACGTGACGGTAGTGGGATGCGCAGCTTCAGGGATTTACTTGGGTGAGAACGAGCCGACCGTGATTGAAAATTGTGTTGTAGAAAGTGTAGGTGCATATGGGTTAGCTGCGGGTATAGTCAAAAACTCCCTGGCTTATGATTGTAAATATGGCGCGGTATTAGGGGGGGACGATCTACAATTGTTGGGGTTCTTCATTTGACGGTCCTGGTATAGATGGTGCTGAAGTGGTTGATTGTGTTGGAGAAAGCGTTAGTGGCGTGGGGATCTCTGGGAAAACGCTCCGAAGTTGTATGGGCAACAGTGAGAGGGGGATTGGAATTTCAGGAATCGTAGCAGAAGCGTGTTTCGGAAGTAGCAGTAGTGGGTATGGATTATTGGCGCATCGGAGCGCTATAGGATGTATTGGTACTAGTGTCAACAGTGCGGGTGTGTTCTCAGACATCGCTCGAGTGTGTTACGGCCTTAGCACAAATGGTATTGGTATAAACGCTAGAACGGCTCAGGGCTCTTACGGGCAAAGTAGCAACGGCATTGGGATCCAGTCAGTTACCGCAATTTTGTCTGTGGGGAATCGATCTTCTGGTCGGGCGATCCAGGCTTCACTCGCAGTAAGTAGCTATGCCTTTAGTGGCACAAATTACATTCTGCTTAAGTACAATATGCCGTGAAACTAGATACTTTTTGCACAATTACGGTGTTATGGAAGATGACCATACGGGCGTTTCTGCTTTTGACCCCGGCATTAGTATTTTTCCCGTATGAAGTGGAAGGCTTGACTACCATCTCGGAAACCAATCATTTTGCGTATGGGGCAAATATCGGGTGGCTGGAATGGAGTGGGGATGTAGAGAATGGGGCGGAGATTGGTGAATATGTCTGTTCCGGGTACATTTGGGGTGCGAACATAGGCTGGATTGTGCCAGGCAGTGGTACGCCTGCGAACGGGATCCGTTATCAGAACAATTCTGCTACTGATTGGGGTGTAAACCATGACGGAACTGGGAAATTGCGAGGATACGCCTATGGGGCAAACATTGGATGGATTGCATTTGAAGAAATAGGTGACCCACGGGTGGATTTAGTAACAGGCAAGTTGAGCGGGTATGCGTGGAGTGCCAATTGTGGGTGGATTTCGTTGAGTAATGTGCAGGCGGTTGTACAAACAGTGTGCCTTCGGCCCGGCGTGGATGCAGACCGTGACGGAATAAGGGACGCTTGGGAACTTGAATACACTAACACCCTTGCGATTTTTGGCGTTGATACCGATATCGATTGAGATGACACAAGAGACTTAGAAGAGTACCTTAATGGGACGAATCCCCTTGATGCCAACGATGTATTCCGAATTGTGAGTATTGAACGTGTTGGATCGCTGATTGCGCTTCGTTGGACCAGCAAGTCTAATCGCTGTTACAGACTGGAGTGCAGGTCGACTCTTTTAGGTACCGAGTGGAGTGAGCTTTCATTAGGTTTTGAAAATAGTTTGGGTTGGAGTACAGCCACAATTCCGTACGCTGGTTGTATGGGCTTTTTCAGGGTCCGGGCAGTTCGCCCATTGATGCCTTAGCGGGGGGTGAGCGCACACACAAGCTGGGATAGAAGAGGATAAAAAAGAGTGAGGTACGTTTAGGGCTCCGCTCCTTTTTTAAGATCAGGACCTGTGAGCTAGGTAAGGTTTGCTCCAGCGAAAGAATTAATTAAGTCAACAAAGGACCCCTCGCTTCTAAAAAATTGGTGTGCTAGTTGATTGGGCTTATGAGTGGATAGTGGGAGAGTTGGTGGTTTGGGGGGATTTTTGCTTGTGTAATAGGTGCACTTTTAGAGTATTTTTGACTGAGGGGCGAAAGACCGGTTGTGAATGGCCAATGTGATATGACGGAAACGGGTCGTGGGTTTTTACATGGACGGTCGATGCTCCTGGGCTTTTGGGGTACGCTAAATTCCTGGCATGTTACGTGCCGTGCCCAGGGGGTCTGAACGAATACTGGGTGAAGAGTGCTTTATTGGTTGCTTGGTTTCCTTATCTAGCGGCGCCTGAGTTTTCCAAACATGGAAGATGGGGGAGTCCCAATATTTGGTCTGAGGCCTCTACCTCTTCGAGGCAAATGGGAATATTTCCCAAATAGGTTGGGTTTGGGGAATTGCCTTTTAGGAAAAGTATGGCGAGTCTATTTAGTGTGCATCGGATTTTTGGTGTGGTTAGAGGTCGTACAAACTGTCATGGGATTTTAGGGAATGATACCCATGCACTTTTTTGTTTACTACTTTTAAGGCAAGTTGCCACGAATGCTACGCCCACCCAACCATCGATCACAGTTGGGTATTTAGCAGTATCAGGCTTAACTGTTTCCCCTGCTTTCCATTTCCGGACATCCGCCTCAAAGCATCTGTGTAACCGGGCAAATGCGTCGTGGAAACCTTCCATATGGCCGGCGGGAAGTTTGGACTCGGCCAGCAATTCTTGTGGTATGTCTTTTGGGAGGAATCCATCGCCTGGGATTACTGCGCCGCGCCAGTATACGCGGTCAGGTTGTGCTAGTAGATGGATACGCACGCAATCAGGTTCTTCCTGTCGCCATATTAGGGCGCCGCGTTCGCATACTACTTCTATGCCGAGATCGTTTTTGTGGCCGATTGAGACCTGTGACGCACGGATAAGAGCTTTTGCGTTATTGTTTAGTCGGCAGTAAACGGTCATGTGATCGTCTAATTCGCGACCTTCCACGAAGGTTTCAAGGTTGGCTGATAGATGTGTTACTTCGAGGCCTGTTATGAACCGCAATTGCATGAGGGCGTGGATACCGATGTCTGCGGCGCATCCTGAAGGTCCGGCGATTTTTGGATTGGTTCGCCAAGCAGCTTGTGGGTTACCGAAATCTTCAATCTTTGCAGCCAGCCATCCTTGTAGGTAATATGCGTCAACCCATCTAACCTCACCGAGCAATCCGGATCGGATGATATATCTTGCGAATCGGCTGGTCCAAAAACCGGTGTAAGCGTAAGCGACGGCAAATGGGATATTAGATTTTTTGACGGCTCGGACCAGTTTTGCAGCTTCTTCTAGTGAAGTAGCTAGGGGTTTTTCGATGCAGACTGGAATATTGGCCTGGATGGCTTTGATTGCGGGGTCGTAATGAACATTGTTTGGGGTTGCTATGACCACGTAATCCAATCGATCGTCTGCGGGTAACTTAGGCTGATCGTCAAACATTTCATCGTAGGTTTTATATCCGCGGATTGGGTAAGGCCATTTTTCTGCTTCTTGTAGTGCAATTTGCGGGTCAGAGGAGAGTGCCGCGGCGACGATCCGACGCGTTCCGTCGAAGTGGATAGCGCGTTCGTGGACTCGGGCGATGAACGCGTTGCGTCCACCTCCGATTAATCCGACGTTTAATGGTTTTGGGGACACAGGCATTTTAGCCTCCTTTATGTTGCGTTACTGAAAGTGGTTTTGAGCGGAATTCGATTTTAACATTAGATTTGGGAGTCCAAATACGCAAGCAATTTCAAGATGATTAGCAGCTGTAGGATGGCGGCCACACGCTTGTAGTTTTAGCAGTTCGTGATATCAGCACCGGAATTTTTGCTGGAGAATCAGAGCAGAGATAGCATAATGACCGCCCTAATAGGAAGAGGGAAAGGAGTGTGCCATGAAAGTTATTGTTACCGGAGGCGCAGGTTACATTGGCAGTATCGCCACGGAAGTGCTTTTAAATGCTGGCCATCGAGTTTTAGTGGTCGACAACTTGAGCAAAGGGCATCGGAGTGCAGTGCCAAAAGGCGCGGATTTTGAGCGTGTCGATTTGAGGGATAAAGACGCGTTAGCCAAGGTGATTTCTTATTTTCGGCCGGAGGCGGTCATGCATTTTGCCTCGTACACGCTTGTCGGTGAATCGATGGAACACCCCCTAATGTATCTGGGCGACAACGTTAGGTGTGCACTTAACTTGTTGGAAGCGATGTTAGAGTTTGGGGTGAAGAAGTTTATTCTTTCGTCGACGGCGAATCTTTTTGGTATTCCGGAGCAAGTACCAATTCCTGAGGACGCACCGATTAATCCTGGGAGTCCTTATGGGGAGTCAAAATTTTACATCGAGCGTATATTGCATTGGTTGAGTGTAACTAGAGGATTGAGGTATGCGGCTTTGAGATATTTTAATGCGGCGGGTGCCACTGAGGAACGTGGGGAGGACCACCGGCCAGAGACTCACTTAATTCCTGTGGTATTGAGTGTTGCTCTTGGGAAACGAGAATATGTCACGGTTTTTGGTAACGATTACCCTACGAAGGACGGCACCTGTGTGCGTGATTACATTCATGTTGTAGATTTGGCCGAGGCGCATGTGCTCGCATTGAATGCGTTGGAGAAAGGCAATTGCGTGTATAATTTGGGCAATGGCATGGGGTTCACAGTTATGGAAGTCATAGAAGTGGCCCGGCAGGTAACTGGACATTCGATACCGGTCAAGATTGGGCCCCGTCGGCCGGGTGACCCCGCGATTTTGGTTGCTAGTAGTGAACGGATTAAGCGTGAGCTGGGTTGGACCCCACGGTATCCTGATTTGCGGTCGATTATTGAGTCAGCGTGGAATTGGCACCGCAGATTTCCGAATGGGTATCCTGATTAAAGTCAGTACCGGTTTTCTAACAGAGCTCTCAGAGCTAAAGCATTGTGGGAATTGATGTGGATAGGTGCACACATGCCTGTAAGTGGATTTATATGGACCCCATTGGAGTACGGGAGTGAGTTGGGATGTGAGGTTGTACAGTTTTTCTTGAAGAACAATCGTCGATGGACTGGGCGGGAATTTAGTGAGACGGAGGTAAAAGAGTTTAACCGGTTGCGGCATAAATATGCGTACAAGGTTTTGTTTGCGCATGCGAGTTACTTGGTGAATTTGGCTGCTGCGGATATGGTTGTGTGGCAACGCTCTATTCAGGGGTTAATTTCCGAGTTGAGGTTGGCAGGAAGGCTTGGGTTACCATTTTTGGTGTTGCATCCGGGCTATCATGGGGGCGCAGGGGAAAGCCAAGGGCTGCAAAGGATTACAAAGGCCCTTGAGATTGTTTTAGCCGAAACCGCAGAAGAGCGTGTTCGGGTAGCTTTAGAGACTACGGCAGGACAGGGAACTGCATTAGGATATCGGTTGGAACATCTTGAATGGATTTATTCGCAATGTAGACACTCGGGGCGGCTTGCTATTTGTCTTGATACAGCTCATCTGTATGCGGCTGGGTATCCGATCAACACTTTGGAAGGTTGGGACGCGCTCATTCAGGAGGTAAATCGGCGATTTGGATTAGATCAGATAGTCGCGGTGCATTTGAACGATTGTGCGGCGGGGTTAGGCATGCGAATAGACCGGCATGTGCATATTGGACAGGGATCCATTGGAATGCGGGCGTTTGGATACATAGTTAACGACTCCCGTTTCAAGTTTATCCCTGGATGCATTGAAACCCCTAAAGATCGGGGTTTTCATGCTGACCGCCTAAATCTTCGTAAATTGCGCAATTTGAGAAATGTAGGGAGTGCAGGCCTTGGCGCCGTGTCGTAAAACATGCAAAACTATTTTCCAATTCTTAGTTTGCGATTATCCAAGAGGTCAAGGATTCACATTAGTTGCAGTTGACGGTGTTTTTCCGCGATAGTTTTAGCCAATTCTTGTAGTGTAGTGTAGTCGTTTTCTTTTGGTAAACCGCGCGCTAGTACAGGTTGTAGATGTTCCACTTTCAGTCCTGAAACTAAGGTTTTTAAGGTTTCTACGGCTTTACCACCCCAGCCGTAGGATCCGATCACGCTGAAGTAACGGGCTTTTGGTTTGAGGGCGTTAATGACCAGGGCTGCGTAGGCGGCTAGTGGGTGAGGGCCACCTAGAACTGTGGGTGTGCCGATGATGATAGTCGCAGCATCTACGAGGCTTATGGCAAGTTTGCCAAGGTCGGTAGTGGGAAGGTTGAAACGGTCCACTTTTATTCCCAGTTCCGCAAGGGATCCCGTGAGGTACTCAGCCATGAGTTTAGTACTATCGTGCATGGTAACAAAAGCCAATAAAACGGTATTTTCTGGCTGGGGTGAGACCCAACGTCGATAGGCTGATACAATCCAAGTATGGTCTTGATAGATTGGGCCGTGGCTTGGTGCGATCATATTGATTTCTAGGGGCTCGAGTCTCTGAATGTGTTTATCAATCAGGTTGGCAAACGGCATCATGATTTCGGCGTAGTATCGTTTTGCAGCCTCGTAAACAGCAGCCTGGTCGCGGACGAAGATATCAGAGCTGGCATAGTGTGAGCCAAAGAGGTCGCACGTGAACAGGATTTTTTCAGGTTCTAGATATGAGACAATAGTCTCAGGCCAATGAACCCATGGGGTGTAAATAAATTTCAATGCACGGTCCCCAAGTGAAAGAGTTTGCCCGTCTTGAACCACTATGATTTTGTCTTGTGGGATTTTAAGGTGGTCGGTCAGGAGTTGTTTAGCTTTGTCTGAAGCCACTACTTTAGCGTCGGGGTAACGTTCCAGTAAGTTTGGTATGGTGCCTGAATGATCCTGTTCGGTATGGTGAGAGATGATGTAATCGATGCGTGGCACGTCTGCCAGATGGCCCATTAGCACATGGAGCATTGAGGGATCTACAGCATCGAGTAAGGCAATCTTTTCACTACCTTCGACGAGGTATGCGTTATAAGTTGTGCCTTCGGGTAGGGGAATAAGCGAGTCGAACAATCGGCGGTCCCAATCAACCGCCCCAACCCAATAAACATTTTCAGTGATTCTGGTTTTTTTCATGTGCGCAATATTTAGTTTAAAATAGCACAGGTTGTGGATGATGCAATTTGTTGGAAGGGTATGGCAGCGTTACAAGGGGCAGAAATCCTGGGAAAGAAAGATAAGGTTCGATGACGCACAGTTTGTGAAATTGCTTGGTCAAAATGGTTCGAGCATGCAGGGCTGTTGGTGTCTTACCCTGAATGGCTGAGTAGAGCTTTTGGGGTTTGAATTTATGCTTGTTGGGCGGCTAGTTGTATAATGTGGAATCTTCGAGGGTTTTTAGGGCGTCGTCGATTCGCCGGAGATACTCTGTAAAGACCTCTATGTCGGTGGTTGGTTTTTGGGCTAGATCCAATAGCGTTAGGATTTCGGTTCGGAGATGAGCCATTGCTTGCCTTTTCATTTCGTGCATTGCTTTGGAGGTTTTATCGCGCCAAGATGCTGTTAGGCGTGAAATATTTTTCCTGATTTCGTACCTGGCGTGATTGATTAGGCGACGGTGTATTAGTTTCCCGAAAATGGGCATAGGTATTAAGTAGCCGATCAAGTCAAGGGTGACGTCGAACGCCACGCCCACATCGATCGGTGGGTTTTCGGGGGGAATGATTCTGGGTGTAAAATCGGGTAGTGAAAGAGTGATTCCCAAGGTTTCCATTATCCTTTGGGCGAGTTTTTCATGGAATGCCTGAACAGTGGCGGATAGGTGTTTGTGTAATGTATTTAAAGGCGCAAGGAAGAGGTCACGGCGGTTTTCAGACAGCATATGGAGTTCCTCCCGGAGTTTCTCAGTGAGCCACTGCATGTATTGGTCTAGTAATTTGGGCACTGGCATGCGCCATTTCTGTAATAAACCTGATAGCTCGGTTGTGAGCTTATTTTCGATACCTTTTGTTTCTGGTTGTAAGCGTTGGAGCGTTTTTTCAAACGATGTTGCATCCAGTTCACGGACTACGAGCTCGAGTTGTTCACTGAGCAAGTCTAGGGCGGTGAGTTCCTCGGTTAATTGTTTTACGAGGTTGGTCTGGGCTTCTTTGGTTTTAGTTGCAGCTGTTAGCCCTAGCTGAAGATAACTTCGCGCGTTCGTTAGTGCTGAGTTAAATTTGTATCGAAGGATGTCCATACTGGCAGATTCCCTTTGCTCTAGCAGCGGGATAAGCACTTTTTGGAAAAGTAACTCGCGATATTTTTCGAACCCTGGTTTTACTGAGTAGAAGTAAATAGGGATCTTGCTGTCCCATTGTTTGTTTACAATTGATTGTGTAAATTCCAGGACCTCTTTTTGTTGTTCTGGATCGAGGAGGTCTGCTTTAGTAAGGAGAATTACGATCCGTGGGGTGTACTTTCGGATTTCCGAGATTAAACTTATGTCGCGTTCGGCTAGTGGGGCATCGGCACTAGTAGCTACGATTGCGGTACCTACATAAGGTAACCAATTATGGGTTGTTAGGGTGTTGTGCATGAAAGCGCTTCCGACGCCAGGAGTATCTACAAACTCAAGTGGCGAGAGATCTTTAAGTTGGGGGAGTTCGACAGTGATTGCGGCAACATTTTTCTGGTTGGCGGGATTTTCTTTTTCCGTGACGTATTCTTTTATCTGGGTAATGGGAATTTCCTGGGATTGTCCGTGGAGGAACTCGACAATAGCGCGGTCGTTGGGACCGTATCTGAGGCGGGTTATAACAGCAGTTAATGGGACAGCTGCAACTGGTAGGACAGGTCGACCTATGAGATGGTTTAAAAAAGAACTTTTCCCTGCCTTAAACCTTCCAAACACTGCGATGTCAATTTTTGTCGGTGAAGATGCAAATGACTCACATGCGCTGATTTCTTGTCGAAGGGAATCCAGTTTGAACCGGGCTGAGAGTTCTTTAAGCAGTATGGTCAACTCAATTATGTTAATGGCAAATGGTTTGCTCATAATGTATTGAGTTGTTTAATTTGGTTTTTGGGATATTGAAGATGATTAGGGCGCCCAAGGTGAATAGTACAGTGCAGTAAGCAAAAGCGATAGATGGCCCTGCAACTTGCCATATTACTCCTACCAAAATGCTGGAGACCATATCGCCTACGGCGTTGACAGCTGCTAATAAGCCGAACGCAGTGCCATGTCGGGATGGTGGTACTAATTCTGCGCAAAGGGAATCCTCTAATGTTTCCTCAGTGGCAATATATATTCCGCCTATTGCGAATATGAGGGCTAGACAGGCGATGGTTGGTGGTGCCACGATAATTAGCAGGCTCATTAAAGCCGCAAGTAAATATCCGAACCCCAACACTAGGGGCTTGGCAAATTTGTCGGCTACCCAGCCAGCAACGACAGCAAAGCCGGCGTAAAACGCATTTCGTAACAAGTATAGACTAGCACCTAATGCAGCAGCCTTGACGGGACCGATTGTTGGCGTGAGTTTGGTGGTTGCTAGAAGAATCAATAGGGTGTGAGAAAAATCCGCTATTCCAAATATACTGACTCCTATTAGGAACCGGTGGTATGTGGATGGCAATTCTTTAATTGCTCCTACAAAGGACACATATGGTACGACAGTTCGTGATTGTTCGTGAACTGTGAGTGCAATTATTATTGCCGCCATTAAACCTGGGATTGCAGCAAGCCCGAATAAAATTGCGAAGTTTCCTTTTATTATTGGGAGCAATGTAATTGCGGTCATTGGTCCTAGAATCGCGCCAAGGGTATCCATCATTCGTTCGAATCCGAAAGCGCGGCCGTAAGTCTCAGGTGTAACCGCGGAGGCCAACAATGCTTTACGGACGGGAGTTCGCACACCTCGACCAAGCCAAGCCAGAGTCCGAAGAATTAGAACATGCCACGCTGCTGTAGTAAGTCCGGTTAATGCAGTGCAGAAAGTAGTAAGGAGATAACCGGCCACGGCTACGCGTTTGCGTTTTTGGAGTTTATCCGTAAAAAAACCTGAGAAAAGCTTTGCAAAACTCGAAACGCCGTCTGCTACTCCTTCGATTATGCCAAGCCATGCAGCAGTGCCTCCGAGGTTCGCCAGGAATAATGGTAGCACTGTAGTAACGATCTCGTGGGACCAATCACTGAACAGGCTGGCAAGTCCGATCCCCAACACCGTTCTATTAAGCCATTTATATCTGCGCATTAGCTATGGTGTTTGGTTCATTTATCGGTGTTTAAAGCGCTATAGGTCAACGCCGGAGCCGCAAAGCTTACAAAACCAATTTTGAGGTGAATGGGGTTTTGCGGTCGAGATTGGTAACACGACAGTATGGTGCCGGTCTGATCCAACCCACCCACAATAACTTCACTTTTGTCGATGTTAATAATAAAAGGGTTTCTCATAGGCACACGATCCCTTTGATTGTTAATCATGGGTAGGAGTTATCAGCCGGGAACGGCGGTTTGCCCTAAATCAGAGGGCAGGGCAAACTCCATTGCCCTTTTTTGTTAAAAAAATCCTGGTTTTCTCTAAGCTTGTCAAGACGCCACCTGAGGTTAATCGATACACAGGTAAGTCGTGTCAATGAGTTGCAAATTGTTAAACTTTCCAACCGACCACTTGTGATATGAGTGCTCGCTTGTAATTTGGTTTTGAATTACTTGCAACGAAGTGAGGGGATTGCGCTAAAGAGATAAAGTAAAGTATGTTTTGGTGTTGTGAGGTACGAAGAGTAGGAGGTATATGATCACTGGTTTGTACACGGATCGTTATGAGCTAGCAATGGTGGAAGTATACTGGCGTGAGGGACGAGCAGATGTGCCGGTGGTATTTGATTATTTTTTCCGTACTCTGCCATATAAGGGAGGGTTTGCCATATTTGCAGGGGCCCAGACATTGGTTGAGGCACTCGAATCATTCAGGTTTGGTAACGATGAGTTAGGATTTTTGCGTCGTGAAGGGTTTGATCCAGACTTTTTGGAATTTTTACGCAAATTTCGATTTCGGGGATCGATTTGGATGCCATTGGAAGGGGAGATAATTTTCCCGGTGGAGCCCATAGCTCGTGTAGAAGGTGGATTGTTAGAGGTGCAGATCATCGAAAGTTTGCTGCTAAATATCTTGAACTTTCAAACGCTAATTGCAACGAAGGCCGCTCGGTGTTGTTTAGCAGCGCGAGGACGAACGGTAGCCGAATTCGGATTAAGACGCGCTCAAGGGCTTGCATCGCGATGGGCTACTCGCGCGGCTATGATTGGTGGGTGTGTTAGCACTTCAAATCTAGATGCAGCGGCTTGGTATGGGTTACGCACAGCTGGTACCATGGCTCATTCTTTCGTGCAAAGTTACGAGTCGGAGCTTGAGGCATTCAGGTCATTTGCTGCCGTTCATGGTCCTGAGACAGTATTGTTGCTAGACACTTACGATACTTTGCGGTCAGGTTTGCCAAACGCGTTGATCGTGGCACGGGAACTTGCTGTGCGTGGTATCCGTTTGGCCGGTGTACGGATCGATAGTGGGGATTTAGCGTATCAATCTCGTGTGGTACGTAATGCGTTTGATGCTGCGTCATTTCCGGATGTCAAGATAATTGTATCTAATCAGCTGGACGAATACATAATCCGTAGTCTCTTAGAGCAAGGAGCACCGATTGATGTGTTTGGGGTGGGTACAGCCTTGGTGACAGGGCATCCAGATGGGGCGGTTGATGGAGTGTACAAACTTGCAGTTTGCAATGGTAAACCTAAGATGAAGCGGGCCGACGGTTTAGCTAAGCAAACACTACCCGGACGAAAAGTTGTCAGTAGATACATTGACCAGGAAGGTTGGATCCGTGCGGATGCGATACACTTGTATGATGAATCGCCTCCTACTCTGATGGTTGATCCGCATGATCCAACGCGGAAAATAAAGTTAGGTGGTTTGAGGCCAGAGCCTCTTTTGAGATTAGTGGTAAAGGAAGGGGAAGTGGTTGGACCACTCTTAGATATTAAGGCTGCTGCTGCATATGCCAAAGAACGACTTCAATGTTTACCCCCAGAACATAAAAGATTTGAGAACCCGCATATTTATGATGTGGGAATCAGCCCAGGATTGGCAGCCCTTCGAGACAAACTAATAACTGAAATGATGAATGGAGCATGAAAGCACTTCTCATAGTAGATGTACAAGTAGACTTTTTGCCCGGGGGTGCATTACCCGTGCCCCACGGGGATGTTATCGTGCCAGTCATTAACCGCATTCAAAGGCTTTATCCTCTAGTTGCAGCAACCCAAGATTGGCATCCTCCAGGCCATTTAAGCTTTGCCTCCAGTCATCCTGGGCGTAAACCATTTGATGTCATAATGCTTAATGGGGCGGAGCAAGTGTTATGGCCTGATCATTGTGTGTGGGATACACCTGGTGCAAATTTTGCCCCAGGCTTAGAGACCGGTCATATAGCAGCTATTTTCCGGAAGGGGATGGATCCTAACGTTGATAGTTATTCGGGCTTTTTCGATAATGGGCGTAGACGCAAGACCGGCCTGGCAGAATGGCTTAGGGGAATGGGTGTAAGTGAAGTGCATGTGGCAGGATTAGCAGCGGATTATTGCGTAGCATATACGGCACGCGATGCGGCGATGCTGGGATTTAAAGTCACAATTTTGTTGGATGCTACCCGCCCAATTTCAAAACCCGGATTTGAAAGGGTTGCGACCGAGTTAGCTGGGATAGGTGTGAGAATTGTGCCTTCGAACGAAGTCTTACGGTGAACAAAAGTTTTTCAGGTCGACTTCTACGGATGGTATACTAACAATTGTCATATGGACGAACTGGAGTTGTTACGTCTGGCGGCCCGGGCAAGAGAAAATGCTTGCGCACCTTACTCGGGGTTCAAAGTTGGCGGAGCAATTTTGACAAAATCAGGTCGTGTGTTTACGGGGATAAATGTTGAAAGTGCAAGTTATGGCCTTACTTGTTGTGCAGAACGTGTGGCGTTATTCAAAGCGTTAAGCGAGGGGGAGCGTGAGTTTGAGGCGATTGCTGTAGTAGCGCAGATGCCTGGCGGGCCAATGCCATGTGGAGCTTGCCGACAATTGCTCATAGAATATGCGCCAGAAGCTATTCTGGTAGTTGCTGACGCGAATGCATTAGAAAAGTACAGGAAGTTTACAGTTTCAGAATTGCTTCCATTTGCATTCAAGGATTTTCGTATCCTTGCTGGGAATTGCTCAACAGATCTTTCATAAAACGTAATCAATCTTCTTGTATTTGATCGGTATAATCGGAGGAACGTCTGGGGTCGGTATACTATCGATACGACGGTTTGATCAGGAAGCTGAAGGATGGTATGTGTAAATGACTTTTCCCCAACTTGTGGACTAATTGAGCCTAAAGTACACAGGATTTTAGTCTTGGGTTTGATTCAACATGGGCAGGTGCAGCATATGCGGTAAAGTCGCTATTACGGTAGCAAAGGTTTTAGGTGCATGTGCGGGTTGTATCCGAAACCGATTTGAGGAAGCAGAACCGTTGATTCGGCAGGCCCATGCAGAATCGCGGAAGCAGTTTGGTCTGCCTATAACCCCGCCCAAAGACCCCGATGGAATCCAGTGCAAGATATGTGTGCATGAATGTTGTGTAAAAGTGGGTGGTTTGGGGTATTGCGGTTTGCCCTTGGGTGACCGCACAAGAGCCCGTGTGAGTTGGTATTATGACCCACTGCCGACGAATTGTGTGGCGGATTTTGTGTGTCCGGGTGGCACGGGCTGTGGATACCCAAAATGGGCTTACCGCCCGAGCCCGGAATGGGGGTGGAAGAATCTGGCTGTATTTTACGAGGCTTGTTCATTTGATTGTCTGTATTGCCAGAACTGGAATTACAGATTAACGACCGGCTACACACCCCGTGTAACCCCTTCTGAATTAGTGCGAGCTGTTGATTACAAAACCGCGTGCATTTGTTTTTTTGGAGGAGATCCAACCCCACAATTGTCTCACAGTTTGGCTAGTGCACGGCAGGCATTAAAGGAACATGAAGGTAGGATCATCCGAGTTTGTTGGGAGACTAATGGATGTATGAGTGCAACACTCCGCGATGAAATGGTTGAATTAGCTCTCAGAACAGGGGGATGCATTAAGTTCGATCTCAAGGCATGGGATAATCACATTCATTATGCTCTGACTGGCGTAAGCAATACACGTACCCTCGAGAATTTTGCAGCTGTGGCTTGCCACGCAAAGAAACGGCCAGAAGTCCCGCTAATTGTCGCTAGCACTTTATTGGTCCCAGGCTATGTGGACGAGAAAGAGGTGTATAGCATAGCTAGGTTTATAGCCGACTGCGACCCAAATATCCCGTATGCCCTGTTAGCCTTTGCGCCCGAGTTTATGATGTCAGATTTGCCTCATACTTCGACATCTCATGCAAGGCGGGCCTTGACTGCTGCTAAGGAGGCAGGTCTCAGGCGGATCCGCCTGGGGAATCAACATCTACTTTGGGAAGGGGATTACGATGAAATCATGTAATTTGTAGAACGAATGATTTTTGATGGCAGTTTAGCCATGGATAGGCTTCTGGGTAACAGGCTTGCAAGAAACTCAAATATTAGGTTTGCTTTCTGGGAGTATGGGCAACAAACGAATAACCTGGTTTATGGGTTTTTTGTCATGTTTAACCGCTTACATGTATTCTGGGTTCGGGGCTGGTATAAACTCCAATTCCCTCATGGAAAGGTGGGGTAACCTTAGTAACAGCTGTCGTCCATGGACTTACTGGTGGTGGCCCGGAAGTGCGGTTGATAAAACCAACATTTGTCAATTGCTTAAAATTTATTCAGAGGCTGGGTTGGGCGGAGTCCATATCATTCCGATTTATGGAGTTCGCGGATACGAGGACCGATACATTAAGTATTTGAGCCCTCAGTGGATGCAAATGCTAGACTTTACAGTCCAGGAAGCACGAAAATTGGGCTTAGATGTTGACATGACCTTGGGTACCGGCTGGTGTTTTGGAGGGCCTCGCGTCACAGACGAAGAAGCGAATGCGCTCTTAGTGGTTTGGTCGAATTCAGTGTCGCCGAATGTAGGTGTGGTTCATATCCCTGCCACAAATAAACCGCTGGCTGTCGTAGCCGTTTCAAAATCCGGTGAGGTGGTGGATGTGCGGGACAAGGTTGATGAAACTGGTTTGTTGAGTTGGAAGCCCCACCAAGGTGAATGGACCATTTATGTTTTGTTTACTCGGCCGTCTGGGCAAAAAGTAAAACGGGCGGCACCCGGTGGCGAGGGACATATGCTGAACCTTCTATACCGGCCTGCAATTGAAAACTTCTTGAAATGGTTCGACGAAGCATTTGCAGGGTATGCAGGTGCAAAACCCCGAGCCGTCTATCACGATTCATACGAGTACAAAAGTGATTGGAGTCCGGACCTTTTGACGCAGTTTGCTTCCCGTTACGGGTATCGACTAGAAATGGAATTACCATATTTTTTGAGTGATGTTGATTTAGATCGGGTTAGGCGAATTAAATGCGACTACCGAGAGTTCGTTTCAGACATGATATACAGCAATCTTGTCGTATGGGTCCGCTGGGCACATTCAAACGGATTTATCACGCGCAACGAAGCTCACGGGTCTCCTGGAAATATTCTGGATTTCTATGCAGCCGCCGACGTTCCGGAAACCGAATTTTTCAGGTCGGACCGGGATATAATGGTAGCTAAGCTGGCTTCGTCAGCTGCGCATATACTTGGGCGTCCATTCACAAGTTCTGAAAGCGGCACCTGGATAACAGAGCATTTTCACGAGACATTGGATGCCCTTAAACATCTGATGGACGATTTCTTTCTGGCTGGGGTAAACCACGTTTTCTATCACGGCACGTGTTATTCGCCTTTGGATGCTCCATGGCCTGGATGGTTGTTTTATGCCTCTACACAAATGAACCCCCAGAATCCAATTTGGTTTCATGTCAGGGTGTTGAATGATTACATTGCAAGATGCCAAGCCATCCTTCAGGCTGGTCAACCAGATAACGACATCCTGTTGTATTGGCCAATCTATGACTTATGGAGCTTTCCTACCGGCCGGCTGCAACATTTGACTATTCACGCTGCCGAGAGTTGGATTGTCCCGACGCCGTGTGGATATCTAGCCCGGGCCCTATGGCGGAATGGGTACAGTTTCGATTACATTTCTGACAGATTACTTGCAGAGATTCAGGTTGGTACCCTACCAGGGTCAGTCAGGACCCCTAGTGGAATTGAATACCGGGCGGTAATTGTGCCAAAAACTACGTATATGCCGTTGGGGACTTTAGAGAAATTGTTGAGCTTGGCCCGGGGTGGTGCTTGGGTAGTCTTCCAGGACCGGTTGCCAGCCGATGTACCTGGCTGGTGGAATTTGAACCAGCGGCAAGTGATTTTCCGTGGGATTACAAATTCCCTTCGGTTTGCGGTGCAGAATAATTTCCCCGGTTTGGTTGCCAGGGTAGGCCGCGGGAGTTTAATCGTGGGGGATCCCCTTGCAGTGCTGGAGGCGCTTGGCGTGCGCCAGGAACGCATGGTACCCAACCTAGGTTTGGAGTTTATTCGCAGACGTGTAAACGACGCGGGGGTTTATTTCATCGTTAATCGGACGGCTCAAGATATAGACGGTTGGGTTCCCATAACGGCGAAAGGTAAAACTGCGATTGTAATGGATCCAATGACTGGTAGTATTGGAATAGGTGCTACCCGATGTGGTTTCAATGAGGAATTGGAGGTTTATTTGCAGATTGCAAGTGGGGGGTCCCTCGTAGTCTCGGTTACTGAGTTGGAGCCGAAAGACCTGCCTCGGTGGAAATATTATCGTTTGATCGGTGATCCAGTGCCAATTACGGGGGAATGGCGAATTGAATTTTTGCGGGGTGGGCCGACGCTACCGTCAGCGGTAACCACCAATCAACTGGTTTCCTGGACTGAACTGCCCGATCCGGAAGCACATCGATTTGCGGGGGCTGCCAAATACACACTCTCATTCTCAGTAAACCCAGCCACAAACTCACTTTGGGTTTTGGATTTAGGCAAAGTTTGTCATAGCGCAAGTGTGTGGTTAAATGGGATCCCCGTGGGTACGCTGATCGCTGTGCCTTTCAAAACCTATCCATTACCTCTGGGTATGTCTACCAATACACTTGAAGTAGAGGTGGTAAATCTGGCTGCAAATCGAATACGAGATCTGGATCAACGCGGAGTTCAGTGGAAAATTTTCCGGGACATCAACTTTGTGAACATTAATTATCGACCGTTTGATGCTTCGGACTGGCAGTTGGTTGAGTCGGGTTTATTAGGACCCGTTACGCTGTGGCCAGTGGAAGAATTTTGGCCTAAGTGAGCTGTATTTATTGACAAACCGTTTGTGTCAAGTGAACGTTTAAGGGCTTTATGACACGAGATGTCATTAATTCCCAAGAAATAGACCATCTGGTAGCTGGGTTACACCAGGTGGCAAGGAACCTTTGGTGGACGTGGAACCAGGATGCCCAAGAACTGTTTCAAGCGCTTTCACCCCGGGCATGGCAGACTATGTATCACAATGCTGTGGCTGTTTTGAAAGAAGTTTCCGATTACGAGTTACGGGTGAGGCTTCAAGACCGTAGCTTAGCTAAGAAGGCAAGGAAAGTTTTGGAAGAATTCCAGCGTTATATGTCGCGGGAACACGTTTGGGCTCGGGTTCACGCACCGGAATTGCTAACTAGACCAGTGGCCTATTTTTGCGCGGAATTTGGGTTCCACGAAACCTTACCAATTGCAGCAGGTGGACTTGGAGTTCTAGCAGCTGACCATGCAAAATCTGCCAGCGATCTAGGCATCAGTTTTGTGGGAATCACTCTCTTTTATCGGGAAGGATATTTTCAGCAGGCGATCGGCCCGGATGGTTGGCAAACGGAGTATTACAACTTGCTTAAGCCCGAGAACCTGCCAATGGAATTGGTGGTGGATAATAACGGACATCCAATAGTGGGTTCGGTAGAGATCGGCTTCTCTCAAGTGTATTTCCATGCCTGGCGTGTTAATGTGGGACGGTCTGTGATATATCTTCTTGATGCGGATCGCCCTGAGAATGAACAGCGATACCGCGATCTAACTTTACATGTTTATGGAGGTGACAGTACTACACGTATAATGCAGGAAATGCTGTTGGGAATTGGAGGGGTACGACTATTACGTGCTTTGGGTATTCACCCGGCAGTGTTTCACATAAACGAAGGACATCCCGCATTTGCAATGCTAGAATTGGTACGTGAACATTTAGCTAGCGGTTTGGAATGGGATCACGCTATCGAAGCCACGCGGGACAAATGCATTTTCACAACCCATACTCCTGTAGAAGCAGGTCACGATAGATTCCCGCCCGACCTAGTGGAATTTGCAATGCACCGTTATAAATCTGGTTTTCCAGTGGGGTTCCACCAAATATTGGGATTGGGTCGTGTTAATCCCCAGGATTCAAATGAACCTTTTTGCATGACAGTTTTAGCGTTAAAACTGTCCCGAGCAGCGAACGCGGTCAGCGAGCTTCATGGAAAAGTAACGCGCAAGATGTGGTGGGCATTGTATCCAGACACACCAGAGGATAAGGTGCCGATTGGCTATATTACCAATGGTGTGCATTTATTGGGATGGATGAAAGGACCTGTACGACGGTTTTGGTATAACAGGTTACAGGAGTATTTCCAGACACACCCGGCAGAGGCCAAAGCACGGTTTGGTTCGAACCTAGACATTGAGTCAGGTGGGTGCTGGGACTTGCTCGTTAATACACGAGAGTTTTGGGAATTGTTGGCAGATCCAGAATTCATCTCGGATGAAGAACTCTGGGCATTTCACTATAACTTAAAGCGAGAAATGATAGAGTTCATACGTCGGCGCCTTTTCCAACAACACCAGAAACGGTATGGAGAGTATATTCAGTTTGAAGAGTTGCTGGATCCAGACACTTTAACGATTGGATTCGGACGCCGATTCGCCGCTTATAAACGGCCTGCACTGGTCTTCTCAAGACTGGATAAGATCATCGAGCTTGTTAAAGATCCTAAGCACCCCATTCAATTTGTTTTTGCAGGAAAAGCACATCCCCGAGATGACGAGGGTAAACGACTTGTCCAATACATTGTGAATTTATCGCAGCGGAGTGAGTTGCGGAAACACTTGGTATTTGTGGAGAATTACGATATCCACGTTTGCCGCCATATGGTGGCCGGTTGTGATGTGTGGCTTAACAACCCCCGAAGACCATTAGAAGCATCTGGTACAAGTGGTATGAAGGCAGCCTGTAATGGAGTATTGAACCTAAGCATTATGGATGGTTGGTGGCGTGAAGCGTACGACGGTTTGAACGGCTTTGCCATTGGTCCGGATTTACATCCACCGAACATTGAAGAGCAGGATCGCGTAGATGCTGAAAATCTATACAACGTATTAACCCAGGAAGTGATCCCTTGTTATTACACCCGGGATCAAAAGGGCATTCCTCGTGAATGGATAAAACGGATGCGCCGGGCGTTTGTGACAATTGCCCCGAGGTTTAATACCTGGCGCATGGTTCAAGAGTATACGCTCCGATATTACCTTAGACGCTAACAATGCCTTCCGATACTTCACTAAACGACCACGAGTCAGTTTCCAAAAATAAATCTGCAGGTCACGATCCCACTCACGCGCAGACCTCTTCAGTGGACATAAAAAGCCTATCTATTGGAGAACTTGTCCTTTTGTTTAAAAAGCTTGGTCAGCCAACGTACCGCGCCGAGCAGGTTCTCAATTGGGTGTATAAAAAATGCGCGAGCAATTGGGAATCAATGACAGATTTGCCATTAACATTACGACGACAAATGGCGGAACGCTATGTTGTTTCCTCTTTAGAGTGTGTACGGGTTAGTGAGGCAGCTGACGGCACCGTGAAATTCCTCTGGCGGTTACCAGACAAAAATTTGATCGAAAGCGTCCTCATACCTGCAAATTTGGACCGGTTTGGTCAACGCGGGGATAGAATCACAGTTTGTATTTCTAGCCAGGTCGGCTGTGCATGGCATTGCCGATTCTGTGCAAGTGGGATCGGTGGATTAAAACGGAATCTACTCTCTCATGAGATTGTCGAACAGGTCATCGGAATTGAAAGATGGTGCAGAGAAAACCCCTCTTGGGTGGCAACCGTCCGACGCTTTACAGGCACCATCGTAAACAGCAGCCGACAAAAGCCGATTGAGCGGTTCGTGGATAACGTTGTAGTGATGGGGATGGGAGAACCACTCGATAACTATGAAAATGTAATGACGGCGTTGAAAACTTTGAATGCACCTTGGGGAATGAACATCGGAGCCCGCCATATCACTATCTCCACCTGTGGAATAGCCCCGCAGATAAGACGATTGGCGCATGAACCGTATCAGTTTGAGCTGGCTGTCTCACTACACGCGACTAATGATAAGATCCGCGATATGCTCATGCCCGTGAACAAAAAGTATCCAATCAGAGAGCTCATCGAAGCTTGCAAGTATTACCAGCGGGTGAAAGGCCGAATAATTACCTTTGAATACCTTTTGTTGTCGGGCGTAAATGACAGTGAGCGTGATGCACAAGCACTTGTGCAACTCATCCAAAATGTTAGTTGCAAAGTAAATCTTATTCCTTACAATCCGGTACAAGGGTTAAAATGGCGCCGGCCCTCAGATGAAACAATTAACTTGTTCATTAAAACGCTTAAGAAACACGGAATTAATGCTACATTACGTCAACAGAAGGGTGTAGACATTGACGCAGCTTGTGGACAGTTGAGGCTACGAACTATGGCAGAAGCAGACACAGGAAAACACCAACCATCCAGCCGCACAGCTGCCTAACGGTTAAATTTGAAGAGCTAGAATACTTAGGTCAAACAATTCTGGAACGTGGCAATGGTATCAGTTCCCAGCTACAATATTCTTCTACAAGACAAAATAGAATTAGGAGGTCGGGTTTCCGCAGAAAAACACAATCCAGTAACGTATTGTAACCTTGCTGTGTGACTATCCAGCTTGCAGCCGCGTTGATGCCTGGGAAGAGCATGAGGTTCGCCCTTAAAGGCCATTTCTAATGGTCCACCAGCGCCTTTTATCATCTCTGTTTTCTTCGGCCTCTCAATTGCAAATCTTCCGATCAACCCCCTTTGGCACCCATAGATAGTATGGGCAATTATAACCTTCCAATCCAGTCCCATGAACGTACGCATGGAATAACATGGAGAATTGGCTTCAATGGTCGGGTACTTAATGCAAAAGCTCATAAACGATGTGATTCTAACCCAAAACTATGTAGGTTGCTGAAAAAGGTCTAAAAAAATGTTAGCCGCCCTGTAGCGGAACAACTCGCCCATTTCATTGGGTGTGTTTGTATTTTTCGCGGTTCGACGCCGATCCGTTTTGCCAGGTACGGACTTCTGCTTCGAAACCTTTACACCTGGAACGATTTCTTCTAGTGGCATCCGGTTAGGTGAACTTTTTGGCTTTTCATAGCTGTGACTGCTTGAGGATTTATAGCCAAAAGTAAGTGGAGGGACTGGATTTAGACACTGGTTGCAATGAAGGCCCTGTAAATCCTATGCGTAATTCGCGTTCCTGTTTTATGCTCGGCCAGTAGTGCGGAAAACTGGTGGACACATTACCAATCTGGCATGCGCAGTCTCCGCTTACCACAACACCTTTTTCCCTTAGTAGCCAAAAGGCCGCATAGGCTTCTGGTGGGAGGTGGGTTTTCGCGCGTCTTCTGCGTGATGGATTATCGTTCATCAAAGATGCGTAGTATGGCCTTTGACGCTCACTAATTGAATTCAGATAGCGCTGCTCCACTGCTTGCGACTCCAAAATTTGGCGAATGGCTTTGAGCCAAGTCGACACCTCCACTCCATTCGTGGTATTTTCCTGCACTTTGCGGCTGAGTGTGCACGCGTGTAAACCGCAACCCGCTGTAGGTTCGCGAATAAAAGACTATGTATGTTGCTGGACTAGCAAGGCTGTTATTTTGAGGAAATCCATGCTCGGGCATATAATTATTTCCTGCAGTTTGAGAATAAGATGGGTGCTGGCGTATTTGGAATCGAAGTGTTTGGATTGTGTGAGTTACCGTGGTAAATCTTGGGTGGAAATGGTGATGAGCATATGAAACTGTCATTGGCTAAGGACAAACTTGGGTATGAAACACGGAAGGTGCCACGGTTCGTTGTATGGTTGCTGTTGATCCTACTTGTGGGAGCAGTCGTGTTGTTTGTATCTGCTAGGGTTTGTTACAAGTATATGTTTCCTTATGGGTACACACATGCGTGCTCTAAAGTTTTGTGTTTAAGTCTCACAATGTACGCAAATGAGCATGATGGGTGGTTCCCCTATGGGGAAGCTACGCCTGAGGCATCGTTAGGATTAATGGCAAAATTTGATCCCACCTTAGTGCATTTGCTAGGTGGGAAACATATCCCAAAAGAGATTGCTGCCCGGGCTTTCACCAATGGCACATTTGGGCCGGACACTTGCGGCTGGCACTATGTGGAAGGCCTGCGGGCGGATGACGATCCGGATCTTGCGATTGCGTGGGATAAAGTTACAGGCCTAGGGCATAACGGGGAACGTCGCCGAGGACTTATGCACGAGGTAATGTTTGTAGGTGGGTTTACTGAGTACATCACCAAAGACAAGTGGTCGAAGTTCGTCAAGGAACAGAAGGAAAAACTCGAACGTGTGATTGCCTCACGCGATTCGAACGATCCGCCAATACGTTGGAGTGACGAGGCCACCCTTGGCCCGAACAGGTTTGCTTCCCGAGTGCGAAAAGAAATTGCACACTGAACAATAATAGTGTTTAGAGCACAATCGTAGAGACGAAAACGTTTGTGACGTGGCGGGGTTCTCTAGTTGATTGTGTAACGCGGTAGATGTGGTTGAGCTTTTGGGGTGTGGCGGTGTGTGGGCATCCCTTCGGCGTATGGGGGTAATTGTGGTTCGAGCTTACCGGTAACGTGGTTTACTTGGTCTTTTGCAGGGTAGGTGGCAGAATCGAAGGTTGTATCACCTGAAAGTGGGTGGCCATCCAAAGGATGCACTGCGAGCTGTGACAGCGCAGGTTGCTGGCGTAATCTCGTCTGATCGTTTTTAGCGTGAGCTCGGGTCGTTATGAACTGGGACGACCAGCACGGGCACAGGGGCCTTGCGTAGGATGAGATCGACCGTCTGGCCAAAAATTTGCTCTTTGGTTTCCTTACCGCGATATGCGCACAGGACAATCATGTCTTGCTGGGTTTCGCCTGCGAACCGAATAATTTCGTCACCGGCAACGCCTTTACGCACTGCGTGGCTGATTGAGCAACTAGCCGAAACGTCAGCGGGGATCCACGAACAGAGGTTTTGGTGAGCTTGATCGAGTGATTCAGTTTCAGATTCTGCCACATAGAGGATTGTTAGTTCCGCACCGAATTTGGCTGCTAAACCAGCTGCGTGACCAAAGCCTGCGGCACTTGAGCTTAGGCTGTTAACTGGGCAAAGGATTCGTTTTACTACAGGCAGGGCATTCGGATCGTCCACGTTTATTAGGGCGTGTTGTGCCTGGCGTACGATAAATACTGGCACAGGCGAGTGTCGTAGTACCCTCTCGGTAACGGACCCGAGTAAAAAACGTTTAGCCGGTGAACGTCCATGTGTGCCCATGATGACAAGATCGGCTTGGTCACTTTTGATTGTCTCCAATATAGCGTTGGCAGGTAAGGCGTCTGAGAGTTCGGTCTTAATGTTCAATAACTTGGGGTCGCTACCGAGCACGCGTGTTATGAACGCGGTTAAGTCGGCTCGGGCGTATTCGGTTGCCTGACGGAGCTGATCGAGTAATTGGTCGGTCTCGGATTTAGTGAAGTATGGTGGCGGTTCTATTTGGACAGCGTGCAAGACGGTTAAGTGTGCGTCGAACACGCGTGCGCCAGCGACGGCGTATTTCAGTGCCAAAGCTGATGGTTCGCTGTAATCGACTGGGCAAAGGATCCGTTTTGGATTGAACTTTACGCTGTTTGTCATGGTATTTAGGCGTTAGTTGTTTGGTTAGCTACTGAGGCAGGTTTTGCGCCTTGTTTGTTGAAAACCAGATAATAGAGCAATGGCACAGTGAGTGGTGCAATAAACATTGAAACCACGCTGCCCGCCATGAGTGAGATTGCCAGGCCTTGAAAGATTGGGTCGAACAAGATCACTGCTGCGCCGACTACGACTGCCATTGCGGTTAGCATGATAGGGCGGAACCGAACAAGTCCTGCCTCGACCACCGCCTCAGCTAGTGGTTTACCCTGCGCGAGGCGCATCTCGATAAAGTCAACCAGGATGATCGAGTTGCGAACTACAATGCCTGCGCCGGCCATGAACCCGATCATGGATGTGGCGGTAAAGAATGCGCCTAGTACCCCGTGGGTGGGTAGTATACCGATCAGCGAGAACGGTATCACAGTCATGACGATAAATGGTGTGATAAACGAGCGGAACCAGCCGACCATCAGGATGTAGATCAAAACTAGAACCGCGCCGAATGCAAGGCCGAGGTCGCGGAACACCTCGATTGTTATCTGCCATTCACCATCCCATTTTATGGCCGGATATTGGTCTGTAAACGGCTGTTTGGCGTTGTAGATCTGAATTCGCGAGGGCAATAGCGAGGCGGGTGTGCCAGGGTTGGTCACCCCGGAAAAGCCCGGTATGAACTGTCGGGCGTCGAGTTTTTTGATTTGTTGGTTCATCTTTAGGATGGCGTACACCGGGCTTTCTATTACGCCGGCTACGTCCCCAATTACATAGGTAACGGGGAGCAGGTTTTTGTGATAGATACTTCTATCGAGAGTGGATTGCTCGACTCGTACAATTTCGCGCAACGGGATCAATGGCGGCACCCCTGTGCGTGACGCCATACCGCCAATGCCTTGGATGCGGAGTGATAAGATGTCATCAACCGAAGTTCGCTTTTCTAATGGGAGTTGTAACACTATGTTGACGTCTTCCTTTTCATCGGGTTTATGGATGATGTCGATTGGTAAGCCTCCTACAGCCATGCGCAATGTAGCGGTGATTACTTCCACGCTGACCCCGTGCAAGGCGGCCTTCTCGCGATCAATTACAAACCGCACTTTTGGCTGGGGCGATTCGATGTACCAGTCAACGTCAACCACACCCTCAGTGTTTTTGAAGATTTCGATCATCTTTTGTGCAAGAGTTAACCGACTTTCCTCAGTGGGGCCGTATATTTCGGCGACGAGTGTTTGGAGCACAGGCGGCCCGGGTGGAACCTCTGCAACTGCTACGCGTGCGCCGTATTTTTGTGCGATTGCGGCGACTTTGGGCCGGACGCGTTTAGCAATATCGTGGCTTTGGGCTTTCCGTTCGTGCTTGGGCAAAAGGTTGATCTGCAGGTCTGCCACGTTTGCGCCGCGTCGCATGAAATAATGTCGGACTAGGCCGTTGAAGTTGAACGGGGCAGCAACGCCCACATAGATTTGGTAATCAGTTACCTCAGGTTCGTCCCGGACAGCGGCGGCAATCTCACGTGCTACACGCGCGGTTTTCTCAAGTGAACTCCCTTCTGGCATGTTGAGGATGATTTGGAACTCGCTCTTGTTATCAAATGGCAGCATTTTGACTTTGACCCAGCCGAGTGCCACTGTTGCGATAGCCGCCACCAAAAGCACTGCCAGAGCAGCAAAAAAGACTAGAGCTTTGCGGTGGCTGGCAATTAGTGGAGTCATTAGGCTGCGGTACACTCTTGCAAATAATCCCTCACCCGTCTCAGCGCTTTCGTGTGTGGTATGGTTAGCGGCCTTATGCGTGCGCCACTGTAGGATTCGCACTGCAGCCCATGGGGTGACGATGAACGAAATAAGTAGTGAGAAGAACATTGCTGCGCTGGAACCGATTGGGATAGGTCGCATGTACGGTCCCATCATCCCACTCACAAATGCCATGGGTAGCACAGCGGCTATCACAGCAAAAGTCGCGAGGATGGTTGGGTTGCCGACTTCGCTCACAGCTTCGACGGCGACCTCGAATTTGTTACGATCACGGTTTTGTGGCAGGCTAAAGTGACGCACGATGTTTTCCACCACAACGATGGCGTCGTCAACCAAAATACCGATGCTGAAGATCAGGGCAAACAGCGTGATTCGGTTTAGCGTGAATCCATAGAGGTAAAAAACCAACAGGGTAAGTGCAAGGGTGGTGGGTATGGCGATTGCCACAATGCCGGCTTCGCGCCAACCAAGTACAAGCAGGATGAGCAGTGATACACTGAACACTGCAATTGCCATGTGGAACAAAAGCTCGTTGGACTTTTCCTGCGCGGTTAACCCGTAGTGCCGTGTGATGGTGATTTGGACGTCAGTAGGGATCACGTGCCCTTTGAGTGTCTCGACCTTTTGTAAGACTTTTTTGGCCACAGCGATGGCATTTGCACCCGGACGTTTAGCAATTGCGAGCGTGACCGCCGGTTCTTCATCTGTAAGATTTGCATTCTGGGGCGCGGATGTATTTGTATGTTTGAGAGTAGCGCGCCCGCGCCCAAACAACACGTATTGGCTGGGTTCCTCTGGACCGTCCACCACTTGGGCCACATCGCGGACGTACACGGGTTTGTTGTTGAACACGCCGACGACCACGTTGCGCACCTCCTCAGCATCGCGGAGGAACCCGCCAGTTTCGACTATCACGGCTTGGTTTTGGGTGGTTAACTCGCCAGACCTGTACTGTCGGTTTGCCTGCTGCAACATTTGGGCGAGCATGCCTGGGCTAAGATTGTATGCTGCGAGTTTAATTGGGTCGAACAACACACGCACTTGACGGCGCGCACCGCCTATGATGGTGGTTTCAGAGACTTGTGGTAGGTGTTTAACTACGTCGTCTACTTGGGCAACCAACCGGCGTAGGGTGTAGTGATCGTACCGTGAGCTATGGAAGGTGAGAGCCAAAATAGGGACGTCATCAATGCTCTTGGGCTTGATTAGTGGGTGTGAGACGCCGGGCGGGATGCGGTCGAAATTCGATTGCAGTTTTTGGTTGAGTTTGACCAGGCTTTTTTCGACGTCTTCACCAACTTTGAATCGGACGATGGTCAGGCACTGGCCCTCGCTTGCAGTTGAATAGATGTATTCAACTCCTGGGATTTCCCAAAGGAGTTTTTCCATGGGCCGCACCGCGCGTTCTTCGACCTCTTTCGCACTGAAGCCGGGCATGGAGACGAGCACATCAATCATTGGTACCCGGATTTGAGGTTCCTCTTCGCGCGGCAGCAATAGCGTTGCAAATACCCCCAGTAAGATGGATGCCAAGATTATGAGGGGTGTAAGCTTCGAGTCTATGAATGCGTGGGCGATCCTGCCGGCGATGCCCAGGCTAGGATTCGGGTTTGTGTGTGCTTGTGCACTCATTTTGTGAAACGCGTGGGTTGATGGAACGCTTTTGGGTTATTACTAGTTTTCAACGACCAGTGGTTGACCGTCCCGAATCATTGGGGCACCGTCAACCACGATTAGTTCCCCGTTGTCAACCCCGGAAAGAAGTTCGACTTCTGCATTTGTGCGTTTGCCCACCTTGACAAGCCGCATTTGGGCGTGGCCCTGCGTTGCGACAAACACGATTTCCATTTGACCGCGCTTGACTACAGCGGAGGCCGGCACCCATACGGAGGTGATTTGCCCCACGGGGACTGCCAATCGGCCGAACATGCCAGATTTGAGGCCCTGGGTTTGCGGCAGGTCGAGTTTTACCAACATAGTGCGTGAAATTGGATCGGCAGCCGGGGCCACCTCAGCTACAACACCTTCTAAGGTAATTTTGAGTGTTGGGAAACTCACTGTCATTGTCATTCCGGGGTGGATGCTTTGGCAGATGGCTTCGGGCACGTCGGCTTCAAATCTAAGTGTTGTTGGATCTTCGAGTTCGAGTAGAGGTCGACCAGGTGCAGCGAAGTCACCCACATCGGCGTACTTGCGCGTGATTACGCCGTTGAAGGGTGCGCTTACGCGCGCGTAGTCGAGCATGGATTCGGCTTCCCGTACAGCTGCTTCAGCGGCTTTGTACCTGGCTTCTATACCATCAAACTCAGCTTGTGTTACTGCACCTTGTCGTAGCAGGGTGGTGAATCGGTCGTAGTCTTTCTTTGCTTGGGCGAGCATGGCGCGGGCTTGGTCGAGGCGTGCCTCGATTTCCCGCACGTCAATCAATGCTAGGGGATCACCTGCATTGACGCGTTGCCCGATTGTCACAGGCATTTGCAGTATGCGGCCAGCGACTTTGGCCTCGACGGTTGCGCGTGTTTTTGGCTGCACTGTGCCCATGACCTCTTCAGTGGCGACACGCGTTCTTGAAACTGCCGCTTGCACAGACACTTTAACGGGGGTCAAAGACGATTGCCCATGTTCGGGCTCGGTTGATTTGTGGCATCCCGTTAACAGACACACGGCTAGGGTAACGCCTGCCGCAAGCGCGATTGCTTTTCCAATGCGACTGTTTTGGATCGTCTGTTTGGTTTTCATTTTGTGAAGAGGTGTTTGGGTTGACATGATTCATGGAAGTACCGGTAAGCCAACGGCCTTGCGCAAGGCCGCAATGGCAATTTGGTAGTCGGCCTTTGCTTCAGCGTGACGTACAAGTGCAGCTGTGAGGGCCGTCTCGCTGTCAATCAACTGAGTTGTTAAGGCGAGACCTTGCTCGAATCGGGCGCGTGTCAGGGTAGCGCTTTCGGTAGCACTTGCCACACCTTTTTCGGTGACTCGTAGGCGTTCTTCGGCCTCGCGAAGGTTGAGTTGTGCCTGTTGAAGTTCGAATTCAAAGGCGAGTCTGAGCTTGCGTTCGGTTTCTTGGGCTGCTTCGAGGTTAGCCAAGGCTTCCTGCACTTTGCCGCGTGTCAACTGACCGTCGAATACGTTCCACTGCATCATCACACCGGCAGTGTAACTGGTGCCGTCGCCTTCGCTTCGCCAACCGCGGTCGTGGTCAACGCTCGCGAATAAGCCCACTGTGGGTAGGTACCCACCTTTTGCGCGGCGGACGTCGGCTTCGGCAGCTCTGATTTGTGCGCGGATTGCGCTTAGTTCAGGTCGGTTGCTGATATCCAATTTATCCGGTGGGCGGAGCTCGGGTGCCCGATCTGCCACCTCGATCTCCTGGTCTTCAATGCCCATTAGTGTACGCAATCCTTGCAAAGCAAGTGCATGTGCGTTTTTTGCTCGGAGTAGGTCTTCTTGGGCCTGGGCGAGCCGGACCTCGAGATCAAGCACATCGGCGCGTACTCTTGTTCCACTTTCAAAGTGACGTTTCGCTATCTCGAGATTTTGCTGGAACGAATTCACTGCAGCTTCGGCAGCCCGGACAAACTCACGGGTTTTTTGGATGGTGAAAAATGCGCGTGCTACCTCGAATGATAAGGCGATTCGCACGGCCTGGGCGTGTTCGCGGGTTGCTTGACCGAATGCCTGGGCAGCCGCGCGCGCGTTTTTAATCTGGCCCCCTGCGTAGATTGGCATCGAGACAACGCCTTTCAAGTTTAGGTTGTCGATGTCGGGTACGTTGTTGAAGTCTATTGGCCCGAGTGGAGGTTCGCCAAATGCGCGCTGGTTGAGTATCGAGCCGAATACCATCATGGGATTATCGGTCCGTGTATAGGATGATTGGAATTGTAATTTAGGCCATGCGGCTGAATTCGCCTGTTTGAGCATCGCGTCTGCAGCTGCAATACGATGGGTTGCGATGAGAATATCGGGGTTATTTGTTAAGGTAGCTTGGATGGCGCGTTCTAATGTCCAGGGTTCGGCGGAGGCTAACCGAGCGAATGCGAAGATTATAGGTACAATTGCTAATAAACAGGTGTGTTTCAAGCGTTTCATTTTTGTGCTGTCGCGTTATTGTCCTGGCAACACCCAAGCCTCCTTAAGATGTATTCTGGTGGGCAGAACTTAGTGAATGAGCTTTGGAGTAGATTGAAGCCTACGAACGCTGTTAGAAGTAGCCAGTATTTCGAATGGATCCATGCAAGTAAGAGGCTCAGCAAGATCATTGAGCCTGCGAGTCTGCGAATAGCGAGTTCTATTGTAAAGAAATTTTTGTTCATGGCGTTGCGACTGATTAGGTTAATGTGATGGATGGATGCTTGTGGCAATGAGCGCTCCCAGGATTGCACCGTACATGATGCTTGTAATTGGGTTGCTAGTTATAGGGCAGGCACCGGTGGAACAACCCACTAGTTTATAGTATCCATATCCGGCCACCCCTCCGATGACTGCCCCAGTTATGATTCTAGCCAACATAGTTTATAGATTTAGGCAGGGATTAGGTTACAACGCGCCTAACTGGTGGTTAGTTATTGTGTACTTGTGTTATTGGCACTGAGCTCGTTTAGTTTCCCGGTTAATTCGCGCATGGGTGGTAGTCCAACCCATGAGTCGACAAGTACGCCGTTTTTGAAAAGTAACAGCGTTGGAACCCCGGTGATTCCATATTGCATGGCCAAGGTCGGGTTTTCGTCGACGTTTACTTTCACGATTTTGGCCTTACCATCGTATGCTTCTGCTAACTGCTCTAGGATTGGGGCCAGCATACGGCAAGGTCCGCACCAGGGCGCGTAAAAGTCTACGAGGACTACCCCCTTGGCTTTTAAAACATGGGTGTCGAATTCTTGCTCGTTTAGTTCGATAGTCTTTTTCATATGCATCTCTTTTGGGTTTGCTATTAGATGTAGAACCGTGGGGGCGCTTAAAAGTTACAGCCGGAAGAGAGTCTTGTGTGGGCTCAGTTCTAATGGGTGGTTTGAAGCAGCTTACCATTGTGCGCATGGGGATTGAGCTTGAAAGGGCATGAGAATGAAAGTTTGGTGCCGAAGGTGGGAGTCGAACCCACACGCCCTTGCGGGCACCAGATTTTGAGTCTAGCGCGTCTGCCAATTCCGCCACTTCGGCACAATTTCCAAAGCGATTTTATACTTTTCCAGGTGCAGATTGCAAGTGCGGCCATGGCCAATTTTTGGGGTTGGAAATGGGGGAATGATGGCAAGGGATTGGTCGCGCACAAAATGCCTGGACATGAGTTGTAGATGTTACAAATGTTTGTCCAATCGCGATGGTATTAGAGTTTGTCTGTGAGCTCGGTTTGAATAGGCTTATCGGGGGGATTTTGGTCGGCATGTGTGTGAAAAATTACAGCCCGAAAGCTGATAGGGGTAGAGCTTGCATAGTCAATTGGTGAATAGGTAATTTCACTAGTTAGAATTTTGATGTTTGGATGCGCACGATTCGGAGATATTTGTATCGATCGTTGGTTCTACCGCTGATTTATTGTGTAAGTGGGGTGCTAGTGTTTTGGATTACATACGATTTGATTGATGAGCTTGGAGGGTTCCAATCTTCGGGTCTCAGAGCGGTTGAGATATGTCAGTACTATTTTATCAAGCTTCCGGAGGTATTGGTGACTGTTTTGCCGATAGGTTTATTGCTGGCGTTGTTGTACACGATAAGTAACCATGCTCGACATAATGAGTTCACGGCGTTGCGTGCTGCAGGCGTTGGGATTTGGCAGATTTCCTCTGTGTATTTCAATGTGGGGATATTGTGTGGGGTTACAATGTTTTGCCTGAATGAGTTTTGGGTGCCGGATGCGGACGTTAAGGCAGAGGCAGTAATTGCTCGAGCTCAAATCTCGAAGGGCAGAGTGGATTCCTCAACAATTAGGCTAAATGGGTTTGCAAATTATAGGGATCAACGCATGTGGCAATTTGCGAGCTTGGATGTGGATGGTGGGGTTATGGTTGAACCGAAGGTTGATTGGCGTTTGCCTGACGGCCGCTATAGGGAGTTACTTGCTGAACGGGCAGTTTGGACTAACGGGTATTGGTTTTTTTATCACGTTTGGGAGAACACCTACGGGATAGATGGGGGGTTAAGTAACAGATTGTATTTGGAGAAATTGCCTATGTTGGAATTCACGGAGAGCCCTAAAGAAATGTTGAGTCAGCTCAAGGTTGGTATGCGGTTAGCGCATCGTAAAGTACGGCGAGCAGAGGTTCCAATTTTCGAGATCGTCAATTATTTGCGGTACGCGCCTGAGTTGTCACCTCGTGAAAAGGCATGGCTCTTAACGCAATTGCATGGTCGTATTGCGTTACCTTGGATATGTGTGGTGGTTGTTTTGATTGCGTTACCGTTTAGTGGGATAAGTGGGAATCGGGCTGTTTATTTGGGGATGGGAAGTAGCGTGGGAATTTGTTTTGTGTATTTTGTTCTTCAGCAGGTTGGGTTGGCTTTGGGTTCAGGTGGATATGTGCCCCCTTGGGTTGGTGCGTGGTTGCCCAATGTGGTTTTTGGGGTTGTTGGGGTGATAATGACGAAAAGGGTTGGGTAACGGATTAATCTTACTTTAACTGTTATTAGGTCTAGTTCAAGGGGTTAAACCGGATGGATTAAGTTTATGAAAATTCGGACTGATTTGATTCTGCTGTTGCCTCAGATGGAATTCCGGAAGGTTGAGATTGGTCAGTTGTTGATTGTTGGGATGTCGGGAGGTGAGGCTTTGTGGATTGCACAGTAGACAGCTTTGATTCGGGTGTGGCTGTATAGTAAGGTTTAATTGCCACGATTTGGTATTTGCGGGGGGTTAGTGAGAATTGTGTTTCTACCAAGTCTCCTACTTTTTTACCCATCAGGGCCTGGCCTAGAGGTGAGAGATAGCTGATAATGTTTCGATCTGGATCGTTATCCCAAGCCCCCAGTATTGTTATCGTTTCTGAGATTCCAGATTCCACATCTATGATGGTGACAACCGTACCTGGTTCGACCACCTCACCTGTAACATGTGAGAAGTCCGTGGCTTGGGCTTTAGTGAGCATCGTCTCCAGCTCTGCTTTTTGTTGAAGTAGCAGTCTTTGGGTTTCTTTGGCGGCTTTGTATTCAGCGTTTTCTCGAAGATCGCCGTAACTAAGCGCGTGGGCGATGTCCCGGGCAATTGCAGGAAGCTTCTTATGGACGAGCTCTTCATATTCAGCTCGTTTGCGTTCAAGGGTTTCCCACGAGACAATAAGGGGTTGTTCTTGCCTGACAGTTTCAGCGGTGATGAGAGATTGGATAGATGGGTACAGTTTGATTATCCGACCAAGCAGCACGCGTCTGTCGCGTTCGTCGCTGAAGGCGGGAGTCATTTGGATATACCGAGTCAAGTCCCGAACCTCGTCGAGTTCGGCAGTTTGGAGTAGATCTGCGATAAGGTTTTGGTCAGCAACGAGGTAATCGCGCAATTTGTTACTACGTTTATCTGCGAATCGGTCACGGTCAATTGCAGACAGGACCGCCCTTAACACATTAGCACCGAGGACGTCAGCGTACAGTGCACTCCTTTCTTTCAACAGCCATAGAAGCAATTCGGAACTGGCACTTTTTTCCATAATGTATTTTGAAATCAGACTTTTAAGTTGATCCAGATAACCAGCCTGGATCAGTGCTTCAGCAATAACGTGACACACTTTAGTTGAAACGTTGTTGAGGATGTTAATAAGTAGCTGGGGCCAGTCGTTCGGCCTTGCCGCTTTTAGTGATTCGATTGCTTGTTTCCGTTTTTGAGGGCCTATTTTTTCGAGCACATTTGCTATATCAGGGCCTTGATTCCATACATCGGTAGCTGTGGGTTGGTTTGGTTTAGGTTCGAGCTTTGCTAGTTGGATAAGTTGATCTCTGACGAAGATGGCTTCGAGTGCTAGTGCGGTTTGGCTTGCCATGAATGCCGAGATTTCTTTGTTTAGGGAGTCGACAATTTCGCTGGCTATTAGTTGGAGATTACTTATTTCGGGGGCAGCCTTTATGATCTCCTCAACCACATGTATGCGTTCTTTGAGACCTTTGGCTTGGTTAAACTCGTTTAATAGCCGTTCTTCAGGTGAGGTTTCGCGTTCCAGCAACAATATTGGATCGGTCTTTTTTACAGGTATATGGAATAGGCCAGACTTTTTAAGCAACGGTTTGGTGGCATCCCACCATTTGCGCCAGTTTGTTTCGACTATGTCAGGCGTGAGGAGTTGTTGGATCTGATCAACTGTTGCTTTGCCGCCGCAACTAGCTATGGCTAATTTGACTAATTCCACTGGATTTTCAGTGGCAAGCCTTTTGAGTGATTCCAATTCGGTGAGTTTTTTGACGAGGATGTGTTCTTTGGGAAGTGGTTTTAATGTTTCGGCTGCGAAGCTCAGAGCCATTACGTGGCCAGGCTTGTTACAGAAGTCAATCGTAAAGCGGGCGAATACCGGGTCCAAGGTGCGAATTTTTCCGCAACCCCAGCTCTTGTGGTAGCAATAACCACTTGAGACCAGGGCGACAAGGTTATCCACGTGATGTTTTTGGATTTTCCGTTCTGCAACTAGTTTTTCAAATTGTTCACGCATAGCAAAATCAAACTAGCGTACCTGATAAGAACATGCATATTTAAGCCGTGTGACCAGTCAAAGTCCAAGACAAATTGCATATTCGGTGTTAAAACGCTGGGCGGCAGGGATGGGTTTTGCCGAGAACCTGTTGCGAGGGGCGTTTGAAAAGAACGTGCTCACTTACAAGGATCGTGCTTTTTGCCAGGAACTTGTGTTTGGGGTAATACGGTGGCAGGCCTTATTGGATTGGTTAATCAAACAGAAGGTGCACGAAAAAACTCCCCCGTTGCGGACACGGATTTTGATTAGGATGGGTTTGTACCAAATGATAATGATGGATCGGGTCCCTCCATATGCGGCGGTAAACGAGAGTGTGAAATTGGCTAAGGCGTTAGGGTTCAAGACACCAGACGTGTCGTTCGTTAATGCTGTATTGCGAGCCTTTGCTTCAGACTTGGAGAATACCGAGCAGTTAATTGCGCGTATTCAAAAGGAGGAGCCATCGGTAGGATATTCGCATCCTGCCTGGTTATACCGGCGGTGGGTAGCCCGATATGGATTGGAGAAGACAGTAAAATTGATGGAATGGGACAATATACCACCTCCGATTTATGCCCGGGTCAATAACTTAAAGGTAGATCGGGATAAACTTTTAGAGCGGTGGGACTATGAGAAAGTAAAGTGGGAACCATTCACAGCTAGTTGGCTAACCAATGTGGAGTTTTTTAGGATCGAACCTTCGGGTAATCCAGAAGCCTTAGGGAGCTTTAAAGATGGGTGGTTTTACATTCAGGATCCTTCGACTGCACTTGCGGTGATGATGTTAGAGCCTGCGCCTGGTGAGAGGATTTTGGACTATTGTGCGGCTCCCGGAGGTAAAACCACTTTGATGGCACAGTTGATGAAGAATAACGGTTTTATTCGTGCTGTGGAAATTTCCAAGCGTGGCCTGAGATTGTTAGCTGAAAACTGTACTCGGCTTGGGATTACGATAGTAGAGGCTGGAGATACGCCACCTGCAGAAGGAGAAATGTTCGATCGGGTGTTGATAGACGTGCCTTGTTCTAATACAGGTGTGCTGCGTAGGCGTGTGGAGGTCAGATGGCGTCTGTCCGATTTGGAATTGTCTAGACTAGTATCCACCCAGAACAAGCTTTTGGAAAAAGCAACGAGGCATGTGAAACCGGGCGGCTTGGTTGTTTACAGCACGTGTAGCTTAGAACCAGAAGAAAATGCGGGTGTAGTAAATGCGTTTTTGAGCCGTCACCCTGAGTTTGAGCTTGAAACTTTGCGCCAACTTTTGCCGTTTGAAGATCGAGTGGATGGGGCGTTTGTAGCAGCCCTTCGGCGGAAAGCTAGTTGAGATAAGGTGAGAAGTACTAACTGTGGAGTGGGCGACGATGATTCACCACGTAAGCAATATGCAATTGTCCTGGTATGAAATATTCTTGTTGGGGGTTGGGTTGGCAATGGATGCGTTGGCCGTCACAATTTCAACGAATTCAGCACGCAAAATTAATGCAATCAGCACTGTGTTGCGGATGAGCGCTGTATTTGGGCTTTTCCAAAGTGTAATGCCTATTTTTGGGTGGATCTTGGGAGGCCAACTCGCAAATATAATTGGGGCGATAGATCACTGGGTTGCAGCAATAATACTTTTCTTGGTTGGCGTCAACATGTTGTTGCACAAAAAGGATGAGGATCTCCTCGATTCAGAATCGATTAGTTGGATGTTGTTGTTAGGTTTGGGTGTGGTTACAAGCTTAGATGCTTTAGCAGTTGGGGTAAGCCTTTCTTTGACTGGGGTAGGGGTGGTTATGCCCGCTTTGTGGATTGGGATTATTACGTTGATTATTTGTTTTGCTGGTGGGGTCCTGGGGCGGTTAATTCATATTGCAGCTAATAAATTTGCCGGAAAGATTGGGGGTCTGATTTTAATAGGCATAGGTGTAAAGATCCTTATCGAACATTTGTGAGCCTGACGCAAACTTTTCGGATACAATATCAACTCCCCATGGTCCTGTGGGCTGTAGTGATCCGAATCCTAACTATGAATATCAGCCCAAGCAGGAGAAGTAACGTGACGCCGAAAAGGTCGGCGTGAGATATCCTGCTTGAGAAATAGGTGGCCAAAGCTCCGGTTGCGGGTCCAGCAAAGTTGCCAAGGCCAATCGCCGCTTCATGTATTCCACCGTGCTCTCCTTTTGTTTCGCCTACGTGCATGGAGTAATAAAGTGATGAGTAGTAGATCAGACCAGTAGCAAGCCCGAAAAGTATTTGTCCGAGTATAAACATTGGCAGATTTATGGAGAGGCTAACTGCGAGGAATGAGGTGATTAATGCAGTGCATGTACCGAGCAGAACCCAGAATTTGTAATGCCACCAAAACCAATGCATCAGGAGAATGAAAGCGAGTACCCGAGCGAAAAACCAAACCGAACCATAGAAACCCGCCCACATTGGACTAAGCCCATGTCGTTCGGCAATTATCGGTGCGATTGGCACTAGGGTGTTGATAGCTGCGTATGCCAATGGATTGGCAATCCATGCCATGTACATAAAACTTTTTCTAATGTGTTTTGAAGCAGTTTCATTTTGAGAGGCGTAACTTTGGGTGGGGATCTCCGTTGGTTTGTGTATAAGTCCCTCAGGGTTAGCTCTTAGGTATGTGCGGTTTGCAATTGTGGCAAGTATAAGGCCAGTAAGTACCACAACACATGGAACAAAAAAGACAGCTCGAGGCCCTAGCTTCTCCAGAATTGTTCCACCCCAAAAATATGCGACTGCTCCTGTGATAGCCCATGTGATGTTGTACCAGCCCACGAGTCGCTGTAGCTGTCTGGAGGTTTCGCCTTCCGAGAGTTCTGCTTCTATGGAGGGGAATACCATGCAAAACCCTATCGATGCTAGGATTAGCGTGAGCAAGACAGCAGCTAGTCCTTGGACGCATCCTCCAAAGCACAGTGCGCCGGTAGCAAGTGCTAAGCCGAGTTGCATGGTTTTTACGTACCCGAGTTTTTGGGAGATTTTTCCGCCGAGCCAGGAAAACGTGGCATAAATCAATCCTGCGCCTGCAGCTAGGATAAGATTAGCATTGTTGGTAAAGCCGAACTTGGAGTGTGTAAGAAAATAAACGTAATACCCAAACGCAGTCGCTGCGAAGCTTGTAAGGCCTTCTACTACGAAAAGCCAAAGTTTCGAATGTCGGTTCAACATACGCACCAAAAAGCCAGAAATTACTGTTGATAAGTGTTGATGTACATGCGTGTTTCTTGTGCTGCCTGATAACAGTACCATTTGACCATCGGGTCGATTGGGGGTGTGAGGAGGTCGAGGTCTGCTAATGAATGCCACCGGATTGAGTAATGTTCGGCCGGGGCCCCCGTCAACATTCCGCTTACAGGCACAGCGAAATACACAAGACAAATATGGTAGTGATCATCAGAGATCCGGTGGATGTCCATAAAGCTAGGGGCGATTAAAGGGTGGGAATTTGGTGACAGTGCTGGGGGACGCCGTCCAAGGAGCTTGATAGTTAAGCCAGATTCCTCTTTTGTTTCCCTGATAGCTGCGTGTTCTGGGGTTTCTCCAGGTTCGATGTGTCCACCTACAGGGAGCCATTGGTTGAGTTTTTTGTGATGGACCAAAAGTACTTGGTCCCCTGTGGAAACAAAAACAGCGACAGCAAACTCTGTGTGACCGTAAGACCTAAGCATAAGGGTGGCCTTTTTGGATTTGGTGCAGAAACGAGGTTTTACATCTCGTAAAGTCCCTCGTCCCGAGTATATGTGGAATAGTCAGAAGAATCTTCAGACATTGGTCCGCCAAAAAATTCACTCAAAGCGTCCGACATTTCTTCCTCTACCTTCTCTGGATCTTCGCCGGCTTCCAATCGCCGTATTGCCACGTCTAGCTCAGGAGGTACTGAATCTGCCGGCATGATCTCCTTAATTTTTTTCATTAAGTACGCTAAATGTTTGGGGTTGTGTTCGTCTAGGTAGTCAATGTTGCGTTCAAGTTCACTCATTACCTTTTGAATCTTTGGATCGTCAAGATTGGGTGTGGGCGATTCCTCGAGGTGAGTTGATTCTTCGGTTTCTGATTTTGGTGTGCCTTTTATAAAGGCGAATCTGCTGATTTGTTTGACCATGTTCGGGTTCCCGCATCTTGGGCAAGCGGGTTGTTTATCGGGAGCAACCCGCTTGGAGAAAAAGCTGTAAATGCGTTTGCATTTGTTGCATGCAAATTCGTAAATGGGCATAACCTACCACCAAAGATATTGTTTCAGACGAGTTGCTTTGTCGAGATCTACATGTTATGTGGGGAATGTGTGAAACACCTAGTCAAGGCTTCATATGTCCCTAGACCGTAAGGATTTGGACTTACATATCCCCCTTGTGCAAGTACGGTTGATTTAACCGCAGGTACGGCATTTGCAGGGGCAGCTATCCAACGGGCGTACTTTAGATCAAGCATAGGAATGTCATTGAGATGATCGCCTGCGATGAATACCTCGCTAGGGTGTAACTTAAGGGTGCTGATGATTTGTTGTACTGCTGTACCCTTGTTGTAATCGGCGTGGGCAAACCGCATGTAGACATCGTTTCGAACTACGGTCAGGTTGGGCACTTTGGAGGCGAAGCTCTGCATGAGTTGAAAGGCGATCTCAGCCTGCTCCAGATCGGAACCAATAATGCAAAGCGGGGAATATGCGTCGGAGTATATTGTGGCTTTGCAATTGGTTTGGATTTGTTTGGCTAGGGTGGGAATCTCATGAGCGATTTTTGAGAATAAAGTAGCATGGGTTTCAGTGCATTTGGTATTCCAGGGCTCTAGAGGTAAAAATCTACCGTTTACCCGGTGGTATATCTCACGTTCAACCAGGACTATCCAATCAGGTTCAATTAATAACTGAGCTCGGCCTAGAATTTCCATTAGGCTGGACATATCACGGCCAGTTGCAATGACCCACTGCGCTCCCTCGGACTGAAATATCTGAATGAGGTTCTGAAGGACAAACGGCACTGGAGGTGTGGTGAATTCGCTGAACACAGTGCCGTCAAAGTCGGTAACTATTAGTTTAGGCTTTGGCATACGTTTTGATCTATTAAACGGATACCAAGAATTTTGGAAATGCAAAACCAGTTCCTATTTGTTGCCAGGGTTTTTATTTGCGGTAAACTTTGTGTTGGTTGCGAGCGTAATCAAAAGGAGGGCGGGATGATACTGTATCCAATATATAGACTGGTTAAGGATGAGATAGAGCGGGTAGTAGAGCCAAGAAGTGGCGTGTATGCTCTAATAGATCCTGAAGGTAAGGTTGTCTATGTTGGCAGGTCTGACACGAATCTCCGGGAAGAGCTGCTTAAGCATTTGCCTGAGGTTGAGGCTGATCCGTTAATACGTAAGGGAGCACCCCAATTTTTTTATTTTGAACATCCGAGCTTTGTTACGGAAGGTTACGAACGTCAATGTATATTGTATCATCAATTTCGACCAGCGTGTAATGTTGAGCATCCAGCCAAGCCGTTCCCTTACTTGAAGTGCCCCATTTGTTTAGAATGAGTTCGTTGTTAAAATTGTAGCGTGCCTTGTGTATGTCGCGTTCGGTGTGATTCGAAGGTAAACTCCCCCAGGTCGTCTACAAGCCAATCAGGTTGGCAGTCGGCAAGTTTAGACCTAGATGCTCCGCCAGTTGTAACTGCTAAACTTCGTGCGCCAATATATTTAGCGCATGCAATATCATGGGGGGTGTCACCAACAATTAAAATTTCTTGTGGCAAAATTTCTGAGCCGAGAATCTCGCGCACCCGCTTTAGAGCAATGGATGCTATTTCCGAACGATCTTCATGTTCGTCGCCGTAGGCCCCCATTTGAAATCGATGCCACAATCCGTAGAACAAGAGTTTGATTTCGGCGCCTTTTTGGATATTTCCCGTAAGGAGTCCTATAAGTGGACGTGGAGTTCGGGATTCAAGATAGTCCAGGAATTTTACAGCGCCGGGCAAAGCCATACCATTATGTTGAGGCAAAACTCTCGGTAGCCAACTAAGGTAGGATCGAAAAAATCTTTGTCGATTTTCTTCGTTCCATTGAATCCCCCACAAAGAGAAAAGTTCACGGACTAGAGATAAATCTGTTCGTCCAGCAAAAGCTACACGTTCGACACACCCGCGCACACCAAACTCAGACGCAAGTGCCAGTTCAAACGCTTTGACACCGGCACCCCCGGTACGAATTAAAGTGCCATCTACATCGAACAATACAGCCTTAATCATTTGTGAGAAAAACCTAAGTGATCGACTCCAACCTTGCAATTCAGATAGCAATTATATGCCAGCAAATGGGGAGGGGATCCACACGTACTATTTCCATTGATTCAAGCTTGGGTTAGGTAAAAAATACAAAAAATGAAAGCCCAGCAAAAAAACGTTAAATTTGATTTAGAGTCTTACATGCGGAGTCGAGTAGAGGCGGTTAACAAAGCGTTGGATGAGTTTCTCCCTCCAGTCCGCAAGAAACCCTCAACATTGTATAAAGCGATGCGGTATTCCACTTTTGCGGGGGGTAAACGCATTAGACCATTGCTTTGTTTGGCTGCAGCCGAAGCATGTGGAGGTGACCCAAACAAGGCTATGCCACTCGCGTGCGCGGTGGAGTGTGTTCATACTTACTCTTTAATCCACGATGATCTGCCGGCGATGGATAACGATGATTTTAGACGGGGACGACCTACTTGCCATCGAGTATTTGGCGAGGCTATGGCAATTCTTGCAGGCGATGCATTGCTTGCTTTTGCCTTTGAATTGGCTTGCCATGCCGAGGGAACCCCAAGGTACCCAACTCATTTGATGGTAAGAGAGTTAGCTAAGGCTGCCGGGCCAGAGCACTTAGTTGCTGGCCAGGTATGTGATTTAGAGGCGGAAGGTAAACAAATCTCCGCTAAACATTTGCGGTTTATCCACGAGCGAAAGACAGGCGCTTTGATTCGATGTGCAGTAAGGCTTGGTGGGATGAGTGCTAATTGCACGCCTTCTCAATTAAACGCTCTCTCTACCTTCGGCCATTACGTGGGTTTAGCGTTTCAGGTAATAGACGACATTTTAGATGTGACGCAAACGTCGGAGAAACTCGGAAAAACAGCTGGGAAAGATGTGAAGGCGGGTAAGGCTACTTATCCATTAATTCTAGGACTGGAAAAATCAAAGGAGATAGCAGCACGTCTAACAGCAAAAGCGTTTTCTGCATTGGAGGGGTTTGGTGATCGGGCAATGCCGTTGCTGGAATTGGGGCGGTTCCTTCTTTGCAGGAGCTACTAATCAGTTGCGCTTTGTTTACTAGAAAGGCAAAAACCATTTATGAGCTTAGAAGTTTTCATGAACACATTGTTCGTAAATTCTTATTGACATATCGGATAGGGTAGTGTAGCTAATTAGGTACACTGTTCTCGAAAAGGAGGAAAAACTATGAGCATGGTTGAATGGCGGAAGTCGAACGACGCGCTAGGTACGACAAACAGGGGTAATCCATGTGAGTCTGGGTTATGTACCCTGTGTGACTCTGCATGTAAGGGAAAATGCGAGACATGGTTATCGTCTTTACGCGGACGTGAGGTGCTTTACCCACGCCGATTCGGTTACATTACATCTGGCTCTTCAAACGTCGTAGCTTTGGGTGTGGGGTATCATGCCCTCCGTATCCAGGGCTATGCGTTTGGTTGGAAGGGGGGAGACAACAATCCCGACAAGTGTGTATTTCCGAACGTAGACATTACCACCCAATTTGGTTGGACCCAGCCGGTGAAATGTCGAGTACCAGTGATGACAGGTGCTCTAGGATCAACCTTCGTGGCGGCTAAATATTGGGATTCATTTGCAATTGGTGCAGCCTTAGCCGGGATCCCCATCGTTGTAGGTGAGAATGTAGTGGGTGTTGATCGTAAGTCCGTGATTAAGAATGGGCGGATTGAAGTGTCCCCGGAACTGGATAGGCGTATTAGTGCATTTTTGCGATATTACGATGGTTGGGGTGCTATCATTGTCCAGATGAACGTAGAGGATACTCGGAACGGTGTGGCAGAATATCTGATCGAGAAGTATGGGGACAAAGTACTTTTGGAATTGAAATGGGGGCAAGGCGCCAAGTGTATTGGTGGCGAGATTCAAGTTGATAGCATCGAGTATGCGCGGTTTTTGAAAGATCGTGGGTATGTGGTTGACCCCGATCCATATGATCCAGCAGTGGAAGCAGCTTATAAAGCTGGTGCGATAAAGAGTTTTGCGAGACATAGTCGGTTAGGTGCGACCGACGCCGCATCTGCAAAGCAGGTGTACGAGACTTTCATGAAGCATATTGAATATCTCCGGAAGATAGGTCATAAGCGGATCACTCTAAAGACGGGTGCATATGGTATGGAAGCTCTTGCATTGGCTTTGCGGTGCGCAGCCGATGCGAAACTGGATTTACTAACGATTGACGGTTCGGGTGGTGGTACTGGTATGAGCCCATGGAATATGATGGAGCATTGGGGTGTACCGTCATTGTTACTCCATGCCCGAGCGTATGAGTATGCTAAGATTTTGGCGGACCGCGGAATTCAAGTGCCACCAATGGCTTTTGCCGGTGGATTAGCCAGAGAGGACCATGTGTTCAAGGCTCTCGCTTTAGGTGCTCCGTTTACTAAACTGGTGTGCATGGGCCGGGCTGCAATGATACCAGCATTCGTTGGTAGCAATATCGAGGGGGTCTTGCGACCTGAGAGGAAGGCACAAGTAAATGGTCAATGGGATGAACTTCCACCTTCTGTGTCAGTCTATGGCAATACCCCTGAACAGATCTTTGTTTGCTGGGAGGAGGTTGCAAGGAAGGTGGGTAAGGACGAAATGAAAAATATACCATTTGGTGCTGTAGCAATGTACACGTTCCTCGACAAGATTGCTGCTGGGTTGCAACAGTTCCTTGCGGGGGCTCGGAAGGGTAAAGTCAGAGAGATCAGTCGTGATGATCTTATGGCGGCGAATCGTGAAACTGCCCGGGAGACTGGCATTCCGTTCTGTACGGATGCTGAGCATGAAAAAGCGTTAGGGGTATTGTACTGGTAAGTTCAGACTAGGTAGTTAAAGTAATAGTGAGTGGCCCAGTGGCGGGATGGGCAGGTCAGTGGCCCAACCGCCACTTTTTATTAATTTTGCCTAGGCGGGTTTTGATGAATTGACTGTATTCACGAATGCGTTTCAGCGCCACTGGTTGATACGGTGCTCGTTGGTGTATTAGGGCTAAAAATGGGACCTTCGTCAGCAGAAGTAATGATCTGTTAGAAGTTATTTAATCCCCAAGAGTAGTACGTGGGTGAGTTTAAGTGCGGCGGGTTTTTTACCTAGGGATAGCTTTGATTTTATGATGATTCCGCTGGGTTATAATTTGGCGATAGGAGATTTGTATGTGTGCCAAGGGGTATTTTGTTCGTACGCAAATGCGACATTGAGGATAGTGGCTTCCTGGAATGGCTTACCCAAAATTTGGAGGCCAATAGGCAATTGCTTGATTGATCCGTCGGCTGTCTGGATTTGAGCCATTCCACAGGGCACGCTAATGCCGCAGATCCCTGCTAGATTACAGCTGATAGTATAAATGTCGGTTAAGTACATCTGTAACGGATCTTCAATCTTTTCACCGATTTTGAAGGCTGGTGTGGCAGTGGTTGGTCCTATGAGGACGTCGGTTTTTTCGAATGCCTTTAGGAATTCCTGCCTGATAATGGTTCTGACCTTTTGGGCACGCAAATAGTATGCATCGTAATACCCCTTGCTCAAAACGTATGTCCCAAGGATGATTCGTCTTTTTACTTCTTTACCGAAACCGGTTCCCCGCGTTTTGGTGTACATATCGTAAAGGTCTGCACCATCGACTCGTAACCCGTAGCGGACACCGTCATATCGTGCTAGGTTTGCCGAGGCTTCTGCTGTGGCAATAATGTAGTAAGCAGCTATTGCGTACTCGGTGCTGGGAATGGAGACCTCGACAATTTCTGCGCCCAGGGACGCTAGTTGGGTGATTGCATTGTTTATAGCGGTTTTGACCTCTGGGTCGAGCCCGGGCCCCATGTATTCTTTTACTACGCCGATTCTTAGGCCCTTGATCTCTCCGGTTAACAGCTGGGGGTAATCAGGGACATCAATTGGAAAGCTGGTGGAATCGCGCGGGTCGTGACCAGCTATAATACGGAGGAGTATTCCGGCGTCCTTGACGGTTTTTGTTACTGGGCCGATTTGGTCCAAGGATGATGCGTATGACACAAGGCCGTATCGGGAGACTCGGCCGTAGGTGGGTTTGAGTCCCACGCAACCGCAATAGGCGGCGGGTTGGCGAACGGAGCCCCCTGTATCAGAGCCAATGGAAGCAAAGCATTCGCCTGCTGCTATGGCGGCTGCGCACCCGCCGGAAGATCCTCCAGCTACCCTCTCCAAGTCCCATGGGTTTTTCGTTGGTCCATATATTGAGTTTTCTGTGGAGCTGCCCATTGCAAATTCATCCATGTTCAGGCGTCCCAAAATAATTGCTCCTGCAGCTTTCAAGCGTTCTACAACAGCGGCGTCGTAAGGGGAGATAAATCCCTGGAGTATTTTTGAAGCGCAAGTTAGGGGGGAACCTTTATGCGCAATAATGTCTTTTAGTGCGATTGGGATTCCCCATAAGGGTTTATCTAGGTTATCAAAAAAATTCTTATCTGCTTCTTCAGCTTCGCTAATTGCTTTTTGTGGGTCTATGTGAACGTACGCATTAATTAACGTATCAATGCGGTTAATGCGGTCTATTAGTGCGGTGACAATTTCTTTGGAGGAGAGCTCTCGGTGCCGGACTTTTGTTATGAGTTCATCTAGTGTGAGGTTGTGAATCATCGTTGCAGGTAGAGTCACTCTACAATCTTGGGTACAATAAACAGCCCATTTCTTGCAACTGGGGCCATTGCCAGGGCCTGTTGGTGTGGTAAAGTTTCAGCCTCTTTATCAAATCTAACTACATTGACTAGATCGATTGCGTGCGCAGTGGGTTCTATGCCTTCTACAGGGACTTCTTTTAATTTTTCGACGTAACAGAGAATTTGTTCAAACTGCTTTGAAAACATAGCTTCTTCCTCGGGGGTTAAAGCAATCCGGCAAAGGTCAGCAACGTGTTTTATGTCGAATTCTAACCTTTCCATAACCGGTGCGCAGTTTACGGGTTGGGGATTAGCCTGAAAAGCAATGTGTTTATTCTTCCCCAAACCTACTGTTTATTAATTCTTCTAGGGCATTAAGGGCTTCTTCAGCTCTAGAACCTTCTGCGTAAATTTTTAACCGGCTTCCTTGACCCGCAGCTAACATAAGCAGCCCCATAAGGCTTTTCCCGTTTACACGTTCCCCATCTTTCTCGACATGGATTTCACAGGGAAATTTACTTGCTAGGCGTACAAACATTGCTGCTGGGCGGGCGTGGAGGCCTAGTTTATTTTTAATCTCCACTTCCCTAATCCGTGTTTGGCCTTTTTCGCGGATTACTTTTTTAGCCGCCATTTTCCGATTTCTTAACAACTTACAACTTACAATAGAGTTAGTTATTGCCAAGGGATTTTATTCTGGATCAGACGCTATGGCACTTTTAGGTTCCTTTAACCTTTTCATATGTGCGAGGACCTTTTTATTGAGAGCTTCGGCTGGTTTGAACCCGGATGCGATCAATTTTTGGTGAAGGGCTGCAACTTCGATTAGCCTCGCAATGTCGCGTCCTGGTCTAACTGGAATTGTAATATGCGGGACCTCTACGCCCAAAATCTTGGTAAATTGAGGGCTCATCCCAAGCCGGTCTATGTCGGGGACTTTTTCCCAGGCCTTTAGGGTGACAACTAGGTCGAGTTTTTTGCGTCTGCGTATACTCCTGATGCCGAAGGTCGCTGGTACGTTTATAATGCCGATTCCTCGTACTTCCATGAAGTCGCGCGTTACCTCTGGGGAATAACCATATAGTTCGTTGCCCGTAAGCACGACTTTGGTAATGTCATCTGAGACCAAGCTATATCCGCGTTCGATCAAAGCCAGAACCGACTCGCTTTTGCCAATCCCGCTTTCCCCGCAGATTAGAACGCCTATTCCAAGGATATCGACCATACTACCTTGTAAGAGGGTATATGGGGCAAAAAGCGTTTCTAAGGCGAGAGTGGCCTTGTTTATAAAGTTCATTGTGACCAGCGAGCTTTGTAAGAGTGGCGTGGCATATTGTTTAGCTGATTCCCTCCAAGTCTTTTCGATTGGCAGATTTCGGCAAAATACTACACATGGAACTTTAAATTGGAGGAGTTGTTTGAATCGAGAGTGGCGTGCTTTAGCAGGCAAAGATCTCAAGTAATGGGCTTCTGCATTGCCTATTACCTGGATGCGTCGGTATGCGAAGTACTTGGTAAAACCTGCTAACATTAGCCCAGGACGATTCACAGTTGGTTCTCGGATGATTCGGTCAAGGCCGTTTTCACCGGCTACCAACTCCAGTTTTAGATCTTTCTTATATTCCTCGAAGAATCGTCTGATGCTTACAGTTTCGCGTTGCATATAGGCTTCAGATTGTAAATTCGGGTCCGAGGTAAATTTCTCTGGCTTTAGGGTCACTTAGCATAGCTTGGGCATCGCCTTCATATAGGATTTTCCCATGAGCAATTAGGTAAGCACGGTCTACTAATCGTAAGGTTTCTTGAGCGCGGTGGTCGGTGATTAATATAGCTATATTCCGGGCTTTGAGTCGCCGGATTATTTTTTGGACTTCGTAAACGGTTATTGGATCAATCCCGCTGAACGGCTCGTCTAATAGTAAAAGCTTTGGATTTGTTACTAGGGCACGTGTGATTTCAAGTCTGCGTTTTTCTCCGCCACTTAGGGTGTAAGCTTTTCGTTTAGCTAGATCAGTAAGCTCCAGTTCTTCCAGAAGATGCCTTAGACGGGCTTCTCTTTCTTGCTTTGTTAAGTCGCAAACTTCCAAGACCGCCATTATGTTTTCCTCAACTGTAAGCTTACGAAAGATTGATGGCTCTTGGGTGAGGTACCCAATCCCTAGGCGGGCTCGTTTATGCATGGGTAATTTTGTTATATCTTTGTTCTCGAACATTACTCTCCCGGCCTCCGGCCGAATCAATCCGGCGATTATGTTAAAGGTTGTCGTTTTTCCCGCACCGTTTGGGCCAAGGAGCCCTACGATTTCCCCTGCGTTAATGTGTATAGTAACACCGTCAACTACCCGTCGGCCATGATAAGCTTTGGCCAAGTTTTCACCCAGCAAGAGGGCACTGCTATATTGGGGGCGATTATCTGAGGTTTTAGTCTCAGCTGGAGCCATAGAAAATCAATGGGTTGTAATCTGTGGACCACTGGCGTTTGTTTGAATAATCGGGTCTTTCTCAAGAATTTGAGGTGTAGGGATATGATTGGGTGCGTTTTCTTGAGTTGTCATCAACATGCGAGCATTTTCTGCGTTTACCTGCCCAGTAGTTCGATCAAAAATTATTCGGTCAGCAATTAGAGATCCTTGGTCTGTTTCTAAAACTGGGTTCTCCAATAACTCTATAGTTTCATTTGTAGCATTCTGGAGTGTGGTGGATTTGTAAATTAGCTTACCCGCACGACCTTTGATTTGTTTATTTTGTGCATCTGCGATTACAAATGTCACAGTACCAGTAGCTGTCATTGATTCCACGGTTTTGTTTGTTGGGGAAATTAGTGCTTCCAGTCTTTCGCAAGTGAGGTTGAGTCTTGGAGCAACGATTTGGACGTTGCCGATAAAGATCACAAGGTTAGATTTAATATTAAACTCAGCGCTTTTCGCTGTAATTTGGGACACGTTCACCTCGACTGGTGGTTTGTGCGAAGTGGATGTTATCAATATATGGGTATTGGTTTGAGCAATCGCGATAAAAGAAACCCAAAAGTATGTTATTATACACTTTTTCATCAGAATCGGATTTTTGCTTTTACAGAATTTGTAATGGTTAGCACGGCTTCGTCTTGTTTCCAAGTGAAGCCTTCTCCGTGTATGGTAACTTTACCGTCCCCAATTTGGGCGATGATCCAGTTGGTTGACCAAGCACAACGTTTTGACAAGTCGTAGTAACATTCAGAAGCCTGGGCGACAAGGTTTGTTTCCCCAGTTAAGGAAACTAACACTATGGTGGGTTGTTGGATCCAAAACAACCCGTCATTTTTTGGTTCTGCTTGTTCACCCCTTATTATGGACTTGATACGGTTTTCGTTCGGTGGAGGGTAAAATTCTGGGATTTCAAACTCCAAGATCCTACCGAAAGGCGGGGCTGCTGCGTAATGCGAGCTCGGTTGAGGGTCTAACGCAATTACGGGCGTGACGAGGATAAATCCTAGAATTAAGGGTACCCAAATCTTTGATTCCCAGCAGTGTTTTTGCCTTGTTGAAGTGGTGAATTTTGAAAGGCGAGTTTTCTCTAGGAAAATTGCCATTTTATTTTGCTTCAGCAATAGCATTTTTGATTCGTACGAGGATTAAAAGTAAATCTTTAACCTGTGAGAGAGGAATCATATTCGGTCCATCACTAAGAGCTTTGTCTGGATCTGGGTGCGTTTCCATAAAGATCCCATCTGCTCCGGCTGCTATTGCTGCTTTCGCCAATACGGGGGCGAATTCGCGCTGACCCCCGGAGGCATTTCCTGCACCGCCAGGTAATTGGACTGAATGTGTGGCATCGAACACTACAGGATACCCGAAACTTTTCATGATTGGAATGGACCGCATATCTGATACCAAATTGTTGTACCCGAATGTGGTTCCGCGTTCAGTAATTAGGATTTTTTTTGCGCCAAAGTATTCTGCTTTTCTTACAACTTGACCCATTTCCATTGGGGAAAGGAATTGGCCTTTTTTTAAGTTGATAATTCGTCCTGACTTTGCTACAGCAGCAATCAGGTCTGTCTGTCTACATAAGAAGGCTGGTACTTGTATCACATCAACGACTTTTGATACCGGTTTTATCTGATCTACAGCGTGTACATCAGTAATTACAGGAACGCTGACCTGCTGGCGTATTTTGGCGAGGATTTCTAAACCGCGTTCGAGTCCTGGGCCGCGATAAGATTCAGGAGACGTCCTATTTGCCTTGTCGTAGCTAGCTTTGAAAATGAACGGGATTCCTAATTGTTGACACGCGTTTTTGAGAGTTTCTGCTACTTCAAAACACAATTGTTCACTTTCAATAACGCATGGACCAGCAATTAAGAATAACCGTCCTTGCTTTAATTCGTCCCAGAGATTGCCGTAATCCATCGGTTGTAGTTTTTATCAGAAAGCGGGCTCAAAGTAAATCTTAGGTCTGTGGCCAACGGGCTTTAATTACGGCCTCGAAACTCAGACAATTTTGTTCTTTAGTGGATCATATCACTGTTCCATGGGGGATTGTGGCGCCGCGTGGTATTACCACTATGCCATCACGAATGTAGTATAATTCATGGTCGAAATTCGCAGGTTTTCCGTGTGGAGTAATGACTACGTTGTCTCCTATGCGGACGTTTTTATCGATTATTGTTTCTTCAATGCGTGTGTTCCGGCCAATTCCTAGTTTTGGAATACCCTTTGATTCACAAATCTTTTTGGATTCTTCAGTTTCGTAATAATCTATCCCCATAAGTACGACACGCCGTAGCACAGCGCCTTCCTCAATTATGCTTCGCAAACCTATTACGCAATGGATTAGAGTAGCCCGGTTGATTATGCACCCCTCAGAGATAAGTGCGTGATCAAGAGTTGCACCATTTACTTTTGAGCAAGGTAGGAACCGCGCCCGGGTGAAGATTGGAGCTGTCATGTCAAAGAAATTAAACCGTGGCAATTCGGATGCAGCATCCAGGTTGGCTTCGAAAAAAGTTTTTATGGTTCCGATGTCTTCCCAGTATCCCTGGAAAATATAAGCATAGACCTTGTATTCTTTGATTGCGTGGGGGATAATGTCGCGCCCAAAGTCGGGTTCATTTCCTGCAAGCACTTTTTGGATGACATCCCGGTTGAATACGTAAATACCCATCGAGGCAAGGTATAGTTCTGAGTCCCCTACGATTCCCAAAGCCGCGTACCATTCTTGTGGCAGTTTAAATCGCGCAATTAGTTCTGGATCGGTTGGTTTCTCAGCAAAGTCACGAATCCGCCGGTCACTGTCAATGCGCATTATACCTAACTGGGGGACTTTTTCGCGTGGCATTGGGATTGTAGATATTGTGATATCTGCCCCAGATTGCATGTGTTGTAGGATTAATAACCTGAAATCCATCCGATATAGTTGGTCCCCGCTTAGTACAAGCAGATAATCGAAATCGTGGTCTAAAAAATGTTCTAGGTTTTTCCTCACGGCATCGGCTGTTCCTTCGAACCAAGACGCGCATTTAGCGGTTTGTTGTGCAGCTAGAATTTCAACAAACCCACCACTAAAAGCGTCGAAGTTGTAGGTCTGAGCGATGTGGCGATGCAGCGAAACGGAATTGTACTGAGTGAGCACGTATATCCTTCGGAATCCGGAGTTTATACAATTTGAGATTGGGACGTCTACCAGGCGGTATTTACCTGCTAATGGTACTGCCGGCTTTGCACGGTCACGGGTTAGGGGAAAAAGCCTTTTTCCTTGTCCTCCGCCTAATATCACGCAGAGCACGTTACTAGTGTTAATCGACTGTTTCACAATCGGCCCCATACAAAAGCAATTTATATACAGTATTCGCTTATGCAAGTTTTCGCGACCATTTACGTCAGATTTTAAGGGGATTTTGTCACGGCCTTTACCATATTCCCTAAGGGTTTTGGGCTGGAAGGATTGTTGAATTGGTTAAGTGGTGTGGCAGCACTTTTCCCAGAACACGGTTTACAGTTGGTGTTTATAACCGTGACAGCTCAAGTGTCGAATAAGTAGTGGACTGAGGTTGACAAGTTGGTGTGCAAAGTGTTTAATTCTACTGAGTTTTCGGTGGCGCGTTCGTCTATCGGCTAGGACGCAGCCCTCTCAAGGCTGAAAGATGGGTTCGATTCCCATACGCGCTACCAATTTATTTTATCAAAAATGTTGAGCGTGTTTTGCCATAGGAAGGCGGTTTGAAATTTTGATGAGTTTGTTTCAAGTGATATTTACACCGACAAGTGCAGCCGAGCTGTCACGTGTTTCACGTGATGCCCAGCTCCAAATATTAAAAGAGTTCCGTACGCTTCCACGAAAGGTTCTCACCTCTAATTTAGACGAGTTTGGAAAATTAGAACGTGAAGGTCGCGTGCTTTATCGGTTGCGAGTAGGGGATTACCGGATCTACTTTGAACCTCATCCACTTGGGGTAATTGTGCATAGGATTTTAAGCAGGCATACCTTGAAGGATTTTTTATTCCGCTCAGGATTGAAAATGGGTGAAGACGAAGCCCTCCAGCAAAATCCTCAGTTTTGGAAGCTGATTGAGTCGGCTGAGAAGCGGGAAAACATAAAAAATTGAAAAGTTATTACCAGGAGGAACCTAGTGCGCAGCCGATCTGACATAGTTCGAAGATTCAAGATAGACCTTAGCTTTGTAGTGCACTGACTTGGTTTTAGGATAACGGCCTTCTAATTTATTAAGAAAGCTTACTCTGTAACTGCCTTGGAATGCGGGACCTAATTATTCTAGTTCTTCACCCAGTTCCACGTTCCAGTAGGCGTAATCGATGAATTGTTTCCAGCTTTCTGGGGTTGGTGTGTGTAATGAGAACTGAATGAAAGGTCGCCATTTAGGACGGCGGGGTTTCCGGATCAATTTCATGCCGGCTTCCTCTGGAGTCCTATTTCCCTTTTTAGCGTTACATTCAACACACGAGCACACTACGTTTTCCCAAGTAGTTTGGCCGCCACGATGTTTGGGTATAACGTGATCAAGGTTAAGCTCTTCACGTGGAAAGGTCCTTCCACAATATTGGCAGGTATTCCGATCGCGTTCGAAAATGTTTTGGCGAGTGAATTTTACCTCTTTTCTCGGAAACCGTTCGTACATCAGCAGTAAAATTATTTTAGGTATACGGATTCGAAAAGATATTGTATGGATGCATTCGTCCGAGGGACCGAGCCGGGAAAGATCTCGCCATTCATTAAAATTAAGAGTTTGGTACGAACCATCAGGATTCTGGAGCACCACAGCAGCGCGACCTTGGACAAGCAGCACTAATGCCCGGCGTACGGTGCAAATATTAATCGCTTGCCATAGGCGGTTAAGCACTAATACAGGTTGTTCCAGCAGGGCGTTCATCTAACGCTGCTTTTTAAGGATTTGCCAGAAAATTAGTATTTCGAGCCCAATCTTGTCAACGAAAAGCTTATTATAGCTATGCCCTCGGGATGGGCCAGCAATCCTTTCTGCCGAGTTTGCGATGTAGTATGGGCTTTAAATTGTTGCTTTGGATCAATGATTCATACCCTGGCTCAGGCGGGGAAGAAAAGGCCTCCAGATTTAGCGTTCCGATGTGTTTTTATGTGGAGCAAATCATTACGCTAATTTTGAAACCACTTTTGACATTTGGTTGAATATGGAATCACAAAGAAAAAAACACGTTCCATAATGTTTACACTGTGGGTTTGCGTATTTAGGAGTTCATTTTTGAATACAATAAAACTTTTCGCACATGCTAATAGCAACCAGCTGCGAGTATCCGCATAAATACCGCCTATGTGCTTTTTGGCGGGAAATTATCGGCTACAAGAGCCGCCACAGCTGTCGCACCCTTCAGGTGTATTCGGATTGTTAATTGTGAAAACACCCCCTTCAGGTGTCTCTTTGTAATCAATCTCGGTTCCCCGTAGGAAAATGGCGCTTTCAGGATCTACTACTACTTTAACCCCAAAAAATTCCTGAATTATATCGCCGTCTCTTTCAATATCGAACCCCATTCCGTATTGAAATCCTGAACACCCGATTCCTTCGATGAATATTCTCAAGAACTTGCCTTGAGCTGCGGGTTCCGAGTCTTGAATTTGCCTAATCTGCGTCGCGGCAGTTTCGGTAAGTGTTACTACTGATTCGTTTTCTGTATAATCGTTCATTGTTGTTGAAAAGTTAAAGCATTAATGGCTGTCTTGTCAAATGAGGATTGTAATTTTTCACTCCCGAGGCCTTGGAAAACCGAAAAAGGTAAGCCAGCGATTAACATTGCAAGTCTCTCAAGGAGAAAACGATAACTGTTTTTGGACTAAGTAGTGGCTTGGAAAGTGAGATCGATTTTCTAAGCCCATCGGTGTGCTGTTTTTGGATTGAGATTATAACGAGAGAGACGCGGCAAAAAAGGTTTTTGAGGGCTGGGGCTTTAAAACTTTAGGGGATTTTCAATCGAAAATGTTGGTTTTTGAATTGGAGTCTTGATTTTGAGCAAAGGGGTGATGATCTTTCCGAAAGCCATGTGTGATGTAAAAGGTAAATTTAATGGGAACAGGCCCATGATACTGACGGGAGAACAGCTTAAATTATTGGCGTTAAAGATCAGCAAGTTTAGACACGACGTGGCTAATGATCTAACTGTTTTGCACACTGTAGCGGAGATTACGGGGCGTTTACACCCAGAAACTGCCTCGCGAATGAATGTCATCCTACGCAATTCGGAAAAAATTAATCAAACTGTACGCCTATTTACTTTTGAGCTTGAGCAGCTACTTGGAGTAAGAGGGGAGCTTTCCGAAGATATGGGGAGGGTGAAGGAATAGGTTCTAAAAAGTTTAGCGCCTGCAAACCTTTTGAGTTTGCAGGCGCTGGTTCTGTAATTAGGGAAGCGAAAGAGTTATTCGTGGAGATATACCTGCCAACCAAGATATTTATTGAGGGCTTCGTAGACCCCTGCGGCTATGGTTGATGGGTTAATTGCGACGTGATGTTCAAACCCGTTCTCACAAATATACCGCAGGAGCTTTTGGAAGTTAGGGATTTCAACCACGCCAAACCCACCGAAAGTTTGGAGTGGATCCTTGGTTAATTTGCCCTCGCCAACGTACGCCCTGATGCACCCACAAGCGTCATCGGTGCTAATCCTAAGGAAGGTAAAGGGCACCGGTTTGAGTCGACCAACCACAGTTCCATAGGTATTATCTTTTCCAACGGTGCCAGCTATGATGGCTTGATAATCCATTTGAATTTCTCCCTGGAAGAAGTCTTTGGGCAAATTCGAGCAATGGAATACCACACCCTTATTTGGGTCGTTACCGTAGTTGTTGTTCCAGTCAACAAGTGCGCTTGGGCGGTCGCTTGCTTGGGACATGATATACATGGCTAATGCACCAGTAACGTCCACTTCGCAAGCGCTTGGTACTAACTTATTACTCAGCATACTCATTAATGTGCAAGGTACCACGCCAAAGTATTCTTCAATAGCTGTCCAGCATTGGAGTGCTGTTGCTTGTAGATTACATTCTTGAATCCAGCGATCGAGCACCACACCGAACTTGGCCATCTTCAACAGTGCTTCTAAGGGCACACCTTTGGTGTTCGCATAAGATTTAATTTCCTTGATCTTGTTTTGGACCTCAGGGTCATTGTCTGAAAGCTTGTTTACTTTGCCAAAAAACTCATACATGTCCATGGGTTCCACGCTAATTCCCGCTTGTTCCAGCAGTTTTTCGCTATAGCGCACAGTGTTGAAGGCTGCGGGGCGTGTACCCAAGGCACCAATCCGTAAATTCTTTAGGCTGCGGATAACTCGACACGTTACAGCAAAATCCTGGAGGTCCTGAATGAAAGTTTTACTGTTCGGATCATCTGTATGCAGGCGCGTAAGGGTAAATGGAATACCATACTGGCGAAGGTTGTTGCATACAGACATCTTTCCGCAGAAACTATCTCGCCGGTCTTTGATGGTCATGCGTTTAGGATCATCGTTAAAGGCATGGACCAACACTGGCACCCTTAGACCTGACCAGCGGATTGCGTTTGCTACCCCGCGTTCGTCACCAAAGTTAGGTAGCGTAACGAGTATGCCGTCAATTTTATCTGCATTCTGGCGGAAGAGTTCAGCACATTTGCGTGCATCCTCCATTGTCTCAACGGATCCAAATTTAGATGCCGTTGTGGGAAGGATGACTGCGTCTATACCCAGCTTTTCAAGTGTGCTGAGTATCTGTTTGCGTCCTGTGTCGCACAAATGATCCGGGAAAAACCCGCGGTTACCAAGAATTACCCCGAGCGTAACATTCTTTTTCATAAGCTTTAAAATTGTTCGGCCGAATAATGTACAATTTGGGGTGAACTTGGCAACAAACTTTTTAAGTTTGAGTACATTGAGTAAAAGATTTTGGGCATATACTTGTTAGCCGTAGATGCTTAAATGAAATTCGAAATTGTAATTTTTATAGCCAGACCCTTGAAGCCTTGAAGTAGCATTTGACCTAATAGTACGAGTTGTGTACAAATTCTAAAAACGCATATGATGAGACACCGATTGATTAAATCTGATTTTTCTTACGAACAGGAAATAGGGTTGTGGGGGGGTAGGTTGTTATTGGCCACGGCTCTGTTTGTGGGCTTTGGGGAAGTTCCAGCTTTGTCTTTAGGGAGCAAACAACTGCTGGTTTCCCCAGGTGATCGTTGCGGTATCCCTTTAGTTGCCGATGGCAAAGCCACTCCAATTCTTGTGGATGGTAACGATTATGTTGGTGTATTGCGAGCAGCGTGTGACTTGGCATCGGATATCGAACGAGTTACGGGGATTCGGCCTCCGGTTTTAACAAACTATTCTGGGGAGAAGATTACGCATGTGGTAATCGTAGGATCGGTAGAGAGTAACAGGGTAATCCAGCGTTTGGCAAAGGTGGGTAAACTCGAAACCGCGCCTATCGCAGGGAAGTGGGAAACATTCATGATTGTTGGAGTAAAAAATCTCGAACCTGAGCTATTTAGTGAGGCCCTTATAATTGCAGGCAGTGACAAGCGAGGAACCATATATGGAGTTTACGAGATTTCAGAGCAAATTGGAGTGTCGCCTTGGTATTGGTGGGCGGATGTGCCGGTTAAGAAGAAAAAGGAGATTTATTTAAGTGCGGCTAAAGTTGTTGAAGGGCCACCGGCAGTCAAATACCGGGGTATATTTATAAACGACGAAGCACCCTGCTTGACTGATTGGGTTAAGGAGAAATTTGGCAATTATAATCACGCTTTCTATACAAATGTTTTTGAACTGCTTTTGCGGTTGAGGGCTAATTACCTATGGCCCGCCATGTGGAATAATGCTTTTAACATGGATGATTCGTTAAACCCCAAGCTCGCAGATGAGTACGGGATAGTGATGGGAACTTCTCATGTTGAACCGATGATGCGTGCTGATAAGGAGTGGAATTGGCTAGGTTATACCGAGGAGCAGTGGAATTATGAAAAGTATCCGGAGTTGTTGCAAAAGTTTTGGAGGGAAGGCGTCGAACGGACCAAAAATTACGAGCAGATTATCACGGTGGGGATGCGTGGTAAAGTTGATACCCCAATGTCGGAAGAAACAAAGGTGGAGTTATTGAAGCGGGTCATTGATGATCAACGTAAGATAATCGAATCGGTAACAGGATCGAATGCAGCATCCATTCCCCAGTGCTGGGTTTTATACAAAGAAGTGTTGGATTATTACGAGAAGGGAATGCGTGTGCCAGATGATATTACAATTATTTTTTGCGAGGATAACTGGCAAAATATTCGGCGAGTGCCGCCACAAAACGAGCTAAATAGACGCGGGGGTTACGGCCTTTATTACCATTTCGATTATGTAGGGGGGCCTCGGAGTTACAAATGGCTAAATACAATTCATTTACCCCGAGTTTGGGAACAGTTGTATTTGGCTTACAGGTATGGGATTAACCGAATATGGATTGTGAACGTTGGTGATATCAAACCGATGGAAGTCCCATTGGAATTTTTTATGCGTTTTGCTTGGGATTTGGATCGCTGGCCAAAAGAGAAGATTCAAACCTTTATGGAGGAATGGGCGGCACGGGAGTTCGGCCCCAGGTTTGCCAAGGAAATAGCATGGATTGTCTCCAGATATGCAAAGTTTAACGCGAGGCGGAAGCCCGAGCTTTTATCGCCAGAAACCTATAGCATAATTCATTATCGAGAAGCAGAACGGGTTTTAGAGGAGTGGAACCAGGTTGTGGAGTTGGCTGAAAAAGTATATGCCCAGTTAGATCCTGAATATCACGATGCCTATTACCAGTTGGTTTATTATCCAGCGAAAGCCAGCGCTGTTGTTAATGAGCTATACATAAGTGTTGCTTTGAACAGGTTGTATGCCCGGCAAGGCAGGACTGTTGCAAACCAGTTAGCAGATAATGCTGAACGCCTTTTTAAGCTCGATGCCGAGTTGGTGGATCGGTATCACCGACTTGGCGGTGGTAAATGGAATCACATGATGAAACAAACACATATCGGATACAGGAGTTGGCAACAACCACCCGTAAATGTTATGCCCTCAGTCATGCGGATTGCTGTTCCAGATAAACCGATCCCAGCGGTGGCTATTGAAGGCTCAGAGTTAGCATGGCCTACAAATCAAGCAGCAATTTTACCGGTAATCGATGTTTTTAATAAACAGACCCGTTATATAGAGGTGTTTAATCGTGGGTCTGTTCCATTTAGGTTTACAGTTACCTCTGAGGCTCCGTATGTACGGCTTACCCCCACCGATGGAATTGTCACTAACCAAGTGCGTATTAGAGTTGATGTGGATTGGGATATAGCGCCGTATGGACGTCAGACAAATAGAATCATAGTAAAGCCGGAGGTAGGAGAGGCGATCACTGTATTCGCGGAAACGTTTAAGCCTCGGGAGATAACGCCAGAGGATTTGGATGGGTTTATTGAGAGCGAAGGTGTAGTCTCAATTGAGGCGGCTCATTACACGGCAAATGTCCCTGGTAAAGAGGGTATGTGGCAGGAAATCCCTGATTTTGGGCATACTTTATCAGGTATGTGTGTTTTTCCTGTAACAGTTTCGAGTGTAATGCCGACAAGTGAAGATTCGCCACGCTTAGAATACCGGATTTATCTATTTACAACTGGCCAAGTCCAGGTGGTGACTATCATTGCGCCGACGCTTAATTTTCTCCCAGACCGTCCTTTGCGCTTGGCTGTTTCAATGAACGATGAAAAACCGCAAGTTATAACTGCTGTGCCTGTGGGTTATCGTGCTGGTGAAGGCAACCGCGATTGGGAGGAGGCCGTCAGAAATAACTATCGGAAACTAACTACGTATCACACCATCCAAAAACCAGGATATCACACGTTAAAGATTTGGATGGTTGATCCGGGTGTTGTAGTACAAAAAATTATCGTTAATACAGGCGGGTTGAAACCATCTTACTTAGGTCCTCCAGAAAGTTGGTTTAACATCAAATCCCGGAACATTAGGAAAAGCTAGTTCTTCCAAGGAGAGGCAAATGTAATTTGTGTGCATTATGCCTTTCGACAACGGCTAGCTGCAGTTCCAGAAATATAATGTCGAGAATATTTTCGGCGTGGGGTTTTGCTTGAATTTTTTTGGGTGGGGTAGGACGTTTTCGCTTGTGTTAATTGTAGAAGAGATTTTGTAGAATCTGAAACTTAAGAAGAACGGTGCTAAGCGAGTTGGGAGCAAATCTTAGTATAAGGGCATTGAGATTGCTAGAGGTGTGGTTAGGCGGTGTCAGTCGTATTAGACCCGAGCGGTCCGGTTAGGGTTTGTTACAGATATTTATTAAGCTAGGTTTGTTTATTGTCTGGATGGCTTTGCTTGGCTAAACGATTTCCTGGGTATCGATGTTTTAACAAGATTTGTCAGAGTTGGCTACGCACGCAATAGGTAGGTTGACTGGCTAATAGGGAGCAGGCTTTCAATTGGGCCTTGGGGAAAGAAGAGATAGCGGCAAGCATTTGTCCAGAGAGAAGTTTTCTTATTTCTCCGAGGTCTCTTTGCTTTTAGAATCTGACTTTTTGAATACGGGACTAGGTGGAAGAATATAGAGGCACAAACTCAGTTGCCTGGTTTGGTTCACACCATTGAGTTGTCCATTACTGTAAACTTTGAACAGGACGTGGTCTTGGACTAGGTCGAGGTTGTGGTAATGGTGGGTTTTCGCTTCTTAGCCTGTGCGGGGACTTTGTTTTCCTTGATGGCTTATTTGTCGAAGCGTCAACCAGTCGCAACGTTAAAAGGCAGGTTTACTTTTGGGTTAAGAATTTTACTTAAGGCAAGGTTATCCAGTAACAACGGCTAAGGACTGTGAATTTTATGGTGCGGGTGTAGAGTTGGTAGACTGGCTTACCGTGGCTTGATTATTTGTTTGAGCGGAAATGTATTTATCAATTTCGTCTGCCTTAATTATCTCAATTTTTGCGCCTTTTTTAAGTTCCTCGGCAGACGGTACTTTGATTATGTCACTTGTTATGACTTTGGGTGTGGTTGGGGTTGTTGATGTGGAAGCAGGTGTTGATTGAGCAGTTTGAGTGTTGGTTGTTTGAAGTTGGATTGAGGTATTTGACGATGTTTCTTCTTCCGGTTCGGTAGGTGCCTCGGATTCTGACTCCTTATGTTTATCTTCTGCTTCCGAGGCAAGTAGCATGTGCCTTTCTCGAAGAACTGTATCGATGGTCCAAGTAGGTACTAGGTAGATCCAGTTAGACAAAGCCTGTTCTTGTCGGAGCTTTTCTTTAAGTTTTTTAAGGTTTTCTTGGAACTCTTTGTCTAGCTTTTCTTTGTCTTCGGGTTTTTCATCTTTGCCAGGGGGCCGTTCGGTGGGAAGGTTTGCTGAAACAAGTACTTGCACTGGAAAAGCTTCGTTGGTTTTTGAACCAACTTTGATGGTATAAGTGAAGTTTTCAAAGGTTTCAATGGTTATGACAATGGGATTAGTAAGCCCAAGGGATGCTAGGTCAGTGGTTCCAGGTAGTACGTCATTAAAGCTTGGCCAACTTAGCACGTAATTATAACCATGGGCTTTTGAAGTATCGAGTTTCTCATTTGGTTTAGCCTCTTCGAGTTTCCAATCCGAATTCTCGTTTTCCCGCACTAAACACCAAGAATTTGTGGGATCCGGGAACCGGACTTGGATTCGCTTTGGTTTGTTAACCTTGAAGAAATCTTTATTTATCCATCGGTCTGGTTTAGGCTCGATTTGCGTAAAGGTTTCTGAAACTAGCGCCACGAAATTGCCGTTTGTATCGGGCAAGATGTAACGTCCATCCGGCCAACTGCTTTCGAAATCAGACCCGCTGGGTCCACGCCGCATGTGCATTTTCCCAAGCCAAATAGTGGCGATATGTTTCCCTGTGTCGGTTTCGAATACTACTTCAACTGCCGCGTTTGTACTTTCGTTAGGTTTGAGCAATCCAAATCGCCATCTTTGGGATGGGTCAACCTCTTCTACCTGGACAGCTTTCAAGTCGGCTAACTTAAGCAGTAACGAACTAATTTCTGAAAAATTGGCTGGGTATCCGTAGCGTTCTGGTACAATCCATTGGTTGTTTACGCGTTGCAGGTGGACTGTGTTTGTGCCGTCGCTTATGGTGATCTTTCCCACGTCGTTGTAAGGGAAGTTTTTAAATAGTGGCTTCCCAATGTATGCCCCTGTAGTTTGCCAACTCCGACTTTGGTGAAGGTGAACCAAGAGGCCTATGCTACCTGCAAGGGCAACGATGATAATTAATGTAAGCAGGTGTTTTTTGTTCATAGGCAGTTCCAGCGAATTATTTGGCGGCTGTTCGTTTGCTTCTGATCACACCAACTACAATGCCGATTATGGCTACGGTCAAAGGCATAGTTAACATATTGATCCATTTTATCCTGTTTTCTAATTTCCGGACGGAGCTTGTGAGTTGTTTGCGTACTTCCTTTAGCCGTTGCCGTGTTTGAGCTTCTTCACGGCGTAATTTTTCAATTTCGGCGCGTTGTTCTGGTGTAAGGATGAATTTTTGATTGGGATCTGTTTTTTGGGCTTGGAGTTCGTTAATGCGCCGTTCTGTTTCTGCAATCACGTCTTCCAAGCGTTTAATTTCGGCTTGGTATCGTTGTTCAGCTTCTGCAACCATTGCTCGGATTTTGGTGAACGGCCTGTTGACATCTGCTCTACCCCGGATTGCAACTAAGCGTGTATCACCGGCGAGTTGATCGACCAGGTTTGCTATTAATGCAAGATTGCCATTAACAAGTGCTACTAGTTGACCAAAGGGTGTATCGATGCGTCTCAGCATGAAATCGTCGTATAGAAAGTCCGCATCACCAAACAATACCACTGAGGTTTCACGGATAGATTCTTTAAGGAATTCACTTCCCGCTTGGTTAGTAGATGAGGGTTGATTTGTGCTGGTTTCACTGGGCATTCCCTCAGGGAATGCAGTTTTAAATTTACCAGTGAGCCTGATGGCTAATTTGTACTTTACTCCGCTAGGTTTGAAATCGCGTAATATACCACTTCCGGACAAATTTGCTAAGAACGCGTCAACCAGCTGCGACTTTTCCGTGGATTGTAAAAGGACAGTTTCTTTTAATCCATCTACAGCTTGACCTGTAAAAGCTCCCGCAACCGGCAACCAGATCGAATCTATACCTGAAGTAGCGATGTCAGTACCATTAATTGCGGCACCTGACACGTTTAACCAGACAGGCGCGTTCTCAGTTAGACCCGTCCGGGATCTTACTTGAAGCATCATGCTTACGTCGGCGACTGCCTTGGTGGAGTCAAAGTTGTATCCCCATGCTTTGAAAAGTTTTTCGAGGTTTGATGAGCTAGCGCTGAAACTGCCGATGCCGCTGCTCAGCCGATTGTCAACAACGGATAGTGGATCCACAAAGATCATGAGTCTGCCTCCACGCATCAGAAATTGATCGATGGCATACTGCGTCTTCTCGTTGAGGTTTTTGGGATGAATAACCATGAGGAGTTGAATTTCATCATCGATTTTATCCAAATCGGTCTCAAGACGACGCACTTCGTAGTCAAACCTAAGTTCGTTTATTATTGCCCAGGTTTCCATTGGTTGTTGTCCAGGTTGGCGGAAGGGGCTGACTGGTAAGCCAAACACTGGCAAAGAGCTGATAACCCCTATGACAGGTTTTTTAGGGTTTACAACTCTAGCGATAGCACGAGTGATTTGGTATTCGAGGAGCCTCTCCATTGTTGGCTCGATGAACGGTATGGTTTCACGCTGATCTCCCAAGCTGACGCATAAGCCCAGGTAGAATTTGTCAACTGCAGGAAGCTGGCGTGGAACCAAACCATCCATTTTAGCGGAGTCCTCTGCATCGGAATCAGGCTGGGGATCATATTTTTCAATTATTAGTTTTCGGCCTGCAATTTGTTTATATTCGGAGAGCAAGTCTTCGACCCGTCTTGCGAATGACCTGAGGAAAACCACTTCGGGTGTAGCGGTTTCGGTACGTGTGCAGTAAAACCTAATTTTAATGGAAGTATCCAGAGACTTAAGGAGCTGTTTAGTTCCTTCGGACAGCGTATAGGCTTTTTCCTGGGTTAGATCTAGTCGTAGTGGATACAAGCCTGCAATAACGTTAATCGCAACCAAAAGTATGAATACTAGCGTGACACCTAAGCTCGAATATAGAATGGTTTCGAGCAATATTTTTCGATTTGGTTTCATAGGTGCTCTACCGTTTATTGAAAGGGTTATTATCCGGCTCGATATGCGCGGATTACAACTCCCGTAGTGTATAACCCAAAAACAATCACCGAAATGAAATAAAGCAAATCTCGGAGGTCAATCACTCCACGTCCAAAACCGTCGAAATGCGTAATTATGCTGAATGAAGCAATTAACTCAACAATCCATCGCCAGGTATCCGATGCTGCAATTCGTTCTAGCATGTTGATGACGGGTGGAAACCCGCAAAGTAGAAGGAAAAGGCAAATCACCACCGAAATAATGAAGCTTACCACTTGGCTTCGTGTAAGTGCGGATGCGAGGCTACTAATTCCCAAATATGCTCCGGCCATGAGCCAACTGCCGATATATCCGCAGAGGATAACGCCGTTATCTGGATTGCCTAGATAATTGACCGTGATCCAGATTGGGAATGTGAGTAGTAGTGCAACCCCTAAGAAAATCCATGAAGCTACGAATTTTCCAACGATTGCTTGCCATGGAGTAATAGGGAGTGTTAAAAGCAGCTCGATTGTTCCGGTGCGCCGTTCTTCTGCCCAAAGCCGCATTCCAGCTGCTGGAACCAAGAAGAGGTAAAACCATGGATGCCAGTCGAAAAACGATCTATTCAGGGAGGCATCACCTCGTTCGAAAAAGCCAGAGACAAAGAATGTGAAGAAACTGCAAAGGAGCAGGAATATAACAATAAACACGTAAGCCAACGGCGAGGTAAAGTATACGCCTAGCTCGCGTTTAGCGATTGTGTAAATATGACGCAAGGAAGTTTTCATATTAACTTCTTGAGGTTGTGACAGGTGCAGTATCTGGCATGGTGATAGAGCGGAAGACTTCATCCAGACGACCCTCCTCGACTTTGAGCAGTTCAATTCGCCATCCGTGGACGGCTTCACTAACGGCTTTTAGAAGTTGGTCGTCTGCTCCGCCAGTTTTTGGGAAAATCTGAAGCGTTATAGTTCCTTCTTTTTCTTCTAGGACAGAAGTATGGGATGCAAACTGTATTTGCTCTAATCGTGCTAGGGCGGTCGCGCGGGGTACATCCCGCAATCGAACGGTTACTGCACCAGCGTATTTTGAGAGTTTCCGGAGTTGATCTGGAGTGCCATTGGCTACAATTTTGCCTCTATCGATAATGATAGCGCGAGTACAAGCAGCGTCTACTTCTTCAAGAATGTGTGTAGAGAATATGATTGCTTTGTTACGGCCCATTTCTCGTATCAAAGTTCTGACCTCATGTTTTTGATTTGGGTCAAGGCCATCTGTGGGTTCATCTAGCACTAGAACTGGTGGGTCATGTAAGATAGCCTGGGCTAAACAAGTACGATGTTTAAAACCCTTTGATAAAGTGTCGATACTTTGATGTAAAACGGATTCCAGGAAACACAGTTCGACGACGCGATTAACGGCTTTTTTCTTGGCTTCTCCTGTGTAGCCTCGAATTTCTGCAATAAAATTCAGGAACCCGTATACGGTCATGTCATGGTAAGACGGCGCGTTTTCTGGTAGGTATCCAAGGAGTTGTTTAGCCTTAATTGGTTGTTCGGCGACATCGTACCCTCCGATTGTTACACGGCCGGCGGTGGGTGGGATGAATCCGGTAATCATTCGCATAGTAGTTGACTTCCCGGCTCCATTAGGTCCGAGGAAGCCGAGCACCTCTCCACGTTCCACTGTAAAGCTTACATTATCAACCGCACGTTTTGGTCCAAAGTCTTTTGTTAAATTTTCAACTTTGATCATAGGAGCAAACCCTTTCGAGTTCAACCAAGTCCCGCCAAGGCGGCTTTCTCAAATATCAATGTCGCGACAATTTGTAAATACAAAAGTTGGTCTGCTTGGCAACGTTGTCTATTTCAGGTTTCGGTATCCAGTTTTGGTAGACAAAAAACTGCATGTTTGCGTTCAAACTTTTCGATGTTGCAAGTACTTTATTAGGATAGGTTTCGTCTACTAAGTACAGTGGGAATAGTGAGGAATCCAGTTTAAAATTTTTTACAACTTTCTTTACATTCCTATGCGAAAAGGTAGACTACGAGCAAACTGATTGCACATATGCGCGGGATTTTATTAATCGCAGTCGCTGCCGCTGGGCTACTTTTAGCAGGTTGTGCTGGCCCAGAGAAGAAGTTGGGACGTGGGTTAACCCACACGCTTGAAATAGTTCGTTTAAGTGAGATGAACCGTCAAATAGAGCAGACAGCTTTATTTGAATCACCATATGAGGCCTTTACGACAGGGGTAGTGCGTGGGTTTACGCGCACGGTAGCAACGGTGGGTAAAGGCGTGTATGAGATAGTGACCTTCCCGATTCCACCATATTATCCTTACCAAAATGCCACTGTGAATTTCCCCGATTCGTATAAACCCACCAGCCAAGAGTATGAATCGCTGGCTACTGATCGAGCGCTCGGCTTCAGTGGTGGTGAAGTTGCTCCTTGGTTTCCAGGTAGTCGGTTCCGTGTGTTTGAGAGTCAATAGAGAGCGAGTGTAAAACTTTAAATTTGTGAGTGGAATGCGTCGGTGTGTAGTATGCCGGCGCATTCGTTTTATGGAGACACATGTGGACATAAAGTCTTACGCCAAAATAAATCTTTTTTTAAATGTTCTTGGCCGTCGGCTGGATGGGTATCATGAAATTGAGACGATTCTGGCTTTGGTGGAGTTGAGTGATGTGATTTCAATTGAGTTAGCTAAAAGTGGGATCGAGTTTACGAGTGATTTTCCGGGGCTAGAAAATTTTAGCAGTAGTGAAAAGGAATGGTGGGTTGCGCTTAATCATAAGCCGGAGGGTGGGGGAGGTGTTCAACAAACTCCCTGCCTTCCAGCGAAAAATCTCATTTTGCGTGCAGCCGGCGAATTTTTCCGTCGGACTGGGATCCGGGCGGGAATAAAGATACACCTTCAAAAGAGGATTCCAGTTGGTGGGGGATTAGGGGGAGGGAGTAGCAACGGGGCGGCAACATTGCTCGGATTGAACAGAATGTTTGGTTTTCCATTGGGGAGAGAGGAGTTATTTGAAATTGCTGCATCTTTAGGTTCTGATGTGCCGTTTTTTTTGCGTGGTGGAGTAGCTTTGGCTAAGGGGAGGGGAGAAATAATAGTCGCATTAGAAGGGATGGATAAGGTTTTGGACTGGGTGGTGTTACTTCTGAATCCGGGTTTTGGGATTTCAACCCCGTGGGCCTTTAAAGCTTACGGTCAATTTTTAGGGCTTCCAAATGGAATGCAGGGCCAAGCCTCAGAATTCATCGAAGCGTTGAAGTCCGGTGACATACACCGGGTGGCAGCGAAGTTGTACAATAGTTTGGAGAAGCCGGTGCTAAAAAAGTATCCCATACTGGAGCTATATAAGGATTTTATCATTTCACATGGTGGAGTAGGTGCATTAATGTCTGGCAGTGGCTCAACGGTGTTTGGGCTTTTCGAGGATTCAGTAACTGCAGCTGCGTGCTGCGACGCCGCGTTATCATTTTTTGGAGCGCCGACGTTTGGTGTTGTGACTCGGTTTGTGATGCCCGGGTCCTGCGTGGATGGAACAAGCGTTTGAACATATCCTTATCCAAACGGAGTCGGAAATGTAGGTGGTGTTTTGTACGGTAGCATTTTTAAGGGCTAATAAAGTGGGTGAAAAGGGCTTTTTACACTATGGATGAAGATTTTGAGATAATCGAAGCTGTCCGGAATGGGGATATAGAAAAGTTTGCCATTCTTGTGGAGAAGTACTCTAGCCGGGTTTTCCGAATCGTTCGCAGGTTTGCAAAATCAGAGGCTGATGCTTTTGACCTGGCTCAAGAAATCTGGATCAAAGCATTTCAGAAGCTAGGGGAATTTCGGGGCGCAGCTCCATTTGAGCATTGGCTTATGCGTATTGCTACTAGGGCATGCTACGATTACCTGCGCTCTCAAAAGCGACGTGTTGAGCAAGCGTTTTCGGAATTAAGTAAGGATGAGCGGGATTGGCTAGCGACCTATATACAGCAACCATCTGAGAAGGAGCATGATATTGCGGCTGCCCGTCTGGTAATAAAGAAGCTTTTGGACGGTTTACCTCCGGCGGATCGCTTGGTTATCACACTTTTGGAAATAGAGGGCAAGTCAATAAAAGAGGTCGCCGTGCTTACTGGGTGGTCATTGGCGTTAGTGAAGGTAAGGGCGTTTAGGGCGCGAGCGCGGATGCGTCGATTACTTTCGAAGCTGTTGCTCGAAAAGTACCTGTAACCTAGTAACAGAGGGGAACCGTCTAAGATGATGAAAGATGAGTGTTGAAGAGTTATATACGAAGGTAATGGTACTTCTCCGACGCGAAAGCTGTGCGGAGAACGTCCCACCAGGGTTTGTATCCGCGGTGATGGGTCAGGTACGAGAAAATGGGCCTCTGGAAAAGGAGGTGTTTCAGGTAAGTAGGTTTTTGTCCACGGTACAATGGGTAGCTGTGGGAATTTGTGCAGCAACGGTTTTAATTTTCATTGGGTTGAAGACTCTCACTTTGGAGGGTCTTGAAATTGAGTTTGAATATGCACTACAAGCCGGAATAGACCCATGGATGCAATTAATCCAAATGCAGTGAAGGCCTGGAAGATAGTGGTTGCGGCTATAGTGATCTTTACTTGTGGTGTGATTACTGGCGGTTTGTTGGGATATGCGATTGCTGGGCAGGCTAGCAACCGTATTAGAGACCAGGCGCGGATGTTAAGGCCGTTGCCCTCGCCGATGGATTTTGCCCGTACACAATCTCTGCAACCAGATCAGCAATTGCTTGAACAGCGGCGGATTGAGTTTTTGCGTGCAGCTCAGCGTCAATTGAAGTTGACGGAAGAACAAAAGGCGCGGATCGGGAAAATCATTCGGGAGGCACAGGAAAAAAGTAGGGCAATAATGAAAGACGTTTTGCCTGAGTTAAGGCGCGAATGGGATCGTGCTTACCAATCGATCCTAAGTGAGTTAACCCCGGAACAGCGGACTAAGTTCATGAGGTTGATTCGGCGGTGGTTTGCTGAGAATATTGGAAAGGGTAATTGGTCTGATCAACCCAGAGATCAGTCGCGTGTGTCAAACCAGTTTGGGACAGGAGAGGCACAAGGTACTACTAATTCGAGGGGGTGTCAGTCTGATCGATATTGAAGCAACTTAATTGCGAGGTCTTCTTGGATTCGGATAATAGTTCCATGTTTATGTCCTGGGGGAAAACTCATTTCTTTTGAGCAATCCTCCCAGTTAATGAGGTTTTTGGATCTGACAGCCCCGTAGTAAACCCCGCGTGTGTAGTGGTCATAATAGACTAGGTATTCATCGCCAATTTTTATCGCAGATGGGCCTTCACACCAATTACCAGTGATGGGCTCTGAGACGTTTTTGAATGGGCCTTCTGGGTTATCCGCAACTGCGAATTTTATGCACTTTTTTATCTCGGGGATCTTCCGTTCGTCCTTGAAAAACAAATAGTACTTGCCGTTCACCTCTAGTAAAGTTGCATCGATTACGTTGTAACCTGGGTCAAAGAATATCTTGGATGGTGTAAAGTTCGTAAAGTCGCGTGTTTTGGTGTAATAAATTCGGTGGTTCATGTCGTCTCCAGGCACGATTTGGTATTTAGAGGGGACTGTGCTGGACCAGAAAATTAGCCATTCCCCAGTTTTATGGTTATAAAAGAGTTCTGGGGCCCATAAGTTGAGAACTTCGTCATACTCTTGCATGAGGTAAATGGCTCGTTGGCCCTCCCAATGGATTAGGTTAGTGGACTTGGCATACCCGATCGAACGGCCGCGGTCGGCGCGCCAACCGGTTGTCCAAACCAGATGGAATACGCCATCTGGTCCTTGGGCAATACACGGATCCCGCAATAGTTTATAGCCAATCTCAGGTTTAAGGAAAGGTTTATCGTCATTAAGTGTTATCCAATGGTATCCATTGGTGCTTAAAAGCAAGTGGAGTCCACTTTCGCCATTACCTCGGAAGGATGTAAACAGAAAATATTCTGCTCGCAAACTGAAGTTACCCGCGACAATAACTGTGAAGAGAATAGCGCATGCAATTCCGGGTATTGCGGCATTAATGGGTTTTCTAGCATTCATTTTTTTGAGTATACAAGTCACAGACTTGGTACGCAAACCTGTGCTTTTCAGAACTCGCATTATTTTTTGAGGTGTGACTTCTCCGTCAGTGCATTGGATATGGGAGGCGTGGAATGTAAGCACACTAGAGAGGGACAAATTTAAGGAGCAGGGCGTGCCTTTGGATGCAATTGGGTTAAAACGATGAAGTTATGGGGCCGATCGTGGTATAAACGTTTTTAAATGTGGATGGGACATTTTTAATAACGTTTGGTTACCCTTTTGTGGGGTGCCCAAGTGTTGTTTGGACTAAGAACTAATTGGTGTGTGGTTTAGGCTTTGTAAAGAATTGTTGGGCGAATTGGATGAATATAGGCCAGGTAGGTCGATCATCGTGGCCGCCGGAATGTTGGCAGAATCCGATCCTGCCCTTGATTAAGGGAGTGTCTAAGGGAGGCATATTAGTTGTTTCGATTCCCTCAGCGCCAAGCAGTTTGTAAACGGGCGTGGCAGCTACAGCTGCCATAAACATCCCACGGGCGTCTACCCATCCGTCTGCGTCGTCTCGGCCTGCAGTGATGAACACGGGCTGTGGGGCGCAGAGGGCAATCAGTTCGTGGGCGTCTACTGGTAGGTCGGCCCATGTCAATGGACCGGCGTATTTCAAGAAATTCCCTGCCATCCAGTGATACTCACCTGTACTGGCGAGATTTTCTACTGTTTCACCCCAATTTCGTCTGAGTAATTTAGCTCCACCCGCTCCTGACGAACTGGCGTAAACAATGGCAAAGCGTTGGTCGAAAGTCATCGCTATGAGGGCTGCTTTTCCAAATCTGGAGTGACCTTCTATGCCTACATGCGTGGCATCTATTCTTTTTTCGGTTTCCAGGTAGTCAAGCAATCGGCTTGCGCCCCACGCCCATGCTCTGAGCGCACCCCATTGCTCTAAAGGTCTTGGTTGTCCATTATTGCACAGGCCGATTATGCCCTCGGTAAGATATGTTCCTGAGTCGCGTTGAACGCTATACGCATCTAATACAGCGAATCCCCAACCATTAGAGACCAGTAATTGTTGCCAAATTGGGGGGGTAGGAATCCCCCTCCGCGGTAAGAACCCGATTTGGATTATAAGTGGTACAGGGGAAGTGATTGCGAGTGGGATCCCCACTAATGCTTGTATATTGACTCGGCGGTTTGCGTTGGTTACCGAGCCGGTGAGCGTCTGAATTTCGACAGGTTTACCTGCAATGAGAATGTTAGTAGTATTGGCCACTGTCCATTTGACTGGTGGTATATTGGCGGGTAGGCGTCCGTAAATTTCACGTTCGAAGTCCTCTATGAGCTCTGGCCGGCGAAAATCCCACCACATTGAAGCAGTTGTTACTAACTCCCCTGATTTTAATTTTAGTGGATCTGGGAGGTTGGGGTAGGGATTGGCTTTTGACTCGTCGTAATTGGGATAGTACGGTGAGGTTGGATCAAGGCCGTCGCGCCACCGTCTGAGCTCTTTTATCCCCAAAAGTCGCATTATGCGTGCATGGTCTTCCTCGGCTGAGAGGGTAAAAGTATTTGTTTGGAGCTGATTGCTTATCTGTTGGGATTCATCAGAAGGTATTATGACCTGTGTGGTATTAGTGGAGCGAGCATTCGAGGTTGTCTGAAGGATTAGGAGGGCCACCAAGAGCATCCAGGATGCTAGTAATTGTAATTTCATATTATCTGGTTGAATGTAAAAAGTGCACCTCAGGATAATGGATGAACGCGGAAGAAGTAAAACAAGAAGTAATTTGAACTTGTGGAGGTGCGTGAAAGGATGGGTATGCATGTTCTGGCTCCATATTTGAGAGTAATGAAAAATTTTTTAGGAACGGTAGGAGTGTACGTGTGCAGTACCAGGTCTAGTAGGCCTTTGCAGCTTAAGCGTAAAGTCGATGTGGTTAATTTAATGAGGCAGTTTGTATGTAAGGCGTTTTATGGGGGGCTATGCGACGAGGGATAGAGTCACAGATTTAAGGCTAAAGTGTTGCATGGGAATCATAAGTTGGTCTCAGGAACCGCGCAGGTTGAGGAGTTACCACTCTTTCTTGTCTGAGATGGCAAAGTCAAATAAAGATGTTAGTAGGTGCCTTGGGGGTCAAAACAAGGAAATTTTAGCAGTCACTTATTATGTAGGACCTGTGTGAGTGTTATTGTTTTGTTTAGATGCACACTACGAGGAGGTAGTGGGTAAAAAGTCTCCCTGGATGCACTCTAAGCATCCAGGGAGAGGTTGAAACAATCCAGGTTAAGTTTTGGGATGGCTATAAGCTATTGATTGGCTTCCTGTTGTTTTTGGGATTGTTCGTCTTGGGAATTGATTGTTGTGATTTTGAGTGACACAAGCTGTAGAGTGCCATCGTCGAGTTTTCGATATGAGCCGGTGGCGGTCATGCCGGCTTCCACTTTTTCGAATTCAAATGGTGCACCGTCTTTTGTGATTTTTGTGTCTTGTGTCACAGTATACGTTTTACTGCCCATCGTGATGGTCCTTTTTTCTTTATCGATGCTTTCAATTTTCATGCGGCGTAGTGGCAAGGGACGTGATGCTGACTTTTTTTCGTCGGAAAGTGTTTGTTGGGATGGGGTTTCCTTGCTAGCCTCTTGGGCTCCGATTGGGGTTGCTACGCACAATGCAACTCCCGTTAGTGCAACTGCGAGCAGATTTACTATGGTGTGTAATTTCTTCATAACGACTCCTCCTTTTGAGCTCCGGTTGATATGTAAAAGGTTTTTCGTAGAGTGGTCAAGCAATTTTTAGCGGAAGTAAGCCTGTCGTTGGAAAGCATAGGTTGTTAGCTGGACTTGTGGGAGACCCTTCCGTATAGTGCGGGTTTTTAGGCGTGCCTGAATGAGGGATGTTTATGTTGCGAAAATAGTAGGTTTTGGGGTGAGCAAGGTAGCGCTAAAAGGTCAAGTCTAATTGGGGAATATGTACGCCACTAGGAGGATGGACGTGATTTTTGCGGGAATACTGGCGGTGATAAAAGTTTTAACAGGTTATATGTGCAGTTACTGGTTTTTCGCAAAAACTTTTTATTTGAGCACTCGTGTGTCGGAATAACATTAGTGGTTGCGATCGCACTCACGAGGAGGGGACTTTTTCATCGGGCTGGGATGGATTAGGGGTTGGGTTTTCTATTGGTCCATTGGCGTTTGCTACTAATGGTTCATTTGGAAGTGATGCGGTGTTGGTGTTATGAGGTTGAACAGTTTTATTGGATTCGGTCAAAGGTAGGGCTGGCTCTTTCTCTGTGTGTGATTGGGAGCTAGGCGTAGTAGTTTGGGAGATTTGCTGTGCGGGTTTTCGGAGGTGTTGTGCCCCGGGTAAATCATCTAAGCTTCTAAGCCCAAAATACTGTAGAAATTCCTCGGTTGTTCCATAGAGTGGAGGTTTTCCTGGGACTTCAGCGCGTCCAACCACTTCAATTAATCCGCGTTCGAGTAGAGTTTGCATCACGGCATCGACGTTGACTCCGCGGATTTGCTCGATTTCGGCGCGGGTAATTGGCTGGCGATATGCAATGATCGCAAGTGTTTCGAGGGCTGCTTGGGTGAGGCGAGGGGGTCTAGGTTTTGCGCCTCCCAGGGTCGTACGTAGCCAAGGGGCGAACTCCGGTAAGGTGGCAAATTGCCAAGCCCCTGCCACGCATACGGGTTTGAATCCTTGTCCACGGCCTTCGTATTCCGCTGCTAGTTGTTGGATTTGTGTCTCGATTTCCTTTTCTGAGAATTTGGCCAAATTGGCAGCTAGTTCATGGTCGGGATTTTGTTCGGCTGTAGTTTTCAGAATTCGTAGTATGTCCCGAGCAGTAAGCGGCTTAGAACTGACGAACAAAATGGTTTCGATGACGTGCTTTAGCTCCATAGCAGTGGTTTTGCTTACTCAATTAGTGGTTTGATGTCCTGTAACAAATTCAGGTTCTAACTGGTTAAAGTTTGGTCCTCTATGGATTTGGATTTCTCCAAATGGTTGGTGTTGAATGGCCTTGACGTGTCCGGTTCGAATGAGCTCTAGCAGCGCTAAGAAAGTAGCTACTATGTGCATACGGGAGTTCATGTGTTCGAACAACGCAGAAAAAAGCACTACTGGTTGTTGTTTAAGTGTTTCCAGGATAAATTCGATTTTCTCTGTTATAGAAACCTCGTCCGCAATTATCTCGGCATCCTGGATTCTGGTTTGGAACCGTTTTAGCACTGCATTAAGGGCGGTGAGTAAGTCGAAAATAGATGCTTGGAAGGGCATGAGAGGTTGTGGGCTGGTATCTGATTCTTGGAATTTGCTTTCCCTGGTGTAGACCTGTTCTTGTTGGGCCTCCAATTTTTGCAGTTCAAGGGCGGCATCTTTGAATCGTTTATATTCGAGGAGTTTTTTAATTAATTCCCACTTTGGATCAATTTCTAGCTCGTCTGGGTCTTGTTCGTCGACGGCCCTTTGGTTTACCGGTAGTAATTCGCGGCTTTTTATATAAAGCAAGGTAGCGGCCATCACGAGGAACTCGCCGGCTATCTCGATATCGAGCATGCGCATCATGTCTATGTATTCGAGGAACTGGGTAGCTAAATCGGAGATGTTCACTTGGTAAATGTCCACTTCCTGCTTTTTGATTAGATACAGAAGCAGGTCTAATGGGCCTTCGAATATTTCAAATTTGACGCGGTACATTTCGAGCTGCAGATTTTTGGTTAACTGTAGTGCATGGTATTATTTGGAATTGGTGCGTGCAATTTAGGAAAATGATGGAGTTTACAGCGTGACCCATTTGTTCCGGATAAATTCGGTCCATGACTTATGTAGCGGTTGAGTAACGCACAGCCAAATTTCCTGGTGGAGCCGGTTTAACGCGTCGGGATCACTTAGAATTAGCAGTTTTTCTTCGCGGGAAAGATTGTCGGGCCCTTCTCTCATCAGACGGGTGGCTAATGTTTGAATAGAAGGTTGGCCTATGCCTAATTCTGCCATTTGTTGTGCGTAAATTGGATTTAGAAATTTTTCTTTGAGTAAGCAAATATGTAAGGCGTTGAGGTACGGGTCCAATATGGCCAAGTAAATGCCGGCGCTCTTAGGCCATTCTTGGGTCATGGCGGATAACTGGTTAACTTTAACTATTTCTTCCGGCGGCGAAATTTCTTCTGGTGTTAACAGGAGGCCAAGTTTTCGCAGGGCAACGCCGAGGTCAGGTTTGCTTGAAAGTATGCACAGTGGGATTGAGATAGTCAATCCGATGAAAATGGGTAAAAACCACCAAAATGCGACACGATCGTATTTCCAGATTATATAGCCCCAAATTAAGCCGATGACGGTATGGGGCAGTAACGCAGGTACTGCTTCTAGGAACCGGACTTGGATAGCGGACCTACGTATTGGAATCCAAGAGACGGTCATTCCGAATAAATTTGTAATTACAAACCAGGAATGCCATAACATGTTAATAGGTGCTACCAGGGCGGAGAAAACGGTTTCTATAATTACACTTGAAATGGCTTTTGCTAAGCCTCCAAATTGTTCTCTTACTTGGGGATTGATGAGCAGATATGCAATTGCGAGCAGCTTGGGGAAAAGGATGATACCCATGCATAGTGCAAATATTAGGAAAGCGTGCTGATTGGCAGTGAGGTTTAGGTAAGGGGTGAAAGGGTGGACGACGATTTCAGAGAGGCCAGATCTTACATAGGAGATTCGAATCCAATTGTAAACTAGCAGAAAAGCGAGCCACAAAGGGCTACAGAGGTAACCGAAAATGCCCAGAATTAGATGTATTCGGGAAATGCCGCGCAGGCCTTTTGCAAACACTAGCATTGAGTGTTGTAGATTGCCTTGACACCAGCGTCTGTCACGAGCTGCGTTCCCAAGCATGTTCTGAGGTGTTTCCTCATAGCTGCCGGTTAATTCGTATGCAAACCACACTTGCCAGTTTTCTTTAAGCAATAGTGCCGCCTCTACAAAATCATGGCTAAGAATATGTCCACCGAATGGTTTTCTTCCTGGCAATTTGGGCAGGTCACAATATTTCATGAATGGCTCCGTACGGATGATAGCGTTATGTCCCCAATAATTGCCAAAGCCTTGAGCCCAAAAGTTTAGGCCTGCGATGAAAATTGGTGCGTAAAGGCGGTTAGCGAATTGTTGAATCCGGCCGAAAAGAGTGGTGGCATTGACGATGGAGGGTACAGTTTGGATTAGCCCAACTTCGGGGTGAATTTCCATTAATTTCACTAAGCTAACCAGGGTCTCGCCCTGCATGAGGCTATCAGCATCGAATACTATGAAGTACTTATAACGTTTTCCCCAGAGGCTCAGGAAGTCGCGTATGTTGCCGCTTTTCTTTCCCTCATTTGTGAATCTGCGACGGTAAAATATTTTCCCAAGCGCGTTGAGTTCTTTTATAGTGTCAAACCATATGCGCTCTTCCAATAGCCAAATATCAGGATCGTCAGTGTCGCTGAGAACGAAGAAGTCGAAGTGTTCCAAGTGCCCCAGTCTGTGTAATGACTGGTAAACAGTTTTAATGCGGGCGAATACCTTTGAGGCGTCTTCGTTATAAATTGGAAATAGCAGGGCAGTTGGTGTGTTTCTAAGGGACACGTTATTGTAGGGCTTGGTTCTGGTGATGGTCTGCTGGTCTTGGAAAACCATACTCAGAAAACCTGCGATGGCGGATACGCACCCGAGCGCCGCGTACCAGACCAGTAGAATAAACAAGCATACCAAAATGGTTCGCGAAGTAGACCACCCTGTGCGCCACAGCAAATCCGCGAATAGCCACCCGAGTATTCCAACGATTAATACCGCTGCTGAGTGAAGTGCAAAGACACGAAAAAGCCTAGGAATGGGACGTTTTGGAAGGGGAACCAGTTTTATTTCAGTTTGGGATGTGGTGTCCATGTGTTAGTGGGTGAGGCGGAAAATTACATATAGCAGGATGGCGAAAGCAATCCATCCAAGGACTAGTTTTGCGTAAGGTAGCCTTGCGATTTCAGTTAATTTTGAAATTGGACCGAGGTCTAATGGTTGGGGTGCCGTGTGAGAGATTTGGAATTCTGGTCCTGCTTTGATCAATCCTTCACGGACTGCGATTACGAATTCTTCAGGCCAAGGTCCAGGGTTTAAGAATAGGTGTTGCCACCGACCAGGAATATCAGCGAGTGCCATAGCCAAGCGTCCTTTGACGGAGAGCATGGGATCGACTTCGGTTGTGGGTTGGTTGAGGATTTTACTAAACCATTCATTTAGCATAGCGTTCATTTCTCGGGCTGCGATTATTGTAGGTGATACACCCTCCTGGTGTTGGGATTGTTGGATAGCTCGCAAGATTGCGATCAGTGTTATCTGATTGCGAAGTAATTTATTTCGGATCCCTAGAGCATTGAGGTATGCTTCTACGCGTGAATAGGCTGCGTTCCATTCCTCCAGGTTATTCCCAGGCAGGTGAAGTGTTATAAGGTGTGATGGTAGGTTGTTCATGGTAAGGGGCTCCATAGGTAATTCCACGTTTCAGCCAAGGGTTGGTTGTCTTTTTTTAATCTACATTGAAGTTCAACTTGGGCTTTGTTAGTTGGGTCAGGCTCAATTTTTAAAATTACTCGCCAGCAATCCATCATTGGATTGTGGAACACTTGTACTTCCTGGAGGGTAGCGGAGCCGGAACATGTGACTTCGGCTTCAGGCGGTGAATCTTTTGGAACCGCTGACAAGCGAGGGCCGGCAAAATCGATTACGAACTTGCGCCAGGATGGGAACCGCGGATCAGCACCCACTCGAGTAGATATAACCTTATTTTCTGAGAGTTTCATGTCGGTTTCTCTGGTCCAATAGAGGGTATATGCAAATCGATATTGCTTTCCGGGGATTGGTTTTTCGGCTGGGTTCCAGAAGACTACGATATTATCAAAACCTTCGAATGAAGCGTTAAGTTCGACAAGATGAATTTCGCCCTCACCCCAGTATCCCCTGGGCTCGACCCATACACTCGGTACGGCGTGGTAATAATTGAACAGATCTTGGTAACAAGCGAAATCTCGTTCTCGTTGTAACAAGCCAAAGCCACGCACATTTTTTGCAGGGAAAATTTGGTGTCTCAAAGAGAACGGATTACAGAGCGGACGCCAAATTAGTTCGCCATCGGCCTTTTTTATGAGCAATCCATCGCTATCGTGTACCTCAGGTCTATAATCGTCGAATTTCCGATCGGAGTTTTTTCCGAACAAGAACATGCTGGTTAAGGGGGCTATGCCGACCGTTTTGATGGGTTTTTTGGTTGGGTCTACGGCAGCGATTTTATCAGGGGTCCGGAATATAATCACGGCTTCTATGTCTACGACTGTGGTTTCACCTGGGCGGATATTGAATTCATAAGCTCCCACACAACTTATGCTGTCTAAGATTGCATAAAGGAGTATTTCTTTATCAGTGCGGTGTGGTTTTCCTAGCCACCAATCGGTAAAGATTGGGAATTCTTCTGGGCGATCTGGCTCTCCGCAGTCAATAGCGAGGCCGCGAGCAGATTGCCCATATCGTTGACCTCGCCCTAGCAGTCGGAAGTAACTTGCACCTAAGAATGCCCCCAGTTCATCCCATTTTTCAGGTTCGTTGAGCGGATGTAAAATTTTAAACCCTGCGTAGCCTGTGTCTGGTGGGATCTGCCGTCCCATCTTTAAAGCCCGGTAATTGAAGAAGTCTTTAACGAATCGGATTTGTTGAACGTGAGTCAGGGTAAATTCGTAAATCCGTACGGGCTCTCTATAAATGTAGCCTGGGTGAAAAAACTCAACCCGGAATGGCAGGTCTTCCGCTAACCAGAGAGCTTTTTCGTGTCTAAACTCTATCTCCCTATATTGGTCGTAAGTAAGGTTTTTAAGGACGTCGGGAAGGTCTTGGGTTGGGGATCGGAACGGTGCTTGTGTGCGTTTGATGGCCTTTTTAAGAACGTAATCAAAGGTTACCCGTACAGCCTCTGAATTGCAGGTAACCGTAGACGCAAGCATGATTAGGCCCGGCACCCAGACCAATAGTTTTGCTTTCATCGTATGGGCAATAGATATCGGAAAAAGCCAAGTTGGCAAGAACGGAGAATCCAAACCCTGTCCCCCAGCTAACTTATGGCTGCAGGAAGTATGCCAGATTATGCATTATGGGGTTTATGCTTCTTGTGTAAATGGTTTTTACCTCCTTTATTCAGAAAAGAGAGTGGGGCGGTTTTTCACCGCCCCACATCTCTAATGAGAACGACCAAATTCGTTTCTGCACTTCTCCTACTCCCGACCAGTTACACCCATCAAATCCACTTATATCTTATTCGAAACGGGTTTTATTAGTAGTCCCCATTTCTGGGGACAAAAAGCGAAAGTAGATTATTAGTGGGTTTTATTCGCGTTTTAGAAACCTTGCTACGGCCTCGGTGCGTGTTCTAACGTGCAGCTTCTCATAGATACGACGGATGTATGTTTTGACGGTTTCGTAGCTTATACCGAGCTTATCGGCAATTTCCTTATATATGTAACCGTTTGCAAGGTACTCGAGTACTTCTCTTTCTCTTGGGGACAGATCGTCTACCTCAGGAGCTTGTTGGGTAGGGCGTTGGAAAGACTGGACTACTTTCCGTGCAATATGAGCTGTCATCGGAGAACCACCATTATATACTTCTTGGATTGATTCCAGGATTTCCTTTTTTGTGCTGCGTTTGAGTAGGTAACCCGTAGCCCCGGCGGCTAAAGCATTGAAGATGTTATCGGTGTCTTCGTAGACTGTTAACATTACAATCTGAGTATCGGGAAGTATTCGTTTTAATTCGCGGACGCACTCAACCCCATTCATACCCGGCAGGTTGATGTCCATGAGGACCACATCGGGTTTTAACTGGGGGAGTGTCCTCAGTGCGTCTTCGGCAGTAGGAAATGCACCCACGCATTTATATGCGGATTCACGCTCGATTATTCGGACAAGCGTGTTCCGGTACTGTTGGTTATCCTCTACTATGGCCACTTTAATGGGCATGTTTAGTTTCAGGCTTTAGGCAAAGTTTATATTTTGGCCTTCACAAAAGACGTTACTTGAAGTTCTAGGGGTTGGGCAATAATGGAATTTTGTAGAGACTCAGGTTCTGTGGTAGGGTAAAAACCCTCTTGCCCTAAGAACAATGCGTGTTTTATTATAGTATACGAATTCGGTGCGCATGTGGCGGAATTGGCAGACGCGCTACTTTGAGGTGGTAGTGGAGCAATCCGTGCAGGTTCGAATCCTGCCATGCGCACCAAATTTTTTTGCGTGTGAACTGAACAGGTGGTATCGGAGTGCAAGGTAGGTGCCTTTACCTGAAACCAGGATAATGGTGGCCACAATCAACATCACATTTTCGACCAACTTTGAGCAAACGTTAACTTCACCAGTACCACACCCGCAATCGAACCAGATTGAGCAAAACGCAAGACCTGTCATCTTTTGAAGGATCAATCCCTGCCTAAAGACTAATAATGTGAAACCGATTAGAAGGGTAAGAAGAATGATCCCGGTACCACGCACAGCGATGCCTAAGACAAGAAGGAGACCTGTGAAAACCTCAAACCAGGGTAAATACGCCGCAATTAAGGTTTGAAGTATTGGGTTACTGAGGAGATTGTATTGTTTTATTGCCTTGAGGAATTCGACTGGTTCAAGGGCTTTCGCAAGACCAGCGTAGATGAACATCATTCCTAATCCTACCCGGCACACTAAGCCGAGGAGTTGTTCGAGTGCCGGTAGTTGTTTTAGGTGGGCTGCAGTCATTCCGTTGGGAATTTTTTGTTTATTGCCTGGGTACTTCGGTGGGCAGACCTACTGATTTCCAACCATTGAATCCCTCGAGAAAAATGGCGATTTTTTCTTTGGGTATGCCCATATCCGCGAGCAGGGTAGCCGCCAATTCGCTGTCGTCGCACGCCCCACCTTCGCAATACAGGATGATTTTTTCTGCGGTTAAGCATGGGCCTAGGATCTTATCAATATAGGCTTCGTATCGATACGGGTTAAATAGGATAGCTCCTGGAATACACGCTGCAGAAAATTGCTTCTCTGTGCGGGTGTCAATCACAATCACGTTACTTGCCTGTTGGATTTTGGGATCAGATAGAAGATTAGTGATCTCCGTAAGGCGGACCCATCCCAAGTGTTTTTGGGCAAGGCGGTTTGTTACGAGTCGGATTATCTCTTCGAGCGTATTAGTTTTGGTGGAGACCGAGAGTGTTTGCAATGCCTGGATCTTTTCCGTTTGGGATTGGTCTTTCAAGGTTGGTATCGGACTTGTCGGGTTCAACCCAAAGGGAGAGATTGCATTTGCAACCAATGCAAATAATGCTCCCAGGATAGCAATGGCTAAGCCCTCTTTTATTAACGACCAAAATATATTTGCTAGGTGGTGGTTTTTTCCCATGAAAGGTAGGTCACAAATTTTTAACTGGGAGTTTAGTAATAGGCACAAAAAGTTCGGGGTTTGACGTGCTAGTGGTTGAGATTTTCAGGACCGCTGGAGTGTTTGTGGGAAGCTCAAATCCCTCAGGGAACTGTACTGTTATGCGGAAGGTTCTGCCAGGGTCCAAAGGTTTAATTTGAATATCGATCCCTTGCAACTCGGATTTTACTTCGGTGATTTCAACCTTTGTGGGCCCGTTATTATGGATGGTAATCGTATATGAAAGTGGTGCAGCCAATTTTTCCGCGGGCAGATGAATGGTAGGGGGTGAAACCGTGAGCGGTGGACGCATAACTACTATCACAGGTATTGAGACTGATGGGCAATTACTTGAAGTGGTTGTTATTGTAAGTTTGCCCTGATGGGTGCCTATTGGGAGTTGAGGGGCGGGCTTAATTTGGATTTGGTACCACCAACCAAGGTTATTAGTAATGAGAGTGTATTGAAAATTGGAACCTTCGGAATCAGTTGATAGGATTTCAATTGGCGCCGTTTCGTTATTTGTGAGGTTGATTAGCACGTGAGTATTTGGGTCTGAATCTGGAGTGATGTAAATTGCAGCGACTTGGGGATCGACTTGGATAGGTTTCCAAATTTCGCCTCGGAGTTGCAAAACTACACTGGGTTGGGTGGGGTCGTTGTTAATCACCGATACCGTCTTTATAAACATCCCGGGATATAAACTGGCGTGGAACTCGATAGGTAACTTTCCCGTTCCTTCAGGTGGCACTTTACGGGTCCATTCACCAGCTGTGGTGCAGCCGCAACTGAGCCTTACATCGGTGATTTCAAGGTCTGCATTGCCTGCGTTTGAATACAAGAATTCGCATTTTACTGAGATGCCTGCGGTCACTCGCCCTAAGTCGATTACAGGATTGAAAAAAACTATTTTAGGGGCTTGTTTGGCGGTGTTAGTTTGGTGGGATTCCGACTCGCTACAAATGCCCAACATGGCAATTAAGGAAGCACCTAGTCCTACCAATAACAGCCGTGGCAAATATATTGGCAGTATATGCGGATTTTTTGGTTTCATCTACAAGTACATTAGAGTACCGGATTCAAGCTGTGTAAAGCCTTTAAATGGCAAGCCGGGGTGCTTTGTGAACAATTGATTAAAAAATTTTGGTTAATAGGTGTTTCCAAATCACGAATGCAAAAGCTGCTAACAATGCACATGCAGGAATGGTGGTAATCCAAGCAAGTACTATATGCCATGCTACTCCCCATCTGACGGCGGATATCCTTTTAATTGAACCCACTCCCATGATTGCACCGGTGATGGTATGGGTAGTGCTCACGGGGATTCCAGATGTCGCTGTCAGCACCAGCGTCAGGCCGCCTGCGGTTTCGGCACAAAACCCGCCGATGGGTTGGAGTTTTGTGACCTTAATTCCGAGTGTGCGGATAACACGCCAACCGCCTAGCAGGGTTCCAAGTGCAATTGTTCCATAGCATAAAATAAGCACCCACCATGGGATTTCAGTTTCTTTTGGGAGAAGGTTATTTGCAATTAGGAGTGCTGTTATCAATCCTGCTACTTTTTGGGCGTCATTAGCACCATGGCCCAGGCTATAAAACGCAGCGGAAAACAGCTGAAGACCTCTGAAGATCCGGTCGACTCGGTATGGGTTGCTTTTTTTGAAGGCTATGAGGCATAACAACATTAAAATGGAACCTAGAATCATTCCTATGAAGGGCGCTAGGATAATAAAAAGGGCAATTCGTCCAATCCCGGGCCACCAGATGACGGCAGAGAGTCCGCCCTTAGTGATTGCGACTCCTGTCATGCCCCCGATTAATGAATGGGATACGCTGATTGGCAGACCATAGCGCGTACATAACCATGTCCATGTGATGGCTCCAATGAGTGCTGATGCTACAAAGGCATTGTCAACAACATCGGGTCTCACCACTCCTTTGCCTATGGTTTTGGCTACTGCTGTGCCGAATAAAAAGACAGCTGCAAAGTTAAAGAAGGCTGCCCAAGCTACTGCTACGCGTGGAGGCAGAACTCTAGTTGCCACTACAGTGGCAACAGAGTTTGCGGCATCGTTCATTCCGTTCAAAAAGTCAAAAAGTAGTGCTAACCCAATAATTGAAACTAGTGGAATGTAGTGGTCCATTTTTGGGTGAGGCGGTTAGAAATGTTTAAGAGCGATTTGCATTATGATATTTCCGGCGTCACGGCATCGGTCGATTATCTTTTCGAGGAGCTCGTATAGATCCCGGAGCAACATAGCCTGCAGTGGGGGATATTTACCGCTGTAGATTTCTCGTAGTAGTTCGGAGAGTAGTTTGTCGGCATCGCCCTCGATCTTTTGAAGTTGTTGGTTTTGTTGTCGGATAACTTCGATTTTGGGACGGTGTCTGAGAGACTTGACCATTTCCATGATGATTTCGGTAGCTTGCTCCAAGAGTATTACATGGCGCGAGAAGTCCATGGTTGCTGCTTGAGAACCGGCGATAATCATACGTTCTGCAAATTTTTCTACTGTTTTGGGGATCCTGTATAATGCATGGGAAAGTGCGTCAATGTCTTCACGATCTATCGGCGTGACAAATGTTTTTGCAAGTTCGGCTGCGAGCCGTTGCCGTATTTTTTTATCTTCCTTGCGCAGTGCTACAAACTCTTCGAGGGTGGGTAGCTGACCAGGGGTACGAATTACGATCAGCAAAGCATGCACACTAGTCTTTGCTTCCTGGGCCGCAGCCTCGAGAAGATCAAAAAAGAGATTGTCTTGCGAAAACAAACGCAGTACCGAAATCATATGGGTACAAATTCTTTGCATAATTCGATCGGAGATGTCGATTCAAATTTTAGGCGTTAACACCACATTTCCTAGGGCATTTATTTTGGGGCGGCGATTAGCTTTTCACGTACAATGCATTTCTTAGGTCGTACACTAATCCCTCGGCTAATGGGTAACGCCGATTTGGATCTGTCTCTAAGCACTTTAAGATGATTCTTTCCAGCTGTGGGGGGACATCTGGGTTGTGTTGGCGCGGGGTGATAAACCCACTTCGGTTGAGCTGCCGATTTAAAATTTCATCGGGTGTGGATCCAGGGAAAGGTTTCTGCAATGTGACCATTTCGTAGGCAAATACTCCATAAGCGAATATATCAGCCCGTTGATCAAAAGGCTGGTGCATTAGCTGTTCGGGTGCCATATAGGAGGGGGTGCCAGGATTATCTCGGTATCGGGTAGGTTTGTCAGGGATCGGACGCGCCAAGTCAAAATCGATCAGTTTTAATTGTGCGTTGCGCGTGACCAGTATGTTTTCTGGTTTGAAATCAAGGTGCATGAATCCTCGGTTGTGCATGTGTAGCAGTGCTTCGGCAGCATCCAGCAGAAATTGAGCAATGTTTTCTATGTAGATAGGATCGCGTCTTGCGATGAGTTCTTTCAGATTCGAGGCTTCCACGTATTCCATCAGGATGTATGGCCAGCCCTTGATTTTCCCATGATCAACGTAAGTTATGAAGTATGGGCTCCCGCTGACTCTCTTAAAGATTTCTGCACCTCGGAAAAACCGGTGACGCGACTTTAGATTCCAAACCAGATCTGGAAGCAATCGTCTAAGGGCGAAAGGCTTACCTTCTGGGTTGGTGACAAGCCATATTTCAGCCATGCCCCCCGCACTAATCCGTTCGTGCAAGGTGAATTGGCCAAATTTTTCGCCAGGATCACTTTTAAAATTGCGTTTTGACAAAATCCAAAACATTACCCTTAGTTGAGAGGTATATTTAACTGACTGAGAAGGGTTTTGGCTATCTTTGTTTTATGGGAAGCAACACCAGATGGGTTGCCTGGTCAGAGTAGTTCAGGATGGTTTAACAGGTAGGCAACCCGTCCAAGTAGTCGACCTGCGCCTCCACCATCTAACACGCGATGGTCAAAGCTCAATGTGAGGTAGGCTTGAGTGATTGGGATGAACTGGCCAAGTGATTCGTCCCAGTGAGGGACTTTCTGAGCTGCTCCTAACCCGAGGACAAGTGTTTGTTCCGGGAGTGGAATGGGGGTTCCAAAAGTCAATCCGAATACTCCATAGTTGGTGACTGTTGCAATGGATCCGCCAGTCATTTCCGGTGGGAGTTTTTTACCCCGGGCAAGGCTCACAAGCTCCCGATAAGGTCCAATCAGATCTCTTAGCGGTTTTTTGTCGGCGTTCCTAATCACCGGCACCATTACGCCATCGGGGACTTCTACTGCTACTGCGATGTCGATTGATTGAGGATGCACGATCTTGTTGCCGATGAGTCGTCCTGCTGGGGTGCTGTCTTCCGCCAGGGCCAGTGCCAGGGCTCGCACAACATACAGAGCAGGGCCAGGTTTTTCTGGGAAATTCTTTCTGTGTTCCAACATTTTATCTAGTTGTACAGGCATTGCAACCATTGCTATGGGGCGGGTCCAACTGCGCCTCATCGCATCTGCCACAGCTATCCTCAATGGGGAAGCAGGGGTGGTTTTATGTTTCTCGATTTGAGCCAGAAATCGTTCCAAATCTTGAATTGTGACTCGGCCACCGGCGCCCGTGCCTTGGATCCCAGCTAGGTCTGCTGCTCGGAGCCCCAGTTCGTTAAGCCGGGCTTTCATTCGGGGGGACATATAACTAGCCCCAGTTAGGTTGGCCGGAACTGGAAGGCCTGTGACGGTGGGTTGGACACGGGGTTTTTCTTCGATGGATTTATGAGGTATTGCACCCGGTTTTCCGGCGGTGCCTATTGGTTGTGAATGTTTTGTGGTTAACCCCAATTTAGTTGCTTCTTCCTCGCTCACTAAGATCGTTCCCAAGATTGCGCCCACTGGATAGCTTTCATTTTCTTTTGCCTTGAATTCGACGATCTTGCCGCTGCACGGGGCTGTTACTTGCATTGTGGCTTTGTTAGTTTCCACCTCAATAATTGGTTGATCTGCAGTTACATAATCCCCAGGCTTGACAAGGAAGCTAACGATGATTGCTTCTGCAATCGATTCACCGAGCTGTGGCATTACTATGGGTACTTCGGGCATAGATCATCGAGTGAGTTAGAATCTAAGGACTTTTCGAGCTGCGTCTGCAATTGTTCTGGCTGTAGGGCGGTGCATAGACCACAAATTGGGGTGGAAGGGGATAGGTGTATCTTTTGCATTTAGCCGAAGTGGGGGCGCGTCTAGCAGTCCAAACCCTTCTGATACAACCCGGGCGATTACTTCTGCCGCGACTCCACCCCAGGGCCAAGCCTCGCTCACACATAACAGTCGACCGGTTCGTGCAACTGAGGCTATTACCGTATCGGTATCGATTGGCTTGACGGTCCTGAGGTCCACTATTTCGATTTCATATCCTTCGGAAGCGAGTTCTTCGGCAGCTGCAATAGATTCATGTACCATTGCACCGTAGGTGACTATGGTTAGGTCTCGGCCTTCGCGGGCGATGCGTGCCTTGCCAACTGGCAATCCTTCGTCGTGGAGGTGATCTGCTTTCAAGTGATAGTAAAGGAGTTTGTGTTCAATAAAGATTACAGGATCGTCGATTTTGATTGCATCCAACAGCATTGTATAGGCGTCTTCGACGGTTGCTGGGGTCATAACTATTAAGCCGGGAAAATGTGCATAGATTGCTTCTAGGCATTGGCTATGGAACGGTCCACTGCCAATAGTACCCCCAGAGGGTAATCTAATTGTAATAGGGCATGGGGTACCAGTCCGCCAAAATAACGTAGCTGCTTGGTTCACAATTTGGTTTAGCCCCAACAAGGAGAAATCAGCAAATTGAATTTCTATGACTGGTCTAAGTCCTTCTATTGCCGCACCAACTGCGAGTCCAATGATCGCGTCTTCGCTTATAGGTGCATCGATAACACGGCCTGGAAACTGCTCTATCAGATTTTTGGTGGCTTTAAACGCGCCACCAAACCGTCCCACGTCTTGGCCGTAGATAAAGACTCGTGGATCCTCGGCCAAGGCACGGGCTAATGCTTCTCGTATAGCCTCCAGATAAGTTATACTCATGGTAGATCGAGCACGCCTTCCGGCCGGTCGGGTACCTCGGGGATACAATAAATATCGGCCAGATGCTTTGTTTTGAGAGCGCACCAGTCCTCCGCATATGGGTCTGGTGCTGGTTCAGATTGTACCTCCGCCACAACACGATCCACGGTTACCTTGGCCTCTTCCCAAATCATGGTTATTTCTTGCTGTGAAGCCCATCCTCTTTGAAGTAAACGTTCCTCGGCTATCCGAATGCAGTCGCGTCCTATGGGTGAATCCTTAATTTTGGGATCAATATAGCTTGCATCGTCGTGTTCGCCGTGTCCACAAAGCCGAAGCAGGTTTGCTACAACTAATTTTGGTGTGCTTGTTAATCTAGCCTCTTCTATTGTTTGCTTTAGCACGTCCAAACAGCTCTCGAGATCCGTACCATTGATTTCGTAACCAGAGATTCCGTATCCAATAGCCCGGTCTGCCAAGCTTCGGCATGCAAACTGACGGGAATTTGGTGTGGAATAGGCGTATTGATTGTTGGCTACTACGACAACTAAGGGTAATTTTTCAACCGATGCCTGGTTTAATGCCTCATGGAAAGCCCCTGTTGAAGTTCCGCCATCACCAATGGATGCGACTCCAACGGTTCCGGTGATCCCCTTTAGCTTTCGGGCAAACAGGATTCCATTTACCACAGCTATCATTGCTCCTAAATGACTTATCATTGGGATAATCCCTTCGTGGATTCGACCTCGGTGGACATTACCATCGCGGCCGCGCATCGGACCTAGGACAGAACCAAGGTATGTTCGAACCGCGTCGTGGATTGGTTCCCCGAAAGCTAGGCGTCCTGCGGTATCCCTAATCAATGGTGCGAACACATCGCCTTTTTTTAGGTTTAGTCCGATTGCAACACTTAAAGCTTCTTGGCCTCGACCAAGGTAACAGCCTCCGTAAATTTTCCCTGCTCGATACAAGCTAGCCAGCTTTTCATCTAAAACACGGCCTAGGACCATGTATTTAAACGCCTTCAGAAATTTTTCACGGTCGACTGATGACCGGCCTCCAGGATCAGCGATTGGTTCTAGGCAGCAGTGCACGTTTTCCATGCCCTTAAATTAATTGCTTAACAGATTGGCCGCAATTTTAAAGGTGTCTTTAAGGTGCCTCCACACAGGTTTATTTGCCCCGGGTGCAAACCGTAAACCCAAGCCATAGGATCGGGTAAAACTTGGTTTGTTCCGCCTTAGAATTCTTTACAACTTGGATAGCTGAGGCTAGCCCGGGCGTTGTTTAAAACGAGTTCCAAAGACCCTCGGCTAAACTCTGAACGAGAGTAGTGTTTGATTCATGCTTATTATTTGGCCTTGAGTTTTTTCAGCTGCCTTCTCCTGACGGGCAATCATGATTGGGGTTTCGAATGAAGCACTTACGCTGGTTTATAAGTTCCCTCCTTGGCCGATAGTGGTTGGGTTAGTGGTTACTAAAACCCTGGACAAAAGAGTTCGAATATGGTCTTGGTGAGTCATCGATCGTGCAGGAATTCTTTTTGTTGGTGGTTACACCCCCATTTTTCCCACAGCATGGATATGGGTCCAACTCCCTGGTCGTGATCATGAAGTATAAGAGGCAGGCATAATTTCATGCACCTGCAATGTCTTTTAGAGAATGCTATACACCTAGGCCGAATTACCCCGCTTTCCTTAAGTGAATTTCCTCACTCTTGTTAAAATTGTTTGGGTTATGGGACGTCCTCAATTGCAGCGTTGGCCTCCAAAAACTCCAATGTCTTCTCGATTATTAACTTATCCTGGATTTCTTCGATTCCCCCTCGTTTTTGCAGTTCTTTAATCAATTTGTCGGCGGGAATCTGGTACAGCGTTGCCATAGTGTAGATACGACGCATAATTTCTTCTGGTGTGGCCTTAATGCCCTCTTTTTCTGCGATTTTGAAGAGAATGAAATTTAGTTTCACCCGGTCACGGGCGTTTACCATTGCGGTGCGGAAGATTTCATCTTTGTGTTGTTCCAAAAGTTCTTTGGAGACGCCCCGCCTTGTGTTCTCGGCCACGATATCATACACGATATCACGGGTTTCTTGCGCCACTAGAGATTCGGGTAGTTCAAACTGGGCCCGGGACAAAAGCGTTTGGATGATCTGTGCCTGGATGTTCTTTTTCTGAGTGTAGTGGAGTTCACGTTCTAGGTCACGGCGGACCCCTTCGCGCAATTTTTCAAGGTTTTCGGCCCCCCAAGACTTTGCAAACTCGTCGTTGAGTTCGGGCAGGACCTTTTGCTTTACTTCAACCACCTCTACTTCGTAGGTAGCTTGAAGGCCCACTAATTCTTGGGGTTGGAAGCCAGCGGGGAACAGCACTGCCACCTGCCGTTTTTCACCGGCGCATGCTCCCAGCAACTGTGCGCCAAATCCAGGCAAAAATGTCTCTGGGTCTGTGCCGACCCAAAAATTCTTTTGTTCAGCTAAGCCTTTAGCGCTTGGTGCGATCTCAGTCAGAGGCTTTGAGTCAACATAACCAACAAAATTTACTACTACGATATCGCCTTTTTCGACCGGCCGGTTAACGGTTTGATACGTTGCTTGTTTTTCTCTGAGGACGTTAAGAGCTTTTTCGATGTCTTGTTCTGTAACGGAGGCCAATTTGCGTTTGACGGGGATACCTTTGTATTCTGGGAGTTCAAACTCTGGGGCGGTTTCCACCCTTAACAAAAACAGATAAGGTTGGCCTGCCACAAATTGAACTTCTTCGTACTCAGGTTGGCTAACTATAACCAGCTTATGTTCCTCGATTGCGCGTCTGAGGGAATTGCGTATCAAGTTTTCCCGGACTTCTTCTGCGATTTCCTTCTCAAATCGTTTTATGATTAGGTTTTTTGGGGTTTTGCCTGGTCGGAAACCCGGCAGTGCAACTGATTTCTGGATTTCCGTGGCAACCGAGTCGAACTCCCGTTGGTATTCTTCGGGGCTGACTTCAACGCGAATCAGCTTTTTGCAGCCGCCTAAGTTGTCGATCGTAATGTTCACGGATCTCTCGGATTAAGGTTCAAAACAAAACTTATAAAGCATTACCTTAACTGATCCCCTTGACCGATCAAGGGGACTTGCCGTAATCGCGTACGAAAAGCTAGAGACAACTAGTAGCAGAGTCAAGCAAAGTGCTCTTCGCTTGCAAGTTGTGTTTCTCCCACCTTCAAGAAGGAACTTGGAATCACAACGGCTGATTTTCACTTACCAGTGCTTAACTATTGCCAATTGGCAGGCGTATATTTTCTATTAATGCGAGTTCATCAAAAACAAACTTTGTGTCGATTTTGCCCTCAAGGTGTACCATGCAAGATTTGACACACAGCATTTGAGGTTGTAACTGGCAAAAACCCAACCTTCAGCACAAGCCAAAGTCGGTCACATTAAGGTTCGTGGAGTATTGTGCTAGCAAAATGAAACTTATCAGCCTTTGCCTTTGGGTTGCATAGGTTCGGGTTGGGACATTTTGCCACACCATCCGGTTAATCAGTTAATAAAAAATGTGCATGTATTCGTGTTCAAAACACTTTACCCCTTACTGGTGGTCACAGGGAACCTTTTAAACAGGCTCCTCAGGGATTCACGACGATTAAGTAGCTGCAAGCTCATTTAGACGATGACCCCAGTATAACTTTGAGATTCGGTTTGCAGATAGTACTTCTGCTTTTGGTGGATTGCGAATAACGCGGTCAGTTGGGTCAAATGTATTTATTTTGGAAGCGCCTGACGCAATAGGGGCAGTTGTGTTGGCGCATTAATTTGCTACCGCGCCTGGGGTAGTTGCCAGTTACCCCCTGCCTTTTGGACTTGCGTGGTCCATATGCATCGAGGAGCGAGGATCCATACTTAGCTCATCTTTTATATGCGGGTGGCTGGTATGTTGAGGCACAATGGCCGCTTGAAAACCAGGACTTTGACGGGCAGAGGCTGGGGATACACCTGAATGTGTTAGCTGCTTGGCCTTTTGCATGTGTTGAAGAAATTATAGTTGCAATAACAGATTCGGGTCTGGGATTTCCTGCATCCCTAATTGGCAATTGGCTAGAGCAGGGGGCACCTCATTAAACTTTCATACCCGCGGACCAATGCTGCCCCCCTTCGGCGGTGGAACAATGGATTTATTAAAAGAGTTCTGGACTCGCAGGACTTCGGTTACAGGATTAATCGCAGCTGAGGCAAACAACAATCGTAGCATGGCTAGTGTGGTGCCCCTTGTATAACTCCCTAGCTGGGTAATCTTCACCTCCAACACTGCACTAGTAGGTGATAAACGCTTTATAGAAATGTACCAATTTGCTTCTAACACACTCGCAGTTCAGACCCCAGCTGGAGGGCGGGTTTAGGCAAATGCCAAACTGGTCCCCCACTGCTTGACCAAATCGGAATTTTCAATGCACCGTTTCTTGGACACAGTGGTTAGGAATGGTTATGATCCAAGCATGGGGGTAATGACTGGGTAAGGCCGGCGCGAGCTGACAACGATGGGTATGCTAACAACCCAAACGTGATTGTTGTAGGTGCGGGTTCACGGGCTTGGCGCGCGGCCGAGTACAGTGAACCCGGAGCATGTTTGTGAGTATCAGCACCCCGCGGCGGCAACGGTTACTAAAAATTGCTCACACTTGACTAGCAGCACAATTGGCTGCGAAGTCAATTCTTTAATTTTCTATTTCGGTGATTATGCGGATTATTGGAGTGGTTCGTAGCCCGGGTTTTTCTAGAACTTCGGACACAGCAGCGTTCATCTTAGACGTGGTCGCGTTGATTTTTTAGGCAAACCCTACCTTGAGCTATCGTGACGTGTAGCAAATTCTGGTTCTTTTAACGTGGCAGGTTGATGTTGCTGACCCCAGGCATAGTAACCAATGGCGCGGGTTTTTTAGTAAGTCATAACTCGGGCTTTGGTATGTTGGACGCAGGTCATGTAGTTTGGAGAGCACGAACTTGGCCGAATTGACGGGTCCTGAGCGATATTACAGTCCCAGGAACACAACTAGTAGGAATCCCTGATGACTGGTTACGTATAATGGTCAGTGGGACTAGTGTGTCTTCCGAGTTAGCTCTACCTGATGTGCGCCTGTGGTGGGCGGATTCTTATGCAGGTCAGCCTACAGCCGCCTTGTCGTTGTTTTACATATGGCTGCCGACTAATGTGCGCTCACTCAACGTCACCAATAAAGGAGCGGTAATCATGCGGCGTGAGGGCAATTTCTCTGACAAAATCGCTAATGTGGCAGTCTCGGGTGCTGCATTCACAATATATTTTCAATAATGGGGCTGCAGAGATTGGTTTGATCGCTATACTGGATACCGATTATTTGCCAATACCAGCGGTTTTCATTCGCAGGGCCGATATGTAAGACGATTGAAGCTTTTGTTTGAGACTTCCACAGAGGTACGAGCTCAATTTAGGCTTTTTGGAACCAATATCTGCGTCGATGTTCAGAGTGGCTTGCTTTGTGATTTTATTAGCGTATGGCTTGACATTGACCATCCTACCCATGGCGATTTCCAAATCACGCTTACCTTCCTGTGTTGCATGCTTAGTGTGTTTGCACAATACAACGATGTCACAAACACTTTCCTGTTGGAGTGGACCTATTGGTCTACACGCCCTTTCTTTACACAAGGTGCGGAATGGGGGACATTGTCACCGGAGTGACAAACCCGCGAGTGCAACAGGTATGATTCGTAACACAACCCTATATTTGCGAGGAGTCCAACTTACGGATATTGGCCGGAATAGGCTTTAGGATGTATGGGACCAAGAATGAATTGGCCACCTAGGGATAGGTCCCCGTGATGATCATGCAGTGAATGGATTTTCAAAAATTCGTGGGCATCTTATAAGGACGGATCCGCATCCCGAACGGGCTGTTCCAAGTACATTTAACTTTTTGGTCCCTTTGGAGGGGCAAAGCTAGTATGGCTGAGTTGGTCATCTAAACAAATGATGTCATACCCCATCTTTTGCGGGAACAGGATAAATGAACTGCTGTTGTTTGTAACCAATGTTTTGCCAGTTTTTGTAGACTGATTTTTATACTTCGGGTACGGGCGCTACTTATTGATTTTACAAAACAATTCAACGACCTACCACGTAGATTTTCCGCCGGGGTGTTTCGAGCACAACTTCGTGACAAACTTTACTGCCTGGAGGAGTACAAGGTAGATCCCATGGTCTTGATGGGCTGACACCAAGCTCGAAAATGTGAGTGGAATAATATCTTTGGTGTAGGTCTTACGTCATAATTAGAGCAAAAGCAAGAATTGGAAACCCCGAAGTCCAATGCCACATAGGCCGAAATGGCTTACGTGTTTGCTTTTTGCCAAATTTGGGCTTTAAAATTCACTGGTTGACGACCATCATAAATGAGTTAAGATCAGGGTAGAAAGTAGAAAGGCCCGAGGTCGGCGAGTCAGGCTTACGGATTTGCGCAGTGAAATGTAGGGTCGGTGTGTGTAAATGGTGCTTTCACTTTACATGGTGAAGTGGCTGTGGAGGGCCCAAAACCTCTAAGAGGTTAAACAGTCCCACCCCGCAAGGCTGTGGACTCAATATAAAACTCGGCAAAACCTAAAATCCTTATTTTCTCGGGGCTTTTTACTTAGCAACCAAGAGGTACGTCGTGAATACAGCAAAGAGTTACCCCAGGGGTTTAAACCCCATCTGCCAGTACGGGCATTTTAGAACCGGAGCAATCACTTCTAATCTTGCCCATGGTTCGGTCCTTGGTGCAGGCTTAATTAGGCAGCGGTGCAAAATTGTAACGCTTTTGTGTGCGTTTATTTGTGTTGGACAATTTCTTTTTGCTGTAGATTTGGTGTGGACAAATATCGCAGGGGGTGCTTGGAACACGGCAGCAAACTGGTGGCCAAACCAAGTGCCTACTACGAACGACCATGTATGGATCACGAATGGCGGCACATATACGGTAACCATCAGTGGCAATGCTGCGGCAGGCGAACTGACTTTGGGTGGTACCACAGGCACACAGACTGTGTCTGTAACAGGAGGCACATTTTTAATTGGCAACGGTACCGGCAATACAAATGCTGTCCTAAGAATCACCGGTGGTACACTTGGTGGAACAGGCAAGCTGATTTTGGCTGGACCGTTAAATTGGAGCGGTGGCTCAATTACGAATGCCGTTGTGCAGTGCGCAGGTGGTACGATCAGTGGCAGTGCGACAAAAACACTTCGATACGGGTGCTTGGTAAACACCGGTGTGCTCAAATTCAGTGGTGGATACCTTGAGCCTAACAACGGAGCGACGATATCCAACCTTCCCTCGGCAACATTCGATATCTCTGGGGATTGCGATATTAGTTACTATGCAAGTGGTTCCGGGCCAATCTACAATTTAGGTGTATTCTGCAAAAGCGGGGGCACGGGTCAGACCTTGGTGGATACTTTGTTTTACAACCAGGCTGGCGGCACCGTCGTTGTACAAACTGGAACGATAAGGTTTTCATCGGGCGGCCAGTTTAAGGGCACAATTGTATTACACGGGAGCGGTACATTGGACTTATACGCAGGCGTTTTCGATCTGGACCCGGAGTTAACTTCAATTGGCGATGGCACGCTCGGATGTTCCGGCTCGGCTGTAGTAAACCTACAACGTGAAATTTCGGTGAACGTCCTTAACGTTACGGGTGGTCAACTGACTGGGCTGGGCCGTGTCGTAGCTAACACACTAAGATGGGAAACCGGTATTATTGAGTGTACCGTCCTATGCGATGGAGGTGAGATCCTTACTTCTGCAACGACTGTGCCTAAATTGCGGGGCGGACGGCTTGTTAACACTGGTTTGTTGCGTGGAGGCACGATTAGCACAACAGACGGTGCGATAATTTCAAATCTGGTGTCGGGGATAGTTCTCTTTACGAACGCAACGGCTGGTATCCGCCACGATTCCGGGGATTATGGAGCATTTTACAATATGGGTTTTGTGCAGTCCGGAGTAAGTACAACTACCTGTTCAATTGGTGAACCATTTTATAATGCTGGCACGGTGGAGTCGTGTGGTGCTGGTTTGCGATTCGCTAGATCGTTCGTTCAAACGGCTGGCAGGACAATAGTAAGCGAGGGTCCCCTAATTTGTTCGCAGGGGATTAACTTAGTTGGTGGAGAGCTTTTGGGGACGAACACTATTAGGGGTGATGTCACTAATAACTCAAAGATTAGGCCGGGCGGTTTTGGTCTGGGTTTACTGAGGATTGAAGGGTCATATGTGGAAACAACTAACGCTCGAGTAGAATTGGAGGTTGGGGGTCCTACACCTGGGGTAGGACACGACCAGCTAATAGTTACCAACATGGCACGTTTGGCTGGTACTTTGGAAATCGTACTTACGAATGAATTCATTCCTGGGCGTGGCGTTGTGATTACTGGGTTGGTGTACGAAGTGCGTAGCGGCACATTCAATTTTACTGTTAAACCAGTAGAAATTTATGTGCTGTATATGCCGAAGGAGGTTTTGCTGGAAACGGAGAACGCACCGCCCGCAGTACAGTTGGTGGTCGGCCCAGATCAATTGGCATGTCATACATTTGAGATGCGTGGCTCTGCTCGGGATCCTGATGGTACAATCACCAATTTTACACTACTTGTTGACGGGATTTCGGTTGGTGAGTTCCCATATGGGTGTTGTGGCAAAGCTGCGGTGTGTATGGATTATCTGGGCGAGGTTATGGTTACAGGCCGGGCTACGGATAATAAAGGTGCAATGGGCGAAACAAACATAGTGATTAGAGTAATAGGATTGCCAATCCACATGTTAGATCCAGTCGGTTTTCAGACTAATGGGGCTTTTAAACTTTGCATGTGCGGTCAACCGGGAAGCAACTATGTAATTGAAATCGCTACAAACTTGCCAGCTGCAATTTGGACTACCCTGGGTCCTATGGAAAATACGAACGGTATTTGGCGTTATTTTGATGTTACGGGAACTAATGTGCCGCACAAATTTTATCGTGCGCGGCAGTTGTGAGTTATAGCCCAAATTTAAAGACGCCTAGTATTGGCGATTGGCTGTGCGGAGCACCCGTGATGAAGTTTTGGTTTATACCTTGTGGATGATAATTCGGATTCGAGGAAGAAGGAGTCTGCTTGATGAAGACCTACGGTGCGTAGGGCGATAAATTTCTGACTGATAATTAATCGCCAAGCACCCAAACGTGGTTTTGTAAGCAATTATACGAATTAAGTCGCATCACCCCCCCCTGTGTAGTCCGGGTAATTTAAGGGTTGAGAGTGTTGATGAGTGTGATGAGAGAAATCTCCATTGCGGGGTGATTTAGCTCAAGTTTAATGATAGTATCTGCCTCGTCTCTGAAGATTTTTGGGCACGGTTATTTCGATGCTTTGTTGGGATAGTTTACACCTAATTTCTGTTTTGTTGAGGAGCTTAGCCTGCTTAATTTGCGCTGGGAGAGGTGGGAGTTTTGATGGTTTCCTGGTGCCATTTTAATATGTGGAGGTATTTTACGTTTCCTGCACGAGTAGCTGCAAATGACTCGTTTTATGTGTAAGGTCCGACGCGAGTTTCGTAGATACTTCCACCATTTTGTTGCAACCGTTTACCGATTTCCAGCAGGCGTTGGGCTTGGTTGTCCTCGATTTGCCCATCTGGTCTTAGAACAACGTTTAGTAACAAGTTTCCATCGCCGCCTACGCGCCTGACTAGAGTCTGGGCTTCAAATCCAGTATTTGCGCTCGGCTTCGTAGGGGTTAGATGTGAACTCGAACAAGTGTTGGTTGATTTGCCAAAAACTTGACAGAATGGTATTGTTGCCGGTTGACACCAGAGGATGAATCGATACCTATTAGCACCAGTTTGATCTGATTTAAACTTAGAGGAGTGTATTTGCCTAAGTTGGAAATTCTGATGGAGTTTAGGTGAAATTAACTCGTGTGGGGGGATGAATCAGTCGTTGGTTTGGGTATGGATTTTTAATTTTCGGGTCATTACGGGGATTGATATTGTGGCAGGAGAAGGTGTGATGGGGCCGGATTTTAGTTACGTTTGCAGTTTATTTATCCCATTGACAGATTGTTTTGTGGCGCAAGGCGTGATCAGCTAGTACCAGGGCTGTCATTGCTTCAACTACAGGTACAGCGCGCGGGAGGACGCAAGGGTCGTGTCGGCCCTTTGCTTGCAAGGTTGTATTTTGGAGATGGATATCAACGGTTTGTTGGGGTTTCATGATGGTGGCTACTGGTTTGAATGCCACGCGGAAATATATTGGTTGTCCGTTGGTGATCCCGCCCTGAACACCTCCTGAGTAGTTTGACAGAGTTTCGACTCTGCCATTGCGAATGACAAATGGGTCGTTATGTTCGGATCCTTTCATTGTGACACAGCCAAAACCAGAACCGATTTCAAATCCCTTGGCTGCTGGGATACTTAACATGGCTTTTGCTAGGTCAGCATGCAACCGGTCGAAGACAGGTTCTCCCCATCCGGGTGGGACTCCGCGGACCACGCATTCGATTATGCCGCCGAGCGTGTCGCCCTGCTTACGAGCTGCATCAATTGCCTTAATCATTCGTTTTGCTGTTTTTTGGTCAGGACACCTAATGATATTCGACTCGATTTGTTCTGGCGTGACAGTGTTGGGGTCGACTGAAGCCATTATGCGGTAGACTTGCTTCACATATGCAAGGATCTGAATCCCGTAGGTAATCGATAGGAATTTTTTTGCAACGGCGCCTGCAGCTACGCGCGCAGCTGTTTCGCGGGCGCTTGCGCGGCCACCGCCGCGCCAGTCTCTAATTCCGTATTTCATCTGGTAAGTATAGTCTGCATGAGACGGTCGGAACTTATCCTTGAAATCCTCATAGGCTTCAGGGCGCGGATCTTCATTTATTATCAGCATGGCAATTGGTGTGCCGAGTGTGACGCCGTTAAACACTCCAGATAGAATCTGTACGGTGTCAGATTCTTTTCGTTGGGTAACGATTGTTGATTGGCCGGGCCGGCGTCGATCGAGTTCTTTTTGGATATCCTCGACTGAGAGTGGGATCTTGGGTGGGCAACCGTCAATTACTACCCCAATTGCTGGCCCGTGGGATTCGCCCCAGGTCATTATTCGGAAGATGTGCCCAAATATGTTTCCCATACTTCGATTGTGTATCTTGATGGGATGCCTGCGTCAAACAGAGAAACGCCTGGGTGATTGATTAAAGGGTCGACATGTTTTAGGGGAGTGAATGAGTTCAGATCCGAATAGTTGCTTATTTATTATATTGCTCGGTTGCTGAGTATGTGGGTTAATGTACTCTACAATAAGGCGGTTTTACCGGTTTAAAACCAAAGGCAGAAATGGACAAAGCGTTCGATCATTCGAAGATAAGGGTTTACCCTGTTGCGAGCCGGCGCAGTTTAAGCCGGTTAGACAGAATTTTGTTAAATCCCAACGAAGTACCGTCGCCATGTTCCCCTGCGATATCGAAAATATTAGACGAGGCGGTGGGCCGAATTATCCAAGCGCGTCGGATGGGGGCATCGGTGATCCTTATTTATGGTGCGCATTTGATTAAGAACGGGTTGATGGATGTGGTTATTAAGTTGATTGAGGGTGGTTGGGTTACTCATTTGGCTACCAATGGTGCTGGGAGTATCCATGATTGGGAATTTGCTTATCTTGGCTGTACGGAAGAGAGTGTGCGCGAAAACATCCAAAAAGGAATTTTTGGAACGTGGGATGAGACTGGCAGGTATATACATTTAGCCCTCATGGCTGGGGCATTGGATGGCTTGGGATTTGGTCAAAGCTTAGGCAGGTTTATCGCAAATGATGGTGCAAACGTCCCCCAGGCTAATGAGTTGGAAGAATTAATAAGGCAAAATCCTGTAGATGATAGGGTAGGAGCGTGGTCAGATTTATTGCGTGCCATAAGGTCCGGATGGATTAAGCCGGGTGAAAATCATTTGCGCCACATTTGGAAAGAACATAGCCTTCTGAACCGTGCGTGGCAATTAGGGATTCCGCTAACGGTGCATCCAGGAATTGGTTACGATATAATCACGAACCATCCGATGTTTAACGGGGCTGTTCTAGGTCGAGCCGCGGCAATTGATTTTGATTTATTGGCTAGTTCAATTGACAAGTTGGATAATGGTGTAGTGTTGTCGGTGGGCACTGCTGTTATGGGACCACAGGTTTTCGAAAAGGCGATTAGCTGTGTCAATAATGTGCGATTGAACGAGAATAAGCCAATTGTGTCAGGACATTCAATCTTTGTGGTTGATATCCAAGATAGTGGGGGATGGGATTGGTCAACCGGCGAGCCGCCTAAGAGCAGCCCTGCTTACTACTTACGGTTTTGCAAAAGTTATGCGCGAGCCGCAGATAAAATGATGTACGTGCAATGTTCAAACACAGTGTTTCTACATAACTTGTGGTGGAGGTTACGAGAAAAATCACGGTGTTGAGGATATCAAACTCTGGGTCGTTTGTTTATGAAAGCGTCAGCAGGTTTAGTTGATTTGTTGTTGGAACTCATTCGGGCTACTTCGTGTGATCTACCATCTGACGTTGAAGGTGCAATTCGGCGGGCAATAGAACGCGAAACACCTGGGTCTTTGGCGCAACTTGCTCTAACGACGATGTTGCGCAACGCGCAACTTGCTCGGGTTCATTCACGCCCAATTTGCCAAGACACAGGTACAGTGACGTTCTATGTTAAGTGTCCACTTGGGTTCGATCACACGATGTTTGAGGGGATTGCTAAAGAAGCTGTCCGGGAAGCCACCAAACTTGGGTATCTTAGGGTCAACACAGTGGATTCCAGGACTGGTAGCCCTTACCCCGACAACATTGGACCATGTGCACCGGTATTCGAATACGAGCAACAACAAGATCCCGAATTAGTGGAGGTCTATTTGCTTCTAAAGGGTGGTGGATGTGAAAATGTTAGCACGCAGTACAGTTTGCCTGACCCAGCTGTGGATGCCCACCGGGATCTGACCGGGTGTAAAAAGGTTGTTCTTGACGCAATTGTCAGAGCTCAGGGGAAAGGCTGTGCGCCTGGTGTGATAGGAGTATGTATCGGGGGTGATAGGGCAATTGGTTACAAGATGGCAAAAAGGCAGCTTTTGCGCAGGTTGGACGACATTAACCCGGATCCACAATTAGCTAGATTCGAAGAGGAGGTGTTTGAACTGGCGAACAGTTTAGGTATTGGGCCTATGGGGTTTGGAGGCAGGACAACGCTTCTAGGTGTAAAAACATGCACAGTGGCCCGAGTACCAGCCTCTTTTTTTGTAACCGTAAGCTATATGTGTTGGGCTTTTCGGAGGCGCGGTGTGATTTTTAAGATAACAGGAGAGTTAGTAGATTGGATTTGAGCAAACTTTGAGAAGCATCAAAGCAAGTCGAGTGCTATGAAAAATCTGCAGGTTCCGTTCTCGGAATCAGAGGCAAGACAGTTACAGATAGGGGAACTGGTGGTGCTTAATGGAATCATTTGCACCGGTCGGGACGCCGTGCATCGTGCATTATGTGAAGGCCAGACAGCTTCGCTTCCTGAAGAGTTAATTGGAGGGGTGATTTTCCATTGTGGACCAGTGATGCTGAAAGATGAAATGGGTCAATGGCGTTGCATTGCAGCCGGACCGACAACCTCGATTCGCCATGAACCTTACCAAGCAACCGTGATAGAGCGATACAGGTTGCGTGGCATTATTGGTAAAGGAGGAATGGGCAATGCCACGCGCGAAGCGCTTAGGAAGTTTGGGTGTGTATATTTTCACGCTATTGGAGGCGCCGCCCAGGTGCTTGCAGAATGCGTCGTGCGCGTCAAGGATGTGTATTTTTTGGAGGAGTTTGGATCTGCTGAGGCTCTGTGGGTGATCGAGGTTCAAAACTTCCCAGTGGTAGTGACGATGGACGCCCATGGTGGTTCGCTGCACGATGAGGTGGCGAGCTTGAGCCAGAGACGATTCAAAAAGCTCCTCCACCGTATCACGTAATGGATATGTTTTAGGATTTACCAAAACTTGTTTGTCCACTCCGGATTGGAGTATTTGGTTACCGCCAAATGAGTGATTAGGTCAATCGGTAGGTTTTTCACCGGTGAATCGGCGCGCCACAATTGAATTAGAGCTGTCTTGATCACCTCGGCCGGAATGGGAAGATTAATTAGAAATTCCAAGTGCGATCTATTGGCACGGTATTTAGGTTGTTTACGTGGGAGTTGTAGCGCTTTCTCCACCAGGTCTAAATTTAACCCCGTTAAAAATGTGCCATGGAATAGCAAGAACCTTTTCTTCCTGCGTTGTGCGTTGCCTGAAAATTTCATGTTGTTGATTATAAGGTCTGTTATACCTCCGATTTGAACGGACCCTTTAGGAAAGAGGTTAGTTTCTGACAGTAGCTTGTCGATGGCAACCCTATGACGCTCCATTACGTACCTGTTCGTAGTATCGGCGCTAGCTGTTGGGCTCTGCGAGTTTATCTCGAGTATGAGTGAGTAGTTTAGGCAACCTGGTCCTTGTAACACTGTGCCTCCACCGGTGCATCTGCGGTAGATGGGAATATTTAGTGCTTGACATGTGTTAATTTTTACTTCACTGGTGACCCGGTTTGAATATCCGAGTACGACGAAGTGTTGTGGGGGGGTCCAAAACCTAAGTACAGGCCCGATCAATCCAGTTTCGGCTGCTTCCAACATTGCCTCGTCGCAAGCCAAGTTTTCTTCAGGAGTATTAAAAGTGAAATCTAGTAGTTCCATTTGCGCAGGTTTTATTACAGGCAATTCTAGCACACAGTAAAGCTTACACATTTCATTCGGGAGCGGCGTAGCGATTGTTGGACAGTTGGAGAGGCGGAGCAGATCTGTTGAAGGAGTAGGAGGGAATTGGATGTGAATTTAACTGGGATGAGCTTACCTATGCGTGCCCTTCTTAGGGATGATTTGTGTGGGCTATACGGACGCAGTTTTGATTGGGCGGAAAAAGGAATCTCTTTGGATTGGGGTGTATCCGGCTTCTCGAATCAACCGAGCAAGTGTGTATTCATCGAGTGCCTGGGGAGACGGGGCGTTAGCCATTTGGAATACGTGTTCAGTGATTACTGTTCCTCCAAGGTCATCGGCCCCGTAAATCAATGCCATTTGCGCCGTTTTAAGGCCAAGTCCAACCCAGTAAGCAGTTATGTGGTTTATGTTGTCCAGGTATAATCTGGCTATGCTAATCGTGCGAAGCGTATCCCAGCCACTGGGGCCGTGTGTAAGTCCTAGTTTCCCATTGCCCGGACAGAATGGAAGCGGAATGAATGCAAGAAATCCGCCAGTGATATCTTGTTGTTCACGCAGCAATCGTAAGTGATTTATTCGATCGGTTATGCTTTCGATGTGTCCATATAGCATTGTGCACGTACTTTTGCCTCCAAGTTTATGCCATGCAGTGTGTATTTGTAAGTATTCCTCGCCGGATATTTTGTTAGGCGCGATTTTGGACCGTGTGTCTGGGCTGAATATTTCGGCCCCACCGCCTGCCATTGAATCCATACCAGCATGCCGAAGCTCTTCCAAAATTCGTGGTATGGATTTACCTGAAATCCTAGCGAAGTGAGCGATTTCAGGTGCTGTGAAGCATTTTAGGTGTAAACCAGGGAAAGCGTCCTTTAGCATTGCAAGTAATTTCAAGTAAAACTCGTACGGCAAGAGGGGATTTAGTCCGCCCACAATATGTAGTTCTGTGCAACCTATTGCGCTTGCTCGTTTGACTTGGTCAATGATTTGGTCAAGTGTCAAGGCATATCCTTGAGGATGACCTGGTGGTCGCGCAAATGAACAGAATTTGCAACCACCGATGCAAATGTTTGTGTAGTGGATTACTTGGTTGAGGACGTACGTTGCGGTGGTAGCGCGGACGCCTTGGCGCTGCTGACGTGCAAGCCGAACTAGTTCGGCAAGTACCCAAAGATCCCGCAACTTAAACAGAGTTAAACAATCATCCTCAGTAAGGCGTTGATTCTGAATGAGCTTACGCGCGATCGGGCCTCCAATGGGATGATCGAAAACGGAATATGAGAAATTTGGGTTAGCCGCGTTTGTTGTAATTAACTCGGTGTGGCTATGTTTTTGATTCTCGCTCATGAATTCGTGCAATTGCTTGTTTAGCATGCATGGCCAATATTGGGTTATTTGAGCAAGAAAGCGATTGCAAGATGGGTAATAGCTCAGCTGTACCTATATTCCCTGCTACAATGCATGCGTTTCTTTGCAAACGGCGGAGGCCTGCATATGCAAGCGGCGTCTTGCCAAATACCCGAGTGAAGGTGGACAATGTCATTTGAAGTATTTGCTCCAGTGGTATCCACGTCAGTTCTGATTTATAGAAAGAGGGCATAAGCTTACCCGGCCGGTTATTATGGTTCCATGGACATGCCTTGATACATTCATCACAGCCGAAGATTCTGTGGCCGATCTTGTCGTGGAAATCTGCTGGAATTGGGCCACGGTGCTCAATCGTTAGGTACGATATACATTTCCGTGCGTCAATTGCGTATGGGTTAATGATGGCTTTTGTGGGACAAGCCTCGATACAGGCAGTGCATTTGCCGCATGAAACTTGCATTGGGGTATCGGTAGGCAGCTGCACAGTGGTGATTATCTCTCCAAGAAATATCCAAGGACCTAGCTTCGGACTGATCAGGGAGGTGTTTTTGCCAATAAAACCTAGTCCGGCCTGCATACCGTATGCCCTTTCGAGAATGGGCCCGGTGTCCACGTACCACTTAGTCGTTTCAAAACCTGGGTCCAGTTCCCGGAGTTTTTCACTGAACGTTTGTAATTTCTCGCCCAGTACATTGTGATAGTCTTCGAATCTTGCGTAACGCGCTACGAGTCCTGAGTTAGGCGGGGTGAGTGATTCCCTGTAAAGCATATCATACATCCAGTAACTAGCCCCTATGCAGACAATCGAACGAGCACCTGGCAATAAAAGTTGGGCGTTTGTACGGCGTCGGGGTTCCCTTGCCAGGTAATCCATTGATCCATGGAGACCCTTTTGAATCCAAACGTAAAATGAATCAAAGTACGGGGGGGGTACTGCTTCGCAAATTCCACACAGATCAAACCCAAGTTCATATGCTAGTGATTTTATTTTGTCGATCATTCTTTTAGCTCGGGCTTGCCCATCTGCCAGGCCCATTTTGGTTTACTACTGCTACTATTCAAGTTCTTAGGTTTTAAGTCCGGGTTTCTCGCTGTAAGGTCCCTTAATTGTGACGCAAAAACCTCGCTCCTGCGGCAGCAATGCAAAGTCGTAGGGATTAGGCGTTTTGTTGTGACCGTGTCCTATTTTTCGCCCTTACCACAAGACTTTTCTTAAGTAATCTTTAGCATGGAGGTGTGTTGTGTGTGTATCTGATTGTGGGTGTTGGTTTATGATTTGCGGTTGTGGTGTTTTTTAGGAGTGATTTTAGCGTGGTTTTTCATAGGAACAATGGGACCTAAAACCTGGGCAGCGACCTTTAACCTTAAAGCGTTCAGGCGAATGAACCCAGTTGCGTCGTCAGGGTTATAGAGGTCGGTAGGGCTGGCTTCCATAGTAGCTATTTGTGGGTTGTAAAGGCTGACCGGGGACTTCCTACCAGCAACCATGATGTTACCTTTATAAAGCTTCAGGCGTACTGTGCCAGTTACGTTTTTCTGAGTTTCGGTAATGAAGGCTTGCAAGGCAATTCGCTCAGGAGAAAACCAGTATCCATAGTAAACCAGCTCAGCATACCGAGGGATAAGCATATCCCGCATATGCATGACCTCGCGGTCCATGGTCAGGGATTCTATTTGTCTATGAGCAAAGTGAAGGATGGTACCGCCTGGCGTTTCGTAGACACCGCGCGATTTCATGCCCACGTACCTGTTTTCCACCATGTCAACTCGTCCAATGCCATGTTTACCACCTATAGCATTTAGGGTTTTCATTACTTGTGCTGGTGTCATGCGTTTACCGTTCACCGCAACACAATTGCCACGCTCAAAGTCCAATGTAATGTATTCGGGTTCATCAGGTGCATCTTCTGGGGCAACAGTCAACTTAAACATGTCTTTGTTTTCCGGAGAAAACGCGTCGAACCAAGGATCCTCCAAAACCCCTGCTTCGTATGAGATGTGGAGCAGGTTACGATCCATGGAATAAGGTTTTTTAGCTGTTGCTTGGACTGGGATGTTTTTCTTTTGGCAGTATGCAATCATTTCAGATCGTCCGGGGAACATCTTTCTGAATTCTGGGTCGCGCCATGGGGCAATCACTTTCAGGTCGGGTGCTAGAGCAGCAACGGAAAGCTCGAATCGGACTTGATCATTACCTTTTCCCGTGGCTCCATGGGCAACTGCATTTGCTTTCTCCCTTCGGGCTATCTCCACTAAGGCTTTTGCTATTAAGGGTCGCGCTATGCTTGTACCTAAATAATACTGACCTTCATAAACAGCTCCTGCTTGGATCATGGGGAAGATGAAATCGCGAGCGAATTCCTCTTGCAAATCCACGATGTAACATTTACTAGCGCCTGTCCGAAGGGCTTTTTCTTCAAGGCCTTCCAATTCTTCCCCTTGACCTATGTTTGCGCAAAAAGCGATCACCTCAGCGTTATAATGCTCTTTTAGCCAAGAAAGTATCACTGAGGTGTCCAAACCGCCTGAGTACGCTAGCACGATCTTCATGCCCGCAAGTAAAACGAGGCTTTACCCGCTCGTAAAGCTAATTTTCATGACCGTGTTATATGCCAGGGCGCCTTCGTTTGTTTGCGGTGACTAAAATGGGTTTTAAGGGAGATTTTGATAATTCGTTTGGGAATTTTGTCAGATATAGAAATTGATTCCAGTCGACATGGGTGACCCTATGCCTTCCCGATTCTTGTCACGCAAAGGCGTTAGTTCTAAAGTTGGAATATATGGGCGGCACAGCAAACTTAGAACTTGTCCTTTGGTTTCGGAGGCTGTTTAGGCCTTGTTCAATGGTGGCCCCAGTTTTGGTATTTGCTTTTTTGGTTGGATGCACAACGGTGCCTATTACTGGTCGCCAACAACTCATTTTGATAACACCGGATCAGGAGCTCGAGTTGGGAATTACCTCATTTGAGAAGCTCAAAAAACAAAGTAAGATTTCGAACGATCCTCAGGTAAACAATTTGGTACAGCAAGTAGGGAAGCGAATTGCTGCAGTAGCAAATGTGCCGGGAGCACAATGGGAGTTTATAGTTTTTGTCAATCCGGAGCCAAACGCATTTTGCCTACCTGGCGGTAAGGTGGGGATTTACACAGGCCTTTTGCCAATTGCGAAGGACGAAGCTGGTTTAGCAACAGTGATTTCGCATGAAGTGGGGCATGTAATAGCCCGTCATGGTGCAGAACGTATTTCACAAGCGTTACTTATAGATACAATAGGTAAGGGGTTGACCAGCCAGATATCAGCTTACGATCCTAGATGGGCGCAGGTAGTTGCCGTGGTCTATGGGGCGGGGACCACGTTGGGCGTTTCGTTGCCTTATAGCCGTGCCCAGGAATTAGAAGCGGATCGTTTAGGGCTAATATTAATGGCTAAGGCAGGGTACGACCCTCGCGAAGCGCTAAATTTCTGGACTCGTTTTGCGGAGTATAATCGTCAACATGGTGGTGGACGCACAATCTGGTTTTTGAGTACTCATCCGTTGGATGAAGTACGCATCCAGAAAATAAAGGAGTTTCTCCCGGAAGCGATGAAATACTATAAACCTTAAGTGGGTAGCTAAGTGTTCCTCCGCACTTTACACGCTCAGCAAGCCAAGGTTTGTATTTACATTGGGAGTGAGGTGATTTATCCTTAATGTCGAGAATGAAGAGGCTGTTGATTGCGATTTTGATTTTATTTTGGGGTATAGCTACTTCTCTACTGGGTGTGGAGCGCGTTGGGGTTATTAACGTTCAGGGGGCAATAGTGCCGGCTACAGCGGAATACATCTCGCGCGCTATTAAGGTCAGTGCCCAAGAGGGGTATGAGTGTTTAGTTGTTTTGCTGGATACCCCTGGTGGTTTATTAGAATCCACCAAAGTTATCATTCAACAGCTCCTGGCGTCCCCGGTGCCAATTGTTGTGTACGTTTATCCGCAAGGTGCGAATGCAGCTAGTGCTGGGTGTTTTATAACTTTGGCTGCTGACGTTGCTGCCATGGCACCCACGACGAGTATTGGGGCGGCTCATCCTGTGCCTATGGGGCTTCCTGGGGGTGGTGAGAAAATGGATGACGCGATGAAGCAGAAACTGTCGAATTTTGCGGCGAGTTATATAGAGACGATAGCTGCACGACGAAAGCGAAACGTTGAGTGGGCTCGAGCTTCCGTGGCGGAAAGTGCCGCAATCTCGGCTGAGAAGGCACTTGAGATAAACGTGATCGATCTAATTGCGAATGACCTTAAAGATTTACTTGTGCAACTTGATGGCCGGGAAGTTCGGCCTGGTAAAATCCTTAAAACGGCAAATGCCGAGATAATCCAGATCCCTATGTCGTTACGTGAACGTTTATTCCAGTTAATGCGGCCGGAGGTCATGTTCATCCTTATCTTAATTGCAATTTATGGCATAATAGCCGAGTTGAATCACCCAGGTGCTATTTTCCCCGGGGTAATTGGCACAATCGCTCTAATTTTGGCGCTCTATATGGCATCAGTTTTGCCTGTGAATGTAGCTGGGGCTGTGCTAATATTGCTTGGTGTTGGCATGCTAATTGCCGAGTTCTTTGTAGTATCACACGGGTTGCTAACAGTCGGTGGCGCAATAACGTTTTTCCTAGGCGCGCTGATGTTGTTTGATAGGTCAGATCCCTTCCTTCGGTTGTCTTTGAGCATCATAATCCCTGCAACTGTGGTCACTGTGCTCTTTTTCTTGTTTGTGGTGGGTGCAGGACTGAAGGCTCAATTGTTACCGGTTAAGACAGGTAGGGAAGCAATGATTGGGCAAACTACCCGGGCTTTAACTAAAATCGACCGAGACGGCGGTAAAGTATTTATCGAAGGCGAATACTGGAATGCTGTCAGTGACGAGGCCATACAGGAAGGCGAGACAGTTGAAATCATAGCAATTGAAGGCTTGACTTTGAAAGTTAGACCAAAAAAAGAATCAAGGTAAAACCAATTACCAAAGGAGGCAATTATGGATGTACTAATTGCAAAGCTCGGACCGTGGGGAGTTGTTATAGTGATTGCGGCGGTAATCATTTTACCGCAGATGTTGCGCGTGCTGCGCGAGTATGAACGGGGTGTAATTTTCCGGTTGGGGAAGTTACACGCCAAGGGTGCCAAGGGCCCTGGTCTGATAATTCTAATCCCTATAATTGATAAGATGGTAAAGGTAGACCTCCGTGTGGTTACCATTGATGTTACAAGGCAGGAGGTAATGACTCGGGATAATGTTCCCGTCACAGTGGATGCGGTAGTATATTTCAGGGTAGTAGATCCTGTGGCGGCGATAATTAAGGTGGAGAATTACTGGCGGGCTACTGCGTTGCTTGCACAAACAACCCTTCGAAGTGTTGTCGGCCAAGTTGAATTGGATGAGTTGTTAGCGCACCGTGACAAAATCAATCAGCAGCTTCAGGAGATTTTAGACCGGCATACTGATCCATGGGGTGTGAAAGTGACTACGGTGGAGGTCAAAGACGTTGTATTACCTGACGGGATGAAGCGGGCGATGGCTAAACAAGCCGAAGCTGAACGAGAACGGCGAGCTAAGATTGTCAACGCTGAGGGTGAATATCAAGCTGCAGAAAAAATGGTTCAGGCTGCAAGGATGATGGCCCAGGAACCAATTTCTGTTCAACTTCGGTTCCTTCAGACAATGCGTGAGATTGCAAGCGAACATAACACCACTACTTTTGTACCTGTGCCAATTGATCTCCTAGCCCCACTTTTAAAGAGGGATAACGACCAGTTGCGCAGGTAGATTGACCAGCATTTCCTGGGTAGGAGGCCCCGGTTGGCCCGTTGACATCGTTTTCCAACCGAGGAATTTTAATTCTTGGAAGTAGGAAAGGACTTTTCGGCCTATGCCGCTGTATGAATATGAACCATGTGATGGAAAATGTGCAATTTGCGGTGGTCGGTTTGTAATATTCCGACCGGTGAATGCCCCGGAGTTGACTCAATGCCCCACGTGCAAAAAACCGGTTAGAAAGGTGGTTTCTTTATTCAATACCCCGACTAAGTTGAAACCGTTGTCTATCTCGGAAGCAAAAGCTGCAGGGTTTACAGTCCTCAAAAAAGTGGGGAAAGGTGAGTACGAAAAATTGTAGCACTCCCAGTTTCAAATAAGCTTTCCACGTTGGTTTCCTCGGTAGAATGGAGGGGAAACGCTAAGTGTAAGTGGTAGAACGGCCAGAAAGCGCAGTAACCAGATTGTTACTTTTTTTGGATGTAATTACGGTGGGGCCAATGCTATTATCTTTGCAGTATGAATCGGAAGGTTGGTGTATTAACAAGCGGTGGTGATGCGCCAGGGATGAACGCAGCTATACGAAGCATTGTCCGAGTGGGCAGGGCGAGAGGATTAGAGATTATAGGGATTCGACGTGGGTTTCGGGGGATTTTAGAGGAGGATTTTGTTCCTTTAGGGCCGCGGGATGTTTCAAACATCATTCAACGCGGCGGGACCATCCTTAAAACCACTCGCTGTCCTGAATTTGAATCTTTGGAAGGCCAGCATAAAGCTAAGGATATCTTGGAAAAACACGGGTTTGAGGGGTTAATATTGATTGGAGGTGACGGGACCTTTAAGGGTGGCGAGGCTTTGGGGAAAATCTGGCCCGGTCAGATTATCGGTGTCCCTGGTACTATTGATAATGACCTATATGGTACGGATTTTACGATTGGATTTGACACGGCAGTAAACACGGCAATGGAAGCGATTGATAAGATCCGGGACACGGCAGATTCACACGAAAGAATCTTTTTGGTGGAAGTCATGGGACGGCATGGGGGATATATAGCCCATCTAGTTGGAATAACCGGAGGTGCAGAAGAAATCCTTGTGCCTGAGGAACCTGTTGATGTGATAGCAGTAGCAGAACGATTGAAGGAAGGTCGGGCACGGGGGAAGCGTAGCAGTATACTTGTAGTGGCTGAAGGGATCTTTCCTGGAGGTGCCACGAAACTAGCTGAAAAGCTTCGGCCGTTGACGGGATATGAATTGCGAGTAGTAATCTTGGGATATTTACAACGCGGTGGTAGCCCGACAGCGATCGACCGCGCGCTTGCCACCAAGTTAGGCGCTTTTGCTTTGGAACTCTTCCTTTCGGGGGAAACAGGGGTAATGGCAGGTGAGGTAAGTGGCAGGCTGGAGGCTACGAAGTTCCCAGATACTTGGACAAAGAAGAAACCGCTTGATACGTATCTCTTAGGTTTGCACAGGTACCTCACTACGTAAATGGGTGTACATCCACCCACATTTCTTTTGGAGTTAACATGCCTGGGAAATTGCCGGAAGTGGTCTTGAAAAAGGGTGAGGAAGCCCGAATTGTCGCTGGGCATCCTTGGGTTTTCGAGGGAGCTATTGCAAAGGTTGAGGCTGGTCTACAGGACGGTGCTGCCGTATTTGTAAAAGATCATCGTGGACGCTTTTTGGGGACTGGACTTTATAACTCAAAGTCCAAAATCATCGTCCGCGTACTTTCCCATGAACGTGAAGAAATCGATGAGGCTTTTTTCGAGCGAAAAATCAAGGCTGCACTAGCTGTTCGTCACCGGTATATGCCTGGTGCAATGTGTTATCGAGTGGTTAATTCTGAGGGTGACTTTCTTAGTGGTTTGATAGTGGATAAATACGGTGACGTTCTCGTTGTGCAGTTTACTTCTCTTGGAATGGACCAGCGGCGGGAGATGATTCTTAATGTGCTCAAACGGTTGTTTTCTCCTCGGGCGATCGTGGAGCGGAGCGATGTTACAGCGAGGAAATTTGAGAATCTTCCTGAGCGGGCTGGTGTGCTTTATGGACAGTTGTTTGGGCCTTTGGTGGTGGAGATCAACAATATTAAGTTCGAGGTGGATCTTATCACAGGGCACAAGACTGGTTTGTATCTGGATCAGCAGTTGAATTATTTGGAAGTGGCGCGTTACGCCTCAGGAGCCAATGTATTGGACTGTTTTAGTTTTGTTGGTGGATTTGCCCTCCATTGTGCAAAGGCTGGTGCGGCTTCTGTGTTAATGGTCGAGCAGAGGGAAGAAGCGGCGAATGCAGCCATGCAGAATGCCAAGCTTAACGGTGTGGAAAATGTATGTTCCGTGGCGGTAGCTAATGTGTTTGACTGGTTACGTGATCGTACTAGTACAGACGCGCATAGTACGGTTTTACCTGGGTTTGACCTAATAATTTTAGACCCACCATCTTTCACGCGTACGCGTGAACGTGTAATTAACGCATTGCGTGGGTACAAGGAAATACACATCCGAGCATTAAAGCTTTTAAAGCCAGGGGGTATTTTGGCGACTTTTTGTTGTTCCCATCACGTGGACCGCCAGATGTTTTTGGACGCGATTTTGGCGGCGGCTTATGATACGCGATGCATATTGCGTCGAGTTGCCATGTTAAGCCAAGCGCCCGACCATCCGGTAATACCCATGATCCCCGAAACCGAGTACCTCAAGGGGTTTATCTTCGAGCTTGCTAGATAAGTTTTGTTTTCCACTAATACCTTTGGATTTGCACTCATGTCAGCTACATTGCAAAACTTAAAGGTACAAACTGCACATATGGTAAATCTGGTGCAAAAAAGTAGTCGGCACTATTATGAAAAAAGCTCGTACACAAAAACTTAACACATTAATTGTTGGATTGCAGTGGGGTGACGAAGGTAAAGGCAAGATCGTAGATTTTCTAGTAAAGGAGGCTGACGCAGTAGTTCGGTATGCAGGGGGGAGTAACGCCGGACACACAATCATTGTAAATAGCCAAAAATTCGTTTTGCACCTCGTGCCTTCAGGGATTTTGCATAAATCTAAGATATGCATCATCGGTAATGGGGTTGTAGTCGATCCAATTGAACTGGTCCAAGAAATCGAGGCTTTAAAAAGAAACAATGTGTATGTCAGTGAGAATTTAGCAATAAGCGACATGGCACATGTTGTTCTCCCATACCATAAGTTGCTTGATGCGTTGCGTGAAAATGCGAAGGGCGACAAAAAAATCGGTACTACGCGAAGAGGTATTGGCCCTGCATATGGCGACAAGGCGGAACGGGTAGGCATTCGTATCTGCGATTTGATGGATCCTGATAGGTTTACACAAAAGCTAAAAGAGCGGTTACAGGAAGTTAATTCTTTGGTGCAAAGCTTTGGAGGGGTTCCAATAACAGCTGATGAGATAGTAGAACCTTATGTGAAAGCAGCTAAATATTTGCAGCCGTACGTGCGCAACACGGTGGTATTACTACACGAGCTCTGGCGGAAAAATAAAAGGATACTTTTCGAGGGTGCCCAAGGAACTTTTCTGGACATCGACCACGGAACATACCCATACGTCACCTCCTCAAACACTACAGTCGGTGGGGTATTTACGGGTACAGGACTTCCGCCAAAAGCCCTTCATAGGGTCATCGGTGTTATGAAAGCTTATACTACCCGTGTAGGTGAAGGGCCTTTCCCCACAGAAAATAGAGAGATTTCGGACTTACTCCACTCTTTAGGGCGCGAGTTTGGCTCTACTACTGGCAGACCTCGGAGATGCGGTTGGTTTGATGCTGTCCTTGCGCGGCACGCTGTAGCGGTAAATGGGGTAAATGAGTTGGCGGTTACCAATTTAGATGGTTTGGACACACTCGAACGGATCAAAGTTTGTGTTGGATATAAGTATGAGGGCCAAATCCTGAGGTTTGTTCCGTCGGATACAGAGGTCTTCAAGAAATGCGAACCCATTTACAAAGAGTTTGCGGGGTGGAAATGTGGTATTTCTGGGGCGCGGTCTTGGAAAGAACTACCTATAAATACCCGCCGGTATTTGCGCGGGTTAGAAGAATTACTGGAAGCCCCAATATCAATTGTTTCTGTTGGACCGGAACGACACCAAACAATCCTTCTCTAATGAATGTCTGGTAACACGCTTCAACTTTCTGAGAGGGCGATGGCTGCTTTGCCCATGCATGTGGCCATCATTATGGATGGCAATGGACGGTGGGCGAAAAAGAGGCATTTGCCTCGAATAGAAGGGCACAAGGCTGGAGCGCAATCAGCCAAGGAAATAGTGAAAGCCGCCGCAGAACTGGGTATAAAATATTTGACCTTGTTTGCTTTTTCTACGGAGAATTGGAATCGCCCAAAGACTGAAGTCGATACGCTCATGCAATATTTAGAACACTATCTACGAAGCGAAAGCGATGAGCTTTTGAAAAATAACATTAGGCTTGCTGTTATAGGACAAATTGATCGACTACCAGAAAGTACGCGTCAGGTGGTTCTTGAAACTATAGAAAGGACCAAAAGCAACACGGGGTTGACAGTTATCCTTGCACTCAGTTACAGCGGAAGGTGGGAAATAACCGAAGCTGTCCGGGAAATTGCTGCTCGAGTCAAAGCAGGCGAGCTTGATCCAACCCAGATTACGGAGGAAACAATAAAAAAACACTTGCAAACTTCGGAGTGGCCAGACCCGGATTTGCTTATAAGGACTAGCGGTGAAATGCGGATTAGTAACTTCTTTTTGTGGCAGATCTCGTATACTGAGTTGTACGTCACTCCCGTGCTTTGGCCTGATTTTAGAAGGGAACACTTTTTTGCTGCTCTTGAGGATTTTGCCCGCCGCGAACGGAGATTCGGAACTGTCTCAGAAAACGATTATTAAGATTGTCTTTTCGCTTTGGTACGTGGTTTTGGCCTTCGGGTGATGGTTCCGTCTTAGTAAATACAGAGGGAAAACATTTGTTCTATAATTTAGGTAACGCGCATCCAATCGCGCAAATGTGGTTCCCTATCGGCGTAGGTAGGTGTAGGATCTGTGGGCTAAATAGAATGAATGGCTTTTAGCTTCCTATTCCGAGATGCCAGATATGAAGTTGTAGCTGGGCGTAACAAAATGTGAATTGGGATATTCATGACACTGACGAATTATCACCACTTTCCCCCTACCATGCCACTGCGATTAGGTGGGCATGGTAGGGGTACTCTTTTTTGGGGATAGATTGGTTAATGGTTAGACCTTTGCTTCTGGCGGTAATCCTAATTTGTCCTTTGGCAGCTTCTTGAGGGTAAAAAACCAATCTATCACTGTGAAGTCTGGGTCAGGCTTTTCGACCCGATCTTTGGCCGTTCCGCATGAACCCGGTGGAGGTACTATCACGTCGTCGCCGGGTTCCCAATCTGCTGGGGTCGCACATCCAAATTTATCCGCTGTTTGTAATGCAATAAGCAGGCGTTTAAGTTCTTTGAAGTTTCGGCCTGTAGTCAAAGGATAGTACAGAATTGCACGAACTATGCCTTTGGGATCAATTATAAATACTGCTCGAACAGCGTGGGTATCACTGGCACCTGGGTGAACCATACCGTAAAGCCTGGCTACCTCCATTTTAGAGTCGGCAATCACAGGGAATTTAACTTCTACCCCTTCCATCCCCTTGTATTTGATTTTTTCTTTAATTGTCCTAAGCCAGGCAATGTGGGAGTAATTACTGTCGATGGACAATCCGATCAACTCACAGTTAAGAGCCTTAAACTCGGATTCCATTGCAGCAAATGTCATGAACTCTGTCGTGCACACGGGTGTAAAATCTGCCGGGTGACTAAAGAGTATCACCCATTTGCCTTGATAATCTTTTGGAAATTCAATTATACCCTGGGTTGTAACCGCTTTGAATGAAGGCGCTGGTTCGCCGATTAATGGTATCCTTTGAGGCTGGACTACATTGTTCATAGGTTCAGTCGTGTTCATAGTCTCCATTGATTATAATTTCCGGGTTTTGTTCTCCGTGCGTTTTTATGGGATGCACATCCCACAAAACCGCAGCTCATTTCGGTTAGATTCACCACTAGGAAAAAAGTTACACTTTAGAATGGGCTTGGCAAACCTCGTTTACAACCACATTATTTGATTTCCCTGGCAATACTTGGAGGCAGAGCCCAAAGGTCTATTAAGCCTTAATCGCAGGCAGACTTTAACGGCTTAGCTCCATTGGATTCACACCTGTAGCAAACTAATACAAGGTTCAGACAATCCGGATCTTACGAAAAACGTGTATCGATAAACTCTCAGTGTACGTGTTACAAAGATACCCAGGATATATCCGTTTAGCTTTTGTCCGATCGTGGCGAACAAAAACTGGTTACCGAAACTTTAGTTTGCTACAATGGAAAAAATATTTGAATTGTGGACATAGCATAGAATGAGTTGTGCGCTTATAAATTGGAGCCCGGTGGGAGCGTCACCGGTGAGGAGTCGTTTAAATAAGATTGTGTTGAATTGCGAAATTAAAGTTTTGGAAACCGGATTAAATAAAATGGTTAGGGTGCGTAAATATTTTGCTTTGATTGCATTATAAATTAGGCCATTCTAGGTCGCCAATATTGAATGCATGGCGGAGAAAAGCAGTAAAACTTTGCAATGGTTACTTAATTTACTGCGCAGAGTCCTGTGTCTCTTCACAGTGGGGGTAATTGTTGTGAGGGGGGCTGATCTCCGGGCCCAGGAGGCGCTTCGCCTTTCAATGGCAGGCGCAGCTGCTGCAGAAATGCGTCGTTTGTCGTTGCTAACCCCACATTTTTATAATTTGGAACTGGGCCCGACATATTGGCGGGTTAATTTGGGTGTTGGGGGTGAATATGACGACAATGTCTTCCTTCGCGCTACGAATAGGGTGGGTGACTGGATTGGTAGTACATATGGAGGGGTACGAATGCTTTGGCCCATTACTGAAAGAAACGCACTTAATTTGAGTTTTGAGGGAGGGTACCGTCAGTATCTTGAGTATAACGATTTAAGTCGGTTCTTTGTGCGGCCTGGATCAGAGTTCTCTTGGGATGTATACGTGGGCGATTTTATGTTTAACATTCATGATAGGCTCTCAATCACGGAGGCCGCTTATGAGAATCCTACAGTCGTCGGTACAGGTAAGTACCGACTCTTGGATAACGCGTCGGGCATCTCTGTATTAGGTGATTTAAATAAGCTTGTGGTTTGTGGGGGATACGACCACGTTATGTATGACACCGAGGGCGAAGCTTTATGGGTGGGGTCGGATGCGAATGTGGACTCTTGGTATTGCTCAGCTGGATTGAGGTTCCGACCTGATATGGAAGTCGGGTTTGAGGGAGGGTTTAGCTTAATACAGTTTGAGGATCCAACTATTCCGGATGCTGACCAGTGGCATTTAGGTGCTTATTACAACCTAATTATGGACCCCAATTTTAAAATACAATTTCATGCCGGTTATACAAAGTATTGTCCCGAAAAGGACCAGACCTTTATGGTTTATTCTGAGCGTGATACAGTCTACGCCGATATAGTGCTGCGCCATAGAGTCAATAAGCTTTTGAGTTATGAAGCTACCATGGGACGCGTTGTAAACGTTTCCTTTTATGGTAGTACATATGAAACTTGGTTTGTGCACCTACGCCCTCGCTGGAGGGTTATTAAAGACATAGCAATCACTACGCCTCTTTCTTTCGAGCACGGCCGCTGGTTATACAATGTGTATGGTTTAGCGCTAGAGGGGGAAACTTTCGACCGCATTCAGGTAGGGGTGTTCATTACCAGGAGAGTAGCAAAAAGAGTCGAGGGCAGAGTGGGATGGGAATATTTGAGTCGTAGTCCAGAAACAGCCACCTGGAAATATCAAGTGAACAGATTTACAATTAATATTGATTACCGGTTTTAGCTTGTCGTATGCGCACGGCATCATCCATTTGTTGTATAAGTGTTTTCTTGGTGTGGATGATGATCGGTTGGACCTGGGGGCAAATCCAAACCAACCGAAAGTGGGGCTTAGTGGATTCGCCAGAGATGCCACTTCGTATACAGCACACAAATACTGGCCGGATAATGCTTTGGTATGTACCCGACGATAAATATAAGCTCCGAGCTGGAGATAAAGTTAGTTACCAAGTCATAGAGGATAGAGAGGATCCAAAAATATTGGTTGTAGCGGATAACGGTGAACTTGACATCCCCTACCTTGGAAGGGTAGCCGCCGCAGGAAAAACCTGTAAGCAACTTAGTGAGGAAATCAAAGCACAACTGGAAAAGGAGTTATATTATAGGGCTACTGTCATAATTGCCCTCGAGTCTGCAAATAAATGGCTAGGCCGTGTCTATGTTTGGGGCGAGGTCCGAAACCAGGGGGCAATTGATATGTTCGTTCAAGAAAATTTAACCGCTGGAAAAGCAATCCTACGGGCAGGTGGATTCACTGATTTCGCGAACAAGAAAAAAGTGCGGGTGATAAAAGCAAATGCACCCGAAGGCAAAAGAATAATCGAACTTAATATGGCTGAAATCCTGGAACAAGGGAAGACGGAAAAAGACGTGCCGCTAGAACCTGATGATATTGTGGTAGTGCCTTCTAGGCTGATTAACTTTTAAACGCCCGGGTTGGGTATGGTAAATGGACAATCTACACTTTCACCAAATTATTATCCTTATCCTCACCAGTATCCCGACTACCCGCGTAAAGATTATTTGGCGGAGTTGTTGGGATACACCAGACGGGTACTGATGTTACGGTGGTGGATCCTTTTATTGATGGTGATAGCGGGATGTTTAGGGGGAGTGGCATTTGTGTATCTTTCCCCACCAAAGTATGTGTCTGAAGGTCGGATGATAGTAAACGTTAAACTGACCATTCCGGAAGGCTCAGCTTATTCGGAGGAGCTTGGGAACTTCCTTGGCACTCAAGCTGCACTAATGGAAAGTCCCAGGGTCATCCAGCGAGCTTTTGATCATGCTGTCGCGCAAACAGGAATAAATGAAAAAGAACCCCCAAAAATTAAGGTGACGATTGTTCCCCGTGCTTCAGTGTTTGTTCTCCAGGCGAAAGGCCGTGACCCGAAATTTGTACAAGCATTTTTGCAGGCTTGTATGGAGGAATTTATCAATCTTAAACGCGAAATGGTCGGTCGGACTTCAGATGTCACGCTCGCTGGAATGACAGAGGAGGTTTTGAGATTAGAGAAAGAGTTGAGACAGTACGAAGCCGAGCTCGCGGAATTTCAGAAAAGTAACGATATTGTTTTCTTGCAAGAGCAAGGGAATGCAATCGGGGCTTACCTGGCCCAGTTAAACCAACGGATTACGAGCCTAAAATCTGAGTACGACCTCCTGAGTACACTTACTGAAAATGCGGGATTTCTTGATATATTGACTGGGGAACAAACTCCATTAATCACCGATCAATTGATGGGGCAACGAGCTGTTCGAATAGAAGACAGCGTTAGCGCTGGGTATTTGAAAGTGAAACAGCAATTGTTGCTTTTAAAAGCTGAACAAATTGACCTCGGACAATACCTCCGCCCCAAACATCCCAAAATGGTTGCACTTGCTGAAGAAATAAGCAGAAGAGAGCGTTTACTGGAAATATACAAGCAACAAGGACTAGAACAGCTTGAAAGCAGAAAAAATTCATTGGCGATTCAATTGAAAAATTTAGAGAAAGAGGCCGCGGAGGCTAATGCTAAAGCGCTCGAGGTAAATGGTAAAATGGTCGAGTACCAGCGCATTAAAAATAACCTTCAACGAGTCCAGGTGCTTTATGATAGGTTGTTGGCTACTATACAGAACTTAGATGTAAATCTAAAGATCACCCCTGAAAGTGTTACCATTTTGGAAGATGCCTCTGAAGCTAAACCAGCACGGTTTGGGATAGGTTTTCACGCTGGTTTTGGTGCGGCCGGGGGATTGTTGTTGGGGATCCTACTGATTATGATATTAGAACGAGTTGATGACAAGATTTGCTCGTATTCTGACGTGGTAAACAATTTTTCCGAGCCGCTCTTGGGTCAAATCCCAAATCGGAAGTACTTTCATACAAAAGGGGATTCTGGTGAGATAATCACGGTTAATGATGACCGGCAAGCGTTTATAGAAGCGTATAGGACGGTCCGCTCAGCAATTATTTACCAAACACGTAATCGCCCGATAAAAACCATCCTTGTTACCAGTTCATTGCCAGGAGAGGGCAAATCTGTAACGGCCACAAATCTTGCCATTACGCTTGCTATGGCCAATGCAAAGGTTTTGCTGGTAGATGCAGATCTTCGAAAAGGGCGACTTCACGATTGGATTGGCGTGGAACCAACCCCTGGACTTTCGCACGTCTTATGCAGACCAGAACAGTGGGATACTGCGATTGTTGCAACACCTTATCAAAATCTGTGGTTCATCCCGAGGGGTGAGTCAGTATTGAATGCTAGTGAATTGTTTTTGAGTGACCGGTGTGACTCATTTCTCCAACAGGCCTCAGAACAGTTCGAATTTGTAGTGTTTGATTCTGTCCCTGTTTTGGTTAGCGATGACGCAGCTAGCTTGGGACCGAAAATGGATGGGGTAATTTTCGTTTTGCGTTCCGAAACAACATCAGCACGCCTTGCAAAAGCAGCTCTGGATCAGCTAAACGTTCGGGGGACCAAAATCCTGGGGTTGGTATTGAATGCATTGCGCCCTACCATGGGAGGCTACCATTACTACTACCGCAAATACCGGGATTATTATCAAACTGCTGCACCGAAATCGTAAGAAAAGTGGAGACTTGTGTGCTAGGTGCAAATAGCCCGGTAACTGGTCCGACCAAGATTGTTTAATATCGCACACCAAATCACAAACACAAAAAGCACCGAGTAAATTTGAAATGGAAAATCAAACCTGGCGTGGATTATACAGCCGGTTAGTGCCAACCAGATAAACAGGACAAACCGCCATCCAACTCTAATTGGCCCTGGTAAAAACCAACGCAGGAAAATCAATATCAACCCTGCTACCACTGGAATTATACCTACCAAGCCCATTGTAACGCGTAGCTCAAGCCAGTCATTGTGAAGTTGTGCGGGCCAATAGGTGTCTGGGCTCGGGCGGTAGAATTGGAAAACATGCTCGAACGTTCCGGGCCCGGTACCAAACAGCGGGAAATCATGTGCAAGGGGTTTTGCTAAGCGGGTAAACTCCGCACGGTTTGCAAATCCGTCTTCAATTTGTAAAAGACGGGGCCAAAGAACTTTCCAGCCAAGCCCCCCACCAATAAAACACACAGCAGCTACAAACCCTGCTATAAGCCATAATGCAAGTGATCCTGAGTACATTGAGATCCGCTTCTTTATAATTAGCACAACAAAGGAACTCCCTAGAACAAGCAGTGTGGTGGTTAATATCATTACTGCAACAAGAAATCCGCCGCGGCTGCCAGTAATGAATACCGCTGCGCACATCACTGCAGCTGCAAAAAGTAAGTAGTGGTGGGACGTCCGATATGTCCCACGGATTCTGTGATAAACCCACCACATGCCTAATGCCACGGGCCAAATTAAGTTCAAGTATTGGGCCGCGTTGGACCTATAGGCAAACGGGCCAAATACCGCCTCTGTGAAAGAATGAACAGTTGGCGTTACCATGAACAGAAGTTTAGGAGAGTTTAGAGCTCGTTGAATTGCGCCCTCGATTGCTAGGAGTAAGCCATTAGTGGCTAATATCCAAATAACTCTCCGCACCCTTTCTGGTAGCCCATATCGGGGCAGGTATAAATTGCCTCTTCCATAACTCTGCTCCTCTTTTTTTGACATGCCCATTACCCAGTCGCTTATACCCCAGAACGACAAAACTAGTGCAACGCACCGCAAAAATGCGTTTAGGCTACTATTTTTATCATAACTGTGTGGGAGCCATTTTATGTGCGTTTTGTATACAAACCTATATTCCTCTGGAAAATAAACCGCGGCAGCATTGAGCACGGCCACCAAATGAAATGCAATAATGAATAGGCTTAACAGACCCAAAATAAACTTAACCCATTTGGAAATCTTATAGCCGGTAACTAGGGAGTAACCTGGGTTTGACCATGAGCCAGGGGGAAGGTCCCATCGAAGAGGCTTATAACCGACCCATTCCCGTACCACGATTTTCAATAGCCAGGCTAATCCAATGAAAAACCCACATGCGTTCATAATATTGGCGGACCAACTTTCTGTTGTGCCAAACGCCCACGGACTGAAGAAAATCATAAACACAAGTATCATACCGGTCGCGGCATCGCAGAAATGGTAGATCTGGGTTGCTTTTGGAATAACCCGAGCCCGCCACTTTTTAACGGAAAATCGGTTTGGGATACCGCAACTCCTAAATGCATAATGTGGAGGCATGTGAGGATTCTGCATCAGGCCTTCCAAAGATCAAGTCCGGGCGTTTTAATTTGTAAAGCATCTCCTTAAAACTGGTGAAACGCATGGGGCCCAAGGTGGGTTGCTATTGACTAAAAGTCGCAGGATGTATGCAGTTTTTTAGTTCCTTAAAATGGCGAAAGCAACTCGACATACGAGGTAGGATTATTCTTGCGGAGGAGAGAAATTAAATATTTGGGATTTTTGTCATTTCACGAACTCGCCTCATTTCCCAAACAGGGATTGCCTCAGCAAATAGCCTCCCTTAATTATGGTTGAGCTCCTTTTTGAGGAAATGCTTAAAATGGGTGTTATTCGGAGCCTGGGCCTCAAGATATTTAGCGGTTGCGCTCGTCTCGCAAAACCAGTATGGCTAGTTGATGTTGAAAATGTTATGCACGATTTTTGTGGTAGTCTGTTAGCAATACGTACCCTGAATTGCTTTTCAGTGTCAAGGAGTCACGGGACCTAATACAGGGTTTTTTACTGGAACTGGGGTTTGGGAAAGCCCCAAAGTCGTAAGGTAGAACCTTAATGCTAACACTCGATAAGGTATGGCAATTATTGACAACTGTAAGTTATGAGTTTTAGGGGTGGCTTACTGGGGCTGGGGAGAACAGACTTGTCATATCCGCGGTTGAAATGTAATTTATGTTTGTATTTTGGCGGGGTAGCCAAGTGGTAAGGCAGGGCTCTGCAAAAGCCCCATGCGTCGGTTCGAATCCGACCCTCGCCTCCATTAGCCGCTTTTTCCCTCAGATTTAAGTGGTTCAGGAGATTGTACTTGGAATTGAGAGTGCCCACGAGGCCAACCGAGCTGCTTAGATGGAAAGTAGCTCATGCCTTAGTTGTGTTGAGTAATTGTGAGGCATTTTGGGTACAATATCGTGTGCTACTATTTTTGTGCCTAGTAGCACATAAAGTTACAAAAGGGTTTCGGATGTTGATTGCAAAGACAATTGAGACGGTATGAATAAGGCTCAGGTTTTTACTCTGAACGGCTAGATACGTAAGTAGCTTATAAGTATGGTGTGTGAGCATAACTGCCCAAGTTGACGAGCTTTGGGGTAAAATTTTCGAAGCTTGGGTTTGGATCTCATTTCCCGCGGATCACTTCACTATTGGGCAAAGGTATTGTGAGATGGTGGGATGGTTTTGCCCAGCTATATTACCAAAGTTTAAGCCACTAAGACCTAATGATTGGGGGTTGGAACGACGATATGATTTTGGGCGTCAGAACACCCTTTAAGTTGATTTGCCCGATGTTGTTTGTATGTCAGGGGATGGATTTCCTTTTTCTACAATTTGGGAGTGACAATTTTTTACACGACAGAGTAAAATAAAAATGATGGGCGGTGTTTGGATGGTATAAAGTGAGATTAATAGTCAAATTTCACCACTCCAATGAATACACCGGATTTAAAGGCAATCTACACGTGGTTGCGATTCCTTGAGAATCCCGCCGAAGTAAAAAGGAAGCTCCCGACTGCACTAACACAACGGCCCTTGAAAGAAGGGTTATTGGATATTGCAAGGCTTATTGGTGGGGTCGCTCCTGGACCTCGGTTGCTGAGCGAGCTGATTGGGGAACATAGATTTGGTTTGTTTCACACTGAGCTTTCAGCTATGGACATGGTTGCGCATGCTTTTGAAACAGCGCGCATAATATTTACAATCATAGTGGATCCTAATCATTTTGAGGCAGCTCAACCTACAAGGCCCGGGGTGATCCAACCAACCCATCCTAAGCACACTACACCCCAAGGCATCCCAGCTAGTAGGACGCAAGCGCCCCTAGAGGGTAAGACTGAAGAGGCAGGGGTAGCAAGCATACGGGAATGTTTGTCCACAAAGCCTGAACTTGGGATTAGACTATACCGAGTGATTTTTGAGTTTGTGTTAGGTGCGACGAGTTCTACCTCTGTTCAATCTGGGGCTTTGACGCATGCGAATGAGTTATTGGGTCGCCGGGATATAGCAAGAGTATTTTTAGCGGATGCGGTTTACATTTTAGGAATATTAGTCGGATTCACGCCAGAGGAAGTTACATGCTTTATGGCGGAACATCATTTGCTAGGAGTGAACTTGCTGGAGCATAAACTGCTTAATCGAGATTATTGTAATGCGTACTATCAGTTCCGAAAACTTCGGCGTGCGTTTTCTAGCTCGGCCGTAGAGGAAGAAGCGCGACTCCAAGTCCGGGTGGAAAAGCTTCTCTCTCAATGTGGCGGGTCTTGCACTAGTAAGCCTTTGTTAGAGGGGGGAGAGGTAGATAAAGTAGACATCGATTCATGGGACGCGGCGATTGACTTAATGGAAATGTTGTCGAAGACAGTGATGAACTCATGTTTTAGAAACGCAATGAAAACCGACGGTGATGTATGCGAACGATTAATCCGCTCATTGGCTATGAAGTTTAAGGAATTTGCGAATCGACAACAGCCTTCTGAGGTGGTGAACCGCGAACTTGGTGAGTTGCTATTCGCGTTTGGAATGCAGTACGGATGCCAGCCTATTTGCGCGTAAGAGAACCCTTTCCTTGATTGGGTAACTGCGGATATTTTTGGGGAGGTGGGGTAGAGCTTGTCGAGGGAAACCTTGAGTGGCAAATTGCCCCTACGATATGTGGCAAAAGCTGCGGCAGTTGCGAGAAAAAATTGAGACCTTTGTAATCGAAGTTATTACGGAGCAGCGCGATGATAAGCTTGCTGTTTTCACACGGGGAATTTTGTTTGTATGCTCAAAAATTTTCGGGCTCGGGGTCGCACTAAGACGAGTACTTTATTCCCATCGCGTTTTCCGAGATACTACTTTGGGAGTCCAAGTAATTGCCATTGGTAATTTAACAGTAGGTGGCACAGGGAAAACACCCGTGGTAGAAAAATTTGCCCGTGTTCTTCGAGATCAAGGCAGAAAAGTTGCGATTTTATCGCGTGGTTATAAGTCTAAGCCTTTACCTCTTTCACAGCGAATAATGCGGATATTTATAAAAGACAGTGCCCCACCACGGGTGGTTTCGGATGGGAAATCGTTATTGTTAGACTCCGAAATGGCGGGGGATGAGCCATATATGTTAGCGACGAATTTAAGGGACGTTGTTGTTTTGGTGGACAAAGACCGTGTGAAAAGCGGTCGATATGCAATTGAGAAATTTGGGTGTGACACGCTTCTGTTAGATGACGGCTTTCAATATTGGAAATTAAGAGGTAGGCGGTACGATATTGTGCTTGTTGATTGTGAGCAACCATTTGGGAATGGTCATTTACTACCGCGGGGGATACTACGCGAGCCGCCTTCCCAGCTCGCACGCGCACACACGATTTTCATCACCAAGAGCAATGGGCGGGCAGAAGAACTGCGCAAGATCATTAGACAGATTAATCCCCAAGCTCCGATAATCGAATGTATACATCGCCCGGTTTATTTCGAAGACGCATATACTGGGAAGAGATTCTCCTTGGAAATTATCCACGGTAAGCGAATCGCTGCTTTAAGTGGCATAGCTAGTCCACGTAGCTTTGAAGAGTGTTTGGTCAAGCTAGGTGCCCAGATTGTGTACGCAAAACGGTTCGCGGATCATCACAGGTTCACCCCCCAAGAGGTTTTGAACGTGATCAATCGTAGTTTGAAACGCCAAGCAGAATTTATAGTTACGACTCAAAAAGATGCAGTGCGCTTGCCGAAGTTGGACAGGCGGGACTTACCTATCTACTTTTTGCGCGTCGAAATTGAGATTATTTCTGGCGCGACTGATTTTCAAGATTGTGTTCGAAAAATTTGTTTTCTGTAAGATGCGATTTTTTAAAAGGACATTGGTGAGCCTGCTATTTTGGCCTATTCAAAGGCTGCCCCTCAGAGTGGTGTGCAGATTAGGTCGGGTGATGGGAGACTTGGCATATAGGATTGTGTGGAGGCGGAAAAGAATCGCTATGCAGAACTTGCGCCAGTGTTTAGGAAGTCACTTTTCCGAAAATCAAATCCGTCAGATATGCCGGGAAAATTTTAAGCGGATAGGAGAAAACTTTATAAGCATGGTAAAGCTAGCCTCAATGTCATGGCCAGAAGTCAGTATGCATCTTAGGTTTGTGGGATTGGAGAAACTGTTTGTTGCAGCTCCCACTGATCTAAACCAACTGCGTGGTAAGTTTGTGTTTGCAATTGGGCATTTTGGAAATTTTGAGTTATTCGCATGGTTTCAAAAGCTTGTACCAGGCATGCGGTGTGTTACTACGTATCGGGGATTAAACCAGGCTTTTTTTTCTGATATCATGCAATCGTTAAGAGCTCAAACAGGTTGCACATTTATCGAACGCCGAAGCGAATGGGAAAATCTGAGGCATTTATTGGGTGAGAGTGAAGACATTATTGTAGGAATTTTAGCCGATCAACATGCAGGTAAACACGGGTTGGCTATACCATTCTTCGGGCGTAACGCCTCAACCACACGTGCACCAGCCGTGATCGCCCGGCGATACAATTGTAGATTGTTTACTGCATTTTGTTTTCGTGAAGGGTTGGCTAAGTGGCGTATCGAGTGTGGTGAAGAAATACCAGTTCACAATTCGGAAGGACGGCCTAGGGAGGTTAGAGAAATTATGGCTGATGTGAATGCTGCATTTGAACGCGCGATTTTACGCGACCCAGCAAATTGGTTCTGGGTTCATAATAGGTGGAAATCCCCTGGACATAGTTGATGTAAAATCGATGAAAAGCTGCTGTTTGGACTATAGCGTAGGGGAAGTAGGATCCAACGATGTGATTTTGGTTCGCTCACCAAATTGGCTGGGAGACGCAGTTTTTTGCGCTGCAGCCGTGTCGGTAATCCGAAGGGCGTTTCCAAAAGCGCGGATTGTTGTGTTGTGCAACGCGAAGTTGGAGGGGATATGGAGACTGCGTCAGGACATTGAAGGGATAATTCCTCGTTCACCGAACGAGTCACCGTTAGAAACAGCACGTAAGATAAAACGCTATTCACCATCATTAGTTTTTATATTTCCACATTCACTTCGTACCGCTTTAGAGGCTTGGCTGGCGGGTGTACCTGTGAGGATAGGTTATGCGGGTCGGTGTCGTGGGGTATTCCTAACCCATTTAATTCACTGGCCTGGTGCTGCAGTAAAGTTTAAGAAACGCTCTAGAAGCGAAATAAAAAGGTTGTTGGTACTCGATAAGACTCAACCTGAACCTGAGATCGAGCAGGTGCGAACTTTACCATTGGAGCATCATCTTCGAGTATATTTACGACTTGTAGGTCACGATGTAAATGGTTGGTTGCCTGGATGTAATTTCAGCGTGTCGGAAATTGCAAAACATTCCATTTGGGCACGATTGGGGCTAGCCGAGGACCGATACATTGGACTTATTCCTGGTGGGGAGTATGGGGAGGCAAAGCGATGGCCGGCGGAGTACTTTATAGATTTAGTCCGTTTGGTGAGTGACAAGTTGCCTTGTAGATGGATTATATTCGGCAAAGAGACAGAATCAAAGATAGCGAAAGATTTGATTTATCACGGCCTTCCGGTAATTGATTTGTGTGGAAAGACTTCCTTAGAAGAATTAGCTGCAGCTCTTCTAAAATGTCAGATGGTGGTATCTAATGATACAGGACCCATGCACCTTGCTGCGGCTTTGGGCGTGCCAGTGCTTGGGTTATTCGGAAGCACTAGCCCTAGTTTTACTGGGCCGATCCCGTTTCAGGGTGTTCAACATACGGTAATCAGGGCTGCTGTGAAATGCGCTCCATGTTTTCGAAGGCGGTGCCCAGCAGATTTCAGGTGTATGCGATCGATTAAACCAGATTTAGTCACTGAAGCTTTGGTTAAGCAATTGAGCGTGTGACTAAAGAAAAGGTACTTAGGGGTCGCTTGAGTCGGCTCTTGATTCAAGAATGCGTTTGCTGGGGCGGTAATGCGCAAGAAACTCACGTCGGTATTCTTCAAAGTAACCTTCGGCAATCGCTTGACGGACTTCTTTTATCACGCGCATATACAGGAACAAGTTATGAATGGTGAGTAGCCTTGCGCCTAGTATTTCTTCCACATTTATCAAGTGTCTTATATAGGCACGAGTGAAGTTTTTACATGCGTAGCATGTACAGTCGGATTCTATTGGTCGGAAATCTGCTTTGTATTTTCCGGCGCGAAGGTTGATAACTCCTGTCTTTGTAAATGCGCCTCCATTCCTGGCAACTCTAGTTGGCATTACACAATCGAACATGTCAATTCCACAGGCTATCAACTGGACAATTTGAGCTGGGGTACCTAGTCCCATTGCGTATCGTGGGTATTCTTCCGGTATGTAGGGTTCTGTCATTTCTACTGCCCGATAAATATCTTTTTCTGGTTCGCCTACACTAAGACCGCCTATTGCGTAGCCGTCAAAGCCCATGGCAGTGATTTGTTCTGCGCAATATTTTCTCAATTCAGGGTTGGTTCCCCCCTGCACAATTCCAAATAGCAATTGGCCCTCAGATCGTGGTTGTTCCAAGCATTCCTTAGCCCAGCGAATCGTACGGTCAACTGCTTCTTTTAGATACTGATGAGATACCCCGTAGGGGGGGCATTCATCAAAGGCCATTGCAATGTCAGATCCGAGTTCCCGTTGGATTTGCATTGATTCTTTCGGCCCTAGGAATAGGAGAGACCCGTCAACGTGATTCCTGAATTCTACTCCGTTGGTTTTGATCTTCCGTATTTTAGCGAGGCTGAACACTTGAAACCCACCACTGTCTGTCAAAATGGGATAATGCCAGCTCATGAATGAATGTAACCCCCCTGCTGCCTTAATGATTTCTATCCCGGGGCGAATTGCCAAGTGATAAGTATTTGCAAGAATTATTTCGAATCCGATTTCAGTAAGCTCGTGTGGGGCTGTAGCTTTTACAGTTGCCTGCGTACCAACTGGCATGAATACCGGAGTCAAAATTTCACCGTGCTTGGTCTTTAATCGTCCCAAACGCGCTTTGGTTTTTGAGTCTTTTTTGAGAAGAGTGAACATAAGAATTGTTATTCCTCGGACTGCTCCTCTTGTTTTTCAGAGAGGGTCGCGGTCCCGTTTTGCTTGTACCACACTTGCCACAAAACTAAGCCATGGGCAGGGGCTGTCATCCCCGCTAAACGTCTGTCTTTGGACTCGATCATTTTTTGTATTTCTTCGGGTGTGTATTTCTTCTGACCCACCTGGACTAGTGTGCCCACGATCCCACGACACATCCGATATAAGAACCCATCTGCTTCTACTATGAAGATGAGAAGATTGCTTACTTTGCGGATGTTACACCGGGTCAAGTTGCGTATTGTATTTTTTGTCGTGTGACTTGAGTCGGTGGAGAACGCTCGGAAATCGTGCTTACCGATAAAGTATTGTGCCGCTTTTCGCATTGCTTCCAGGTCTAGCGGTGTTGGTACATGCCAGGCATAAAAGCGTAGCAGTGGGTTCATGGTTGGATGGTTCCATACGAAATAGCGGTACTGTTTTTTAATTGCGTGAAAGCGGGCATGGAAATTATGGGGAGCAATCTCTACTTCAGTTACGCGGATGTCAGGTGGTAACCAAGCGTTAATCGCCAGTAAGAGGCGTTTGGGTGTTAAACGCGCTTCTGTGCGAGGAATCTCAAAATGAGCTACTAGTCCAAGTGCATGTACACCAGCGTCGGTCCTACTAGAGCCATACACACGTGGTTTGCTAGGGAATAAATGTGCCAAGGCTTCTTTTAATGTTTGTTGTACAGTCAGGCCGGATTTCTGGGTTTGCCACCCAGCGTACCGAGTACCGTCATAAGCAATAACTAATCTGTATTTAACTGTATTTTGCAGAGATTGGGATTTGCTGTGGTCTGACATGGTTTAATCCGGCTGAGCCGAATCTAAATAGCCTTGAAGCAATATTGCAGCTGCCATCGCGTCCCGTTTTAACTTGCGTTTTTCCCTCCGAAGCCTGCCTTCAATAAGTAACCTTTCGGCTGCAACAGTAGTTAATCGTTCGTCGATTAGTTTGACTGGGGTGTTTATAGTCTTTTCCACCAGCGCCGCAAATTCACGCACCTCTACCGCAGCGGGCCCTTCTGTCCCGTCCATATTGAGAGGAAGTCCAATGATGATGAGCCCCACTTTGTGGGTGGCACTTATCTTTTTCAGCTCGTCCATCACTTTGTCCAGTGGCCGGGCTGAAATGTACCCAACCGGGCTAGCTATCGTATGCGTTTCGTCACTCAAAGCTAACCCTATCCGTTTTGAACCATAATCTACTGCTAGGATCCGCATGCGTAGAGACAATAAAACTCGATTCTGTGATCTGTTTCAATATTTCTGTCCATGTAATGCCTTTAGAATTGTGTGCAACTTGCAATTAAGTAACCCTGGGCAACGTTAATGAGGATGGCTAAGGAGGTTAATTGGGGCTTTGATGACTTGATAGTCTGGCAAATTAGGATTCCGGGGAGAGACGTCTGATCATCCCGAGTAGTTTTTCTTGATGAAAAGGCTTGCAAAGACTGGGGTCCATTGATTACTTACTTACCAGAAATATCCTGGCCCAGCTGGGCAATTTGAAAAGTTGGATTTTGACTATGGTAAAGATTCGGCTAAAACGTGTTGGTACGAAACATAAGCCTGCATACCGGATTGTAATAGCCGACAGCAGGGCTCCGCGTGATGGCAGAGCGATAGAAGAAGTCGGTTATTATAACCCGGGGTACAAAGGCGATCCGTTGTATGTGAACTTGGAGCGCGTGGATTATTGGTTGAAGTGTGGGGCACAGCCTACTGAAACCGTGGCAGCACTCATTAAGAGGGCGCGTAAGCTTCAGACTTCGACAGTACAGCCCACTCGATAATAAGGGGCGGCCCATGGTGGAGTTTGTAGAATACGTGGTAAAACACATTGTGCGGAATCCCGACGCGGTCCAAATCCGGAAAGTAGATCGGCGAGGTGAGGTCTTGTTAGAGTTGAGGGTGCACCCAGAAGATGTTGGCACGGTGGTGGGAAAGGACGGAGGAACTATAAACGCTTTGCGAACGTTGCTTATGGCCGCGGGTGGAAAAAAAGGTGTTAAATATTCCTTGAAATTGCTCGAAGGAGAGTAGTCATTTGTAATTAGTGAGTGAAAGCTTAAGAGGGAATTTTGCTGGATTCCGAATCGACGTATTGACGTTGTTCCCTGGGATGTTTGTTGGGCCTCTGGATACAAGCATAATAGGCCGGGCCCAACGAGAGCGGCGAGTAGAAATATACATTCACAACCTCCGGGATTATACCCACGACAAACACAAAACGGTTGATGATCGTCCTTTTGGAGGTGGGCCCGGAATGCTTCTGAAGCCTGAACCGATTTTTGAGGCGGTTGAAAAGCTGGCCACTGAAACCACACGCGTAATTCTGGTATCTCCTTCAGGTGTTTTGTACACCCAAGCACATGCTCGGAGACTGACGCAGTACGGGCACTTGTTAATCATTTGTGGAGCGTACGAAGGCGTCGATGAACGCGTTCGAATTTGTTTAGCCGACGAAGTGTTTTCAATCGGGGATTACGTATTAACCAATGGAGCATTGCCAGCGATGGTGATCATAGACTCTGTGGTGCGGCTTTTGCCAGGGGTGTTGGGTGATGACCAGAGTGCAGAATCTGAGTCATTTGCAAATGGGATTCTTGAGTATCCTCATTATACCCGACCTGCTGTCTTTCGGCGTATGGCTGTGCCCGAAGTGCTTCTCTCGGGGAACCATGCAGCAATTCAAAAATGGCGATTCCAGGAAGCAATAAGGCGCACGCGAGAATATCGCCCTGATTTATACCAAAGATTTTTGGCGAACCGTGAAAAGGATAAGTGGTCCAAACCAGGGGATAAGCATGCGAAATAGTTGGATTAATTCGGCTTACACAAAACCGAGTGTCTGCAAAATTGTGCGGGTGGGTTCGACCCGGTTTAGGGTGTAAAAGTGTAGCCCAGGAGCGCCCGCATTAATTAACTCGGAACACTGGGAAATTGCGTATTCAGTTCCAAAACGGGTGACTTCATCATCCTTTTCACCAAATCGCTCAAGTGCATCTTTAATTTTGTCGGGGATTCGTGCTCCACAAAGCTCGGTGAATCTAAAGATTTGTTTAGCGCTGGTTATGGGTATAATCCCTGGTATTATTGGTATTTTGATGCCTTGCCGACTAAGAAATTCGGTAAACTCGAAGTAGTCCCTGTTATCGAAGAAAAGCTGTGTGATTACAAATTCAGCTCCTGCCTCAATTTTTTGGATTAGGTGTTGCCAGTTTATGTGTTTTCCTCCCTGGCATTCAGGGTGTCCTTCCGGAAACCCGGCCACCCCCACACAGAAATCCCCAGTGGCTTTAATGAACCGAACTAGGTCGATTGCATATTTGAAGTCGCTTTTGAAAATCTTTTTTTGAGCGTCGCGTGGTGGATCGCCACGCAATGCCAAAATGTTCACGCACCCAATCCTCTGATAAGTCTGTAATAATTCAGTGATCTTGCTTTTCGTGGCTTCAATGCATGTAAGATGAGCTACTACATTTGCATTATGGTCTTGGGCAAGCCTTTGAACGAGTTCCACTGTCTTTGCTTGAGTGCTACCTCCTGCTCCATAGGTCACGGAAAAATAGCCTGGCCTCAGTTCTACCATTTTTGGTAGCCCATGTTCAAAAAGGGCTTTTTCCCCTTCCGGTGTCCGAGGTGGAAAGATTTCGAACGAAATAATCGGGGTCTGTCTAATTTTGAATAACTCTGCTATGCGCCTCACGGGTGTTTATAAATGCCATGTTGAGGGCGTTAGCAAAATTCTTTTTTGAAAAATTGTTTAAGTGGCCAGAGCCACACAGGCGAGAGGAGTTCGAGTCTGTGTTATTTTTGTGGGCCAAATTAAATTGAGCTAGCGGGCTTTTAAGGAGTGGGCTTGATATGACGGAACTAAAACTGGCGTTGACATTGATGGAGGCTCGGTAAATATTACGGCGTATACTCAAGTGCACGGTTATGGCCACACTTTTACCAGATAAGATATATCAACACTTACGGAAAAAACTCTTGGCTGGGGAACTTACTCCAGGCACAAGACTGGATTACAAAAAAATTGCCGAGGAACTTGGAGTTAGTGTAACGCCCGTACGAGAAGCTATGAATAAATTGGCTAGTGAGGGACTGGTCGATTTAGTCCCGCGGGCGGGGGCGATTGTAAGAAAGATTACCAGGCAGGAAGCTGAAGACGTGTTTCGGGTTCGGGAGGCTATTGAAGGTTATGCGGTGATGAAGGCTGCTGAAAATATTTCTCCAGCTTTATTGTCACGGCTTGAAAGTCTTTTACAACAAATGGATGATGTTATTCAACAAGAACCCAACAATCCTGATGGAACATATAGTGGGGAACCTTTAGCCGAGTTCTTGCAGTCTGATTTAGCTTTTCACATGACTATTATTGAAGCAGCTAACAATGCCCGCTTAACGAAGCTTGCAGCAGATAGTTTCATTTTGGCCTCGATTTTTGGGACGGTAAAATTTGGACATAGTCGTGAACTACTCCAGCAAATAAACACACAACACAAACAGATTTACGAGGCTCTGAGAGCCCATGATAGCAATTTGGCGTATCAGCGGGTGCAGCAGCACATAAAACTGGGATTAGATTTAGCTTTGACCCGGCTAATGGAAAACCAGCATGCAACGTTGTGGATCGCCGAGAGTGGTGGTGTAACATCTGCCGGTTGACGAATGTTGATTTTCGGACGATTTTAAAAAGGGAAAAAATTTTTCTTGCATGCGTGCGTATATGCAATTATAAAAGGAAATGAGTTAAACGCGTTTCACTTGCTATGCTTGCATTAAATCAGAAAAAGCATAACTCTCAACCCGGGTTCACCCTTATAGAATTATTGGTCGTCATAGCGATTATCGCTATCCTAGCTGGTATGCTCCTGCCTGTTCTGGGAAAGGCTAAACTCAAAGCTCAAGGAATTGGCTGCATGAATAACACGCGCCAGCTCACTTATGCTTGGCTTATGTCGGTGGATGATAATATGGGTGAATTGCCACGCAATGACGGAAAAGCTGGTTCTTGGTGTGCAGGGATAGTTGGTTGGGAAACAGGCGCTCCTGGCCCTGAGTATGCGGATACCTCCATTTTGACCGACCCAGAGAGATCTACTATAGGGGCATATGTCAAAGATGTGGCAGTTTTTAAATGCCCTGCGGATAAATTTGTTCATCCCCAAGCATCAAAGCCAAGTGTACGCAGTGTCGCTATGAACGCAGTTTTAGGTAATAAGGTTGAAATAGGAAGTGCAGAGCCGAATAAAATATATTTGGCTTCCATAAATAAGCTCTCCCAGATACCAAAGCCGGTTGACACGTTTGTGCTTCTTGATGAGCATCCCGACAGCATCAATGACGCTGTATTCCATGTGGTTCCTGGGTTGGGTACCGCAGGAGTGTGGCGCGATTTACCAGCGAGCTTTCACAACGGGGCAGCAGGGTTTTCGTTTGCAGATGGACATTCTGAAATTCGTAAGTGGCGGGACGCACGAACTGTCCGGGAAGTAAGGTTTCAATATAAATGGTGGTCCACTGGCGGCGATAAGCGAATGTACATAGGTAACAGCCCGGACTATCAATGGATTTGCAGTAAAATGCCTTGGACGGGAAAAAGTGCCCAATAACTGCCCAATAACTAAATCAAGACAAAGAAATAGGAGCAGCCATGAAGAACTTGATTAGAAATGTGGTATTTCTGGTCGCGGTTGGCGGCTTAACTTTATCCCAAGCCACTGGTCAAACCTTGCAAATCCGGACAAGCCGTCCCCGGTTGACTGTGCCGGTTGGGGTTTACGATGTGCAGCGGGCTTCTAATACACTTTACTATAGCGTGTCCGGGACAATTACGGTCAACTTTAGTATTTCGGGGCTCCCTGAAAATGCAGCGTATGAGATCACCGACATAAACGGCACCCCGATGAGATCTGTTGTAATTAGTGGTACGAACCAACTGCCCTTCTATTTGTGGATTTTTGCTACTAATGTACCGCAAGGCATCTATGACCTGGTGCTCCAAGCCGATGGCGGTTCGGCACTGGCAAGTCTAAACTTTATCCTACAGTCAGGAATTATTTGGGCGGGGAGTAACACTTTCTGGTCTGATCCAATCAACTGGTTAGGGGGATTTCCTGGAACCGGTTCCGATGTGATATTCTGTGATCTAGGAGGTGCTTCAAACACCGTTGTGGTGGAGGGTACGACAACTAACCAAGTTGTAACATGTTTGGTTTCGGATGATGTAGAGATCGGCTCCTTGCGATTTGCTCAAACGAATGCAAATACCCGTTTCCATATATTTGAGATAGCTCCTGAGAAGAAGCTCACAGTTACTGGCACAAATGGTTTTTGGGTGTTGCGCGATTATATTAATGAATACGCTGGGCTCTGGAGTGCGACCAGGCCAGCCATCTATTTTAAAGGGGAAAGGGCAAGCTTAATTGTAAGTAACCCCGAGGCTAAATTCGCATATTTGGTTGATGGTGCCTTGAATAAGCCATTACTCGATCTTAGCGGCTTGGACATATTTGTAGCAGATGTGGACCGAATGGCGATTGGTGATTATTCTGCATATCCAAATTTCTGGAACTTTCAAAACAATGGTTACGGCGGAGTGCCCAGGCGGTGGAATTGCGATTTCTTCCTAGCAAAAACCAACATTATTCGAGCCAATTACAAGTGTTCTGATTATACAAATGATTCTCGGTTGTTTGCGTACATGTATTTGAGTAGCGCTGCGTCAGGTGCTACTAGCCCGTACGGTACCAATGGTCTTGGGATTTGGAATGAGATTTATGCAGACAGTATTTGTTTTGTCGGCGCTAACCAGCAAGGGTATGTGGCATTTAACCCTGCCTTGCGAATTACCACCAATATAATGGGTGGCGTAACAAATGTCGTGACCAATACCATGTATCTTAAAATTCGAAATGTGGATGGAGGGCGTGTCAGTGTGTTCGCTGTTGGGGATGATGGCGGTGCTACTAACGCAGCGTCTAGCAACATAAAAGCGTGGATTTGGTTAGGGGGTGGAGTGGTGGATATCTTAGCGGATTTGATGTATTTAGCACGGGACAGGAGTGTGCTATCGAGCGATCCGAGTTTTCAGGCTTGGATGGCTATTGGGGATGGTGTGATAGACGTCAACAAACTCATATTGGGGTTCCAAGATCGTAATCCAAATCATACGAACCGAGGTTATTGTCAGGGTACTTTGTGGGTAACGAACAAGGCGGTTTTGAAGGTCAACGAATGCTTAATTTTGGGCTATGCTGCTAATACGAATCTTAACAGTAATCCCAACAGTACTTGGGGGAGATTATATGTTGGAGGTACTGCAATGGTTAACCGTGTCGAGATCCCGGTTGAAACAACCCCAGGAGTACCTAACCTCTCGGGGAGTGGGCAAATTTACATTACGAACGGTGGGCATTTGATCCTCACAAACACCATAGCTAACGCAGATAAGCGGTTAGATAGGCTCGAATTTAGCGAAAATGGAATTCTAACCCTCCATATCAATGGCTTTGGTCCTTTTGTCTATGTGACAAATCTTGTGACGTCAGGTTCAGGTGGTGTGATTAACGTCGCTTCGGTTCAAAATGTAGGTACATACCCAGTGACGATTGACCTAATTTCTTACATGAATACTGTCAGCCCCGTTTTGAAATTAGGACGGTTACCAAGTGGCATGGTCGGTACTCTATTGGCTGACCAGGTTAGCGGAATGGTTAGGTTGACACTCAACACCAACCAACCACGGATGATCAAGTGGGTGGGGAATGTAAATAATTACTGGGATACGATGACGACTAACTGGGTGCGAATCGATACAGGTGAACCAACAAGGTTTATCGACGGTGATTTCGTTGTGTTTGACGATACGGCAGTGTCTCAGGAGGTGTTGTTGGTAGAGAATGTAATCCCTGGACAATCACCTGACATTGCAGGAATCACTTTTAGTAATAACATAAAATCGTACACATTCGGCTGGGGGTGGGGACAGATAGTAGGAACCACCCGAATTGCCAAGTATGGTGCAGCTTCAGTGGAGTGGAATGTACAGTCTGATGCGGTGCTTGAGCTCTACGAAGGTGAGTTTACCGGAGCAGGTAGAGTAGGAAGCGTAACAGTAAACACAGGATCACGATTTGCCTTCAATGGCCAAACTGGTGGGGTAGAGATTCGAGGTAATGCGTTAATTGATGCGATGGGCTCTGTTGTTGGCGGTGTAGTTGTCGATTCAGGCGGTGTATTAACTAACTTCGGAACAATAGACACGGGTGTGCAAGTAATTACTTTGCGTTCGAACGCCATTTTGCATAACGCAGGTGTGATCTACGTAATGACACCATGGACAGTACAGGCAACGGCCCTTGTAGTGAACGATGGGACAATTTACCAGCGCGGCATTGGGAGTTCAGTGGGGATGAGTGTTTACGGCACGTTAAGTGGCACGGGTGTTATCGCCACCGATGGAGTCCAGCCTAATTACGCCCGGGTAACACTTCAGCCTGGCTCAACATTGAGGATTGGAAACAGGCCGGGTGAAATTGCAAAGATGACGATAGGCACAAGGCTGGATATGTTGGCTGGTGCTAGGGTGGAGTTTGATGTGGAGCCAGGGGTTACGAATGATGTAATCGACCTACAATACATTTGGGATCTTGGGTGGGTTAACTTTGGTGCAAATGCTTCGCTGGGTGCTACACTGGTGATTAATAACTTAGGCGGTACATTCACGCCAGGTATGGAGTTGAGACTGTTTAGTCGAGGAAATAACCCAAATACTCCAGATAATACGATCCCGGCTCAGCCCGGTGTGGTCCCGGCTCCAGGACCAGGCCTATATTGGGATATTAGGGACATGGTGACCAACCTTGTGTTGAGAGTCGGTAGTGGATTGCCGCGGTTAGAAACGGTGGTTCAAGGGGGTACAAACCTCGTCTTTACATGGCCATCCCAATATCGGTGGTGGCGATTGGAAATGCAGACGAACAGCTTGGCGGTAGGTTTGAGTACAAACTGGGTTACGGTTGGAGGTTCATGGCTCACTAATTACGTTACGCTCCCTATCGAAAGAACACCTGCGGCTTTCTATCGGTTGGTATATCCATAGTTTAGCGATAAGATTGGTGGGGTTATGGTTGGTAGGTGAGAAATCGGGGGTGGGGCAGGTCGACAACGTTACTGCCCTGCCCCATGTTTTTGCATGAAGCGTTCCAGACGTTACCAAATCCTCTATGTATGAAGCTCTTGCGTTTAACAGTGTCTTTTAGTTGTGTAGGAATACTCGCACATCTTTGTGCGCAATATCCTACTGTTCCCCCTGAGTTACAACGCGCTGCCGATGCTGCCCGTGTTGAAAGCGATAAACGATCGGATGAAGCTTTTCAGAGGGCACTCCCAATCATCAAAGAATGGGAATCTAGAGGCCGGCCATTTGTGCCGTGGGCATCTAAGCCTGATGACTTGCCTAAGGCAAAGATTCCTGCTTTTCCGGGGGCCTGGGGTGGGGGGATGTACACGATGGGTGGCCGTGGAGGCCGCGTGTTTGTAGTTACCAACCTTGCAGATTCAGGGCCTGGGACATTCCGCGAGGCCTGCGAGGCCGGCGGACCACGCATAGTTGTTTTCAATGTAGCAGGGATAATCCGACTCAAAGATAGGATTAGGATCCGGGCACCCTACATAACAATTGATGGTAGCTCAGCCCCTGGTGATGGCATATGTGTGGCGGGCAACACGGTAGAAATTGAGACGCATGACGTAGTGATCCGCCACATGCGGTTTCGCCGAGGGATTACTAATGTGGCAGACCGAAATGACTCCTTAGGAGGGAACCCTGTCGGGAATATTATTATAGATCACGTTTCGGCCACTTGGGGATTGGACGAAAATCTCTCGATGTATCGCCATATGTATGATGATGATGGAAATCCTCAAACGCCACCGGCGAAGCTACCCACTGTAAACATTACAATCCAAAACTGTTTAATTGCTGAGGCATTAAATACTTACAACCATGCTTTTGGGAGTACCCTTGGTGGGTTGAACAGCACTTTCCATCACAATTTATGGGCTTGTAACACAGGACGGAACCCAAGTGTAGGTATGTATGGCGACTTCACCTTCGTTAATAACGTTCTCTTTAATTGGCGTCATCGGACTGTTGATGGTGGAGATCACCGAAGTTGGTTCAATATAATCAGCAATTATTACAAGCCAGGACCGGCAACCCCTAGGGGTGAGCCGATTTCCTATAGGGTTTTGAAGCCCGAATCTAAACGTGCAAAACCACCCGTGGACGAGTTTGGGGTCGCATTTGTGGTCGGCAACGTGGTGGAAGGTAACGAACGAGTCACCAGAGACAATTGGGATGGCGGTGTGCAAGTTTCCTCTATCTCACCGCCCCAGACCGTACTCTCCAAAATCCGGACCAATGCCCCATTCCCGCATGCACCATTATTTGTTCATTCGGCTTACCATGCTTTTGAGTTTGTCTTAGCCAATGCGGGAGCAACTTTGCCTAAGCGTGATGCGGTAGATGAACGGATAATAGAGATGGTTCGTACAGGACAACCAGTTTTCGGCGATGGAATAATAACCGATATTTCTCAGGTGGGAGGATATCCGGAATACAAAGGCACACCATACAAAGACTCAGATAATGATGGAATGCCAGATGAGTGGGAATTGGCTCACGGTTTGAATCCCCACGATCCCTCCGATGCTTCCGCAGATTGTAACGGGGATGGGTACACAAATATTGAATCATTTCTTTGGGGGCTTGACCCACGTGGACCAAAGGTTGATTGGACTGACTTGAGAAACAACTTTGACCGGCGTGACATAAATCGCTGGCCTTATAACATAATCACAAATCCACTCGTACAATATTCACATTGCAAATGAAATGTTTCGCCCTTCTGTTTTAGAGTTCCTTTTACGTTTAGTTACCTCGATGTACGCTGAGTAACAAATTTAGACCTTATTGTAGATAAATCGAGGGGTGCTTGCTCTGTAAGTACCCCGGGGATTAATGAACTATGTGACTAAATTAAATTTTCAAAAGTCACGCGCCCAAGCTACCGCGCATGATTGTGATACGTGCGTTACATTGCCCACGACGAATGCCCTTTTGCACACATTGGAAACTCCGGGATTTCATGAGTGGGCACATGATTATACCCTGCTAATGTTGGTAACCCAGGAGTTGACTCTGCTAAAAGGCGTATTATTTACCAGATTTTTACGGGGCGGGGGCATTTTATTCCTGCTGTGGATACCCCATTTAATCTCCATCCCAATGAAGGAGTTGAGAAGTGCACAGCTTTTGCTTGGTAGCCAATACTGATTCATGTGCGGGCCCTTTAGCTAACTTACGGTTTCGCACACAGACCGAAAGTGGCCAATTTGATGAGATAAAATCACTGCCAGTTTCCATCCGTCCCAAACAACGATGCCAACTTCGTTGTCGTTGTCCATGGATGTACGCACTATGAAGAGTGTTACCATGAAACAGGTGCGTTTCCCACTGCAGGTGAAATGCTTTTCCCAGCAGCTACAAATAGCAGGGATGCCTTATTGCATAACTGGGTTGTTTATAAAATTACCCTCCTAATAAGGGCATAAGGATGTGTGCAAACGTTGATGTATGGTCAGGGATCTTGGGATACTCCGGCTGTAATTCTCAAATTGATAATTGGCGATGCTGTGGGACAGCATCCGAAGGCATTGAAAGTAATGTGTAGGGCAACTGCTCGTAACGACGGTTTGGGAGTCGAGGATAGTTTAATTGTCGGCTCAAGTATGGAAGTTAAGATGGAGGAACTGGGATACCTAAGTTCGAAGGTTAAACTGTTACACCAGGTGTATCTCATTCTCGCAATCAAGGGTGGTTTGAATGTAAAAGGTGTATCCCCCCATCAGGGCGAATTTGATATACTGCACGTACGTAGGAAATTGCCGAGAACTTCTGTCAATGGTGAGCGGTTGATTAACGGGCCCGTTTTGAGGTTTTGGAAGGTATCTGTGCAACAGTTCGGTGCCGTTATATAAATGCACCTACCTTTCGGAGACAAAAACATGTTCGGGATTGCTATGCAGTTGGAAAAATCTTTCTAGAAAAGCTTCAATGAACTCTTTTAGGATAGCAGCGACATTTTTGAGGTCCGTTATCGAGGTCGTGTAAACGCCAAACTCAGTTTTACAAAAAAGTTGTAATTTTGTAGAAGAACCAACAGGAACACTTAACGATAAGCATTTTACACGCGGTGATAATGCGAGATCAAAAGAGACGTGGAGAACCAGTAACGGAGTGCATGATAGCATGTCGGTTGGGTTTTCTGTCAAGGCCACTTTTTGCATTGATACTAATGTGTCTGGTTGCTTCAGCATCTTTAGGCGGTTTCGAACAGCAAGGACAGCCGTCTGATACATCCCTTGGGGGAGGGTATGGGAAAAACAAGGCTAACGTTGCTAGGTTTAAGATAGGGATTTGTGACTGGATGGTGCTGAAACGCCAGAAAATAGGTGTGTTTACTTTAGCACGCCAATTAGGCGCCGACGGGGTCGAAGTTGATATGGGACCGTTGGGAAATCGTGTCACGTTTGATAACCGCCTTACAAATGAGTTAGCATGCAATGCGTTTTTGGAAGCAGCACGTACAAATGGGGTTGAAATCTGTTCGATTGCTATGACGGCATTTTACGCTGTTTCTTTTGCAGAGCGTACAAATTACATGGATTTAGTATGTGAGAGCATCGATACAATGAAACGCTTAGGCGTACGGGTGGGTTTTTTGCCTTTGGGAGTTGCGTCAGATTTGCAGAAACGACCTGAATTGCGTCCCGAAGTTGTAAACCGTTTGCGTCGCGTTGGTAGAATGGCGGAAGAGGCAGGGGTAATAATTGGAATAGAAACCACTATGCCCGCGAGGGACGAGGTGGCAATGCTTGAAGAAGTCGGTTCTCCTGCCGTAAAGATTTATTTTAACCTTGCTAATGCCCTCAAATTTAACCGAGACCCTTGCAAGGAAATTCGGATTTTGGGTAAGGATCTTATTTGCCAAATTCATTGTTCGAATGAGGACGGTGAACTTTTGGAGAATGACCCTGCGGTTGATTTAGTCCAGTTTAAGGCTGCTTTAGATGAGATAGGTTGGTCGGGATGGTTGGTCATAGAACGTTCCCGGGATAGCCGAAAACCCCGTGATATTCAGTATAACTTCGGTTCAAACATCAAATATTTGCGGTCGATTTTCCAACCTGCAATTTCCACCCTTAAATCTGTTGGCGAGGAATTAAGTGTATGGCGGAATTCATGCTATACGTTAGAACAGTATTGTTTGGATTAACCTTTGCGCTGGTAATGTTAAGTGTGCCCCAAAGGTTAAGTGGGCGAGTGCTCCAATTCGATCGATTTGCGCACTACATCGAACGGTTCAATGCAGAGGACGTTGAAACAATTACGAACTACATACCAAATTCCGTCGCAAAACACTGGTTGAGCGAAAACATCCCGTTGTTTGAGTGCCCAGACCGAGAGGTTGAAGAAATCTACTATTATAGATTTTGGGTTTATCGGAAACACATAAAGTTGACGCCCGTGGGATTTGTTATTACCGAGTTTTTGAAGCCGGTCAAACATGCGGGCCAATATAACACCATAAGCTGTGCAGTGGGCCATCACCTTGCAGAAGGGAGGTGGCTGTGGAATCAACAATACTTGCGCGATTACATTTTGTTTTGGCTGCGCGGGTATAACGGTGGTCCACAACCGCATTTCCACCAATATAGCAGCTGGTTTGCATGGGCAGTCTACCAGTGGTATATGGTAACCGATGAAAAATCGTTCGTCACAAATTTGGTTGATGACCTAGTCGCCGACTATAATCGCTGGTGCGAGGAGCGAGAACTTCCAGAAGGCCTTTTTTGGCAGTATGACGTGCGTGATGGTATGGAAGAGTCTATCAGCGGATCGAGGACGAATAAAAACATCCGGCCTACAATTAATGCTTATATGTACGGAAATGCAATGGCAATAGCTGCATTAGCGCGATTGGCAGGGAGACAATCGTTGGTAGTTGAGTTCGAAAACAAAGCAAACGCCTTGCGGCAGCGAATGCTTTTAAAGTTGTGGGATTCACAAGCAGAGTTTTTTAAGGTTCGCTTGGAAAATGGGGAGTTATCCGATGTGCGGGAGTTGATCGGATACGTTCCTTGGATGTTTGGTTTGGCGCCTGTTGACGAACCTTATATGCGAGCGTGGAAAGAGCTCACGAATTTTCATGGGTTTAAATCAGCTTTTGGCTTTACCACCGCCGAACAACGGCACATACGGTTTAGGACCCATGGTGTCGGAAGATGTGAATGGGACGGACCTATCTGGCCATTCGCCACTTCCCAAACTTTATCTGCTCTTGCAAATGTTTTGCGGGCAAAGCCTGAAACCCAAATTTCAATTTGTGATTACTTTGATGCGTTCATCCAGTACGTACAAATGCATCGTCACTATGGCAAACCATTCATTGGTGAATATCTCGATGAAATCACGGGGGCTTGGATTAACCGTGGCGACCGGAGCTGGCATTACAATCATTCAACTTTTGCGGACTTAGTGATCTCTGGGCTTATTGGAATAGTACCTACGGAAAATGAAGTTATGCAGCTGCATCCGTTGGTGCCTGAACATGTTTGGGATTGGTTTTGCTTAGACACCCTCAATTACAAAGGTAGGCAGGTGTCTATTGTTTGGGACAGAGATGGTTCAAAATATAAAATTCGCCCTGGTCTAACCGTTATCGTTGGGGATAAAATCGTAACCAATGTCCCCAAATTGCAACCAATCGTCCTTCCTTTGCCGCCCAAGCCTTAGCTTTAATATAATATCGCCAACTCAAAAGGAGCCCTTTTTGAATAAATTATTTAAACTATAAGCTTGGCACCGACTGCAATCGCTTTGGTGTCCAACAACATTTTTCCGTGCGATCTGAGAACGTGGAAGACGCAGTGTAACCCAAAACTTGCGATTTCTTTACCATTTACATTTATTGTGATCATAACCTTCACAAGGACAACACCAATACCGCGTTGTTATTTTAATGCTTCAAACCCTCGCTAGGCACTTATTTCATGCAAGTCCTATTTGGCTGGAAGCTCGAATGTAAACCAAGACTCCAGAGACTGAACTATGGCTTTTGTTTTGCATTTATAAACTGTACTACTCACGCTGTTGGAGCGGGGGCGTTAGTGACTTGATTGGAGACCAGACAAAATTACTCATTCAGCCCCCCACTTTGGGACTTTTTGGCTCGGGGATAAAGGTTTTGCTTGCATATATTTTACAATTTTTTGTGGGTCAGTGAGTTATGCGGGTTTGACTAAACGAGATTGGCACGAAAGTAGCAGGGAATGATATGGAAGGTTTTTTCGGGATACACATGAAAAAGAAAGGCGCATTAAAGTGTAGATCTGGTGCAAGTGGTAATAAGCAGGGTGTGAGGTGTATTCCTGTGGAGGAACCGTATCCGCCGGTGGACCTCTATGATCTGAGGGAAGAGTTGTTGCTCCTGGCTGATTTGCCTGGGGTAAAAGTGGATTCAATCGAGGTAGAATGTCATGGGGATTCAGTAATTTTGAGGGGGTGTCGGGAGGGTGATAGGCTAGTGGGTGCAGTACGACAAAGCGAACGGCGAAAGGGAGCATTTGAGCGAGTAATCCGTATAGGTGAACTCATCGATAGAGAAAGGGTAAGGTTTTGGTATGCGGATGGAGTACTAACTATTTGTTTGCCTAGGGTGCGGATGAATAATCTTCAATGCAACTGAAAAGCGCCGGTAGCTAAAAGGAGCGTAATGCTGTTTTTCTCTTACTCGAGGCGGTTTTTTATAATGCCGCCTCGGTGTTTTTTTGTGTCGTGAGGAATCACCTAAATGAGAGGATAAAGAAATGGTGGTAGGTGATGGATTCGAACCATCGAAGGCATCACGCCAGCAGATTTACAGTCTGCCCCCTTTGACCGCTTGGGTAACCTACCACCTGTAAATGGTGGTGAAATTATTTAAACTGTGTTCGTGCACTTGTCAACGTGAGAAGTGGTTTTTAGATTGCCTATGATGTTTGAATCACTAACAAGCAAATTACAAAGGATTATCCGTAGCATTAGCGGGGCGACGAAACTTACTGAGTCAAACGTCTCAGAGGCCTTACGTGAGGTCCGCGTTGCGTTATTGGAAGCAGATGTTAATCACAACGTCGCACGTGAGTTTATCGATCGAGTTAAAGCAAAGGCTTTGGGTACAGAGGTTTTGCGAGGGGTTACACCTGCACAACAGATGGTAAAAATAATATATGACGAATTAGTGTCACTTTTAGGTTCGGAACATTCGGGGTTAAAACTTGGTGGTAGGCCAGCGATTATAATGTTAGTGGGCCTTCACGGCTCAGGGAAGACTACCACCGTGGGTAAGCTTGCAAGGATGCTTTCGAAACAAGGGCGGCATCCGTTATTAGTTGCATGTGATGTATACCGACCTGCTGCCATCGATCAGCTCGTCACTATAGGTCAGCAGATTAACATCCCTGTTTACTATGAACGCGGGACGTTGGATGTGGTTGAGATTGCGCGTAATGCCATTGCTGACGGAAAGTCACATGGGCGTGATGTGGTGATTTTAGATACCGCTGGCAGGCATCATATAGATGAACCCTTAGTTCAAGAACTTGTTCGTTTGCGAGACGTTGTTAGGCCAGATGAAATTTTGTTAGTTTTGGATGCTGCTACGGGCCAGGAAGCGGTGAATGTTGCACTGCATTTTGATAGAGCTTTGGGTATTACAGGAGCGATACTGACTAAGCTTGATGGTGATGCGCGGGGTGGTGCAGCCCTAAGTTTTAAGGCGGTTACGGGAAAACCTATTAAATACATTGGCACGGGTGAAAAAATTGAGGACATAGAACCATTTCATCCCGATAGAATTGCATCACGAATTCTTGGAATGGGCGATATCGTCAGCTTGGTAGAAAAGGCAGCTGAAACTATTCGTGCTGAGGAGGCAGCTGAATTTGAAGAAAAACTTCTCAAAGGCACAATAACCCTGGAAGACTTATTAACCCAGATCCGCGTGATGCGTCGCTTGGGATCGTTGGAGTCGATTCTAACCATGTTACCAGGGGGGCAGGAAGCATTAAAAAAGGTTGACCTTGCTAAACAAGAGAGAGAACTCAAACACATGGAAGCGATAATTTGCGCCATGACACCTCAGGAGCGACGTAATCCTCACATATTAAACGCAAGGCGACGTATGCGGATTGCAAAAGGTGCAGGCGTTACTCTTGCTGAAGTAAATACCCTCTTAAATAGATTTAATCAGATGCAAGAGGCTTTTAAGAAGTTGAGCAAGCTTCAGAAGGCAATGGCCAAGATGTCGGGAATGCCTTTCCCTGGCATGTTTAAGAGATAAAAGGTAAATCCGAAGTCACGCGTGGGCGTCACGCCTAATCAAAAATTAAGTTTTACCAGTGATACACCCAAGTCTAGGCTGCCATGGCGGCTTAGTGGTCTGATGATTTTCCTCGTTGTAGTGGTGGCTTTTAGCCCCAATTCCATCCATTGGATCCATGGAATAGTGGGGGCTTTTTTGGTTGGCGCAATCGCAGCACTGCGTGTTCCATTTAAGTTTTTATTGACACGGCTTATGCTAGTAGAGCCGGTGATTATAGCAGTTGGCTTGGCTTCCCTTTTTTCCCAAGTCGAGGAGGCGTTTCCACTGCTGGTGGTAGTAGTAAAAGCCAATTTATGCGCAATTACAGTCATCCTTTATTCCCGTTTAGTGCCTTTTTACCAGGTGATTAGGATGTTACGATCGATTGGGATTGGGGGCATTTTCCCCACAGTGTTGATGCTTATGTATAGGTATTTACCCCTTTTGTTGGAAGAGAAACGCCGACTCCAACGCGCTAGGCAAAGCCGTACGTTTCATAATAAGCATGTGCGGTTGTGGCTGACACTAGCTACGATTGGGGCAGCACTACTAGCGCGTGTCGTGTATAGATCGGAGCGAGTGTATCAAGCAATGCGAGCAAGGGGATGGAACTAAAGATTTCCATAAAAGTACAAAACCTAAGTTTTGAGTATCGAGATGGCACGGTTGCGTTGCGGAATGTTTCATTTGAGGTGACACAGGGCGAAAGTGTTGGGCTGATTGGCCCAAACGGCGCGGGTAAATCGACCTTGTTATTGCATTTAAACGGATTATTGCCGGAGGATCCACCAAAGACGCCAGCTGTTTGGATCGAAGGAATACCCATCACTCGGGAAACCATGCCTAAAATACGCTCAATGGTGGGCCTAATGTTTCAAGATCCAGATGATCAGCTTATTTGGTCCACGGTTTACGATGACGTGGCATTTGGGCCTCGACAGCTTGGGGTAGACGGTCCTGAGCTGGATAAGTTGGTTGGAGAGTGTTTACACTTGGTTGGTTTGGATGGATTTGAGCATAGACACCCGTTCCATCTAAGTCAGGGTGAAAAACGAAAAGTTTGTTTAGCAGGGATACTCGCTTGTAAACCAAAAGTCTTGTTATTAGACGAGCCTACTGCGGGTTTAGATCCACGTGGTAAACGTGAACTTAAACACTTACTTTCCTCAGTTTCATGTACAAAAGTAATTGCAACTCACGATTTGGACCTTGTACTCGATTTGTGCCCGCGATCGATTCTTTTAGACAAAGGGGAGATAATTGCGGCAGGCCCAACACCTTTGCTTTTAGGGGATGAGAAACTCATGCTTACGCATGGTTTGGAAAAGCCGCATGCGCTCCTTCATAAACACCCCCACTTTTAAGGCGGTTCTTTCCCAGTCCTCGTTTAAAATCTTTGTCAACGTTTTCGCAGTTATACAGTTCTGGCCAAACATGTTGTGACCGGCTTTCAAATGTGTTGGTTGGCATTTTAGAGTGCATTGATACGAAAGCGTAGGTTTTCCTTTGTCCATTGACATTTTTGTAAAGTGTGTTTTTTTAACCTATAAAGGAGGATCATATGACGTATGCAGCGAAAGATTATTCAAAATTGATTGGAATGCCTGGATTCAGCGAAGGGCTGTTAAAGAATCACTTTACCTTGTACGAGGGGTACGTGAATAACACCAACAAGTTGCTGGAGGTTGCGAATGCGTTGGCAAAAGAGGGAAAGCTAGGTACGCCTGAGTACGCAGAAGTCAAGCGAAGGCTAGGTTGGGAGTTCAACGGAATGAGGTTGCACGAGTATTATTTTGAAAACCTTGGAGGCAATGGCCAGCTTGATCAGGACTCCAGAATCGCACGTGCATTAGTTTCACAATTCGGTTCCGTTGAAAATTGGATGAAAGAATTCAAGACGGTTGGTACAATCCGTGGTATCGGATGGGTTGTGCTTTACCAAGATCTCACAAACGGACGGTTAATTAACTTCTGGATTAACGAGCATGATGTAGGTCACCCGGCGGGTTGTAATCCAATCCTCGTAATGGACGTATTCGAGCACGCATTTATGTTGGATTATGGGCTGAAACGGGCAGATTACATTGAAGCCTTCTTTAGAAACCTCAATTGGACCGAAGTGGATAAGAGGTTAAAGTAAAACCCCTCGAGCTTAGGAAAGTCGCCAACTGGTGGTGAAAAACATTCTGGAATTATATCAATTAAAGGGGGCTTTATGCACGAAATGACAAAAGAGTTTTTGAAAGCTGCATTTGCAGGTGAAAGTCAGGCTCACATGAAATACTTGCTTTTTGCAGAGAAAGCGGAGCAAGAAGGATACCCCAACATTGCTCGGTTGTTTAGAGCGATAGCTTATGCAGAACAGGTACATGCGCTCAACCACTTAAATGCGCTCGGAATGCTTGGCAACACTGTGGCGAACCTCGAAATGGGAATCCAAGGGGAAACCTTCGAAGTGCAAGAGATGTACCCCGCTTACAAAGCAGTGGCTGAGTTACAGGACGAGAAAAAGGCTGTGCGGTCAACCAGTTGGGCTCTGGAGGCCGAAAAGATTCACGCAGAGCTTTATACGGCCGCTAAAGAAAAAGTAGCTGCTGGAAAAGACATCGATCTCGGCACCGTGTACATTTGTCCTGTTTGTGGCTATACCACTGTAGATCATGTGCCGGATAAATGCCCATTGTGCAATGTGCCTGGGGAAAAGTTCAAACGCTTTTAGTAATCGGTGACTTTATTTGAGATTGAAAACTTCACACTAATATCCTGGCGCAACGGGGTATTTCAACTTTCCATTACCACCGTCTAGTTTACAAAAGGGGTCAATGGTTATTGGCTTCGGATATTGGCGCTGCGCAATGATCCGTGGGTAGCCATGGTTGTGATTTTGCAGTTCTCCAGTTGATGTAGTTTGGGTAAAGGGTACGTAGTCCCGATGCCGAAGTTGTCGTCGCTTTAATCATTTTTGGGGTGTAACTTTTTCGTTTTGGCCTAGACCACACCCCCCACGGTTCCTTACTTTTCCCTAAGGATGAGAAACACGGCTAGGTCGGGATTTGTGAATTGCATCATATGGGTGGTAGCAACTGTGATTTGTTTGGCTCAGCCGTGCGGAGCGCAAATAAACAGAACTCGAGAAACTCCGGCTGAATGGGTCGACTTACGCTGGCCAAATCTTTTGAAAAATGTTGAGCGTACTCTCAGGTATCATCCGGCTGATGGTGGGTTTGTGATTACTAATGGATTAGAATTTTTTAATCGCCCTCTATATTGCAATCGAGGGGCAATGCGAGTAGATGCAGGGGATAAACCTGAATTTGTATTTCTCTTGCCGGTGAAGGGAGGAAACCTTCGGTTTGGGATTACTACCCCTTCTCGTGCTTGTTGGTTACATGATACTACTAACGTCGTATCTTTTTACGAGCCCGGGAGAATGCGATACATTATTGTTGGCCCATATGGGGAGAAGATCGAATTGGTGGTCATTCCATTGGCAAATCTGGAGGGTATAATTTTTAAGGTGGAGCTCGTTGAGGGAGCGGGTTTGGACTTAGTTTGGTCGTTTGGGGGGGCTAGCGGGCAACGTTTCCGCCGTAACGCGGATATTGGATGTGAGGCCGCCCCCGTCAATGTATTACTTCAGCTTCGGCCTGAATTTTGCACTAACAATCATTTTAAGTTCACTGAACGGGCATTCTTAGTAACCAGTCCCCGGGTGTCTTTAGTGGGTGCTGTATCGAAAACAACGAAAATGTTTGTGGCGAATGCACATGAATGGAACAGTTTAGTTGGTTTGTTATTATCAACCAACCATGCTGTTTCGCTCCCTGTATTAATAGGGCGTGTGCATCTACTTAATGCTGAGCCATATTATCTGGTCATTTGTCGGTCGCAATTTAGTAATGAGTTAGCTGAGGTTGAAAAAAGGTGGCCTCTTGAGGAGATGGAAAAGGCTTTTGAGATGGCTGAAACTAGACGGCAGCGAATAATAAAGAGGGTGGAAATAGATTGTCCGGATCAGTTCATCCAATTAGCTGTATCTGCGTTAAATATTGCTGCTGAGGCGATCTGGGATGAAACGACCCGGTCGTACTTTCATGGAGCGGTAGCATGGCGGGTACCACTCTTGGGGTGGCGAGGTTTATATGCAGGAGATGCATTGGGCCAGCACGAACGCACTTTTCTACATATTTTGCGTTATGTGCAGACCCAAAATACTAACCCCATCCCCGAAACGTTCCCAGGTCCTGACGAAGACTCTAATCTTTCTCGATGCGAACGCGCACTACACTCAAACGGAAACATGACACGTTCTCATTATGATATGAATTTGGTTGCGGTCGATGGATTAATTCGACATGTCCGATGGACGGGTGAGTTGGAAAAGATTCGCGAATACTGGCCAGTATTAATGCGCCATTTTGCATGGGAAAAACGGCTATTTCGGCGCCAGTTTGGGCAAGAAAAACTGCCCTTGTATGAGGCGTACGCCTGCATTTGGGCAAGCGATAATTTACAGTACAACGGCGGCGGTGTAACCCATTCGACCGCCTATAACTACTTGGCGTTTAAAACACTCGGTGAGTGGGGTGTGCGTTTTGGGTTAGAAGGGGCTGAAGAGCTTTTGCATGAGGCCGAGAGGATTTACCGCGCCGCTGAAAGCCTTTTGTGGTCTTCAGATACCGGTTGCTATGCAGAGTATCGTGATGTTATCGGTGACCAACTTTTACATACCAATGCTGCCTTATGGACAGTGTATCACGCAATCGACTCGGAACTCGGTTCTTCATTAAAACACTGGCTAATGACGAGATACGTTGATACACAGATCCCGCACATCCCGGTTATTGGTCCTGGAATTCCAAAGGAAGACCTTTACGTGCTTTCCACCACTAGTTGGATGCCATATATGTGGTCGGTTAACAATATAGTCGTAGCAGAGTGTTTGCACATGGCACTGGCGTATTGGCAAGCAAACAGAGTTGATCGTGCCTTCCCTTTGTTTAAAGGTGCAATTATTTCTACCATGTATTCAGGACTTTGCCCTGGAAACATAGGAATGACTCTTTCGTATGATGTAGCAAGGCGGGAAGCACAACGCGATTTTGCCGATGGGATTGGTGTCGCTGCTCGTGCAATTGTTGAAGGGCTTGTTGGTGTACGACCTAATTTGCCTGGCGGAGAAATTGTTATCGTGCCAGGCTGGCCAGATTCATGGCAGTGGCTCCATTTTAACCATCCAGATTTCCGCCTGGATTTCCGTAAAAACGCTGAAGAGTCTTCCTATAAGTTTACGTCGCGGTTTCCGCATCCCGCTCGGATAAAGTTTCGATTGTCTGCCCGGACGAGCAGGCCTTGCCTCCTTAAGCAAGGAGTATCTGGTGCACAGCTTTTAGTAGATACGAACTCTGTTGGTCATCCGATGATCGAGGTGATTTTTCCGCCCACTAACTTTTGTTCATTTTCGATCAGGTGGGATGGGGACTCCTGCGAAAAAATTTCAAGGGTTTACCGGGTACCTGCTGGTGGAAAAATAACCATCCGCCCTAAGAAAGCCATTATCAATGGATTTGATGACCCCCAAGATGTGCTTAGCAAATCTCGCATAACAAGTCATGAAGCCAGCTTTAATTTGAAGTCTGGTGTTGGGGGATATAAAACCCTGTTTGTTAATTTGGTCCAGGATGAGCTGGGTTGGTGGGAACCGATATCCATTGAGATAATTCCACGCACAAATCGAGTTTTGGGGATTGAATTTGACTGGACAGTACCAATAAAGCCAAATGCGCGTCTTAGGACCGTCGATTTGAGTCAGTTCTACAATGAACAGCTCAGCAGAATATTTGAGAACGAGTATCTCTCCCCACGGTCACCTTTTTGTTCATTATCAATCCCAAAGCAAGGCATTGGTGGTTGGTGTGACTTTAACTTAAAACCTACTATAGATGATTCGGGCTTGCGCAACTTAGCTGCTATTCGCGAAGGTATATTTACAATGCCTAACGGGATACCTTTCCTGATTTCCACGCAGGCAAACGCGCCAAATGTAGTATTCGTTTCCAAATGGGATAATTACCCAAATTCAGTCACAATTCCATTGAGCGGGCGCGCAAAATGGTGCTTTCTCTTTATGGTAGGGACCACCACTCATATGCAAAGTAGATTTGTTAATGGCCATATTAAAATCGCTTACAAAGACGGTAAGCTCACAGATGTAGATTTGGAAAACCCCGTCAATTGGTGGCCGATTGAGCAGGACTATTTCATAGACGATTTCGCCTTTATGAGGCCGGAAGCTATTCCGCCGCGCGTAAACCTGAAAAGTGGGATCGTCCGAGTGCTAGATCCGGTAGCATTCAAAGGTAAAGGTGGACACGTCCCTGGAGGCGCCGGCACGGTTTTGGCTATCCCGCTATATCCTAGCTCTGAGCTCAAAAACCTTACGGTTAGCGCTTCCGCAAATGAAGTTATAATTGGACTTCTTGGGGTTACCTTGATGGAGTAAGAAATAAGTGGAAACAGCAAATAATGATGTGGTGTAAATTTGTCCACGGGTGGTGCTGTGCATTGCGTGGATATCTTACTTTTCCAGCACCGGGGTTGAGTCGGCATATAAAACTTAGCGAGCAAAAGTATTTTACCTCACAACTTACTCTGGTAGCGCCACGAAGTTTAGGGAAGTTTTTCATGATTAAGGGCGTATGGGTTGTAGGTTTTTGTGGTAGTTGGTGTAAACGTTTGATTATGAGGCCTGAGGGTGTTGGACCGCACATGCGCATCCCGAATGTGAGTAAGGTTTAACAATTGTCATAACCAGGATCGCTAGAAAACAAACCAGGAGGGTTTCGTCCTTCATGCATTTTTATCCAGGAGTTTTGGGTAGGGACTCGTTGATTTTCCATCCCATACTGTAATTTACGGTTTAGCGTTTGACCAGCAAAATTGGGGAGCACCGGCAGTTTTGTTTAGCGCGCTTATGATTGAAGGTCGGCTTTTCGAAATGGTGTGTTAGTATTGGAATGTAAGTAGATGTTTTTGCCGCTCTGTGTTGAAGCGGTTAAGCAGGGTGTACTTGTAAACTCGGCTTTTGGCAGGTGCTTATAAAAATGTTGTGCAAGGTGTAGTCAGGATAGGGTGGAATTGGCTGAGTGAGAAAAGTGCTTGACCCGATAGATTATGTGTGCCTTGAATAGAGTGGGTGCGATGCCTTTAGAGTGGGAGAATTCCCGCATCTTATGGCTAGCGTTCAAAGCGAGTGATTTAATAACTCAAAAGTATAAGTGGGAAAAAACGCAGCATGTCAAATTTGGGGGCTGCAAAATCGACTTAGCTTTTCTGAGTTGATTGCGGTGGGGGTAGCCTCATTGTTATTTGCCTTTCTTTCAGTTTGTGTGGGGCAGACCACCATTGTATCAGAGGGGTTCGAGGGGATTTTCCCTGGTTCTTGGAATGTAGGAGATGGTAACCCTAACGGAAGTCCGTCGTATTGGGATAAAGTTGACGCTGCATTTGGCGGGCAGTCACCGCGAAGTGGGAATTGGAAAGGTTACTGTGCGGGTATCGGCTACGCCGGCGCAACAAACGCGCCGCGGTACACCAACTACATGACAGCCTACATGAGCCGCACCATAAACCTCAGTGGTTATTCCCGAGTGAACCTGCGTTTTTGGAATCTTGTGCCGAGTATCGAGACCGGATGGGACTATTGCCGTGTGTTGTTGGACAGCACTGTATTATGGTCAAACGGTGTTGCGATCGGCAATTGGACCGAGGTCAGCACCAACCTCAATGCATTTGCTGGAACAACGCGTACATTGCGGTTCGAGTTCGTGAGCGATTCCATAATAAACTACGAAGGTTGGTATCTGGACGACATCGAGGTAACAGCCGGCACGGCGCCGATCATGGAGCAGTTCAGCAGTTTGACGCTCACAAACTACACAGGGTATGTGATAGATGCCGATGCGCTATCAAACAGTCCTGCGTACCACCGCTATGCACTCCGTGTGCGTGCGGTATTTGTCGCTGAGAACTTTACGCCTGCGCCGAGCAACATCACTTACCGGTTGCAATACCGTTTGTTGAACTCTGCCGGTGTGGCCTTCCCGATTTACGAAACCAACGGCCTCACGAATGTGACCTACACGTACAACCTACTGACGAACGCAAACGTTGGTGGTGGGCAGCGGCTCACCTTGACGAATTTTGCTGCGATCCGGCCTGCTGCGCGGCTTAACCCGTACGACACGTACACAATCGAGTGCCGGTTGTTCCGGGGTGGTATTGATACTGGCCTGGTGTGCACCGATGGTCCCTACCAGTTTTTCCACTTTACCAACATGGTCAGTGGCGACGCTGCGTTGAATATCCTTACGCGGTTGAACAGCGTGCAGACGAACCGCATTTACATGGTTAATGGCGCGCCGAACCGGAGCAATTTCATTTTCCGTGTGAACTTTGAGACACACCGGTACGACAATTTCGGCGGAGTCAATATGGTAACGTTTTATCCACTTGCGCTCGAATACACGCTTTTTGCCAGTAACGGTGTGCCGGTTGCCACAAAGACAAACCGTGTTGTGCTGAATTTGGGGAGCTACAGTTATCAGCCCGGCACCAGTAATCCCCCGGTGCCGTATGCGCAGACGTACAATATTGACGTGCCGGTTGAACCTGCCGTTCAGCTTGATTCTGTTAATCAGACTTATTACCTGCGGGTTACAATTTCGCACACGAACGAACCCGGGCAGCCTGCATTGGTTGGTAACACAACCAACAGTACCACTGAACGGCTGTTGCATTTCAATGGCCGGCTGTATTTTGGCGCTATCGAGACCCGGTTCAGCACTTTGGGTAATCACCCTGCGCCCGGCACCTTGGGGGCAGGCTTTATCAACACCGTGCTGGCTGTGACTAACAATAGTGGTTTTGTTACAGGTAATCCGGCGCACACATACGGCGACGGCACACCGCTTAACGTCCGGTTATTAGCCAATGGCAATGCGGTGCTTGCCTCCGGGTCGGTTGTGCTGAATGCACCCAGCCCGGACACGGCTGTATTGGAGAATGTGCGTTTTACGCGCGGCCCGATTACATTGAGCACGACAGGCGCGCGCGCGAATCTGACGGTGGCATTGCCGTCGGGGTTTGGTTACACGACAAACAATGCAAACTTTGACACCCTACGTTATCATTTTAGCACGCTTGAGTTTGCCAATATTGCCCTGGGTCAAAATCTTGCGCCCACGGCAGGGACTTTGAGTTATGCCCCGGGCGGCTATGTCTTTTGCTCGGAAGAGTCGAAACCGCTTTGGATTGTTGCAGATGCGCTCACGTGGAACACAGGCACGGGCACATTTACAATCGGCATATCGAACGTGTTCGTGATCCACACCCGATTTCTGGAGAACTATTATCAGGCGTATTACAGCTCGAACACAGTTGACCCGCCCAATATGTCCTTCAAACGTGATAATAGTGGATACTATCAGTTTATTAACCCCTCAAGCGTGACAGTTTCGCCGACTGTACATGCCAGTGCAAGTGGCGCAGCAGAGTTAAGCTTCACAATCCAGCTAAACAACGGGTCGTTCAGGACGCATTTCCCTTACGATGTGATGATTGTGTGGACAAACGGGGGAAGCCTGCGCGTCGAGCGCGACTTGTGCGTGCCTGACACAAACAGCGCATTGTGCGGGGTTGCAACCGTAACTGTTCCGTACACAACCACATGTCCGGGTTGCGATGCTGCTGTAATAACGAACTACCCGGTTTTGGTACCTGCTGATGGCAGGTTGCGGTTCACGTCCGATGGTGGTCTTGTTGCCGATGGGCCGCTTAGCCCGAGTCATACGCTTTCCTGGGGGTTTATCCCGGGCGCAGGTACATTTGCGCAGCGTGTCTTCAATTTTACAAATGCAGCGTTGCATGTACCGGGGCATTTTGTGCGCGGCGACCATAATCTGCAGCCGAGTGAGTACGGGCCTGCAACAATCCTGTTGAGCGGCGTGTTGGCGAGTGACCCGGCCTATACCGAACGGCCCATTTCACCCGGGTACCTTTTGGGGTTGGCAGACTATGCTGGGCTGAATTTCCGCGTGTATTCGAACCGGTGGCGTCAGGCAATCAGCGTGTTGGCAGGGCGCGCCGTGGGGCCATACGACCTGAGCGGTTGTTCGAAGTACTATGCGCGGCTGGGGGGTGTATCTGGGATGCATGAAGCATTTCCGGGATCGTTCCCGTCGGAAATTAACCTGCTGGGTTACCAGGTTGTGTTTGCCAACTACGGCGTTGCGTATCTGGACAGTCAAAACGTTGACTCGCGCACGGCAGGCTACCTGAAGGTACCGTATCCGTCGGATTTCACACTTGATTTTGAGGAGATGCAGTTCAGTTGTGTAGGTGCGCTGCTTGGCGCGAAGGTTGCCCCGGCCAGCCAGGGGTTCAAGAAACTTGCATGGTGGAATGCTGATTTCGAGCCGCTTGCAATTCAGTTCAAGAGCAATCCGGGCCAAGAGTGTGAACCCGGGAAAGGCTTGCTTGTTGTTGGTGTGCGCGCTTACGCAAGCCACATTGACGAGCCGTTGACAGGTTTTTTGGGGTTTCAAACCAATGGCAATCTCATCCCGAAATCATTTGGGTTGGTGGGGGTTGATTCGCGGCTGAAACTGCCAAGCCGGTTCAAGCTGACCGGGCCGACCAACACGGCATACGCTGTTACGCCCGTGGCCGACGCGTATTACAGCAGTTATTCGAACACGGTCCCGGGCAACTTGCCCCCGACGGGCTTCATCAACATTGTCGGCAAGATGAAGGTGCCGTTCTTCGAAGAGCTTAAGGTGCATATCCATACCAGCGGGCGAACAAACGGTGTCACGCCTGCGCCGCCGATCTGGCTTGCGGGTGGTTGGCCGCGCGCCGGCTCGGGCAACCCAAATTACGGCTGGCAGGTTGGCGGCAAGGATTTCTTTACGGCGGATTATTTTGATGAGGACAACTTCGGTTTTCCGCCCGGGGTCAAGCTGGCGCATTACCGGAACAACCCGACCCAGCAATACCATCCACGGGCGCAGAAACTGTGGCTTGATGTAGTTGACTTTGACTATCCGCTGGTTTGGACTGACAGCACGCGCACGTTCAAGTCGTTCACAAGCGTGACCAACGACTTGCTTGTATTGAAGGTGCAGCATGAGATCACCTACATGGACCCCGCCAACGCATCGCTAGATTTTGGTATCCAGTATGACGGCCTGCCAAAGATCAGCCTAGCCAACATGACCTTTAACGCAATCGATGGGCAATTGGGTGTGGCCAAAGCGCTTGCAAATGCTGCCGGTGCCGAGGTGCGTGATGTGTTGTTTGAAGGCGCGGCAAACCTAGACCGCATGCTGGCCAGCATTCTAGACGAATTTTTTGACGAAGTTTTCAAGCGAACAGTTGATCCGACCATTGACGCACTTTATCGGCAGCTTCAGCGGGAATGGGATTTGTTGCCAACGGGGTCGAGAGGCCAATTCCCTGACCGGGTCAGCCTTGTGCTGTCGAATTACCTGATCGGATCCGGTACGGGCGCAGTGCTCACCAACGTGTCACGACAGTTGATTACGTTGGCTGATGGGGCAGCGCAACCGCTGGGGCTGCTCAAGGAATTGGCGGACACGCTCGACGAGGTCACCAATGCAATTAGTGCAATCACGGACAGCATTTCGAAGGGCACAAATGGCGTGCCGCTTGGCACTGTCAAGGATGGCCTGCTCAAGTTGGTGGATGGCCAGAGACCGATTGCAAAGCAGTTGGTGGGTGAGCTTGTCGGGCAACTGGCTGAGGAATTCCTGAGCGCGGTTGCTGAACCGCACTTGAGCAATCTGATGAAAGAGGCCGAGCCTACCATTCAACAGCTCGTCACCAAGCTCAAAGAAGTGCAGACTGCTCTGGGTGAAATCCGTGCTAAAGTCGTGCTTGGCCAGGAATTCGCTCAGGAACTGGACACAAAACTCAAAGCTGCGGCTGGCGAACTGACCAACGCAACGACGCGCGCAAGCTTGGAAATTCGTGCCTTTTTTGACGGCCTAAATTATTCGATTGACGACCCGTTTTTGCATTACTCGGCTGATGAGATTAAACAGTTGATTCGGGCGCGTGTGCGTGAACGGTTCCTCGAAACTGCCGTTGCGGCGGGTATTCAGGTCTCGCTCAAACAGCGGCTCTATGACCTAGACGCCGTTTATCGCGAGGCGGTTGACAGTGTGTTCCAGCAGCTTAATGGGGTTATCAGGCATCTTATCGGGCAGACACTGGCGCAACTTGACAATACGATTAACAGTGCACTTGGGGACTTGAGCGATGTGATTGGGGCTGGCCAAATTGACGGTCACGCTATCATAAATGGGAACTCGCTTAAGATGCTACGGTTGGATGGCCGGTTTAGGTGGCGTGTGCCGGAGGATATGGAGTTCAACGCGTATCTAATTATCAAGGAATTGGATTCGTCTGCCACACCTGGCTGCGGGTTCAGCGGCGATACCGCCACCGAGGTCACCCTGGGCGCAAATGACGTCGAGCTGGATTGGATCAGCCCGGACCTGCGCGCAAATGTTGCAACCAAGTTCAGCTTCCAGACCAGCCCGCTCAAGCCTGTGGGGATGGCTGGGAGTTTTACTGTTACTGGAGGTCTCGATTTCGAGTCGTTCAAGATCTACAGGTTGGATGCTGCAGTTGCTTTTGGCCTGTACGAGAATTACCTGGCTGCCGTGTGCGGGGTCAAAATACAGTCGTATGATCTTGCTGGTGGGATTTTCTTCGGACGCACTTGTACGCTTGACCCGATTCAAATGATAGACCCAGATGTTGCATCTGTGCTCGGCTCGCCGCCATTTACGGGTGGGTATTTATATGGCGAAGGTTGGATCCCCATATCGGAAGCCGCGCTGGGCATACCTGCCTCATGTTTGTTTAACATCTCAGCGGGGATAGGAGCGGGCGCATTTTATTTTATTGAAGGTCCTACTTATGGTGGCGTTATGAAGGCGGGTGTGTTGGGTGAGGCGCTTTGTATTGTGACGATCAAAGGCGAAGTCAAGATGGTCGGTGTCAAGAGCGGTGACAGTTTGCGATTTAACGGCAAGGGGCGTTTGAGTGGCAAGGTTGGGTATTGCCCGTTGTGTATCAAGTTCGGCAAATCGGTGGGCATTACGTATCGAGGTGGTTCTTGGGATGTTGATTATTGATTACATGAAGGCGAGGACACGAAATGGTAATTGGCAGTTTTTTGGTACTACGGGTACTTGCAAATTGCATCCTAGTGGATCCACTGGGGTGTTTTACGGGTTGTTATGCAATTCAGGTTTGTTTTGGAGCATGCGTTTGATGAAGTTATTTTCAGTTTTATCGGTGGTCCGGATTTTCGTATTGCTTGGGTTGATAGTGATCAACCGCATTAATGCCCAGGAAAGTCTTGAGAATATTATTTTGACAGCTGGTACTGTTTATCAGGACAAGGTTGGACGGTATTGGGCGTACTTGTTTTGGCAGAGTAGCCCACCTGAGATTTTGTTGGGTCGGTGTTTTGCCATTTATGCCAAGGCTGGTGATCCATCGTCTCATGCCTCGTATGTTCGTGTGGCAGTTATTTTCCAACAGACTGACCCACTAAATATAGAGCCATTGCTCAGGCGGGCGGAGAATTTAGGGGAAGATTTAGCCAAGCTTGAACAGGATTTGCAGACTCTGTTTGAAGTGCTCATGCCATCGTCGAGCATATCGCGGGCCGAAAAAGTTTCGGCAGCAATACGAGGCTCGGTTATTCAGGAGGAGTATTTCCAAAATCTCTTATTGATGACGCGGATGCATCCTGGGGTGGCTTTGGCATTGGGCATAGCGTATGCGGATGTATTGGCTGGGCAAACGACGTACGAGGTACGTCTGTTTGATCCAGCTACAGAGACTGACCAAGGGGTAATTGGTCGTATAACACTCGAGCCTGGGCCGCCGGTATTGCTGCCTGCGCCTGGTGCACCTGTTGAAGTGCCGGACCCGACTCCGAAGGGCGACATTAATGTAAAATTACGCTGGGCTACTCCGGATTCATTACGGAGGCTCGGCATACTACAATACGGTTTTAATGTTTGGCGTGTTACCAAAATTTACGCAGAGGCGCCAACGAACCGCTGGGATCTGACACCGCCGTCGCCAGAGGTGTTGGTGGCACGTGCGGTATCTGTACCGCAGCATGTTAAGCGTTGCAACAATCTACCCGTACTTACAGAAAAAGAATTCGGCACGAACGATGTTGCCAATTTTAGTCCACCTCCTATTGGTGATCCTGAAACGTTTTATTATTCAGATGATGATGGGCGATTCCGGCCTGGGTATGTGAACCTTGGGTTCACAAATGGGGCGCAGTTTTATTATTTTGTGACCGCGCGTGACATTCTTGGTAGGGACGGGCTTGTATCTCCGGGTACTTTGGTGACTGTGTGCGACCGTTTTCCCCCCGCGCCTCCCAGCGGTGTGCGTGTCGAGAATGATTACTCGTTTGTAGGTGGTACCCCACGACAATATTTACGAGTTGTCTGGAATCAGAACACTAACGTAGTTGATCCCGTTAGTCATTACTGGGTTTACCGTTGGACAAATGTAAACGAGATGCATTCCAGGGCGCATAATCCGTCTAATAATCTTATTGCTATCGTTCAACATACCAATGGGTGCGTTACAGGTAGTTATGTAGATAATGGTCCAGGGTGCCCTACTGTCACGCAGGATTTGGGCCGAACATTCTGGTACACAGTGCGCGCGCAGGACCTTGGCGCGTGCGGACCGAATTTGTCGGGCAACAGCGCGCCTGCGTTTGGAGTGTTGCGGGATCGGGTTGGGCCTGATGCGCCTACGGGCAGTGTCCAGATTCACTGCGTGCAGCCGCAGGTTCGTTACAGGAGTTTTGCATTGACGAATGCGAGCGCGCCCTGGACGTTCACATTCCGGCTCAACTGCACCCGGAGCAGTCAGCAGTTTGCATGGGTGCAGTTTATTGCCGGCATTTACGATCCGCAGAACAATAAGTTCGTCGCCATGTACGATTCAGGTCGGCTCTTCTACAGCCCGGGCGAGTGGAGTCGTGAATTTGTGTTTGCCACGGATTCGCGGGGCAGGTTTGGCAACTTCCTGTACGTATGGCCCAAGGCGGGCACGTTTGACGGGCAGGTTGGCCAGCTCACGCAACCGTTTTGGGTGCGAATCGAGGAATCGTGGTTACCCGAGAAGGATGTGCTTGTTAATTTTGAGGCTCGACTTGTAGGGATGCTCACAGCCCTGAATCAGGGGTGTGAACGACACGTGCCTGTAACACCGGACGGCACCAGGACAAACATTGTCATTATCGGCTACCCCACACCCACAAGCCGCGAATGGCGTTTGTACCGGCGGGTTGACGACGGGCCGCTGATGTTGCTGTGCCAGGGCGACATTGGCGGTGCGCCGAGTTTTTCATGCCAGGACGACGGTATGCCGCCCGGTGGCGCAACAATATGCTATTATCTGCAAGTGCTTGACGAGCACGGTAACCCAAGCCCGCTTGTCAAGCTCGGCTGCGTAAGCACTGCACCGGCAACGCCACCGCCTGTGCCGTTGCTCTCGCCGCTGCTCGCCACGGGTGTGACAAATAACCCGGGCATGAACATGACCTGGTTCTGTCCGCCGCCCGGATTGGAACGATTTGAGGTGTGGGTCGCCGGCAAGCCCAACACGGTAAGCTCGAATCTTGCGCCTGGTTTCCTTGTTTTGCGCCAGACCAATGACTTACAGCCAAACCCGGTTCGGCAAACATTGGTGCTTAACGGCGAGACGAACACGTACGATTTCTATGTTTTTATCACCCCGCGGATCGGGCCTGGGTTTGGCCCTGGACCGCAGTTTAGTGTGCCCTGCAATATTGAGCTGGGCGAGAAATACACGGTGTTTGTGAGAGCCGTGGCCAAGGACGGTACATTGAGCGAGCCGAGCAATATCGAGGAGTTTGTGTGGAACCCGGCGAATACCAATTACATCGTTTGCACGATACCGTGGCCTGCGCGCGGTTTGCCACCGCTTAACACGAATGGCGAGTTTAAGTCGAGTGATCCAAATGTACCTTTGGGGGTGATGGGGCGTTATCATATTGGTTTCGAAGCGCCTCTTACTGGGGCGGTTGTTTTAGTTGGGGCAGTGCTGCTTACGTCGAATGACGCCTCGGGTGTACGTGAGCAACCTCAATGGATTGCTGGTCCGACGGACCCAATGAGTCTGCTGTTTACGAACCGTTCGGGTGAGAAACTGTTTCCCATGGTGCTATACCGGTATCAATTGAGCAATAGCATGTTTCCGAATGTTTCTGGGGACATTGTGCAAGTCTCGCCTTTGCTAGAGAACATTGCTTATGAACTGACAAACTATTGTGTTGTATACGCGCAGGGGCGAATTTGTTACACAAACAGTTTGTTGCGCGACTCATACGTTGTTTATGACCGACTCATGATGAACGACAATTTGCATATTTTCTTAATGTTTGTCCGGGATACCCAACCAGTAATTTCTGGCGCACGATACAAATACTTATTGGTGCGGTTCAAAAAGAACGGTGAGATAGCCGAGGTTATCCCAACGGAGGCGATGGATGTGCCATGAATGTGGTAGCCAGAACCAAAATATTGCGCGTCGAGTCATGTGCAGGGCTCAGAATCTTGAACTTAACGCGAGTGCAAATGTTGGGAGGCCTGGAATGGCTAGCCTGTATGATAGTGCTTTGGGCTAGCTTTTCAATTATTAGAAAGCGGTTTGGTTTTTTATTAAATGGGTATTTGCCTTTATTAGGACTGTGTTTTGTCATGAGTGATCTTTGTTCCCATGCGTTTGTTTATGAGACAGCGGCTGAGTTTCATGCGAGTGGAGATTTCGACGGAGATGGACGCACCGATATTTTGATAGTGGACAAGGCAACGGGTGGGTTTCGCATAGGTTATCAGCTTGCTCCTGGGAGTGTGAGTTGGGCGGCCACGCGTTCCACGGGTATTCAAAACGTTTCGGCTTTAGGTGTGGGTAGACTCACCACTACAAACCGTGATGCATTCGTTTGTGCTGCACCCCCGGCTAACCGCCTTAATCTTATTGATGTGCCTGAACCGGATGCGGTTATTTTACCTGTTGCTGTGCATATTAACGCAATAGGGCCGAACATGGTTGGGGTGATTGATATCGGGGGAATGGGCAACACAGCCCTTGATGACCTTTTCGTTGGTAGTATTTGGAACAACAGTCCCACCTTTCGCTGGACGCTTGTACGCAATACCAATGGGATTGGATTTAATACACATTTAACCTATGTTGCTCCGTCCCGGAGCGAACGGGCGAACCGCGTGAGCCTTAAAGCTGGTACCACGGATCGTTTGGGAATCATTTGTCGCGGTGTAACAAACACGTTTCGCGCTTTTCAGCTTGAGTCAGGCACCATTGTGCAAACGCTTGCCCAGGAGTTACCTGCGGGGAGTGAGTACTTAATTGAGAGGTTTAATCCCACCAATGTGCTTAGCCAGTTTATATCATACAAAGCGGGAACAAAGGAACTGGTAGTCCGGCAGGTGCTTGAAGATGAATCAGGAAATCTCAGCTTAGGCCCTCCGGTAGCCTACACTTTGGAGCAGGATGTTCAGAGTGTTTACGTTGTTCCGGACGTAGGTGGGGCACGCTTGCTTATTATTTATGCTGGGGGTTGTACAGCCGAGATTTTTGACTTCGACGGTGTCTCTCGGTTAGTGTGTGTCCAACAATTTTCAGCTGATTCCGGCCTAGCGTTTACTGGCGTTGGTGTACTTGGGAGTGGCCATTTCCAACTTTTCTCGGGCATTATTGGGACAGGGGTATCGAGGCGATTCCAGACGTGGATATACAATGGTACAACTTACACAGCGGGGGAGGCCGGTGCCTTGCCATACATTGGCAAGTTTTCTGCGTTGGGTAACGTATTGCTTTTTCAATACGAACCGTTCGTTACAAACAACCCGCATTTGGTGTATGTGTTTAATGCTGGTGATTGGACCTCGCAATTTCACTCCACTGGATCTCCTCCGGTTATTACGGTGATAGCTGAGCGGTACGGGGGAACGACTGATGGATTGAGGAATCCAACTGTAGCTGCCCTGGGGTTGAAACCGCCCATGGCAAATTTTGGTTTGGTCAATCAATACACGAATTTTGTATCGGTCTTTAGTCTGGATGCGCCAGTTGGTGACGGGATATCTGAAGTTAAAATAGCTCCAACTCCTGGACATTATAAGAATGCGATTGAAATGACGCTTACAACGGCTGACCCAACGCACTTCGCTTATTATAGGTTGGGCTCAGGAGGATGGCAGTTATATTCGGTACCAGTGAGACTGTTTACTAATGTTACCGTACAATTCTATGCCAAGGCAGCAACTACCTTTGCCAAATCTCCTATTCAGACGGTTACATACACCTTTGCAGATCCACCTTCTATGCTTGATTCGGATGATGATGGGGTGCCCGATTTTGTTGAGATTGGCAAGGGACTCAATCCAAATGGTGGACCGGATTCCGATGGGGACGGGTACTCTGATCTAGAAGAATTAATTCGCAACACAAACCCGCTTGTGCCGGACAGCGCACCGACCAATGCGGCTCGACTCGAGTTCAAGGCTACATTTGACCGTGCTGTTACACCCAGACCTTACGACGGCTTGGCGAACCTTGACACTTACGCAGCTACAGGCACGGGAATGCGCGTGTACGCTGTGCGGGGCAGTTTGTTGTCTGCGGGGGTGGTAACATACCTTGGCATATCAGGTGTCACCAACCCAGCGTGTCTGTTAACCAACATTGTTGTTGATCCGGAAGACCGGATGTTGGTTGAGGCGACCGATTTGCACTTTGACATTGTAACTACAAATACTGATAAGCGGCTAGGGCGTGAATTGGTCGGTTTGCTTCTTGTGCCTCGATTTCCTGCCGCGCAAGTACCTTACACTTATAGTGGAGGTAACTTGATAACCGAGGCCAATGCGTGGATTGCGGCTGCCTCAAACTTATGGATAGGAATGCCACGTGAGATCAGTAAGGGTGACTTAACTATTAATGACACATTAACTGCTGTGTTGGTGGAACAAAAACTAAGTGAGATTCTAGTTGCACGGGGGTTAACTTGGGGGACGAACATTACGCTTTTCCCGTTCCGTGCTTCTGATAAAGGCAGAAGTAATCTTACCCGCAATCTGCTGCTTTGGCTGGAGAAAGAAACCACAAACGGTTTACCTGGTTGGCGCATGGAAACGATTTACCGCACCGTAAACGATTTGGTTGAAAATTCAACTAACGTTAACATTGCTTGGTTACGTGCTGTAGCTGTGGAGATCTATGATATTTGCAGTTCGTACAATAATGAAAACCCAGCTACGTTCATTCCGCCTTTGGACGAGTTACGGTACTTTCTGAGGCACTGTACTTACGATTCGAATTACCTTAGCAGGTCAACCCTAACAAACGTTTTTGCAAGTGCGTGTGCAGGTGCAAATGCAATTTTGGCTGCGGTGCCAGCACGGCCCGTTACTAATGTCTTGGTTGTTGCTATAGCTTCGGCACATGGGAGGCCCGCAGACAGCTTCCAAATCTATGGTGGGACAACCAGTGTACTGTTGTACAAAAACGATGGCTCACCGTACGATTTACCGGATTCATTCGGGGTGTTACCTGGGAGCTTGCTGTTAGTATGTGGGTATGCAGATTTGCCAACTCCACCGGACAGTCTTGCTCTGGAGGTAATATCTGTCAGTCTCGCAAGCATTCCATTGGCAAGTGATTCGGACAGCGACGGTAACTTGCTAGTTGATACATGGGAAAAGCTCTTTTTCGGTTCGAGTGTGGATCCATTCGACGATTGGGATGGTGATGGTTATCAGAATTTGCAGGAGATGTTGGATGGGTCTGACCCGCGTGACCCGTTTGGTGTGCCTTTTACACCTAAAGCTCGGTTTGATTTTCCTTATGTGGAGTTGATTCAAGACAATGAATATTTAAGGCTCCGGTTTAATTGGCCTGAGTCATATATACACCGTTTTGTCTTCGGTGTTAAAGGCGCGCCTCAGCTTGACGCGCCATTTAGAGATGTGGCATTTATTGGCCCAATTGGTGTGCCATATTTACAGGACACGTTCGACTTATTAGTGCTTACCCCTGAAGTATCCACTTACTTCTATTTTATTTACTTGGGATTACGCGAGTGATTATGAAGTGAGATTCGAGGAATGCGGTGTTGTTTTGCGGGTCCATTAAATTATGGGAAACTGGTTTTGTTTGGCTGTCCAGTCATGGCATTAAAGGGGTTGGTCTTGTAATAGAAAGGATGACAAATGCTATTAGTTGGGGAGCAAAGAGGGTGGGCATTTGAGCGGGCCGTTGAGGAAATTGGTGAACAACCACGGTTTCGCGATTTCAATCTGAGAGGGTTTATAGCAAGTGATAACGGCGTGGACTACGGGATAGTTAAGTTGGAGCCTTCAAACTAGTGAATTTAGCAAGGGGGTAAAGAGTAGGGGAATTTGTCCGCAGTGCGGAGTAGGTGGGCTTTCTTGGAGGGTTTATGAATGTGGAGCCTTAATCAGGTTAAACGTTGGCTGGAGTAGTAGTCTAATGGACTTGAGGGTTTGAATACGTAACCCTGAAACAGGCTTATTATTTTGGTTGAGGTGAATGTGGAGTGGATTTTGCAAAGCAGAAACGTCGGCTGGTTTTGGTACGATGCAATTTTGGTAGTTGTGGTATGCCTTGAGATCAGCGTTTGGATGTTTTTGGGGCAGAGGATATTGCTTTGCATAGATAAGGGAATGGGCAAATGTTACTAGTGAAGGCATGGGTAGGTATCTGGGTTTTTTTGCTTAGTTGCAAGGATGCAAATCAGGTATGTAGCAGCTTTGTAAAGAATGCATATTTGGTTTTTGGGGTGGTACAAAGTGCTTTGCAGCCGGGGGGGGTATTGAGTGACATTGGTGGTAATACGTCCAGAGTATTTAGTTGCTTGCCCGCATCTAGGAGAAATAGAGCGCATTGTGTATCGATTCATCGTTAGAGTTGGGCGTGTGTATAGAAGCACTTGTTACACGGGATGGAGCTAATTTTTTCAGTTGTGCATTAATGTTAGAAGAACACAAACGTGTTGCTAGAGTTCAGGTGGTGAAAAATAGTGTCGCGTAATTTTTAGGTCTCAATGCGAATAAGGGTTTACTAAGTTGGGATAGGCGTTTTGAGAGTGGGTCATTTCTGGCAGACAACTTTTGAGTCGGCTGTGGGCTGAGAACAGGCTTTTACGCCTATATGGAAGCTGTGCGGGGTATTTGGCGTTTATGGGTGGTTGTTTGCCTTGATAATCCGCGGCTGCTTTGTGATCCGGGTTGTTTGTAGGTTCGGGTTTGCAGATTTGGGAATGTGAAGGTATGCGTTTGGCGAAGGTTACTCTCTCAGTTTTGTGTCGATGATAATGGTTACTGGACCGTCGTTTATAAGGTGAACTTTCATATTGGCGCCGAATATACCCGTTTGGACTGGTTTACCCAAATGTGTTGCGAGTGTGGTCACGAACGTGTCGTAGATATGTTTGGCGAGTTCGGGTGGAGCGGCGCGGGAGTACGAAGGTCGGTTACCTTTTTTAGTGCTGGCGAGCAAGGTGAACTGACTGACCACGAGAATCTCGCCGTGGATGTCTTGCACTGACAGGTTCATGACCCCTTGGACGTCTGGGAAGATTCGTAGTCTGACGATCTTCCCTGCCAGCCAATCGACATCGTCTTGTGTATCGGCAGGGTCTACTGCCACGAGGACAAGGAGACCACGGTTTATTTTTGCGATTAAAGAACCATTGGTGATGACGTGGGCTTCGGAGACTCGTTGTATCACTGCTCTCATGGGTTTTTTGGTGTCGTGGAGTTGGTTTCGAGTACTTCGGCGAGTATCCGTTTGTAAGTTTCGGTTGTGTACTTATCGAAGCAGACGAAGATTACTTTTTCAATTTTTGGGTGTTGTTCAAGGAACTTTTTCACTTCGGCGATTGCGATTTTGGTAGCGCGTTCCAGGGGGAATCTGTAGGCGCCAGTGCTAATTGCTGGGAACGCGATGGTTCGTATATTGTGTTGTAGAGCGAGTTGGAGGGAATTTCTGTAGCAGTTGGCGAGTAGTTGATCTTCGTTTTGGTTACCGCCGTGCCATACTGGCCCGACGGTGTGAATGACCCATTTAGCTGGCAGTCGATAGCCTTTAGTTATTTTAGCTTCGCCAGTTTTGCATCCGCCAAGTTTAGCACATTCCTCACGCAGTTCCGGACCTGCTGCGCGGTGAATGGCACCATCGACCCCTCCACCGCCTAGCAATGTGGGATTGGCAGCGTTAACAATTGCATCGGCCTGTACTTTTGTGATGTCTCCTTGAATGATTTCGATCCGGCTAGCGACGTCCTTCATAGACTCAAGATTATTAGAGCGTAGGCGGTGATCGGAACAGAAAAATCTAGTTGGTTAGGGTAAGTGGAGATAGTGAAAATACACACTTGTGGAAAATGTCGGCTGATGTGTGTTTAATTTGTATGTAGGGTTTGCACATGAGAGTGGCAGGGTGTAGCGACTTGTAATTGAATTTTTGGGGGTGCGTGTGCAATGCAATGAGGTGAGATTTACTTAGGGTGAGGTGGGGCGTTAGGTGCTTTTTTAGAGCTAGGGTAGATTCATGGGTTGGGTGCATTAGGATATGGATTTTGAGTTGGTTCTTGCGGGATGTATTCAGCGTGATATATAAATTTTGTTGTGGTGCCCGCGTGGCGGAATTGGCAGACGCGCTAGATTCAGGTTCTAGTGGGTAACACCGTACAGGTTCGAATCCTGTCGCGGGCACCAATCTACTTTGACGAGCTGTTTGTTCCCTTGTTTGTCTAACACGTAGACGAATCCATTTTGCAGCCCGAATTGGTGGATGAGCATGGCGAGTTTGACATCGTAGCAACAATATTCAGCTATTTGGACGAGTTTGTTTTGTTTGAACCATTGGACGGCTTGGAGTCCGTCTGCGGTTTTTTCGAGTTCGAGAGTGGCTTTGACGATGGAGTTGAGGGATACGGGACGATGCAAACGTTGGCTAATGTCAGCCATGATATCCAATGTGGGCAGTTGGGCGAGGTGAATAGATGTGTAAGCCTGGAGTACTTTGTAATCGAATTTTAGGAGGTTAAATCCCACGATGAGATGGGCTTTAGTAAGTTGGTGGATCAATTGATGGACGGTTGGTTCCCAGTAAATGGTGTATTTGTTGAGGGCTGTGCTGAACGTGACTCCGATGCTCACTCGGAGCTTATTTATATTTCGCCACCCTCCAACCTCGTATAGTGAATGTTGGGTTTCTAGATCCAGATAGACAATGTCTGGTTTTTCCACGTGATGAATTTAACAGAGGATAAAGGATGATTGAAATTTTTTTTGGTGATCGGGCTATTTGGCCAAGTTTGTAACTCCTGCCTTTAACAAAATGGAATTGATTGAAGGGACTTGGTCGGGAACGTGTTTGCGGATTAGGTCGGCTGAGATTGACCAGATGTGTTTGAGAATTATGGGGGGTGGATTTTTCCGGATGAGATCTAGGTACACTTGTGCAGCTTCAGATTCTTTGTGTTGGTTTATCAGGAGTTCAGCCAGCTGAAGTGAGATTCGGATTCTTTGTTGCGGTGATGGATTGAGGGCTAAGGCTTTTTGTAGTGTGAGTATGGCGGAGTTCGGTTTTCCAGTTTGGATATACAGCCACGCTAGCTTTTCCATAAGAATGGGGCTTCGTTTTGTTAGTTCTAGCTCGTTAAGGTAAGAGATTGCTGTTTGGTATGGTAATTTTTGGTTTAGGATCATATTAACGTGACGTAGGTGGACCCATTCAAGCATTGGGTTTTGAGTTTCCTGGAAGTACTTTTGGAGTTCTTGCAGGTCTCTGCGGAAAGGCCTGAATAAGGGATCTCCGACGACGGTTGTTTGCCATGAAAGGCAGGGTATAGAGGCGTAGGCTGCTTCTCCGAATGTAAATCCGAGGATTATAAATCTTGCGAAGAACACGCCGATATCGGGTGTGCCGTCTAGGTATGGTTCATAGACGGAACCCATTGAAATTGTGGCGCCTTTTGCAAGTAAGCCAGGGATCCATAAGTGAGTTTTGCGGAGTGAACCACCGTTGTTTGAATGCAAATGATAGGCAAACGCGCCTGGCATGAATTCCACATTGTCGAGCAGGAACGGCCCAGACACAGTTTCGTCGTACCAACCCACGTAGAATGCGATATGACTCATGGGGTAAGTGTTTGGGAATGTGGCAGCATTGGTATCAGTATATGTTTCAAATCCGTAAAGCATTGCAATTTTTGATGCTGTATTTATCCATTCATCGCCTTTTGCGTATCCGCCGGAGGTGATACCCCGCATATCGAAGTAGGCGTTTCCCCAAAGGCCATTGCGTTCGGCTTCCAGGGCGAGGTCGACCAATTGCATTGCAATTTGCGGGGTTGGGCCGTCGAGGCGAGCAACCATTAAAATGCCGTTGGTGGGATGGAGTACTGAACTGTTAGTTGTGGTGAAGAATTTGTTTGGGACAAATGCGGTGAGTGAGTAACCTGACTTAGCAAAAGGCAATAGGGCAAGTTCACTGTCAACTGCGGCCTCATTTCGTCTCAGTTCAGCTCGGAGGTTTTCGACTCCAGGTTCAGAAATGGTAGGGTCGGGGGAGATTTTTAAGGGGACTCCATAGCAAAGGACCATATACCGGATTTTCGATTCGGATACTTGCCATTTAGGATGGTTTGGATTTTGAGGTTGGGGTTGGGTGGGTGTGATTTTCCAGAGTTTTCGTGATTCTAGTGCGTGCAGTAGCGGCTGTTCCAGTGCGGTTTTGTAGGTAGTTCGGCTGATTTCTTCCGCGGTTGGAAGATTTAGACCGATGAGATGGTTGGTGGGTATTTTTCGGGCGAAAGCGTAGTGTTCGGCAACACGTATTGAGTCGCGAAGTTGCGTATTGTAGACGATAACAACTTCTTCGCCGGGACCGGGGTGGTTAGTAAAGTCAGGGACCTGGTTTAGTGCAGTAGCATGCGGGGACAGGCACGTAGCCAAGATAATACATTTGGAGAGGGTTTGAGTTGGCTTTTTTAGGCATTCCAATTTCATTGCTGAAACATTTGACAGAGTTGTGGGTGAATTTGTTCGATTCTGTTTTCTGAGCAAGTTACGTGTAATCCGTCGTATGCTAGCCAGACACCTGGAGGTAATGTGGCTTGGTCTACGTCGTGATCATAATGGTGTGTGAGGTGGGTGAGATAGGTATGTTTAGCGTGTATTTTTTCGGCCGTTCTCAGCGCTTCTTGGAGACACATATGAGTTGGGTGTGGATGTTTTCTTAGTGCGTCAAGGACTACTATGTCGATGTCCCTGATAAGGTTAATTGCATGGTCGGGCACGCTATTACAATCAGTTAGGTAAGCTAACCGTAATTTACCTTCGTGGGCAAACACATAACCAGTGCTAGTGATATGGCCGTGGGGTAATTCTAATGGTATGACCTCGAGATCACCGACGGTGAATGGGCCGGTAATTATATGTGGGTCTGGTATGAAGTATCCACTTGGGTGTGGACCTGGTCGGAAGGCGTAGATGAAGATGCGTTTAAGGTGGTTCATGGTTTCTTCTGAGGCATAAACAGGAAGGGGGGCGTCTCCTCTGACTTCACAGAATCTACGGCAATCGTCCATGCCCATGACATGGTCAGCATGGGGGTGGGTCACTAGCACAGCGTCCAGCCACATAACCTTTTCCCGGAGCATTTGGATCCGGAATTCGGGAGTTGTATCGATAACGAGGGTTGTTTTGGGAGTCTGGATAAGCACCGATGGTCTAGTGCGGTGGTTTTTAGGGTTGGCAAGGAATTCAGGGGGGTACTCTTTAGCGATCACTGGTACGCCTTGTGATGTACCTGTGCCAAGGAATGTGAGTTGCAATTGCATATACGTGGAACCTTTTAGTAAGGCTTGGACGATTTGAAAAGTAATAAACTTTTGTGAGCCACTTTCTGAGCACTTGTGGGTGATTTGGGAATTCAATCAAGGGCTGCAATTGAGACGACGTAGTCGGCTGAGCCATCTCGTAGCCAGCCATCGAGTTGTGCGGGATCTTTGAGTTGTTGTCCGCGGTATCGGTGGACGACCACATATTCGGTAGGCAGTTCTGGGAGAGATGTCATGTCGACCCATAATTTTTCGTACTGTGCTACTGGGTACACATCTTCCTGGCCGTGTCCCCAGCGTTTTTTGACCTCTTTGATGGTGATATAAGTTGGCATTCGAGCGGCGATGGACCTGATTGCGGATGCCACCTTTTCTTGGTTGTTGAGGTCGTTCCGGGTTAGGCCAAACACAGCGAGGAGTTTATCAATGGTGATCCAGCACGTGTTAGTGTTGTAATAAGTAAGTTCGAATTCGATTTCTTCGCGTGGCAAAGCCAGCCCCTCGACTAGGCGTAGTTGTCCATTTACGCGGGCTAGTCCACCGCCCCGATCGTCGAGGCGTCGGGTAATTACCTCAAAAGTCATTGCTTTATTTGCCAAAATGTGGAAGCCGAGGATGGCTGGGTTGGCGTCTGTTCCCACGGTATCGATGTTATGGACCATTAGGTACTTAAGGTTTGGATAGGCCTGGAGCAATTTTAGGAGTACGCCGTTTCTAAGCATGTTAGGGATTTCGAACCAGTGACCGATTGGGTTTAAACATTGACTGGGTACGTTATCGGTGTAGTCGGACCCTTCACCTAAGTTTTGTGCCCAATTGATAAGGGCTTGTCGGAGACTCTCCCTAACCTTCTGCTGCTGTTCGTCGAGTAGTTGCTGAGGCATTTCCTCCCACATAAATTTGAGGTCGCGGACCATGGGGACCAGTCGGAGGCCTATAGACCGGCCAGGGGAGAGAAGTACTGGGCCTGTGTAACCGTAGTAATTGACGCGTGTTAGAAATTCTTCGATTGGGTTATGGGTTAAGTAGCTGGTAGTGATTACATGGGGGATAGGTGTCTGTGTTAGGGCGGCCAATCGTTTTGTTTTGGCTAGGTGAAGCTCGAGGAAAGTTCGATGTCGACCGGCGAGTTTACAGAATGGATGCAAAGCTTTTACCACGCCGGCTCCTTGGGTCCACCGACTGCCAACGCCACCCGCGAGGGTAACAACAGCAAGCTCACCATTAGCAATTGATTGCAGACCGCGTTGCTGGAAACTTTCGGGGATGTGATACCTTAGGTCGTGTACGTCGTCGGGACGTGCATCTTCAATTTTTGTGCTAATGGGGAGCCTATTTTGAACTAGTCCGATTCTTCCGGCACGTAAGTCGGCCCGTATTTGTTCATGTTGTAGATGGTCGAACCCGAGTTGTTGGAGTAATTGAGGGAGGGATTGTTTTTCCTGCGGTTCGGTTTCGAGTTTAGGAAAGAGGCGGTCGAAGAGCGCTTGAATGGTGTTGGTGAACTCGGGATGGGTTCGGCACGCGTTAGCAAACATATCTAATTCAATGCGTCTGTGTGAGCTTAGCCTAGTTTGGGAGCGTAGGATTTTAGGCACATGCAGGGTGTAGTATCCTTCTGGCATTAAGGCATGCTCACCTTCTCTGAGTTCGGCTATTGTGCCGTGTTCGTTGATTGAGAAGTCGTAGACGACAGGGTCCATTGCGAAAGGCATGGCATATTGCAACTCCCGTTTGGTCTGCATCATTATTTCGAGCATGGCTTCGAGGGCCCGCGGTTTTGCTGTTGGGGAGAAGATGAATCCCATACCACCACCGGATGCTCCGCCGAGCATCCAAAATCCCCAAAATTGATCACCAAACAGTTTTTGTGTCCGTTCGATTAAGAGTTCAGTGTAGTATGTGGTTGCCCATGGGATAATGGTCTGAATAGGTTGGAAGAAGTTGATTGTTGTTAATTTGCCAAGGCGGTGGATCTCTCCGTTTTTTAGGGCTTCCATGATTTGGTCGAATATTTCAGCCATTTGAAGTCGCGCTTGCCATTCTCGCTCGCAACGGAGGAGATACTTTTCAGTGACCATTTCAAGGATGGGCCCGACGTTTTGAGCTAGGCCTCCGTGGACCAGGACGAGACTTTCTTGTAAACGTTTACGGGCTGCAGGTGGGATTTCCCCAGGGCCAAAAACTTTGTGTGTAGGAATCAATCTTCCTCTACTTACGCCGAATTCTGGGTCACCGGGTTTGGCGGGGATGCCGGTTATTAGTTTTATACCTGGCCAAAGACCGCCTGAATCTTGCCAACCGCCACCGGAACCGCTGAGCCATTCGCCCAGGAGTGCGCGAGCCAACACAAGACGTCGTTCGTCTTCAGAGAGTGGGCCAGTGAGGTGTTTAGCTTGGCTGGTGGCTCTCATGCAAACTGTAATGAGGGATGCTAATAGGGTTGTGGATACGGCTAGTCGGGAACCTTTTGGGATATTGTGCACACAGCTGACAAGTTCAAGTCCTAGGCCAGGTCCAATTATTTGTTCGAGGAGTTCTGATAGGTGTGTACCTGAACCTTCCAGGCCTGGGGGAACAATACCGGAGGCGATCAAAGCAGCTTTTAATAGACCCAGATAGTCCCTGGCAAAATCGAACACATCATTTACCGTATGTAGGTCAGCTGTGCAGCCTAAATCGACACTAGTTAATCGTATGATAGGTTCGTCAATTACCCGAAGCCAGGCTTCAACAGGTGGGGAAGGCGATTTATCACGGCCTATGACGCTGAGGTCGATCGAGACATTAAGGACGCGGGCACCTTCTGGAAAGTCCATTGCTAGGAAAAAAATGTCGCTCCATCCACTATGGCTCAGGTCCATGCGAACGGGTGTGCGTTCGCGGAGAATTGGGAAAAGCCCATTTTTAGGTTTTGCGAGCAATTCTTGTCGAATTCGGAGTGGATGGTCTTTGGGGTGTCCCGTGCGGAACATCCATTGGTTACCTGGGACTGTGCGTACGGTGCGTTTGACTTGATCGGCCAAGGTTTGGAATCCGAGGCGGTAGTAAGCAGCTGACAGGGCACTACAAAGACCGTCGTTAGGACCGTGGATTGATTGGACCCGTAGGAAGGCTTCAATAGCTTCTTCAAATCGTCTGTTCAGGAAGTGGATGTAGCCAGTGTATGGGATTTTGATTTTTTCTTGGTTACGGGTAGCTGGTTGAGATTCAAGTTTCTTTGGTAGGTGGAATTTGTGGATGGAGTATAAGAAAAACAGTGCCCGGACGCGGTGATATAAATTGTCCGTTTTGCGTCTAAACGCCTCGAGTTCTTCGCAGAAGGCAAGCAGTTCTTTTAGGGTGGCTCGTTGACAGATTGGATCTATAGCCTGGTCACGGATAGAAGGATTTTGGCTGGTAATGATGTCGATTAGTTTGTTGTGCATAGGTGCAAGGGGAGTATGGGGGTCGTTACGATTTTTGGCGTAGGGCCAACATTTCAATTAAGCCAGTCAGAATTTCGTCTCGATCTTTTCCTTCGAGCGCAAAGGTTAATTGGGCGAACATTAGACCATATTTTGCCCCGATGTCGAATCGTCGTCCTCGGATTTCAAGTGCTAGGTATTGTTCTGACTCGGCCAGTTTTGCTAATGCTGGAGTTAGTAATATTTTTTCGTTAGGGTTGGTGGCTTTTATCATTTCCTCCAGATATGTAAAGATTGTATGTGGCAAAACGTGCATTCCGAAGTAACACAGGTAGTACCCTGCACGGAGTCCAGGGACAATGAGGTGTTGTTCAGCTTCAGTGGGTGTGGGCTTTTCTATGACACGCGTAACACGGTAAAGGTTAGTTCGGCCCTTAAATAGGTGGCCTCCGACGGCGCCGTAATAGGGGAGTTTACTTTCATGCGTAGCCTGGACGCCGGATACAGCACATTTTTCTTGCAGTGCGATTTCGACTAGTTGGCAAGCACATGGTTTGTCGCAGGTACTCAAGTACAGGTGATCACCCACAAGCAGCAGAAACATGTCAGAGTCTACAAAATCCTTGGCACAGTAGACAGCGTGTCCGTACCCCATAGGTTTAACTTGGGGGATAAACCTAATTCGGTCTCTATACATTGGGACAGCTGCTTGGAATGCTTGCTCGTCGCCAGGGAATACTACCACTGCGATTTCTTTGATACCTGCCTGGAGAACTTCTTCGACAATGATTTGTAGGGCGGTTTTTTGCACTCCGTCCCTGTCGATTAGGGTTTGCAGTGGTAAAGTTCTTTGAGTTGGACCAGCCGCAGTTATGACAGCTTTTGTCAGTTCCATACGCGAGATTTGTGGTCCGAGTATACGAATTGATTGATGAGGTAGCCAGAAATATTTGAGGCGCGCGATGGAAAGTATTTGGTTGAGTTAATTTGGCATTAAGTAGATCTGTTATTCTTCGTGTGTGGGGTGAGTGGCAAGGGGTTGAAGGTGGATTTACCATCCATTTCGTGAGGGAGAACGTAGGATTGCAGCTGGGAAATAGAGTAGCGGAACGGTGTTTGAAGTTAGAATGGTTAAGTCGATGAGCGTGGCGAAAAAAGAATTGGGCAGTTTTTGGTTTTGGGGTGGGTGGAGAATATTGGGACGTGAGGTTAGTGTAGTGTGTAATTGCAAGGTTAATCGGAATGTCGGATGATGTGTGTGGATGTAAATTTGTGTTTGGGCAAATGCTTAAGTAGCACAGTGGCTAATGCAGGTAGGACAAACAGTGCAACGAACATGCTGCTTAGGACACCAATGCTCATAATGAGTCCAAGCGATTTTATACCTTGGTGACCTGCGATGATAAGGCTTCCAAAGCCGAACACGGTCGTGAGATTGGAAACAACAATGGCCTTTCCAGTGCTTAGCGCTAGGAGGTTAGCATGATTTGCTTCTGAGATCCGGCTTACTGCTTGAATCCCGGTGGTCACGCCGATACCGATCATGAGAGGCAAGGTCATGATATTGGCCAAGTTAAATGCCTGGTTTGTAAGCCCCATCCAACCTAGCATCCAAATAAAACCTAAAATGGCCGGGAGAAAGCATAAGAGTAGAAGTTTAGGATTGCGGAAATGGAGCCACGCTAAGATGAGGCCTGTAACGACTGCGTAAATAGCTGATTTCTCGTAACTGTGTTTCAGAAGTGCGGAGTACTCGTACAGTTGCACGGGGACACCTGTAATTATTGGATAATTTGAGTTTGTGGGGTCTAGGGTTTGGCGTAGCGCCGTAATAAAAGTGTGCTGCGCAGCACGGTCCCAAATGTTATCCCTGGGATAAACGCGGATAAGGATTCTGCCTGAACGGCTAATGAATTTGCTTTTTATGCTGGGTGGGAGAGAATCAATTGAGATTCGGGGTTCGCATGATTGGTTTGCTAAGAATTGGTAAAGGTCTGCTAGTTCAGAATACAACTCACGGTAGAAGTTATGGAGCCGTTGTGAAATTACTTCGGAATCCCCGCGGAGAATTGTGCGTCGCAGGACTGTAATTTTTTCCCTAAGGGCCTCCAATGTTTTGAAAAGTTCAGGTTGGCCAAGAAGGTATTCCTTTATTGATCCTATATAACCTTGTAGGGACCAAAGGGTGCGGGTGATGTCATGTGGTGGGGGTGGTAGTGGATCTACTTGGCGGAATTCTATGGTTTTAGCCATGGCACAGATGTTTGAAATGCTGGGTAATTTTGGAGTAGGGTTGTCAATGAGCATCCCGGCGATGGATTCAATTTTTGCAACTGGAGGGAGGGACTTAATTTTTGACTCGAATTTTGCGGCGTCGGTCGCGTTACTTGCGATCACGACGCAAAACAGAATTGAGTTTGATCCGTGCTGGATAAGCTTCATTTCTGTTTTTACTGATGGTAGGTGGGGATTTTGGAGATTAAGTAAGTTGTAATCGAATCTAACCCGGGGGATAACTGGGATTATCGCAAATGTGATGCATGCAGCGAGGACCAACACAATAATGGGGTTTGGCGTGAGAATCCCATAAATTTTCTTTTTTAAGGTAAATTTCTGAGCTTGATACCAATCCAATCGATTTTGTCGGCCGGTTAGCAGTAGTACGGGTAGGAGGGTGATTATGGTAATCAACACAAGGATGATGCCCACTCCACAGATGAAGCCCATTTGTCTGATGCCGGAAAAGTCTGTAAGGCACATTGCAAGAAAAGCTCCGGACGTGGTAAAAGCGCCGATAACTATGTTGGGGGCAGTTTTTTTCATCGTAGTACTCAAAGCCTGGAGTGGGGGACGCATCCGATAAAGCTCTTCTTCGTATCTGGAAACGATATGGATGCCGAAATCGATTCCCAGGCCTATTAGAATGGGAAGAAAGGTCAGAGTAAGGATATTTAGGGAACCGACTGTTACGGTGGTAAATGCGAGTGTGTAGACTACCCCGAGGACTAGGCACAATATGACTTTGAGGGGTCTTCCTGTTTCCTTGTATGCGGTAATGAAAAGAGCACCGCACATAATTAGGGCTATAATGGAAGCGATAGTTGTATCTTTTCTTGCCTGGGACATTTCCTGAATTTCAAGAAGTGGCTGCCCTGTAAGTTCCGCGTTGACGCCGGGTATTTGACGTTGGGCTTCATTGATTAATTGGTGTATTCTTTCAGCTACCTGTTCGTAGTCTGTTCCATTTTTGGGTTTAACCAGCATTAGAAATATTCGGCCCTCTCCCAGAGTAAGGTATAAGTTTTTGATCCCTTCAGACGAAGGCCCGAAAAGGCTAGAAAAACCTGGGGTTATGGGAGGTAAGTTCCCCTCTGCAACAGATGTTGCGATTTCAATAATTTCCTCTAAAAAGCTTATCAGGGATGTGAACAGAGCAGCGTTACCATCAAGTTCAGTAGCTCCATGCCGGAAAAACGTGTTTATAGTTTCGAAGAACGCGAGTAAGTTTGTGGAATTCGCGATTCTGGTTATGAATGGGTGTACTGAGGCGAGGGTGCTCTCCAATTGTCGGACTGTATCTATTGGGAGTAACAACAGTGCATTTTCGCCTAACAACTGAAAATCTCCGCGATAAATAGTATCGCAGAAAGGAGGGTGTGCTGCTTCGACCTTACGTCCTAGCAATTCGACGAAACGACGGTTTTTCTCTAAGTCATCGCTTTCGATAGCGACGACCAATTCGTCTTCGGCATTAAAATCGTGTTTATATTCGAGGAAGTTGCGGTGGTAGAGCTTGTCGGAGCCGACTAGGGAATCTCGGTCGGGGTTTAGTTTCAGGCCGAGCGTAATAATTGTGACGGAGATCCCTGTTAGGACGCAGTGGGCAACCAGGGTAAATGTGCTGTACCGGAGTGTGAACCGATAAACTGTGGATACTATCTGACAAATGTATCTAAAAAGAAGTCGATAGGCTGGTTTAAAGTTAAGGCTGTCCTCCTTGTGGTGCAATTCACATGGAGTAGGCTCAGGTTAAATGACGTTAATTATGGGAGTTCGGCATTGCAATATACCTCTTTCACGTCGTCGTGGTCGTCTAAAGCTTCGAGTAACTTATTGATCGACTGTGCGACATTTGGATCAGTCACGGGGACGGTTACGATTGGTACTTCTGTGATTTCAGCAGCCTCACATTTAATCCCTGCTGCTTCTATTGCTTTGTGAACGTTTTCGAGTTTTGAGGGATCGGTTAAGATCTCGTATCCTTCTGGTTCAGACTTAAAATCTTCTGCACCTGCATCAAGGGCTATTTCCATCAATTTATCCTCATCGGCTGCGTCTCTTGAGACAATTATTTGTCCTTTCCTTTGAAATAGACGGCTGACTGCTCCCGGTGTTGCTATGGTTCCGCCGTTGCGGGTGACAATCGTGCGGATTTCGGCTGATGTTCTATTTCGGTTGTCAGTGGTGGCTTCCACAAGTATAGCCACGCCTTGTGGGGCAAACACTTCGTAGGTAACCTCCTCGAATGCTGTACCGCCTTCAGCCCCTGTGCCGCGTTTTATGGCGCGCTCTATATTCTCATGGGGCATATTCGCAGCCTTACATTTTAATAAGACCATTCGCAACCGCGGGTTGAATTCTGGGTCTGGTCCTCCAGCACGGACAGCTATAGTTATTTCTCGCGCGAGCTTGGAGAATAGCTTCCCGCGCTTAGCATCGACCACAGCTTTTATATGTTTAACTTTAGCCCATTTACTATGCCCAGCCATACCTGAATTAACATTTACACGTTTTTGTGGCGTTGTTCAATCTTGGATTCACGGCGGCGGAGCTTCCCTTCATGCTACCTTAAGTAAATCATGTGGGTGGCTATACAATGGATTAGCTCAAGTATTTTGCGTGGCTAGCATAAATGTTTATTATTGTGCAGGTTATGTACATACCCCGCTTGAAAATGGTAGTAGGATTAGAAAGAGCTTTGGTCAATAGGGCATATTCATCGGAAATTAAGGCTGGATGACCTGTTGCTAAGTACAAGCGGTTCTGAGGTAGGGTCCGTGCTGAGAATGGAAGTTTGGTAAAAGTGTTTACAAATGGATGCATCGGGTACGTAAGTGGCCCATAACCTTATGAAAAGTTAGCTTTCAATACAGGCTTTCATTGGAGTTGTGTCTGGAGATGATTAATACCGTTGGGAATGGGTTAAGATCAGGTTTTTGGGTATTTGGGATGCGATGGGGGGAACGGGGGCTAATACCGGGAGTGTGGAAATTGGTTTATTTCGAGCCCACTAGGTTGGATCAGGTGCCTTTTAAAAATCTGGCTGATCGATGCGGACGTAACGTTTTCCTGGGAGCTGTCGTACTAGCCGTTTCATTTCGAGGCTGAAAAGGACTACATTGACTGTAGATGGTGGAAGACCGCTCCGCTGAATTATTTCGTCGATATATGCTTCGGTGTTACCGATTGCTTGGTAAACTGCTTCTTCATGTTCGGACAGAGTAATTGTGAGTTGGTAGGGGGGTGGAGTGTTGGAGGGGGCTGAGAGATTGCGTTGAGGAAAGAGGTATTCGAACTCTGACAGAATATCTTCTGCGGATTCGCATAGTTTAGCTCCTTCTTTGATAAGGTAGTGGCAACCTTTACTTTTGGGAGAGTCGATTCTCCCTGGTATGGCGAAGACTTGCCTGCCGTACTGGGTGGCGAAATTAGCAGTAATCAGTGCACCGCTATTCATGTTAGCCTCTACTACAACTGTGCCAAGTGTCATTCCAGCTACAATGCGATTGCGGATTGGGAAGGATTGTTTGTCTGGGATGCGATTAAATGGGAATTGCGTAATTATAGCGCCGTTTTTTGTGATTTGGTCAAACAGATCGGCATTTTCGGGTGGCACAACGATGTTTATGCCTGTACCGAGGACAGCGATAGTTCTGCCTTTGGCAGCGAGGGCACCTGTATGAGCGGCGGTGTCAATGCCGCGAGCTCCACCGCTTACCACCGTTATACCGGCATATGCTAGTTGATAAGCCAGTTTGCGTGCGGTTTCTAGTCCGTAGTGGGTTGGTTGTCGAGTTCCGACAATCGCGATTGCATTCCGGTCCCGGTCGCATAGGGTCCCGTTGACGTAGAGCACGATTGGCGGGTCGTATATTTGTTCTAGGAGGGGTGGGTATTCGGGGTCACCCCTAATAATGACTTTACAACCGAATTCTTTTATGCGTTTTAGTTCGCCGTCGAGGTCAATTGTATTACGCCAGTTATAGATCGACTGGGCAATTTCTGGTCCGATGCCTGGGACTTTTAGGAGTTGTTGTGGCGAAGCGTTTAGGATGCTTACGGGATCTCCGAAGGCTTCAAGTAAGCGTCGGAGTCTGACCGGCCCGATATGGTCGATCATATTCAGCGCTATTAACGCTTCTCGGGCATCCATTTTATCCTACGACGATCAAGTTAATAGATTCGGGCAGATTTCCAGCGACTTTCGTGACTACGTCGCCTTTAAGTAGTTTTACAAGGGCTGCTCGTTTGCTCCCGCCCAGGATTACGGTATCGACGCCAAAGGTTGCTGCTATGTCGACAATTGTGTCTGCTGGGGAGTCACTTATTCCATAGAGCGGCATGACTTTAATGCCTTCTGCTTCATTGAGAAGTCGCTCGAAAAGGGCTTTTGCTTCGGGGTCTTGGCGCCAGTCTGAACTGAGGTCGGCATGGACTTGGACTTCGCGTACATATAGGACTAGAAGTGTGGCGTTTTGAAGGCGGGCCTGTTCCAGGGCAAACTTAAGCGCGGGGGTCCATCCTCTTGCTGCGACCAATATTTTCTCGCCTAGGAATTTTTCTCCTCTATGGGAATTAGTGTAAAAGCTTGGTTGTGGCAGAGCTATTTCTGGCGGAGCCTGGAGATGGCGTTTGGTGATTTCCCTGAGTATAAGGCCGCAGCCCACAACCGCAGTCACGAATATAAGAGCCCCAAGTTTTGTTATGGCTATGGTAATCCAGATGAGCCCCAGTATTGCAGCGGAGGCCTTCATAATAGTGCGTTGGGTGTTCGTGAGGGGAAGTCCTTTCCCGAATGCGCATGAACCGATATCGATAATAATTGCCCCCACGACGCCTATTGCATACAAGTGCGCGAGCGTTTCAACAGAATCGCCTATATCAAGCACTATCACTGGGATTATTGTGGCTGCTATTAGGGGAACCCATGGTACGCCATACCTATTTAGTTGTGTAAATGTCCATGGCAGTTCGCCGTCCCGCGCCATTACATATAGTACAGAGACCATGCCACTAATCGCAGTATTTACAGCAGAAAGAAGCAACAGCCCGAAACAGACGCCTACTATATTCCCAAACCATGGTGCTACGAATGTTTCTCCCATGTATCTGAGCAAATCTTCTTTGTGGTTAGGAAGTTCGGATTCGGGCAATTGCAAGCACATCGCAAGTACGCTCAGGAAAGCCGTTCCTAAGACAACCTCTATCATTACAACACCTACTGACTTTTTAGCGGTGATGCGTACCGAAGGCTTATCGGGGGTGGAGTCAGGGTCTAACTTCATCACGCCCGTATGGCTTGCGGCAGACTCCACCCCAGAAAGTGCGAGGATCATCCCGCAAAAAAGCACCCAGTTATGCAACAAGCTACCTTCTGGCCAACGGCCGTGGAAATCTTTTAGGTGGGGGATACCAGCAACGATTAATATGAGCACTATTAAGACGACTGGGCCTGCGAGCCAAATGGCTAAGCTTCCTGTGTGTTTGGGCCCAAAAAAATTAAGTGTCCCAATCATAAATAAGGCCAAAATTGCCCATTTTTTTGCTTCGTAATGGTCGAATCCAAAATAATGGAAGGCATCGAGGCAACTTAAAGAAACAGTTACGATAAAGTCTGCCAGTAAGAGTAACCCACCAATGACAGCCAGGCGTGGTGAATGTAGTTTTGCAGCCGTATACACGCCGCCACCTGTGGCAAAGCATTTGCATACCCAGATGTAGTTAATACCGATGAGACAGGTAATTACAGAAACAGCTAATAAGTGGGTAAGGGCTGCGTAGCCCGCGAAGAACAGTCCCAACCCGATTACATACGCTTTGCTAGTGCCCCAATCGCCATATAGCAAGGCAGCAGCCCGCACCCATCCGACGTTGCGTGGACGTCCAATAGTTTTTATGCCGTGTTCCATTTGTGAGGGCAATCCACCCTAGGATTTCAAAAATATCGGCGGCTCTCTTTTTGTCAGATTCTTAATCCCCCGTCAATAATCAATGGGATATTTTATGGAAGGAGAGGGGCGGTTGTGAGGTCCTGGTTGGTATTTTTATCCCCAATATAGCAAATTGGCCGACTACTACGGCCTGGAGTTTTTAAGTTTTGGGCCAAGGAATAAGCGTTGCATATTAATGATGTGTGTTTCAACCTAAATGTGGAAATGCCAGCGGTGGATTTAATTCCAGTTATGGATCCGCCCCCAGGTGAGCGGTTTGTGAGGTACGTGGGGGATAGGATTCGGTTTGTCTTGCGTGATTTAAAGGGGAGGGTTTTGCCAGATGGATGGGAGGGCCGCTTGCGAACCACGATAGGTCGGGCCACACAGCTGCGGAAAGAAATAATTATGGCGCACTCTAGAGGGGTTTCACCTGGAGGAATTGCATGGCGCGATATCCCTATGCGCCGACATGCCGACCACTGGGAAGTCGAACTTTGGTTGACGGAACCAGGGTTTTTCAAAGCCAAGGCTTATGTGATTGACCCCCGGGGCTGGCAGCATTGGCCTGAGGGTCCTGATGTTGGAATCTCAGTCCATCCAAATGAATATCGTACGGCAAATACCATTTACTGTGCGTTTCCGAGACTTTTCGGGCCTAAAAAACATTTAATGTTTGCAAAACCTGACCCTTTGGGTAAGCAGATCGACGAATTAGAGAAACACGGGTACACAGTTATCCCGCCTTCGGGTAAGCTCAGGGAGCTTAAGGCTTATCTCGGGCACATAATCACGACGCTAGGTTGTCGTATCTTACATCTTTTACCAATTACCCCAACGCCCACCACTTACGCACGGTTTGGTCGCTTTGGAAGTCCATATGCTAGTATTGACTTAATCGGGATAGACCCGTCTTTGATTGAATTTGATCGGCGGACTACGGGAGTAGAACAGTTCATGGAATTAGCTGGGGAGGTTCACGCTCGAGGGGGTCGTTTGTTCCTTGATTTGGCGATAAACCACACTGGGTGGGAAGCGACTTTGATGCGGGATCACCCCGAATGGTTTCAAAGAACTTCCGACGGAACGTTTATTAGTCCGGGTGCATGGGGGGTAATTTGGGAAGACCTCGTTGAGTTAAAGCACGACAATGTTGCGCTTTGGGATGAGTTGGTGGAGGTATTTTTGACGTGGTGTCGGCGAGGAGTAGATGGTTTTCGTTGTGATGCGGGTTATAAAGTGCCTGTAAACGCTTGGCAGTACATTATTGCGTGTGTCCAAGAGGAATTTCCTAACACAGTGTTTCTTTTGGAAGGTTTAGGGGGGCCTTGGGAAACTACGGAGCTCTTGCTAACTGAAGGAGGAATGCAATGGGCGTATTCGGAGCTTTTTCAAAATTATTCAGGTCCCCAAGTAGCTTGGTATTTGGATTACGCCCTGCGACAGAGTCAGCGAGTGGGTGTTTACGTCCATTATGCAGAGACGCACGATAATAATCGATTGGCTCTCGGTGGGAAACAATGGTCTCTGTTACGGACAAGGTTGTGCGGACTTACCAGTGTAGGTGGCGCGTTTGGTTTTACGTGTGGCGTGGAGTGGCTCGCTAAAGAAAAAATAGACGTGCATGATATTACGGGTTTAGCATGGGGGAATCCTGATAATATCGTTGCCGAGCTAGCTGCTTTGAATAGACTGTTATCCGAGCATCCATGCTTTTTTGATGGCGCTGAGTTGGTACGTTTAAGTCCTCATGATTCACCGGTCTACATTTTGCGTCGTGTGTCCGCTGATCGACAGCATTGTGTATTGGTAGTGGTAAATACTGATGTGGATCATGAACACACCATTACATTGGACCAGGAAAAAATAAGAGAGGGATGGTTACCCAATGTGGAACTTTTAGGACAGCCGCTGCCTCCCTTCAAAGTAGATGGGGGTCGTATCGTTATTACAGTTCCCCCAGGATGGGCTGGGTGTTTATCCAATCAGCCATTGTCCAACATTTCATGTGGGGATGAATATAGACGTAAAAGAGCGGTCTCGGCTTGGGCATTAAGCTGTGCTGCTTCGATATTTGGGCCAGAGAATGTCCACGTTGATAATCCCTTTGCCATATGTGATTTGGTGGACCATCAACCTGCAGCGTTCCTATCAGCGTTAACGGCACTTAAAGGGCCGGTGGATTTAGGTGCGCTGGAAAACATAATGGAGAAATTCCGGTCATTAGAAAGTTATCCATCTGTGGTTGTTTGGCAGGTTAGAGATACCAACCGTGTTTTGATGGTCCCAGTTGGGTTTTGGCTAATGATCGAGGATATAATGCCATTCCGGGTCACTTTGGACTCTACGGCCTTTGAGCATCCCATACACTTGGAGTCGGTTAGAACGCGTGCTGGATTTATCTGTAGTGTTGTTGCTCCTGGAGTACCCGCAAGGATTCGGGTTTTGTTGGAACGGTATGAAAGCGATGTGAAGAAAATGGAAGCTGAGGTTTTAGTTGTGGATCCTGGACTGGCTTTGCCTACTGTGTACACCAAGTTAGATCCAGATTCATTAGTGCTGCTCACGAACGGACGGGGTGGAATGTCGAGAATGCGCGTGGATTTGGGTAGAGTACTCTCAAAATATGATTGTGTGCTGGGCGCAAACTTTTCTGGGTTGTACCCTACGGACCCACATATTTTTTGTAGTCGTTTACGTGCTTGGGTTAATGCGGATGGTTTCTTAAGTCAACTGAGCATTCACAATTTAATAGATTTCAGGCCAGGCCCGCCTGCTGTTTGGCATTTTATTGCGAATGCAGGCGATGGTCGGAGAGTCGGGGTCCAATTAATTGCAAGCATGATTCCGGAAACGAACACAGTGGTTTTTCGGTTTGAACGGGAAAACGAACCTACTGGACCCGGGGCGCTTCCTCCACAAGCAGACGTCCGGTTGACTGTGAGGTTGGATTTAGAAGATCGTAATTTTCATTTTGAAACGCATTGGTCTGCTGAGCTAGATGAACGCTTCAGAGCTGCTGTAAAGCCCCTGTTTGATCGTCCAGGCTTCGTTTTCGAGCCAGGGCCAGGCCGGTCTTTCCGAGCCTGGTCTTCTTCCGGAATTTATCATCCTCAGCCAGAATGGTCGCATGTTACCTATCCAGTGGAAGCAGAACGCGGGTTGATAGCTGATGGTGACGTTTTTAGTCCGGGCTGGTTTGAATTACCGCTAATGAAAGGAGAAAAAGTAACATTGGTTCTGACGTGTGATCCGGGGGATCCATCAATAAAGGAGGTTGAACGGGTATTGCATTTTGGCGAAGCTACCCAGTCTCCTCGCTCGGAAGAAGAGGTTCTTAAGAACAACATGAACGCATACATTGTTCGGCGCGGGACTGGTCGTTCTGTGATTGCTGGGTATCCGTGGTTTTTAGATTGGGGCAGGGACGCTTTAATTTTTGCGAGGGGCTTGATTGCGGCGGGTCGTGTGGAGACCGCTAAGGAGATAGTAATGACATTTGCTCAATATGAGTACAAGGGTACACTTCCTAACAATTTTGCAGGGGAGCAACCGGGGAATCGTGACACTTCAGATGCCCCATTGTGGTTAGGTGTTGTTTGTGAAGAGTTGTACGCCAAATTAGGAGAGAATTTCCTTTACGCTCAGGTGTCTGATACAGGACGGACGGTTTTAGATGTACTTGTGAGTATCGTTGAGAACTACCTTCGTGGAACGCCAAACGGAATTCATGTGGATCCTGAATCGGGTCTGGTTTGGAGCCCAGGACATTTTACGTGGATGGATACGAATTACCCAGCGTGTACTCCGCGGGAGGGATATCCGATCGAAATTCAGGCGTTGTGGATAAAGCTATTGCAATTTTTAGGTAGGTTGCCGATGCTTAAAGGGAGTGCAACCGTTAATTGGGCTCAATTGGCTAGCCGCGCTATTGCATCATTTGAAAGATTATTTTGGCTTGAGGATACAGGTTGGTATGCCGATGTCCTTGTTGCAAGACCTGGCCAAAAGGCCTCTGAGGCTCTTCCAGATGACGCGCTAAGACCGAATTTTCTAATACCGATTTCATTAGGTGTTGCATATGGGTCGCGAGCTAAAAAAGCAATATTAGCTGCCCACGACTATTTGCTTATACCCGGTGCATTAAGATCTTTGGCGCCAATAAGACTTCGAAGACCTCTAGAGATACGAGGGGTAGACGGGGCTTTGGTGGGCGACCCCTATTTCCCTTACAGGGGACGATATGAGGGATCAGAAGACACATGCCGCAAACCAGCGTATCACAATGGGACTGGGTGGTGTTGGCTCCTACCGGTGTTTTGTGAATGTTTGGTGAAACTTTGGCCTAATGACAAAATCTCACAGCATGCTGCGAGATGTTATTTGGCTAGTGTAGAGATTTTTTTGCGTGAGGGATGCTTGGGACACATACCTGAAATTTGCGATGGGGATGCCCCTCATCAAGCCCGGGGTTGTGATGCACAGGCGTGGAGTATTAGTGAACTTGTTCGAGTCTGGAACATTCTCCATGAGTAATATTTGAGCGCTAGTACCTTTTATGTGGGCAAGAAGTTAAGTACTGGTCATTCCAAATGCACTATCCCATGTCTGATTGCGTAAATAACAGCGCTGACGCGATCGTGTACGCCCAATTTAAGAAAGAGGTTTTGAAGGTGGGTTTTAACAGTGGCTTCGGAGATTCCTAGGGCATTTGCGATTTCTTTGTTTGATTTGCCTTTTGCAAGCAATTGTAGAGTTTCTATTTCCCGTTGGCTTAGGCTATCACGTTCCCTCCGTTTCTGGAGTTTTTCGGCGATATTTACAGGCAGAGATTGAATCCCTGCATATACGTCGCGGATCATTGTAACTATGCCTTCTTTCGGGGTGTCTTTTATTAGGTAAGATTTCGCTCCTGCTTGTAGTGCTCGGTATATGTCTTCATCTGTATCATACGTTGTTAAGACGATAATTTTACTTTCAGGGAACTCTTTTTGGAGGATCATAATGGCTTCCACGCCGCTCATTCCCGGTAAGCGTAGGTCCATAAGTACTATGTCTGGCTTTGTTCGACGATATACCTCGATGGCTTCTGGTCCTGAACCTGCTTCGCCCACCAACGTCATATCTGGTTGGGTTTCAATAAGCGTGGCGATCCCTAACCGGAACGCGGGGTGGTCATCCACGACTAGTACCTTAATATGCTTTTTGCTGGGCATATCTCAGATGGATAATAATGCGTCAGAGTTTGTTATAAATGGGGTTGGAAGCGTAACCCTAATACGTGTTCCTTTACCTGGTGCGCTATCGACCTCAAACTTACCATTTAGTTGAATAGTGCGGTCGCGCATGCCGCGAAGTCCAAAACCGCTAGTAGAACGGGTAGTGGTATTGGGATTGAACCCATGACCATCGTCTTCTATTGTCAATATGATTGTGCGGGGTTCGTATTCGAGTGTGACTTTAATTTGGGAAGGGTGTGCATGTTTGACGGCATTTGTGATGGCTTCTTGGGCAATTCGGAGCAATGTGTTTTCCAAAATCGGGGGCAGTCGTCTTTGATTTCCGGAGAGGGTGAACTCAGGTGTGATAGTTGTGGCGGTAGTCATTTGTTCCAATATCCCTTGGATGGCAGTTGGTAGGTCGCTTTGTTCTAGGACCTGTGCCCGCATATTCCAAACAGCATTCCTAGCATCGGCTGTAGCCATTCGAGCTAACTCGTATGCCAGTTGCAAGTGTTTTGCAGCCCGTTCACTTAGTCGTCCTATTTCATCTCTTACGAGGTCCAAGTTTAGAACGATGGCGTTTAGGCCTTGGGCCAGAATGTCGTGTAATTCGCGTGCTATGCGGTCCCGCTCATTAAGAACCGCAATGAACTGTGCTTCTGTCATGGCACGGTTAAGTAACTGTTCCCGGAGCCGGATTCGGGATCGAGTCCAAATAACTGCCACCGTGGTCAGGGAGAGTAAGGTGATTAGTCCAAGGATCCACATAATTCGTTTTTGGGTTAGGAATGGGGGTGGTTGGATAATAACTAAGTCGGTGGGGGATCGCATAATAATTTGGAAGGATTGGGGACGCCATAACCCAGTGAGGGTAGGGATAGGGTCGCCTGTTACGTTGCAAATGCCAGTTATTTGCACACGACTTCCAGGCTGCCATGATCGCGGTACGACCGTAAGGTTTGTATTGACCAGAATTGCTCTGAAAAACTGGTCACCTGATTTTAACCCTACGGCAATACCATCCCGGGTAAGTTGCAGATCGGTTATCGTAGCTTCAAGCGTGATTAAATCTGCATCGTAGTCAAAGGCTTCTGCAGCGGACTGTAGATATTGGGGTTGGAGCACCACGTTTGAACCTGTAATCCGGAAGACTGCATCTTGTAGTGCTGGGCTATATTCACCATTTTTGGGGAAACCGAGCACACTTACAATTTGCCCAAGAGCAAGGGGTTGGGTCGACATGGGTGTCAGGATTCGAAGTCCTCTAGTATTGTCTCTGATCCAAAACTCATGGGGTTGAATACATGTTACAATTCCCGTGACATGGACCATGTGTCCATAAGAGCCGCCTGCTGCGAATTGAAGTAATAAATTGATCGGTTGGATAGGAAGCAAATAAGGATCTTCAGGCGCGGGCTCTATGATTTCCAGTGAAACTTCAGGTGGTACGGAAAGCACAGGATTAATTACTTGGCGGAACTTATTAACCTTATAGTAGCAGACTCCCTTTACCTTAATTTTTGCGCCGATTAATGGTTCCTTTACAAATGCGGTGTTAAGTCTTACGGTTAATCGTCCTCCGCCGGTGGCTATCTCTAGTTGGCATGTATTAGTGTTAAGGGGATTAGGCCTATGTGTGCGCACGATTCCACTTACCTGGATCCATTGTGCATCTACCTTGCCGCTTATGATTTCATCAAATGTAACCGCAATGGGTTCGGGCAGATTTGTTTTACCTAATACAGTCAAGGATTGTTGGATTATAAAAGGGGCAAACTCCCCGGGGTCGGTAATGCCTGTAACCTCCACAAGGTCACCTTGTTTTAGTTTAGCAACCACTTCTGGTGGACCTTGGATGTACACGCCTGCGGTTCCGTCGTGGATAGCATACCCGTCGCTGCCTATCTCGGCGATTCCTAATACGACGCCGATAAGTCGAACTGGGTGGTGTTGAGCAGCCTCTTCGGGAGAAAGGTTCCGTATACTTGCAGCATTCGTTAGCAAGTAGGGTTCGCTGGGGAGAGCAAGGGCGAGTTGGCTTTCACAGGCAGTTACGAGAGCCAGTAAAAACAGCAACGGTATCTGTGCACGCCACAGCATCACAAAGAGTCGAATACCAAACAAGGAAAGAAAAAGAAAGCTTATTTAGGTTGGGACGACTCAGCTGAATGGTGGAGTTGACGTGCCGGGTTTAGTGGGTTTAGTTATTCTTGTGATGAGACGCGAAATCCGGTTAAGCGGTGACTATCGAAGGTCAGGGTTCACGCTTATTGAACTATTGGTGGTGATTTCAATCATAGCGATTTTAGCAGCTCTACTGATGCCCGCGTTAACTGCTGCTAAGGACAAAGCTCGGCGTGCTCGGTGCGCTTCTAACATGCGACAGATCTATATAGGTGTGATTGCCTACGCCAACGAATACGATGATCGTGTTATTCAGGCCCGTTTTGACGGCCAATATTTTGTGCAGAACTGTTTGAATCCGCCCGAGCGCCAGGCAGCGATGATGGCCGGATTGCCTGTACAACCAAATGTTCCCAGTGTGTGGGCATGTCCAGGCATGCCGTCGGTGCCAGTGTATGAAGCCGCCTTTAATCAGTGGGTTATTGGTTACCAGTACTTTGGAGGGGTGACCAATTGGCATAATCCAAGTGGGGATTATGCGAAACCCCCAAGCCCGGTTAAGGTAGGCCAATCTAAACCACATTGGGTTTTAGCGGCTGACCCAATGATGAAAATTAATGGTGCATGGGGTGGGTTGGAGCCTGGACGGGAGTTTGTTTATTTAGGTATGCCTCAGCATCGGTCGGGATCTTCAAAGATCCCGATAGGTGGTAATCACTTGACAATGGATGGATCCGTTCGGTTCGTGAAGTTTAAAGATTGTTATTTCTTGCACAGTTGGCGGCTAAATGATCGGGTTGCTTATTTCTATCAAGATCCAAAGGACATGCCTGCGAAACTTGTTCAGGCGCTTCCCTCATTGGCTGCCAAACCGTGATTTTGGGTTTAGGGGCTTTGTTTCCAATGTGCTAAAAAAAGCCAATGCGCATGGTGTGAGTGTCATTTCCTTTGTGTGAAGGCAAAAAAGCCCGGAGTTAAAAGGGGTTGTATATGAAGACTTGTTTTAGTGGTGGGCTCATTCTTGTAGCATGTTTGATGGTGGGATTAACCTCAGCGAATGGGCAGGAATTAATTATCACGAATGGGCTTAGGATTATTTCAGGGCTTACAAATGTATCGGTTCTCTTGACTGGAAAATGCGAGTTGAGAATTACGGGGTCGAGCAACCCCATTCCAGGTTGTACAATAAATTTGGCTTCGCCAGATTCTTTTTTAGCGTTTACTTCGATTCGTCCGTCAGTTGTTCGGACAACCCTGTTGACACAGGTCCGAGTTGGGGGAGCGTTAGCAATTCCTGGCACCAACATACGGCTAGCCCAATATGGAATGGGTACTATTTTACTTCCTCATTCAAATGGGTTTGCCCCTTTGGAGGTGTACACAGGGCCCAACTTTACCGGTATTTCAACCAACTTGCGACCTAATGTGTATTACACAAACACGCTTTTGGGGGCGTGGAATTGCAACATTCGGTCATTCCGTTTGAAGCGTGGGTATATGGTGACCCTGGCACAGAATTTCGATGGGAGTGGTTATAGTGTAGTTTTTGTGGCTCAAGAGGATGATTTGGAGGTGGGAGTTTTGCCAGAACCGCTTTGGGGATCTTGCAGTTTTGTGCGGGTTATCCCGTGGCGGTGGGTTTCTAAAAAGGGTTGGGCCGGGGACTTACAAACAAAAGTTGCACCGTATTGGTTTTACGACTGGGATAATACTGACAATTCAACTATTGATGTTGAATATGTTCCAATGCGGTGGGGACGCTGGTGGAACTCGTACGATAATATCAACTCTAAGCAAGATGTGACTCACGTGCTTGGCTTTAACGAGCCTGATAAAAGTGATCAAGCAAACATGACAGTAATGGATGCTATAGCCGAATGGCCCAACTTAATGAAGTCAGGTTTGCGAGTAGGATCACCTGCGGTTTCTGATTCAGCTACTGCTGGCATGGGGTTAGACTGGCTTTATTCATTTATGGACCAGGCGGATGCCCTGGGTTATCGAGTCGATTTCGTAACAATCCATTTTTACAAATGTGATTGGTCGGCCACTCAATTATCGAATTACTTGTGGGGGATTTACCGGCGTACGAGACGCCCAATTTGGGTGACCGAATTCAACAATGGGGCTAATTGGTGTAGTAGTACGCCCACATACGAGCAGAACGCCAATGTTATTAGCAATTTTTTGAATGTTCTTGAAGGAGCCCCATTTGTGGAACGATATGCAATCTATAATTGGGTAGGCACGAACCGGGCTTTAGTGCTTGATGACGGGACCTTAACCCCGGCTGGAATAGTTTATCGGGATCGAATATCACTTCCGGGCTACAGTCAAACATACCCTAGTGGCTTTGGACGCGGATTGGCGCAACTTAGTTTTGAAGGAGATTTGAGAGACAGATCAGGTTTTGGTAACAATGCGTTGGCAGTTGGCTATCCCCAGTTTGTGACTGGAAAGGTAGGTTTCGGGGTTTCCCTTGATGGTTCCAATACCTGGCTACAGTTGCCGGCGTTAATTGCGAAGTCTAACGGGTTTACGTTTGCAGCTTGGGTATACTGGAGAGGCGGTCCAATCTGGCAACGGATCTTCGATTTTGGGAACGACACGGTCGAATACATGTTTTTAACTCCGAATTCGGGGGCAGGTACTCTCAGGTTTGCAATAACCACAAATGGTTACGGCAGCGAACAAAAAATAGAAATCGGAGGTTTCTCTTCTAACCGTTGGTATCATGTGGTTGTCACAGTAAGCAATAACGTTGTTAGGCTTTACACTAACGGCGTGCTCTGTAGCGCCTCAAGTACATTTACTATTACCCCAGCTAATGTGAAACCTACGCGGAATTACATTGGTAAAAGTCAGTTTATGGCAGACCCCCTTTTTAATGGGATTATCGATGAGGTTCTAGTATTGGATTATGCGCTTTCACCTGCACAAGTTGCAGCATTGCTTAGCAATCAACCCCCGAGGTTTACAGTCCGGTATTTAGAGTTACCGCCAGCGACGCATTTGCAGCCTTACTCAAATTCAGTGGCCGGATTGGCCTTTGATCCAGACCCTAATGATACGTTAAGTTATTTCAAGGCAATGGGACCCAGTTGGGTCCAAGTATCTTCTGATGGTACAGTTACAGGGACGCCAATGATGTGGGACAGTGGTACAAATTATCTTGTGGTTCGTGTGGAGGATAAGGCTGGGTTGAGTGATTACATGGTTGCATTGCTACCGTTACCAGTTACGGTTAGAGATAGTCGATGGGTTGTAGATAAAGATGGTGCTTGGAGCGACACGACCAATTGGGAGAATGGATTCCCAGCAAACGGATTTGGAAAGACCGCAGATTTTAGCACAGTCAACATTACCCAGAACAGGACGGTGGTTGTTGATTATCCTATAGCTATAGGAATCTTAAAATTTGGTGATTTGGTGGGGTCTCAGTCCTGGACATTGGTAGGCACAAATCGAAACACATTTACATTAGGCACAGGCACTAGTGCAAAACCGACTGTAATAGTGACGAACACAGTTACATTGGCGGTGACCATTGAAGGTACAAATGGCTTTGCTAAAAGTGGACCTGGCACACTCATTTTAGCAGCTAGTAATTGTCTTTCGGGCGAGGTAGATATTGATAATGGACGCACAAGTGGGTCTGATGGAGTTGTGCGGTTTGCCTATCCTGGGTCGGTTGGTGCCATCAATCGAATCCGGATAAGGAACAACAATGACGGTGTATCAACACTCCAATTGGATGGTGTGTCAGGCCCTGTTGTGGTTGGGGCGGAATTGCGGGTCAATTGCAGGAATCAGGCCACGCCTATACTTCAAAACCTTTCTGGTACAAACAGAATAACGGGCCCTATATATTTAGATGTAGGTGGGAACCGATTTAACATTCAATCTGACAGTGGGTTGCTCGAGATTGCGGGGCTTAGCCAGTATATTGGAAGCTTAACAGGAGCAAGGTCATATGTGTTTTCGGGAGGTGGGGATCATTTGGTCACAGGTCCCATCTTAAATTCCACTAATGGCGCCCCCATAGGCTTATATAAAACTGGTTCTGGGACGTTGACTTTAGCAGCCACAAATACATTTACAGGGCCTATAAGCAACATGGCCGGAATACTCCGGATAAACGGAAGGGTTTCAAGTTCGAACACTTTCATCCTGGGTGGTATTCTTAGCGGTCGAGGGCGGATTGACGGTAGCGTGTGGATAGGACCCAGTGGGCGTCTGGCTCCCGGTAATGAAGAAATCGGTGCTTTGGAGGTGAGAGGGGCTTTAACAAACCTCGGAACTTGGATAGTACGTGTCTCGAAATCCAGCGGAACTTTGAAAAACGATACGGTTCAGTTCGCAACGAATGTGGTGTTTGGTGGGTATTTGATCGTTAGTAATGTATCTCAGGAGATTCTTACAGCTGGTGATAGACTCAGGATTGCAATTGCTTCTAGGTATAGCGGACAGTTTGCTGGTATTGTCCCGCAAATCCCTGGGGCAGGCCTTGTATGGGACACTTCACAATTAGTCGTTGATGGATCTATTTTGGTGCGATTAGGGGTACTCACGCCTAAGTTTACACTAGTTGACTTCGCTAGGGACGAGCTAGTTTTCGGTGGGATTGGAGGAGCGGCAGGTTATAAATTTACAATCCTTGCCTCAACAAACTTGAGTTTACCATTAGACAAGTGGGAGCCAATTGCTACTAATTTATTCGATGCTGAGGGGAAGTTTGAAGTGCGGATACCGCGTGATTCGATCACTCAGTTTTTCACGATTAAAGTAGAATATTAAGGCTAAGAAACGCCTAAGCGTTGCTTGTAAAAGGAAAGCTATTAAAGGTCCTTAAGGAGTTCGTGCGCAAATTAATGTATTTTATAAGTCCGGATGTATGTGAAAGCAGCCAATTTACCAATATCCAAGATCGTTTCTGGTGGCCAGACTGGTGCGGATCGGGCAGCTTTGGATTTTGCGATTAAGCATGGTATTCCACACGGTGGATGGTGTCCTTTGGGTAGATGGGCAAAGGACGGTTGCATCCCTGCGCGGTATAACTTAAAAGAAACGCCTTCTTCTGATCCGGCACTAAGAACCGAGTGGAATGTTCGTGATTCGGATGGGACCATCATTTTTAGTATTCACCGGAATTTGACGGGGGGAAGCCTTTGGACGGCTGAATGTGCGGTTCGGTATGGAAAGCCCTTGCTCCACCTGCACGGTGGACTGGGGTGGGAGGAGATATTGCGACAGATGCACCGGTTTACTTTTAAGAACTCAATAAAGTCTCTGAACGTAGCAGGCCCTCGTGCATCTAACGAACCTCAAGTTTACGACTTTGTGAGTTTCTGCCTGGAAAGGTGGTGGGAATCCATACTCGCATTTTCTAAAGGTATGTAGAGATCACAAAGCGGTGTGTGCCCGTTGATCGTACATGCTACACCCTCAGAGCCTTTGGGTTATGTGTGGGGGATTCGTATAAACTAGCCTATGTCTTTAAAACAAGTTTATTTCAGTAAGACGGACTAGCCATTTCGCGACTCTTTTATATGGACAGGGTTTTGGGGCTGTGGCTGGAGTCTAAATTGCAGTGTGGTATAAAAGACGCTCATTTGGTTTACGGATACTAGGTAATTTGCCACTAGAGGTGTCCCGGACTTCGTAGTTTTGCACTAGTAGAGGGATGAACGAGAATTCACCCTGCGCCTGGTAGTAGGATTGTCGGCAAAGCCAGTCTGAACTTCTGATAGCAGGTTTAGGATTTATAAGGTTTTTGGTATCGTTGGTTCGACATTTTTAGGAGTTTGTTGATCGTATCGCAAATACACAGTTTGAGTCGGGAAGGCGAATTCGATTCCTTCTTGGTCAAATCTTTCTTTAATTTTTAGGTTCAGCTCTTGCATCCCTTGCAAATAATCCTTGTAGTCAGTCGAGTCCCACCAATGGATTACGGTTATGTTGAGGGAAAAATCGGCAAATTGATTAAACCCAATTATAACGTCGTGAGTTTTTGGGTGGCTCCTGTAAATTTCCTCTAAAATTTCTGTCGCGCGCTTAATCTTTTCAGCGGGGGTATTGTAAGTAATGCCGATTGTCATGACCGTACGTATATTTGGCCTCCGGGTTATGTTTGTAATGATGGAGTTGCCCATCATTTTGTTAGGTACTGTAATTAAGTGCCCGTCCAAGTTGCGGACGCGCGTGCTGCGAAGGCTGATCGATTCTACAAAACCATCGATATCATTGATTTTTACTCTGTCGCCTATTTTAAACGGTTTATCAATGAATACTGCGGCAGCGCCAAAGATATTAGCTAGGGTGTCCTGCGCAGCTAAACCTATGGCTAGGCCGCCGATTGACAGAGATGCTATTGCTGCAGTTACATCGATGCCTAGGTTTGTTAACGTCACAAGTGAAGCTACAATTATTATAAATATTTGAAGGGACTTGCGTATTAGCGGGATGAGTTGTTCATTAATGTTCTTGTCTTCTTTGTTCCTCGATCGCCAATAGCCGAAAAGTAGGTCAAGGACTTTGATGATCGCGTAGGTTATCGTGGCTGCAACAATGATTGTGAAAGCCTTGGACAAGATTGTTTGGATGATTTCAGGCCACTCAAATACGTCCAAGCCAATACGCAAGAAAATCACGAAAAATACGATTTTTAGGGGGTTCCGAAGGGTTTCTATTATAAGATCGTCAAGCTCAGTTGTGGTTTTTTCAGCAAGCTGCTTTAATACCCTCCGGAACAAAAAGTCGGCGCCTTTTGCAAGCATAAAAGCAAGAAAAATGTAGATAAGGGATAAGATATATTTCCAAAGTTCGTTGCCAAAAATTTGGTATTTTAGGAACGGAAGGCTTTCCGAAAGCTTAATAATCCATGTGGGTGTTACATGCTTTTGGCTGATAGCACTGGCGGAGGTCTTTAAGGATGTGGTTTCGCTGTTTGTTACGGTCGTTTGGACGTTGTTGGTCTCAAGTGCCAAAGCCAGGGCTTGGTGTGCTCCAAGCCATATGACTACACCTACCATTAGAAACCACTTAGAAGTTGTTGCTCGAAGAACTTTTTTGATCATGGTGTGCAATAGTTTAAGTGAAGTCAGTGCAGAGACAAGCGAGATGTACATTTTAGGTCTTTGATGAACGCAATTTTGACACAATGGAGGGAGGTTTGATAAATTGTAATGTATGGACGTACTACATGCACCTTGGCGTATTCAATACATTCTTACTCCGAAGCCGCCTCGTGGTGATAAATCGCTTTTTGCAACAATAGCTGAATCTAACGAAGACGAAGCAAATTATGTAATAGCAAGAGGACGAACATGTTTTGCTTTGTTAAATCGATATCCTTATGCAGCCGGTCATCTTATGGTGGTTCCATATAAGCAAGCGGCAGATTTGAATGACCTTTCGGAAGAGGAATTAACTGAACTCATGGTTTTGATTAGGCGTTGTGTTAACGCATTGCGGGAGGTTATGCGCCCAGACGGGTTTAATATTGGAATGAATCTGGGGAAAATTGCTGGGGCGGGAGTAGAGGACCATCTACATGTCCACGTTGTTCCGCGGTGGCTCGGCGATACAAATTTTATGCCTGTTATAGCGAATACTAGTGTCCTATCGGAAGCACTGGCTGAAACAGCGGCCAAACTCCGAGCTGCGTTGAATAAAGCCAACCAGAATGCATGAGCTTCTATCGTGTTCCCTAACCCGTCGAAATTTCCGCGTAAAGATCCATTGAATAACGTGAATTTTGAGGTAATTATAGTTACACCCAATTTTGGTAAGTATGCCGGTTGAAACGCTACATTTTGAAAACGCACGAATTGCGCAGCAGCTTTACGACAACGATACTCGGAACTTGAGGGTGCTCGAGGAAGAGCTTGGTGTTAAAGCAGTTGCGCGAGACGGTTGGATACGGCTCGAAGGTGCGCCTGAGAATATTAAGCTGGCAAAACAATTTTTTCAGCAGCTTGAGATTCAGTTGCGGGCTGGTGCGCCTTTACGAAAGCGTGACTTTAAGCATGCTTTGGAGATAATCAGGGATCAAGGCGTGCAAGCGCTTGAGGAATTGCTTGCTGAGAAAATTTGGACTTCCGATAAGAAGCCATGTGTGGTTCCTAAAACTCCTGGGCAGAAAAAGTATATCGAGGCGATCAAGACCCACGATATTACATTTGGTATTGGTCCAGCAGGTACCGGGAAAACATATCTTGCTGTGGCAATGGCGGTAAACGCATTACGCGAAGGCAAGGTATCGCGGATTATCCTTACTCGTCCTGCGGTTGAAGCAGGTGAGGCTCTAGGTTTTTTACCGGGCGACTTGTATGAGAAGATATTGCCCTACCTGCGACCATTGTACGACGCATTGCATGATATGTTGCCGGCTGATGAAATTCAGCGTCATACTGAGCGTGGGGTTATAGAAATAGCGCCTTTGGCTTACATGCGCGGGCGTACTCTTAACAATGCGTTTATTATTTTAGACGAGGCACAGAATTGTACCACGGATCAAATGCTGATGTTTTTAACTCGGCTAGGGCATGGTTCAAAAGCGGTTGTTACAGGGGATGAAACACAGATTGATTTGCCGCCGTCTAAACGTTCGGGCTTAATTGAGGCCCACCGTATTCTCAAAGGCATTAAAGGAATAGCCATAATCGAACTTAGCAAAAAAGATATCTTTAGACATCCATTGGTAGAGCGAATAGTTGAAGCATACGAACAACATCGGGCCCGGACACGGGCTTCCTACGAGAGGCTGGAAGATCATTAAAGGCAGTTTTTGTGAGAAAGCCTAATTCTCATTTTGAAATTAACTTTTGTTCCAGAGACAACGATTTTAAGATTAGGATCCCCCTTGCTCGGAAAATAATAAATCACATTCTGAACGAGCTCGGCATAGAAAAGGCTCTTATAAATGTACAATTTGTCGGATTGGATGAGATGGTTGGCGCAAACGAAAAGTACCTTAGACATAAGGGGCCAACGGATGTAATAGCATTTGAGTACGACCCTATGGAGCTAGGGCTCGTGTGTAGATCTCAAGAGTCAACCTGCCAGAAAGTAATAGCCGGAGATATTTTATTGTGTGTTGATGTAGCGGTCACTCAGGCTCAGGTGTACAGAACTAGTCCTTCGAAAGAATTGGTGCGTTACTTAATTCACGGAATCCTTCACATATGTGGTTATTCAGACTCAACTAAAGAAAAAAGAGCACGGATGAAGGCTCGGGAAGATAAAATCCTCGAACAAGTAAAGCGCAATTTTAACATCGATTTGCTGATTCGGGAGGTTAAATAGCAACATGAAATACAGCAGCTTTTTTTTGAGGTGGCGCCGGTGTTTTACTACAGGGCTGGCTGTGGTTTTGCCAGTGATTGTAACCTTGGCGGTTGTTAAGTGGTTGTTTGGGACTGTAGCCAGCTTTACTGACACGCTTTTGTTTTTCTTGCCGCGGAATATAACCCATGCCGATAACGGTCAGGGGCCGATGCATTGGTATTGGAGCGGAGTAGCATTTGCGCTTGCCATAATCGTAATAACGGTGGTGGGTCTATTCACGCGCCACTATGTGGGCAAAAAAGTAGTTAGGTTTGTCGACGAGACTATGCTCAAGATCCCGTTGCTGAATAAACTTTATGCAGCAGTAAAACAGGTTAACGACGCAATAACCACCGGGAAAGGTACAGCGTTTAAAACCGTGGTATTGGTGGAATTTCCATCACCGGGCCTTTGGATGATGGGTTTAATTACCCAAGAAGCTGAGTCTGAGGCACATGGACAGGGGGATAAAAGATTTGTAGCTGTGTTTGTACCTACAACCCCAAATCCCACCACAGGATTTCTTATTTGGGTTCCGGAAGACAAGGTTAAACGACTGGATATGTCTGTGGCTGATGCGATCAAATGGATCATGAGCTTAGGGGCTGTGCGACTCCAAGATGGTTTACCAGCTTCCGAGTTAGCAAAACTAATTCCTTCGTCTTTAGGGAGAAGTCGTGAGTGCCACTCGGCTAAATTGAATGGAACGTGCGACGGGTATAATTTTTAGGGTTTTGCCTGTTACGGAGAGCAGCTTAATTTTAAACTGGCTTACGCTCGAGCATGGGCGAATAACAACTTTGGCTAAAGGAGCTCGGCGTCCTAATTCCCCGTTCAGAGGTAAACTCGATCTTTTCTATAAGCTTGAGTTGATTTTCTATAAGAAGCGGGTGTCGGATTTGCATCTTTTAAAAGAGGTTTCAGTACTGGAAACACATTCGGCTCTCCGGCATAGCATTGCTAAAATTACGCAGGCTTCTTATTGCGCGCAGCTTGTTGAAAAAGCTACCGAGCCGGGTGCACCAGTTCCTGAAATTTTTAATTTGTTCAATTGTTTTTTACTTCACCTTTGTGAGGCGGAAGCGAAAGCAATTAATGTGTTAGCATTTGAGTTGAAACTTTTGGGGTTGCTTGGTTTAGCGCCCGATCTAACCGCTTCGCATTTAACTCAGGGGGTGAAACGGGTTGCAGCTCTGATTTTAACCTCTGATTGGGATTTCATCCGAAAGATAGTGCTCACACCATTCCAGGAAAATGAGCTTGGGAGTTTTTTGAGGGAATTTACGAGAAGCCAGCTGGGGGAATTGCCTCAGACACGGTCTGCGGCTCTTCAAGGAGAATAACGGTTGGGTTTCACGCGAAGGTATAAATTTCATAGGCGGCGATGCATTAAAACAGTTTTCAATTTAGAGTCTTTTTGATAGGGCAATTGATAGTCCCACTAAAAGGTTTGCACCTCCACAAACACAACATGTCGTTATTATCCCATAAGTTGGAACCAGTATAATAGGAGCCAAAAGCATTCCCATACATCCTCCAAGAAAATCAAGGGAGAATATTTTGTGCGGCATTGGCTTTGATTCGTTACTAGTAAATTGTTGGATGAGACTTGCGAGAGCTATTTGCCATCCTAAGCATGCACCTGCAAATATCGAAAACAATCCCAATACCAGGGTCGTGCCGACAAAACCTAGGTATGTGTAGCATGGTTTAACGGCCAACGGCATGATCATAAGCACACTCACACATACGAAAGTGATAGCGAAATAGCGCTTGGCATTTGAAATGCATAAGGTTGTGACAGATTTACCCTGACTCGTCAGGGTGGAAAATCCAGCCCCTAACCATGATCCAAGTGCTACGCCTGCCATAAAAGCAGTAATGAGAGCTGTCAATTGATAGTACAAAGCACCAGTGATTATTTGGGCGAGGATTAATACAATGATTTCAATCACTGCAGCGCTGAATCCTGAGAAGAATAGGGCCGTGCTAAGCCGGCCTTTAATGAGCGTGTAACCTACAGCGACCAGAGCGGCTAATGAAACGAAAGTAGGAAAGGGTGATCGGAACTGGGATGTCCAGTGTTTTAGTTTTAGATTGACCAAGTAAGGCCTGTAATCAGTGTTTTTGGGTACTGATAAAGTGGTGGCAGTTTGAATTTCGCCGAGTCTTGAGGGTGTCAATATCGCTTCGAGGTACTCTTTTCTAAGCCAGTTAACTGTAATTCCGCGTTCCCTCAAAAGTGTGACGATATTGGTATCAAGAGGGGCTTGGGAGGAAATAAAATAAAGCCTTAATCCTGGCAAAATTGTGACGTGAGAAAAGACAGTTTTCAGTGTGGCCGCTAAGCTAGAAAACATCATAATGCTGTCTTTGCTAAGATAATTTTGGTACGAACCTAATTGCGTAATACACACTCCATTCTCAGAAAGTCTTGCACACACATCGTTGAAGAACTCTAACGTGTACATTCGATTTAATTGGAGTGAAGCTGGATCCGGTGTGTTTAGGATCACGACGTCATACTGATTGGTAGTCCGTTTTACAAATCGACGTGGGTCGTCACAAACAAAGGCTACTTGGGAGTGGTTAATTAACTGTGGGTGCAATCGCTGTATGGCTTTAAGCAGTCCAGGGTCTAATTCAACACAATCGATATTTTCGGGGTTATATTTAAGGACTTCTTGGATTAGATTGCCTATGCTTCCGCTAAGAAGTAACACCCGTTTAGGAGAAGTCCTCTGACACATTGCGTAATGAGTTAATTCCTCGCTGTGAGCCACGTCTGGTATTGAGTATACGACGACTCCATTTTGCCAAATGTTTGTTTGGCTACCGGAAGTGCCAATGACAACCCTGCCGTACGGGGAATTGGCTTTAAAAATCTTTGTTTGCGGGGCTATCATTGCTTGCGTACTGGCTTCTTCAATATCGAACAATAGAACGCTCAGATAAACCCCCAGTACGGCAATTTGAAATAGAACCCATCTGCGCTTGGTGTTAGAACTAGGATTAGATTGTGATGTTGAACTACCCTTGGGGATAATGAAAAAAGCGATTAGGCACGCGCCTATACAAGCAAGTGCCGTAATATGATCCAGCAACCAGACAAGGCAAAAGGCAAAAAGGATGCCGCCAATCACCCACCCGAGTGAATCTGCTCCGTAGGCTCTTCCTACGCTAAGGGACGGTAATCCCTGCAAATCTTGTGTTTGGAGCAAGAAAGCCCCAGCAGTGAGTAATAACCCATTCAGTATGCAGAATGGTGAAAGTACGGTCAAAGTAAGCACTGTGCAGAAGCAGGGAGATACTTCCAATCCTCCTAGGCCAAGTATGACTCTGGCAAGGCGAATAAAAATTACCTGTATAATTGTAATGAGGGGTAAAAGACACAAAAGCGCTATGTAAATTTGGCTCGACTTGCTGATTGCAAGAGCGAGGTTTTTCAACGCAGTTCCGAGGGCTGTGATAATCATCCAACCGCCTAAGACTATTCCCAATACAATTTCGTTCCCTGCAAGCGTTGAAGTAAGTTCTCGTCCAAGTATAAGTTGAGTGACGGAGCTGATAGCTCCAAGGATGATTAATAACAGCACTGGGCCCATAACCGTCGCACAATAAACTTGTGGAGCATTTCCCGTTTTAGTCGAGATAATATCCTAGACTTAATGTAGCTATTCTTCTTCAAATGCGGTTACAGTGTACACTTCCACTGTTGTATCTTTCCCCTTCCATGCATCGGGTGGGCAACCAGCTTTCATGGAAAGGCGGGATAGAAATTCTACTGGGTCTGGTAGTTGCTCCCATACCTGGGGCAAGAAGGTAGCTACGCGCGAGCCAATCCTCAGAACTACTCCATGCTTATGCGGCTGTAGTTTACGAAGGAGTTCTTCAGGAGAGTTATACTGAAGCTTTTCGGGTTTGCTTAGTACGCTGATTTCTATTTTTATTTCAGGGACTTCAGACGGTGTTACCGGCGGGAACCTAAAATCGTATAAGGCGGCATTTCTTGCATTCTCTATAACAGCTTCGTAAAGGGGTTTATCTGGCAAAATGTTCCCGATGCAGCCGCGGAGTTCACCACCTTTTTTGAGGGTCACGAAGCATCCATAGGGAACTTGAAGGGCTGAATCAACCTCGGCGGGATCAATTTTGGGCATTGGTCTACTGGCAGTAACCTCGCACAAGGTTTTTCGTGCCAATTGTAAAAGAAATTTTTTCTGTGAAGGGCTGAGCTTTATCGGTTCAGCAGTTGTTGATACGCGATTGGTTTCAGACACCGCATTTGAAGAGCAAGAGCGCTCCACATATGCAATAGCCGCGTAACCTACCACTGCACTTTTATCACCAGCTGTATCCCCACTGTTCTTATATGAGAGTAGCTTAGGCTCCCAGCCTTTAATTTTGGCTAGGTACATTAGGGCTAAGATTGGCATTCTCCCGCAGGCTGTGTTTTCAGCGGTTGGGTGTGCCAAAGCTGCCGTATTACCCTCGCAAATCCACTTGATTGTGGTTTTATCAACGTTCACAGCCTGTGAGTATGGGAGGTAGTGGCTTAAATCTGAACTTACCACCAAAAGTGACGAGTCATCGAGAAAGTCTGCAAGGACTTTAGCTGCGTCTTCTGGGTCTGCTTCGCCGTAGATTAGAGAAACCAGCTCGAAGTTTTTTAATGTAACTTGCAAAAAAGGTATCTGGACTTCTACAGAATGTTCCCAGGTTTCGGGCGTTTCTTCGCCGGGTAATGGCAATGGTCTGGAGGCAATCCTTGCCCAGCTAGGTTGGTAAACCATGCAATGTGGTTCTGGCACGAATGGTTTGATCTTTGCAAGTTCCTTAGCGCGTGCAGAGATTGGCACAGAACCCAGAGGTGTTTTGTACACCACGCTTGTACAAACAGAAACGCCCTTAAACCTGGCATAGTGACTAGGCCCTAACACGAATACGGTTTTGAAAGATTGACCTGGGATTGCATTATAAGCCACGGCAGCTACTGGCCCGGAATATTCATAACCTGCATGGGGTGAAATTATTGCTCGCACTTTCCCGATTGCAGGCTTCTCAGCGCTTTTTAAAAGTTTTTCCACCGTTTCGCGTAATAATGATTCTGCTTTTGGATAAAATAAGCCAGCTACCGCCGGTAATCGCACATTGTTAGTCGCGTTCATAAGTTCAGCCTCTCGGTTTGTAGAATTGCTCCCGGATATTTCCTCCGCACATGTAAATTTAGCACTGCATATTGTTACAAGGAAAAGTAGAAATAACTGGTGCATCATTTCATAAGATGCGTTAACGCTGTCCTACGTCAACACAATAACCGAGTAGAAAAATTTTGCAACCCGGAGTGAGTTCAACTCAGGAACTTCGGAATGACGCCTTGATAAATGCAGCTGAGGCAAATACGATAACGCCAGCATCCCTTTCGTTGTACCCATGGGCCTGTTCTGGCTAATAGGTCAGAAATGTCAGTGCCAACGAAGTCGCGTGTGTATGGAATCAAAGACTTAGCTAGTCTTGCACCTCGTCGCCTCGGTTAGGGTAAACCATACGGTTGTGATTTCTAAGTGTTTGGGCTAAACAATAAATCTTCCAATAAAAGGAGCAAAGAATACAAAAAGTTAAACTGAGATAGGTTCCTTTTCATGCTACTCATGCGTATTCTTAAAGCCTTGTGGGGATTGGATGGCACCAGGGATGGGGGGGTACAGAACCGATAACCAAAAAATTACGTAATGCGTGTGGTACATACGCATGAAGACGGCGTTATAACATCCAATGCTTAACTCCGGCACGAAACGCTTATTGCCACGTCTTTCGTACGGCCACTAAAGGTTCCAATTTCAGACGTCCCAGGAGTCGTAGGAATAAGTGCCAGGCGGTGAGCCCATAACAAATGGATGTAACGCTTGGATGAGGAATGCCTAAATTTAAAAAGTATTTGTATTGGGAATGCTTTGGATTTACACATTTAGTGGCTTCTGATAATCCAATCCCCAGCGTCTTTTTTGGAACTGCGGTAGTTGTTTTGGGAATGAGCGAGAGAATTAACGCCTTATTGATTTCGAGTACGGTGAGTTAGTACAGGGATGTGGGGAACCTGAGTGCTTTTTGTAGAGGGCTATCCGGAAACTTTGTAACTGCACATCCCACCTCAATATAATGCTAGGTCTTAGAGTGTTGGTTTAGTGTGGATACACGAATGGAGTTTAAATTTAGGGAGAGGAAAAGTGTGTCGAGTCCAAATATCTTTTGCTTGGGCACATTTCAACAGATGGCTTTTGCTTTCCCCATTAGGCAGTTTTTTTGGGGCTTAAAGTACCCTAATTATGAGGCAATTGCTGGGAAGCACGTATGTGCTGCAAGGGTTACAATAACAGCAATCAAAAATGAAATAGGAGAACAAAGTCCATTGACAAAAGGTTGCTTACATGTAGTCACGGGTATGGGCATGCATGGTTTAGGGTTTGCTAGACTAAAATTAGAGTAATTTGGAGTTTTTGTACTTAGATGGGATCTTGAGGGCGCTGTGGTACACTGAGTGCGACTTTCAAAGGTGTTCTTGGTTAAAATAAGCAAGATTATTGGGGGATTTAAAATTATCACAGTGTGTTGATGGATTGTGTGGAGGCACCTACAACTTCAATTCCTCGGTTTAGCGCTTTGATGCAACGACGTTTTCAGTAGCGTTGACAATGTCGAGTACACCCATATGAAAATGATCGAATAATAGATTAGCCTCTCCTGATTCTGGATACACATCTCGCAAGCCTACCCGCCTTAGCGGTACAGGGTAATGTTCCGCAATTATTTCAGCTATCGCACTTCCAAGACCCCCAATGATGTTGTGATCCTCGACAGTCACTACTGCTTTAGTCCGCTCGATTAAATGGAGGAGGTTTGGTAGGTTAATGGGCTTGATAGTGTGGACTTCGACGAGTGTAACTTGTATCCCTCGTTCGTGAAGCAGGTCGGTTGCTTTTAATGCCCACAAAATTATAGGCCCACATGCAAAGATCACTGCATCATCCCCGTATTTCTTGATTATTTTTGGTGTACCGAATTTGAATTCCACTGGGGGGTTGTAGACTATCGGATCCTTTCCACTGCCTATGCGAATGTAGGCGGGACCAGGCCTAGATGCTACGGCTAAAGTGGCTTGATATGTTTGGTCTGCATCTGCGGGCACTACGATTTCAATTCCTGGAATAGCTCGTAATATTCCTAAGTCTTCAAAAACCATGTGTGTAACTCCTTCGCGTTCGCCCCCAAAAATACCCCCGTTAAACCCCACAAGTTTTACGTTTAAACCTGGGTATGCCACGAATGTCCTGACTTGTTCACAACCACGCATGGCAATGAACCCACCATAAGTGCAGAAAAAGGGTTTCAAACCGGTGCTTGCAAGTCCTGCTGCAAAACAAATCGCGTTCTGTTCACATATCCCTAACTCAAAACATCGGTCTGGGAACCGTTGGGCAAACTCTTCAGCGCGAGCAGATTTAAGGGAATCAGCCAAAACAAGGCATACCGTGGGATCTTTTTCAGCAAGTTTGATAAGGGCTTTAATGAAAGCAGAGCGTGTGCACGCGTAAGATGTGATTTCAGGTTTAGTCGGATATAAATCAACGGGTTTACTCATGGTTTTTGTGTGGAAGTAGCCAGACGCTCTAGACGTGCTTTTTCGGATTCTAGGTAGCTGATTGCCTGTTTAAACTCTTCTGGGCTGGGGACCCGTTTATGCCAGGAATTGTCCCCCTCCATGAATGGGACTCCTTTGCCTTTCACGGTGTATGCCCGGATGACGGTTGGGCGGTCTTTCGAATCCGTTGCAATCTGAATAGCCTCAAATATCTGGCTAAAGTCGTGGCCGTCAATTTCTAAGGTTCTCCATCCAAAAGCCTGAAATAATGAGCAAATATTATCTAGGCCACTAACAAGTTTAATTGGGCCGCTGCTTTGCCAACCGTTGTTGTCAACAATTACGATTAAATTCGAGAGTTTTAAATGGGAGGCAGATTGGGCAGCCTCCCAGTTAATACCCTCGTTTAATTCGCCGTCTCCGGTGAGGACGAATACGCGATACTTATATCCTATGAGTTTTGCTGCCGCCGCCATGCCAGCTCCAATAGCTATACCGTGTCCAAGGGAGCCGGTGGTCATATCTACGCCCGGGGTTTTTTTCATGTCGGGATGTCCTTGAAGGGGGGAACCTAAACGGCGAAGTGTTGGTAACCATTCTACTGGGAAGTATCCGCGTCTGGCTAGGGCTGCATAGTATGCGGGGCAAGCATGTCCTTTCGAGAGTATAAATCTGTCGCGGTCGGGGCGGTTAGGGTTTTTGGGGTCTACGTACATTACCTTAAAGTAGAGTGTAGTGATGATATCGACGGCTGAGAGGGCTGGGGCGGGGTGACCATCACCGGCCAGGAAAATCATTTTTATGACATCTTGCCGGATGATGTTGGCGATGATTGGCAGATAATGGTGGTTACAAGTATTGAAAAACATGCTCGACTACTAAGGGGATTTTCTCATATCTTCACATATATCGCAAGCGCTGTTTTGTGTAAGGGAGATGTTTTTACCCTATGGCCAATGCGCCAAGCGTTTTTAGGCTATTGATTATATGAGTGTTAAAAAAATTGGCTTTGTACATACCTCGACGTTGGTAGTACCCTTGTTTACGTCGCTAATGGAACAACGGTTGCATGGGGTAAATTTTTTCCATTTGGCAGATGACAGTTTGATTAGGGATGTTATTGAAGAGGGGAATGTGGGCCCAAGAATTGCATGGCGGGTGCTTCAGCACATTATTCTTGCTGTTGAGGGAGGAGCTGATTATGTGATAGTAACATGCTCTTCGGTGGGCGAAGTAGCGGAATGGGCGTCCAAGTTTGTTTCAGTACCTGTAGTTAGGGTGGATAAACCAATGGCTGATTATGTGGTTCAAACTGCTTCAAAGATTGGGGTTTTAGCCACCCTACGAACAACGCTTTTACCTACCATGAATTTGATAAAAAGGAGTGCTAAATCGGTGGGTCGGGAAGTTGAAGTGGAATTTGAGGTTTGTGACGAGGCATTTAACTACTTACAAGCGAGGCAATATTTGGAGCATGACGAATTAGTACGAGATGGTATTCGTCGGTTGAGTAAGAGATGTGAAGTGGTGGTTTTGGCACAAGCCTCTATGGCTCGGGCTGTGGAAGGCATGAGGCCCAGCGAGGTTAATGTGCCTGTTTTGAGCAGTCCACCGCTTTTGATTGATTATTTGAAAAAGGTTTTAAACTTATGACATGAGTTCAATCTCGCGCATTTGGAGGTATGGAGGGGAAGCTGGAAATGTAAAATTGGGATCCATTTTTTTGGGGAGATTGAAGGCCTGGGGATTTGTCGCTGGAATCTTGTTGATTTTGATGGGAGGGGTGGGATGGTTAGGTAGTTTGGAGGTCCTCGCAAGACCTTGTACCGCGGTGGGTGTCGTATTAGTAGCTGTTTGCAGCAGCGCCTTTAGCCAATTGCGGTGGCACCAGTTCACCTTTTGGATAATTGCCGCAATAATAGTGCCATTAATATATCCAAGTGGCTTTCAAAGATTGTGTGGGATTGAACTTCGGTCTCCTTGGTTAATGCTTCCAGTTATCCAACTTGTAATGTTTGGGATGGGAACACAAATGAGTTTACGTGACTTTGCGGGAGTAGTTCGGGCTCCTGGGGGGATTTTAGTTGGTGTGATAAGTCAGTTTACGATAATGCCACTGGTAGGCTACTGCCTGGCAACAGCGTCAAAATTGCCTGGAGAAATCGCAGCAGGTATAATTCTTATTGGCTCGTGTTCTAGTGGGTTAGCCTCTAACGTGATGAATTATATAGCCAGGGCCAATCTAGGCCTTTCAGTGACTCTTACTGCAGTTACTACTTTGCTTGCTCCTATCGTGACTCCCTTTTGGATGAAAGTCTTAGCTGGTCACCTGGTTAAAGTTGACTTTCTTTCAATGATGGCTGACATAATCAAAATTGTGATTGTGCCAATTGGCGCGGCAATGGTGCATGATTGGTTGAAAAACGTGGAAAGCCCAATGCGCGCCAAGGTGGCAGCATATTCCTTGGCGTGTCTAATTTGGCCAGCCATATGCATTAATGACGTTGTTACTGAAGGGCTGTTTGCCATTACAGGATTTGGGGAGATCCTCGAAATTACAGCGTTTTTGGCAGCTGTGCCAGCTGTTGGTTGGTTATTCCATGCGCTTTGGCGACGCTGGAATCGGATCCAGCAGATTATGCCTATTTTGTCCATGGTCGGCATTATTTACTACAACGCTGTGACGACGGCGGCTGGCCGGAATGAACTTTTATCTGTTGGGGGAGTGTTAGTAGTCGTGGCAGTAGCTCATAATTTAGCAGGCTATTTGCTTGGTTATTGGTTTAGTCGGTTATTGGGATTGAACAAAATTGATGCACGAACGGTTTCGATTGAAGTGGGAATGCAAAATGGTGGAATGGCCACGGGAATAGCAGCAATGATGGGGAAGTTAAATACGCTTGGCCTTCCCGCTATTGTCTTCAGCCCATGGATGAATTTTTCCGCATCGTTGCTTGCTAATTACTGGCGAAAGAAATCGGAAAAAGCCTTAGATGCAAGCAGGTAAATAGGATGAGTTTTTCGAACTAAAACTTGTGAAGTGCACCTTTACTTGGACCCTTGATTTTTAGATGAGTGCTGGATTTTATGGGTTTTTATAGCCGGTAAAGGGTTGCCTACTCTCTTGTAAAAACTGGCTATTGCATCTCTCTATTTGTGAAGACTAGTGGTTAACTTAGAAATGCAAGCAGAGTGTGATCTTTCCGGGCCCTGTGCAGCTTATTAACACTATGCTCAGCTGTTAGCTTAGAATGGAAGAAAGTAGACATTTGTTATGCCATGGACGTATTCAGTCAGCGATTTCGTTGTTTTGATTAAGTTGTGTTGGCCAAGAAAAATAATTGGGATCACTTGCTGGTAAACGTGTAAGACCCGTTACCAAGTTTACAGATCGTGTAACCTGTTCTGTAGCCTATGAGTTTTGCGTACGTTGATTTGCCCAGGGTTTTGCCGTTTATTTTGACTGTGTTTGGGTGGGCTGAAGGAATCCATACAGTAGCTGATGTATTTGGTGGAAGAGTCACGTGCCAGGTGAATTCCTGTCCACGGGTTTCCCATCTGCTAGTGATAAGGCCTCGGATAGACTTATAGCTTGCTTCAACATAGGTGAGTCCAGGGATTGGAGTTGGTTTCATGATGATGTGCTTGAATCCTGGGATTTCTGGGTCAGGCCGTATGCCAGCTAAATCCTCAAACATCCATACAATTAGGTCACCTATTAACATTACGTGATTGCCTGAGTTCATTTGTGGATCGGCAGTATCACCATTCCAAAGCTCCCAGATAGTTGTAGCCCCTTGTTTGATCATGTAACCCCAACCAGGGTAGGTCTCATTAGTAAGAATCATCCATGCTATATCCCCTCGGCCGAATTGGGTAAGAGTGCGCATAAGGAACTGGCACCCGATTACCCCAGTTGGGATATGACCTTTGAAATCGTTGAGGATTTTGTCGACAAGGTTACCAAAGACTGGGCCACGAAACTCTTCTGGCACCATAGCAAAAGCCAATGGCAACAGGGAAGAGGTTGCGGTGCCATTGTCGTAACGGCCTTTGTTTTGATCGAGGAATCTTTCGTTAAAACTCTTTTTTAATGCTTCTGCTTTTCCGGCGAACATGGTTGCTTGGTTTGTTTTGCCAAGCATGGTTGCGTATTCAGCCATAAGTTTAAGGTTCTGATAGAAATAGGCCGAAGCCAGTAGGGCCCCGGATGTGATACGGTTCGTGTCTTTAGTGTGAATTAAGTTTGGATGTTCTGGCGGCACACACCAATCCCCATAACTGTCTCGATCGATAAGGTTATTTTTGGAGAACTGTTGCATGTAATTAATCCATTTTTCCGCTGGCTCGTAAATTTCGCTTATGATGTGCGTGTCACCATATTGTCGTAGAAGCATGTCAGAGACGAAGATGAAAGTGCTTGGCCAAGTTACATTATCGGTGTAGATGGGCCAGAATGGCGGAGCTACATTGGGGATGGACCCGTTTGGCCGTTGTGAATCTATGATATCGTATAACCATTTTCGGTAGAATGGAGCGACGCAGAATAGGTATGACTCACCTATGGATTCTTGAGAGCGGTCACCTAGCCATCCTTGTCTTTCATCGCGCTGTGGGCAATCGGTGGGTATGCTCCTGTAATTACCCCGAATTCCCCAAACTGCAGCTTTGAAGATTTTGTTTACTAGGGGGTGGGAGCAAGTGAATACACCAGTGGGCTCAAGATCGTCGTGCACTACCCGCCCCTCAATTGAATCCAAAGTAGGTTTTCCTGGATAGCCTTTAATTTCAACATACCGAAAACCTCGGTATGTAAATCGCGGTTCGTATATTTCCAAGCCGGATCCGCGCAAAATGTATAAATCAGTAGCCCGTGCGCCCCGGTAATTTGCCATGTACAACGTGCCATCCGGATTTAATCGTTCAGCGTGTCTGATTCGGACAGTAGTGCCGGCTGGCCCTCGGACTTTGAGTCGGCACCATCCCACGATATTTTGGCCCATATCGAAAACGTGGATGCCGGGTGCTACTTCCCGTACTGAGATGGGTTTAATTGTTTCGATTACTTTTATAGGTGGAGTCATTTGTGGAGCAAGGATTCCAGCGGGCGGGCTTACTATTTGGGCTTGATACCATTTGGAATCGTCAAAGCCTGGGTTTGCCCATCCATCCATTTCTAGGCGCGCGTCGTATTCTTCCCCATCAAACTCGCTATTGGCACGAATTGGCCCTTGATCCGTTATTTTCCACGACTCATCGCTAACTATTTCAGTTGTTGATCCGTCTGTGTGTTGGATCCGCATTTTGAGAAGAAGTTTAGGGAAACCGAAGTTTAGCGTCCCGGCATAAACCCGGCTTCGGTCGGCGTAGAATCGACCGTTCCCTAAAATTACTCCGATCGCATTTGAACCGCGTTTAAGGTACCGGGTTACGTCCTCAGCGACGTAGTAGACCCTGTTGCTGTAATAGCTTAAGGCAGGGGAGAGGACCTTATCGCCAACCTTGTGCCCATTGATGTAGAGTTCGGAGAGGCCCAGTCCTGAATAATACACTTTTGCTGTGGAAATTGGTTTTTTTACGACAAATTCTTTCCGTACCCAACGGGCGGGTAGTGTACGATCTTCAGCAGCTTGGACTTTTCCCCAGGGTTCCATTCCTACGGGTCCGATTATTTTAGCGTTCGGCCAAGATGAGTCATCAAAATCCTTTTTTAGCCACCCAGCGACTTCGTTTGTCCAAACGCGCCACCTTTCATCAGTTGGAATGAGTTCAGTTGTTCCATCCTCATATTCTATAAGTAATGAACCAACGATGCCTGCTGAATGGCGATTAGTGTCCCATTTATAACCTGTCAGTCCGAGTACGTTTGTGCCAGGAACAAGCCCGTAGGTTATATCGCAATATTTGACTGTGCGGTAACCTTTACGGGCTCCCAAGTCGCTTCCGTTCAACCACCCTCGACACATGTCATCTCCTGCATATTGGAAAATTGCGCGTTTCACATTCTTATGTGGATGAACAAATATGAGGCGGCGGAAATAGTTGGTAGCCTTTTGTGGCTGGACTTGAGGGTTAGGGTCGTTAGGGTGCCAAATCCACCAGGTATCTGATAGCCAGTTAGTTTTTTCTATTCCGTCAAGGCCGATCCACACTGCATTACCCCAGTCCTGAATAGATGCAGGCCCGGTGGACCATTTTGCGATTTTGCTCCATTTAGACGGCCGGTTATGTGAATCCCAAACCATGACCCGCCAGTAACATTCGGCAAATGATGGCAACGGTTTGCCGCCGTATACAATGTGGGTCGTTTCATCAGACTGCACCTTTCCTGTATCCCAAAGATCTGGTTGCTCCTTTTCTAAGAGGGAAGGTGAAGAGGCGACTATTATTCGGTAAGCGGTTTGGTATTGGTTGGGTTCTGAGGATTCTAATTTCCAACTAAGTCGCGGCCGGGAATTTACAGAGCCTAAGATACCCTCGGGGTTACAGAGGTATTCGCAGCGCAGATCATACACAGTTAGCGTAGCTAGGGCATTTGCGCGGAGGGTAATGAGGAATGCTGCTAAGATGAATCCGCAGAATGGGGAAAAGAGAGGAGGTAAAGCTGGTATTGGATAGATTTTAAATGGGTTTTTCATATTTTTTGGGCTGCGCTTCTTAGTACATAGATGCACGCGAATATAGCCGAATACGTGTCCATCCGTCAAACGTCATTCCGAACGCGATGTAACGTCCTCTTAAATGTTTGCCTGAAAATGATCTTTGGAGCGATAGGCCTTGCCCATTGGTCATCACCATATGTAGTGTGTGACTGAAACGTGCAGCTGTTCCTTTGGGAAGTGGAATCGCTCTTATGGCAGGCAAGTGGATTGAAGGGAAAATTTAGTGGTACCACCGATGGAGTGTTTAAAACTAAATTTGATTTGCCTTCTCCACTGTCTAAGCTGAGAGAAAGTGTGCATAAAATTGGTATGTGCTTTGAGGCTATGTTGATTGGTTAATGGTAGGTTGGTTATTTGCTGGGTCTTCAGGTGGTGTAGATTCCGATAACAGAACCCTCCGGTCAATTGTAGTTGTGTCTGGAGGAAGTTGAGATGCGTGGCTTAGCTCCATAAACCGTCGTAGGCGGGGCAATAGCGCTTTTTCAAGGCTGGTCACAGTATCGTTGTAAGCTTTTACGGTGGAATCGAGGTTCCGGCCGACCTTGTTGAAGAATTCGAGTAACTTGACGAGGTGCTTATGAAGTTCACGACCGGCATCAGCAATGAGGCGAGCGTTTTCCTCGAACTTGTGTTGTTGCCATACAAATGCGACGGATTTGAGAATGGCAAGAAGTGTGACGGGAGTAGCGGGCAAGACTCGCTGTTCCAGGGCGAACTCGAACAATCCGGGATCGCGCTCAAAAGCATAGCTCAGGCACGATTCGCTTGGTACAAACATGACAACGAGCTCGGGAGAATTTTTGAATTGCGCCCAATATTTACGTTGGCCCAGTTCCTTGAGACGGTTTCTTAGCGCTTTTGCATGTGCTTCAAGAAAACTATTTTTTTGATCATCTGGGGCTTCAATGGCTTTAAGATAATTTTCCATAGGGGCTTTCGCATCAACAGGGACGACACCGCCATTAGGTAGGTACACAAGCAGATCAGGACGATTTAGTTCTTCGGTGACAGGCTGTTCTTGAAAATCTACATGTTCAGTCATGCCAGCCATTTCAACAATCCGGCGGAGTTGATATTCACCCCATCTACCTCGGACGGTTGGTGATTTGAGTGCTTCTTGAAGGCGGGTGGTGACGCGTTGCAGTTCAGTATGAGCTTGTAGCAAGTCTTTTATCCTAGTATCAAGGGCGCGGTAGGAGCCTTCCCTCTGTTGTTCAAGTGCCCTTATATGTCCCTCTAGTTGTTTTAAGTTTTCAGCTAGAGGTTTAATAATGCTCTCAGATCGATTGATTAGGTCTTGGGTGTTAAACCTCAGAATTTCAGAAGCCAAGGATTGGAACGTTTCCCTTAGCCTCGCCTCGCTTTGCTCAAGCCATTGTATTTTTTCCTGGTCCTTTTTAAGCTCGGCATTTTCTTTGACGAGGCGCAGGTACGAGTCTGATAGTTCCTGGATCTGCTGTTCTAATTTAGGGACGCGAGCTGCTGCCTCTTCAGCACGGGTTCGGGCTATTTGGGCTTCTTGTAATTGCAGACGCAACTGGCTTAGTTCTTGTATTTCTCGATCGTATTCAAGGAGTCGGGTTTTCAATAAGTTGATCCTGGTGCGGTAGTAAAAAATTGCGAAACCCATCACTATTGTGCCTCCAATTATAACCCCAACGCTAAAAGGCAGAACTAAGTTCACCAATACAACATTTTCATCCATAGGTATATTGATAGCATGAAGGGCGGGCAAGTCATAGCTGATTATTTTATCACACTTGGCCAGTCGTGTGGGGATGCAGAGGCGACTTGTCGATTTTATGCTGGTTTATAGATTGTGTACATGCGGCGCCATTGGTTATCTCTTTTTGGCCGCCAAAGCAAACCACCTCCTATTGCGGAGTTGATGAATTTGGCTTTAACGCAGCCTGGGCTAATTTATTTAGCCGCAGGGTTTACTGACCCCGATACGCTACCAATAGAAGAGGTGCGTATCATAGTTGACGATGTATTGTCAGACGAGAATTGCGGTAAGTCGGCTTTGCAATATGGCAGCACAAAAGGATTACCAAAGTTACGAGAATTAACAGCGGAACGTCTCCAAAGGGTGGATCTTGGGCTTCCTCCTGGGGTAGCTGATGCGGACCGGGTAGTTATCACGCACGGGTCTCAGCAACTGTTGTATTTATTGATAGAAGCCCTTTGTGATCCTGGGGACGTGGTATTGGTTGAAGATCCCACATATTTTGTGTTTCTTGGGCTTTTAGAGGGTCGAGGTGTCAAAACTCACGGGGTGAAGCTGACCCCAGACGGGGTGGATTTAGATCACTTCGATTATGTGTTAAGGAGGTTGGTGTCCAGCGGTGAGATCAAAAGACTCAAGCTTTTTTACATTGTTACTTACGCGCACAACCCAACCGGCATTGTCTGGTCTTTTGTGAAGAAGGCAGCGGTTTTAGAGCGGCTTCTTCGGATTGAGAAACTCGCGGGTCATCCAGTGTTCCTTGTCGAGGATGCAGCCTATAGGGACCTACTTTTCGAGAATCGCCATGAAAATTCAGCGTTAAAAATTAGTGATTCGAAAGCTAGAGTAATTTACGTTGGCACGTATACTAAGCCGTTTGCGACTGGGATACGGGTCGGATTTGGTCTGCTTCCACCTCAACTTATCGATCCTGTTTTGAATATAAAGGCGAATCATGATTTTGGGACTTCTCAGTTCATTCAGTATGTGGTGTGCCGGGCGTTGGAATCAGGGTTATATGAGCGTCACTTGGGTGTTTTGCATAAGCATTATCGTGCAAAGGCCTTAGTGATGAAGGATGCGATTGAGAAATGGTTCCCGTGGTATATAGATGTGTGGCATCCGACGGGCGGCTTATATTACTGGATTCGACTACCGCGGCATCAATGCACGGGTCCACGATCTAAGCTATTCAGGACGGCTTTGAGGCAGGGGGTATTATATGTACCGGGTTGTTATTGTTACGCGAGAGATCCCTGGCGCAAAGTGCCCAATCATGAGATGCGCCTGAGTTTTGGTAGTGCTTCCGCTTCAGAAATACAAAAAGGAGTTAAGCGTTTGGGAGAAGTGATCAAATCCATCTCAAGCTACCATACTAGGCGGCAAACTTAAGCCCTGCAAAGGGCTAAATCTTGGTGCTTATTTATGCCAAGTGTTTTTAAAGGTTAAGATTTTACCCCCATGTGATTTAAGATTTGTGGGGAGTTGCGTTTCTGATTAATGACTCATGTTGGTGGCGGACATTTTTAACTAAATTGAGCCACTTTGGGTTTTAGGGGATAATAGTCCCACTTAGGGCTTTGCCATGAACTTCGTGCCAAAAAAGGGGAGATATTCAATTTTGCAGAATATCTCCCCCTGGGCGTGGTAAATTAAACTGGTCTGCGGCTATTTGGTTTGTTTATTGGGTTTCTCCGACTTGGTACCGGACAAATCGCCGGACAGTAATAGTGTCGTCTAACTGCTTGCTAACTTGATCGATATATTGTTTCACGGTTATTTCCCCGTTTTGTTTTATGTAGCCTTGGTCAAGTAGACAAACCGTTTGATAAAATTTCTCGAGCTTTGACTCGACAATTTTCTGGATGATATTAGGTGGTTTGTTTTTAACCTGCTCGGCTGCGATTTCTTTTTCCTTCTCGATTACTTTTGGGTCCAGATGTTCTCGTGAGATGGCTAAGGGGTTCCCGGCTGCTATCTGGAGAGTGATGTCTTTTACCAACTGTTTAAACTCTTCGCGTGTGGTTGTACCTGGTTTTGTAGCGCCCACTTCCACTAAGACACCAACTTTTGCCCCGGTATGAATGTAGGCTGCAATAACACCAGGTTCATTGGCTTCCATTCTAACAAATCTTGAAACTTGGATATTTTCTCTTATCTGGCCAACTAGGTTTTGGCGTTGCTCTTCGAAGTTTGCATTTGGGTCTTGTGCTAATTTTTTGGCCACTTCTTCGGCGAAATTTCTAAATAATTCATTTCGGGCAACGAAATCGGTTTCGCAATTCACCTCCACCAACACACCAACGCGTGAGTCTGGTTGAATGTACCGGGCAATTACACCTTCTCGAGTAGCTCGAGAGGATTTTAGCTGTGCTGTGGCAGCACCCTTCTTCCTGAGGATTTCTATAGCTTTTTGGAAGTCGCCATTTGCTTCTTCCAACGCCTTTTTACAATCCATCATGCCGGCGTTGGTCATTGCACGTAATTTAGCAACATCTGCAGCAGTAATTTGTGCCATACGCTAAGTCAGGTTTGAAAGTTAAGCGGTTACAGATTGTGTTTCTGAAGAGGTAGTTGTTTCAGACTCCTTAGATTCTTTTTGGGGCTGTTGAAAAGCTGGACTTTCTGCCGGTTCTTCGTCCTTGGAAAGCTTTCTATACCCACGGGCCTCGTATTCGGCCCTGGCTTGCATAATCACTTGTTCAACTGTGCCCAAAATCAGTTTGAGAGAGCGAATAGCATCGTCATTTGCAGGGATTGGATAATTAATCAAATCAGGATCCGCATTTGTATCACAAATAGCAACTATTGGTATTTTGAGCCGCTGTGCTTCAGCTACCGCAATTCGTTCTTTCTTTACATCGATTACAAATAAAACGTCCGGGAGTTTATCCATGGTCCTGATACCTTCGAAATATTTCAGTAATCGATTATATTCGCGACGCAGTGACGATTGCTCTTTTTTGCCGTAAGAGTTAATAAGGCCTTCGTTAATTAGTCGTTCTAGTTTTTCTAGACGTTGGATTGATTTGCGGATGGTTTGGAAATTGGTAAGTGTGCCCCCAAGCCAGCGTGCGTTGACATAGTATTGTCCAGTATCTTGGGCAACCTGCTTTACAATTTCTTGGGCTTGCTTTTTTGTCCCGACAAACAATATTTTCCCCCCGCCGCGAACTACGTCTCCTAAAAACATACAAGCGGTTTCGAGCAGTGGGAGAGTTTTTTCCAGATTGATTATGTGGATCCCATCCTTTTCGGCGTAAATATATGGCCGCATCTTCGGGTTCCATCGTCGTGTTTGATGCCCGAAGTGAACACCAGCTTCAATTAGATCCTTTAATCCGATGTTTAGCACGATCTTCTATGGTTGAGCTTTGGCCAGAATGTTGTTCTGACCTTTTTATCCCGCTGTAAAGTGCGGGATTGTTTTTTGGATTTACATTTTGGCCACCCAGTCCCACCCGAGACTAGGCGTGTGCTTCCGCACTTTAAGGCCTTACCACAATTAAGCTGTGTTAAGTAAGGCTTAAAACTTAGCAGCGAATTGATTTAGCGCAATTCTTTTTTCAACATCCAAGAAAGGTTTATGTCAGATCATGCAGCTTTTAGTGGTACGTTGGGGCTCCCCTTGCGGAGTACGGCAGGGTGGGATACATTGTCGAAATTACGAGGCTTATGAGTGGATTAGTTGCCATAGTGGGCAGGCCTAATGTGGGTAAATCCGCGCTCTTCAATCGAATTGTGGGGAAGCGGATAGCTATAGTTCATGATGAGCCGGGAGTGACCCGTGATAGGATCACAGCCGAGGCGGAGTGGCGTGGAATGCCGTTTACCGTTGTCGATACGGGTGGCATATGTATTATGCCAGGGGAAAAGGTTGAGGATCCCATTTTGCAGAGGACTATTGAGCAGATCAAAGTAGCGATTGACTCAGCCGATTTGCTTGTTTTTGTAGTGGATGTTAAAGACGGTGTTGTACCTCTGGATATTGAGGTGGCAAATCTTCTGCGGAAATGCGGCAAACCAGTACTTGTGGTGGCGAATAAAGCCGACAACCAAGAGTTGGAGGCTGGAGCTTCCGAATTCACTAAGCTTGGATTTGAAGAGATATTTCCCGTTAGCGCCATACATAACCGAGGTGTCTCAAAGCTACTAGATGCAGTGGTGAAAACCCTGGGTAGGCTTAAAAAGTCAGAAGCCAATGCTAAGGAACAAGAGCAAGGAGACACCGACTCCGAGGAGCAGCCATCTGAACCTATAAAAATAGCCATAGTAGGCCGCCCAAATGTGGGGAAATCTTCGCTTATAAATGCTATTACTGGTTTGAACAGGGTGATTGTTTCTCCAATTCCTGGTACCACTCGAGATAGCGTAGATGTACCTTTTGAAATAGATACGGAGGGGCGCCGGGAAAATTTCGTCTTTATTGACACCGCTGGTATAAGGAAAGCGCGTAGTATTTCTACCTCAGTGGAATTCTTCAGTGTTACCCGGGCCAAACGCGCCATAGAGCGTTGTGACCTTGCAGTACTCGTGTTAGATGCTGAAACAGGAATCGTAGAGTTGGATAAAAAGATTGGTGGCATGATAGTCGACGCTCAAAAAGCCTGTGTTCTGGCAGTGAATAAGTGGGATTTATTTGAGGAAAAAGTTGAGCAAGCATTAGCTGATAAAAAAACGGTGGATAAGCTTTCGAAACTTATGGGGGGCCGTTCCAGTGATTTCCCTTGTACGATGGAGGGTTTTGCTGCGTGGGTACATCAAAAATTGTTTTTCCTGGATCATGCCCCGGTCATTTTCCTTTCAGCTAAGACTGGCCGTAATGTTGAGCGATTGCTGGATTCGATCCGGTATGTTGCTGGGCAAATGCGGCAGAAAATTCCAACTAGCATTTTGAACAAAACTTTGCATGCTGCGGTTGAATCGCGACAGCCTCCGAGCTCAAAGGGGCATAGACTCAAGTTCTTTTACGCCACCCAAACATCCCAAGCCCCACCAACCTTTTTGCTTTTTGTGAACCGAGTGGATCTGTTTACCGAGCCGTATAAACGGTACCTCGCGGACCAAATCCGTCGAGCGTTTGGTTACGAGGGGTGTCCAATAGTACTCATCCCCCGAGAACGACCAAGGAAGTAAAATGGACGACTCCCATTTCGACTCTAGTTTGCATTATTAAACCCAAATTAGTTTGCTACTGCTCAAGTGGTGGGAATTTGTCCTGGTGTTCAATTTTTGCTGAAATGGAAAGCTAATTATTTGCCCAGGTTCGGGTCCAAGGTGCCATGAAAACGCATCAATTATTGGCCTTTGGAGTTCTACTATTCCGGCAAAGTGCAGCTTTAGCATAAGCATCCGTGTGTATTATCCAACTCACCTCAAAAGGGGTTAGGGGAGTTTGTGAGTGTAAGGAGTAAGTAAAAGGTTGTGTAATGGGTAAAAGCGTTTGTGCACTCGAACCAGGTGTGCATGAGATTGTATTTCCACGCAAACCTGCGAGGACGCCTTTTAGCATAAGATTGGCGCCTTGAGAAGTAGGCATAGGGCGAGAAGGTGAGGCTTACCCGATTAAATAAAGGCGAATTTAAACTTTCTGGAGAGCTGTTTGTGCAGCGTGGGCATAAGACTTGCCTTTGAATGGCTTTTGTGACGTCCAATACCCACCATTTACAAAGAGCGAAAAGGAAGGACTAGGCATTGCAGGTATTGGTTTGCGCAATGAACGTAAAAGACTTCGCAAAGCGTAAGGGGGATTACACAAAAACTTAAACCCAGGCTGGGCAAAAAGGTTAGGTTTTAGTTGAGGACTGCCAGTTTCAAAATCGGCGTTCTTTAACCTAGAAAATTCAGCTTAACTTGCCGCGGAGTCTTCGGCTTAGCTTTTTAGGTGCTTCGAGAGATGCGGTGGACAAACTTGCCGCTTCTGTTGTTGTAGTGAGTTTTACGCGTAAACCTGTAGCCCAACTGTGCGCCAGTTCTAGTTTCCATCTAGTACCCACTAATTATCGTATTGCGATCTTTTTTATTTTTGGAGACGACGTTTAGCTCGTTCACGTGCCTCTCGGAACGTATCAAGAGAAGTTTTTTGGATACGGGTTTCTTTTTCGTCTGAAGGTTGCTGACTGGTTGTATCTGTGTCTACCTTGTAAGGCATGGGTTGTGGTGTTGGAGGGGGAATCAAAGTTTTCTGCGTGGTAGCCTTTTGGTGGGCTTTGCGGAAGAATTGGGATAGTAAGGGGGTTTTTTGAGGCGCGGATTCGAGTTCGAGTGATACGGCGTCAGGTTTACTTACAACTGGTATTCGAGCCATTAGACTGTGCAGTAGCAAGGTTCGACGCTCTAAAATCTCTACTAGGAAGAAGGCAATCGCCCCTACGAACACCCAAGGAGTCAGGGTTACAAAACGAGTTTTTGTGGGGAGTTCGTCCCATATGTGCGTTATTTGAATTCGTTCTTTCCCCCCAGTCATAGCTGCTATTTGCGCAAGGGTTGCAACACCGCGGCCGGGTTGCTCTGGTGTAAACTCTGGTGAGTACGGTAGGCAGACGGGTGACAGGGTTGCAGTTAAGTTGGTGGCTAACTCGACTACATTAATGAGAGTTTCGCCACTTGTTAAAGGGATGACTACTTCAAGTAAGTCGGCGGATTTCCATGTCATTGTTGTTGTAGAGATTTTCGGGGGCAGGTTTGGGAATCCGTGTAAAGAACGTACGCGCGGAGTTTCCAATACCGCATCCCATTTTTGTTGTGGGTCCAAGTGAAGTTGGATATGACAAGCTCCATTTCGGACTTGCTGGGCCAAGACCATTCCATTGGGCAAAGAAGAAGGTTTGCCGGCAGTCCAACGGGCTAAAGTGGCGTAGAAAGACCCCACGTGTTCCCATGTGGCGAACTGTCCGCTATGGCTGCCATCCGCTTCCCCACAAAAACATAGGACTCGTCCAGTGCCTGCGTTCCAGAAAGCTACAATTGGGGCATTAAATTCATCAACAGTGATTGCGGCCAGGTTTGCCCCTGGTCGTGGATAACACAGATTATATCCACCTATTGGTGGAGGATCGTTTGGAAGCGGCATTCCAATAGCTATGTAGTTGGGAGTTAACTGGATCTGTGTTGGTTCAGTTACAAAGGTGTTTCGCATTACAAGGAATGTGTCTTGAGCAAAAAGTGCTGGGAGACTCTCAGCGTTCGAGCTAAAGTAACATTCGCCTCCACCACGCTGCGCTATATCTTTTAGCAATTGTGCGTCCACATCGCTTTCAGTTCCTAGCCCGATTACGCTTACTGTAATATTGGCTTCCCGGCATTTTTCAAGCAGTTCTCGGTATTCTCCTGGTTCTTCGGAATCAGCAGCATCTGCAAATAGGATGATATGCTTGGATTCTGCTTTTGCGGAAAGAATCATTTTAGCTGCGGCTGAGAGCGCTTGGTAAATGAATATACCACCACCTGCGGGTTTAATGGAAAGAATTGCTTTTCGTTTCGTGGCATTTCTTTCTACGGTATCGAGGGGCAGAACGATATGGGGGGAAGTATCCACAGCAATAACACCGAACTCATCCATTGGTGAAAGCAGGTCAAGGACTTGTGCGGCGCCTAGATTAGCGAGGTCCATTTTACACCGACCCCCACTCACAGGAGCAGCCATACTACCCGATCGATCAAGTGCAACAACAATTGCAATCGGAAATTTACGGTGTTCCCGTGGCGCTTCCATGGACACTGGCAATATCGGCTCGAGCGGCGATTTAAAGTAACCGCCCTGTGCGTAGGACATTTTGCCGCCAGTCATCATCAAACCACTACCTGTTTCCTCGACCCAGGTTGCTAACGTGTGGAGTGCCTGGGAGCCAATTTTAATGGCCGGCACGTTTTCAAGTATCACTGAACTGAACTGGGCGAGTTCGTCGATACTCCATTTAAGTTGTTCAGGGTGATAAGCTGTCACAGCTAGTCCAGCTTGGCGGAGGAGCTTTACCAGGCCAGAATTTTCTCCCGCCGATGACACAGCCAAAATGGATTTTTCCCCACGGACAGCAATTAGTACACGAGCTTTATTATTTTCCAAGGTTGGGTCGGTCTCAGGACTTTCAATTGTAAGTATGTATTCGCACACACCATGTTGGGGAGCTATGTCCCGAAACATAAGGGGAGTTAATCCCGTCCCGACATCTTTAGTGCCCATACCAATGATGGTATTGCCGCGGAAAAGCTTGTATTGGATGGGCTGACCCCTGGGTGAGTAAACCCACGCCGTAAGTAAAAAGCCTTCCCCAGGTTGGACTTCATTTGGGGCCGAAAATGAGTGTATAGCCAGGTCATTAACTTGTGGGCGTGCGATTAACCGGTAGTCTATCGGTATGCTCCGGGCGGCAGCCCGCCCCGCCATGGGAATGGGATCGCGACCGGTCCATTTGCCATCGGAGAGGATTAAAATCCTAGAACTTGTATTTGGCGGAATCAAGGAAAGTGCAGTTTCTATAGCGTCAGCAAGCGCAGACTGATCTGGGTTAACATCGGCTGAGAAGCCAGGGAATCCACCGCTTTGTGGTGCACATTCGACTACAGCTTGTTGACCAAAGGAGACTACCCCGAGCAGGCTACGTTTGGGCATTTTTTTATGGAGGAGATCAATGATTTCTTTTTGAGAAGTGGTGGCGTTTGGGGGCATAGATGCACTTCGATCCGCTATGACGACTACGATACCTGCTTTCCCTGGCAGTTTCAGGGCTATTTGTGCCATCCCAAAAACTATTAAAACAAAAGTAGCGGCCCGTAACAGTTGCAATAAACGGTTTGGAAGCGGCCAAAGCCACAGAGCCACCAGGAGCGGAATTAGCACCAGCAACCAGATAGGTTGGAAAAAGGTGATCATTACCGAACTCCTTTTCCAGTAACTACCAGGATTAAATGTGCCAATAGCAGTATCAAGGTTAGAAGTCCCACCACCCAAACCAGTGAGGCCTCAGTAAACAAAGTATCAGTTCCATTGGACCATTTGCCCCATCTGCCGATCTGGGTTTGGGTTAGATCCGATTCATCAGGTGCAAGCAGGTTTACTGCAAGTTGATTTGTGGTTTGCCCGATTACCACTGTGTATACACCAGGTATCGTTGTTTCGAGTGAGAATTGCCCAGTTTGGCTTTGAAAAATTTTAGTGCTCTTATCGGGGTAAGTCACTATGATCGGTTCACCAGCTGTGTTGATTAACACTTCTGAACCAAGTGGCACATTATTTTCCGTGGGACCCGGTAGGTACGATGCTCGCCAATGCAAGATATTCCAGAACAAAATTGGCCAGTTAGGAGTGTTTTGGAGCGTCGAGAGAGTGGGATCGAAATTCAACGTAATTCTTTGGCGTCCAAATAGGTCCGTATAAGTGGAAAGGAGAGGCACGTTTCCAGCCAAAATTACGGGGATCTCGCTCGTTAGGTTTGTGGTCGGTTGTGCAGCCCAGATCACGCCGTGCAGGGATAGACCTTCTGTTAACGGATGCGTCGGATCGATTATATACGGTCCAATGTACGGGATTGGTGTATCTGGTTGGATTATTCGGATGGTCCAAGTTGTTTTACTTACTGGAAATGAAGGCGATTGATGAATCACGAGGTCTGGGTTTTCTGAAGTTGTGGCACGGAGGCCTGTAGATTCAAGGGCGTGGTCAATAAAGGATGCTAAACTAGAGTTTGTGAGGGCTATGAGTACTCGGACACGCTTCCGGAGCGGAGGTAGTAGGTTTACCACATTATCGTCGGCCAACGCGTCGGGAGCTAGCTCCGCTCTTACCAGTGGGATTGACGCAGGTATGTCAAAAACCACTCGGTGGTACTTGCCTGGTCCTAACTCAATTGACGTAGAGGATATAGTATTTGATCCGGCATATATCGTTAGGCGGGTTTTTTGTGATGTAGATGACCCATTAAAAATCTCGAGCATGCACTTATCTTGATCTCCACAATTGGAACGTGTTGCCTTGCTGAATCCAAGGTTTATACTGGGCGATCCGAAGGCGTGCCATCGGACATTATCACTTAGGTTCTTGGGATCTCTTGGGGCGTGGTCGGTGACTACTAGAATATTTGCACGGCCCCGTCCTATAGCGTTGGCAAGGCCAATTGCTTCTTCAATTGCAGCCCTTGGCGCATTGCACTGCCACCGTTGAAGTTGATACTCTAAATCACTATGCGTATGGATTGGTTCGCTAGTGATGCGGGGTTCTTTACCGGCCAGAATTATGCGTGTGGAAGGTGACCGTTGTGTTTGTAGAAGTTCTCGGAGAAAGGCCCGGGCTTGTTCTTGTGGGGTGCCAGTCTCCAAAACAGCCCGCATAGAGTAAGAGTCGTCAAGGATTATAATCAGGGGACGGCTATGCGCGGCTAGTTTGCTTACTGGTCCGCCAGCCGCTAGGCCCAACATCGCTAGTGCGGCTAACTCGATGAAAAAAATCAACGGTAGCTGGAGCCGCTCGCGTTTTGATCCGCCTACCCGGGGCTGCATGGCGAAACGCCAAAGCATTAAGCTGGAAACTGGATATCGTTTGAACTGGCTCCGAAAAATATATATGACCGCAAGCGCCAGTACTGATAGCAAAGCCAGTAAGGCCGCGATGGGATATAGAAAGAATGGTATCATGGCGCTATCGATGTAGCAGTTTCTGAAAAATTCCCTTGGTCCTTGGAATTTATTAAGCTTGGGGTGGTTATGTTCCGGTTGCGGGGCCGGCGCGGTTTGGAACGGGTGTTCTTAATCGATACATTCATATCAAACTGGTATTACCAGTTGGATCTTTTGCAGGTTTACAATGGAACTTTCCAATTCCTCAGCCACCAGTGTGGTTAGTTGCGCTCCATATTGGCGACACGCCTCTGCCCATGATTGTTGCCACTGTGTGAGGTTTCGCCGGTACTGCTTAATGGTTGTCTCATCAACTAGAAGATCTGCAATTTCGTCGGTTTCGCTGTCCACTAGGCGTACACTGCCATAAATGGGAGGATCGATGTCATTCCTTGCAAGGAGTTGGAGGATAAATAGCGCTGCACCGCCCGATTGCAATCTTTGGACTGTGTGAATTGGGGTTGCTGGCCAGAGTAGGTCGCTAATCAAAACGCGGATGCTCAGAGGGCGCAGTGTAGGTGGCATAACCTCAAGCGCATCGTCGATAGAGTGTGGGCTATTAAACTCAAACCCGTCCCACGCAGTCGGCAAAAGAAAATCGTTGATGACTTTACGGAATCCGTTGTCTGAAATCCACACTGCATGGGAACAATATGCATTCTCGGCAGCCACAGCCAAGATTGCCGCCAGTTTGAGTGTGGCAGCTGCTTTGGTGGTGTTGCCCAGGTTCATGGAGCGTGAGCCATCAATCAATACGTCTAAATGTGGCGTGACTTCTTCCATGTAAAGTTTGACTGTTAACCGGTCTGATCTTGCGTATACGTTCCAGTCCACGAACCTGATATCATCCCCGGGCTGGTACTCACGGTAATCTTGGAAATCGATGGATGTGCCAGTTCGCCATCCCAAGCGCATTCCGACCATGCTTCTGGGAATTGTATGTGGGACTAAAAGGGTGTATTGCTGCCCGATGTTTTCACCTTCATATAATGCATGGCGGAGTTTTTCATTCATAAACTTTCATTCTTCTAATATTTATGAGTTTGGTGTTGGGCATTGTGCCTCTGCGAGGGCAGGAGAATCGTCAATCGGACGGAAGCTCCGCACTTGGTTGATAAACCACTTCAAATTAGCGAGGAACGCTATTAGAACCCACGACATTGCGAAAATCAGATGTGCTAATAGTTGGTAATAGTATTCGACGTATAGCGAGTTGAAGAAGTTGCCGAGTTGGATTTGGGTGAAGGCAAGCTTGGGTGATCTTTTGAGAATTAGCATTATAAGAGTTGGGAGTAAAATACTCACGAAGATAACCATTGCCGCGCATACTGAAGCTGCCATTGGGGGGGTTTTCGGCAGAAATTGTCGATGAACGAAAAGCCCCGTGAGCACGTAAGCAAACGCATATGCGATTGCTATTAATGTTTGAAACACAAAGTATTCTTCTGAAGACAAGGTATGACTGATTATGGCGCCTTTAATCGTGTACGTTAATGTGGGTTTAGGACTGGGTAATAAGGTTGCAAAAATTACCCAACTTGTGAGGCTGAGGATTATCGCGGTCCAGATTAGTCCTCCTGCAGCCCCATTGAAAAAAAGGAATGCTAGAATTCGTTTGAGTCTGCTGCTGGGGATTTGCCGCCGTACACGTAAGCTGAGCTTGTCATTTTGACTAATTATGACGAACAAACCTGGGATCATGATCATGCACGTGGTAAATCCCCAGAATTTTATGAGGGTAGAGTTGGTTTTAATTAATAGCCATGCCAAAGCGAGCAATCCTTCCACTACCCAAAACGCTGTAATAAACACTCGGATTGGCAAAGCCCTATTTGAGGAGCGAGGGGATATTAAGGTGGATGCGCCGACGTAAAAAAGGCCAAGGAAACCCACGTAAGTCAGGAAGAGAGTGATACTATCTAGCCATCGTTCAACTGTGCTCTTGATTGGTAGTAGTTCTCTATAGCCAAGAAAGAGCACCAATTGGGTAGAGGTTCCCATCCACAAACCCAATCCTAAGTTTAATCCGATTATCCCTTTGAATAATCTACCCACGGGAAGTACAGCAACAAAAATTGCCGCCATTACTGCAAGGCAAACAACTGCAAAAAGTATAAACAAGGTGTAAAAAATGGCAGGGAGATCCACTCCTCGGAGGAAGTACGAGAAAGACATGAATGGCATGCAAACGCTAAAGAGCAGGACTGCCATGTATGCTCCGGCAAAAAACTTGCCTCTTACGATGGCCCAAGGTGAAAGTGTTGTATAGTACATTAGCTCTATGTTGGATGGGTTGCGTTCTGTGAGAATCCCGAACGCAACATAAAATGGGATTAAAATAGTGCTAAAAAGGACGAGTATAAACAAATGCATCTCAAACATTGAACTGCCCAAACTCTGTGGAGTATGGGTCGTGTAGTCCCAAACTATAATATATGACCCGCCAAAAAGCACCGCCAGCAGCAGTGCAAATGCTCCTAAAAATGCTCGACTTCGCATTGCCTGGCGCAGTTCTTTCACAAGGATGGGGTTAGGTTCCCATCCTTGCAAAGTTGCAAGGCATGACTTAACTTTCAAAACCAATGTTTTCATGGGGGTGTGAGTCGGTACGGTTGATATGCATTTGTGCATATACGGCTCAGTGATTAAGGTAGGCTTCCCTCGCACTTTTTCAAGGTGTAGATTCCGAGGGGTTGCGCATTTGTAGGAGGGAAACCCGGGGTTTTGCTATTCCTAGTGGAGTTTTATTAATGCAGCGACTTTGCATAACCAAGCTAGACAGGGCATGTTCATTGGACCTCACCTTTGGTTATTTTCATAAAAACGTCTTCCAAGTCGGCTTTGCAACGTCGGATTTCTACGATTTGGAAGTTCTTAGCAGCTAAGGTGGAAAGTATAGTTGGAACGGAATTCATGTTTCCCAACTGTATGTCGAAATGCACTTCATGGTCGGCAACAATGCGCGGGTTTTCTACCAAAGGTGTTTGAAGTAACTCGCGGATCAGTCGGTTAATCTCCATATTGTCATGGTTAAACAAAACAATTGCGAAGGTTTGTCGGGGGGTGGTTTTTCTGAGTAACTCTTCCATAATGCCCATTTCAAGAATTTTGCCTCGCTCAATGATGATAGCTCCATCACAAATTTCAGTTAGCTCCGTCAAGATGTGTGAACTGATTAAGATCGCTTTATTCTGCTTTGCCAATAGTTTTAACAGTTCTCGGAACTCAATCCGTGCCCGAGGATCCAACCCTGCGGTTGGTTTATCAAGCACTAGGACTTGAGGGTTGTGAATTAAAGCTCGGCCAAGGCTGACCCTTTGTTTCATTCCTTTGGAGAGTGCTTTAAGGGTTTTGTTACGAATAGAAGTCAAGTTAGTGAATTCTTCGATCGTTTCCACTGCTTGCTTCCGATATTTACCCTTGAGCCCATAAGCGCGTGCGTAAAAATCAAGGTATTCGTGGACAGTGATGTCGTCATGAGCAGGTAGCGTGTCCGGGACGAATCCAATCAATGGACGCACTTTTTCGGGGTATTCCCATACCGATATGCCGTCGATAAACACGTCCCCATCGGTTGGTTCGTCTAGGGTTGCGATAATACGCATGGTAGTGGTTTTGCCAGCGCCATTAGGACCAACAAAACCGAATATTTTCCCTGACTCGAACCAAAATGAGATTCCGTCTAGGGCGACCGTCCGACCGAATACCTTACGCAGGTTTTTAACTTCGACTTTCATGGGGAGTCAACTTCGGTCTTCGAAAATGCTTGGTTTTTACATTTCCTAGCTTTTGTTTGTGGGCGTTTCTAAAATACCAAAGATTATGTGTCGACCGGGTAAATTCATCACTTTGGTGTTAGGTGGAAAACCGTCTTCCAAAAATGGATTTTGCTCTGTTTCTGCTACGTAAGTGCCGGGACGCAAATGGGGGCTTGGGGCATTGGTGAAAGATTGCGTAATTCTCCCATATCCACTTTTGATGAATATGGAACGAAGATCTAGTGGGTTTGAAGGTACTGTTTGTTGCGTATCCGTCAGGGTTGCGCGTGCGCCCGGCTCTATTTTCCCGGCGCTATATACCTTTCCTTTAGCATCAACCAACCATAATGAATTGATGGGGACGCCTAATCCGTTAATCACAGCAAGTTTTCCATCCTTAAATTCTACCTGTAACCGTTCGCGGCGTATTTCTGATTTCCGGACGAAGAAGTTCGCTGGTACACGGGCAATTACCCAACCACCTACTAAGTGTTGCCCCTGGGTCCAATCCACTTGAGCTTTATTCCCAGGTAGGTAACGACGCACTTTGGCCAAAATAGGATATAACTCGGTGTCATAGCTGAATTTTAATCCTGCCCGTGGTGCCCAAGGACAATAATAGGAAAGCGATGCCAACACTGTAGCCCGCCGATTGACCTGGTCTAAAATGGTGACACTTTCGGTGCGTATTATAGGTTTTGTGCCTTCGGTTATTATGCTATAGAAAAAGATGAGCAACGATGTTAGTAAAGAAATTGCTGGAACCGTCCAAAGCATCCAAGTCCGCCGTTTCAAATATGAGAGAATCACGAAGTTTAGCGGCCCGATCACAAGGACAAATACTAACAAAGCAAGCATGAAAGTATGCAGAGGAACGTTTGCGTCTTTTTCGCTTTTGAAACTAGAATCGCTAGAGGAAGCGAGTGTGTTCCAAAACTCAGAAGTCTCTTGTGTCACGGAGTACAATTCCCACCCCCAACTCATATCTTGTTGAAGTGATTCAAGTGGCTTGTCTCGAATTACAAAACACTTACCGAAACCGACTGTGTACTCTGTGAATTGGGGCATGTCAACTCTAGCACGAGACTGCCATGGTTCTGGAATTTTGGTGTTTCCAACCACTATTAAGTTACCTCCGCACTCCACGTACCTCCAAAGAGCGTCTAAAACACCATCAGGTGCAGAGCCCAAATCAGCCGCCTTAACAAGAATGGTATCATACGGAGTGTAAGCTAACCAATGGTCACTCCAATCAGAGATAAATAACGATGCTCGAGAGTACCAATCCAAGGCTGTCTTTGGTTTAGGGCTCGACCCTTTCTCGGTAGCGGTAGCTTTTACTGCCCATGCGTTTCCTGTGGGACCTACTAATTCAACTGCGTCTATCCCACCGTGGTTGGCGGAAAATTCAATTTGTAGGCTTTTTATGGGTTCAATATTGGAAGGGATTGAAATTTCCTCTACAAGGGGAGCATTGGTTGAATCTGCTGACCCGGGGATTGGAATGGTCCCAACTGGATTTCCCGTCGCTGAATACAAAGTAATGGATCCCCCAGCTAATAGGTTTGGTGTGGTTTGATAAATTCGGATGCTATTGGCTTTGATAGGTTGCTCGTATACGAGCGTAATCTGATGTGGCGGCCGGCCGTCTGGCACCCAAGCGGTAGGCGGTTTGCTGCCTCGGAACCAACTTGAATCCGGAGTGCCTGTAGCCATTTGTGGGATAAATGCATTAGCTATGTGTGAAAAAAGGGATTCTATAAAAACGGGGTCCAGGCTCCGACTACAGAGTACCGTAGGTGGGGGAGGTAAAACAGAATATCTGACGGCGTGTTCAGCTCTCCTTGGCAGGGGGAGAGTTCCTACACGAGTTTTATTTACTTGTACTCGCACTTGGTTATTGCCTGACATTGGGATGGGTGGTTGAAAAATCGATACTTTGGCACGACCACCCGGTGGCAAAGTAATTGTCCTCCGCAGCGCTGATATTTCACCGCGATGAGAATCCCAGGATTGATCTGGAACCACCAATGTTACCTGATGTGTTGCTGTTGAAGAATTATTTTGTACTAAGAACCGGTATTCGCAGTATCCGTGAGAAGTAACGGTTTCAGAAATTAGAATGGGTGTCACAGCGATGTCAGCGAACTGCTCGGCTTTCTCTACACTTGGAAAAAGGAAAAAGAAAGGAATCGCTAAATATGCCATCCACCACCTAGATTTCTGATATTGAAAATCCTGTTTAGTAGTGGCCACACCCAAGCACAAACTGAACTTAAGTTTGAATTGTAGATCGCACATACAATGCTGCGAATTGTTATTTACGATGAGTTGGAATGGTAGCTGTGTTTGTTATAACTCTCACGGTACAAGATTACATGTTGGGGTACAAATGGATTTCGTATTAAACAGCTTATGAGACCGAGAGCTTGACATCCTGTGGCAGACCGAGTTCAGCTTCATCCAAATGATTAAGTAGGTCGGATATCACTTTTGTAGTGTTAACCCGATCTAGCCGAGCTTGGTAGTTCAGTATTATGCGATGGTTCAGGGCAGGTTCAGCTACTGCTTTAACGTCTTCAAATCCCACTGTAGGCCTGCCTGATAATAGGGCATGCGCGCGAGCAGCTTCAGCGATTGAGATTGCGGCTCGTGGAGAGGCCCCGTAAGCCACATAGCGGTTAACGGACTCTGTTGCTTCTGGATTCCCAGGGTGCGTAGCTGAGACAAGACGCGCTATGTACCGTGCAACCGGTTTAGCTAAATATATGCGATTCATCGTTTGGAAAAGTAAATTGAGTTCTGCCTGGCCCATTTGCCAGGTTGGGGGTGGGAGTTCACCCCTCCTACGCTCAAAAATGATTTTCTCAATAACATCAGTTTCCAAATGACTAAAGAACAGCCGAAACATGAATCGATCGAGCTGAGCCTCCGGTAGGGGGTATGTTCCTTCGAGTTCGATTGGGTTTTGCGTGGCCAGTACGAAGAAAGGTTGTGGTAGCATGCGTGTAGTGCCTAGCAAAGTAACTGAGTTTTCTTGCATAGTTTCCAGAAGGGCCGATTGTGTTTTTGGCGAGGCACGGTTTATTTCATCAGCAAGTAATATATTGGTAAAGATGGGGCCAGGGTGAAATACCATTTCACGTTTACCAGACTCAGTTTGTTGCAAAATGTGTGTCCCAAGTATGTCGCTTGGCATTAAATCGGGCGTGAACTGAATCCGTTTAAATTCGAGCTTCAAAATTTGTGCAATCGTTCGTACTAAAGCCGTTTTGCCTAATCCAGGCACACCTTCTAGCAATATGTGTCCTCGACTGAGTATCCCGATCAAAACCAGCCTGTGGATTCGGTTGCGTCCAATCAAGATCCGATCGAGCTGTTCAAGTGTTCTGGTTATAAGCTCGGTAGCTGGTGCGAGTTCTTCAGGCTTAAGAATCTCCTGTGACATTTTAGAGTTAAATTCGATTTGTGTGGTTTGCGTGTTCATTGTTTTTCACGTTGGAAATACCGTTGTACGGCTTGTCTATGTCGAGGAAGGATCATCGAAACATGAGCTGTGTGATCTGATGTTCCTCGACCGGTCAGTGTGCCTCCAGTAGTAGAAGCATTTTCCTCGGGTTGAATTTCAACTGGGGGACCTATGCTAACTCCGATAAATTGCGCAGTTTCAATACGACCTGAGGTTGGCAGCGCAATCTCTTTAAACTTTGCGCCTTGTTCCGGAGATTCTTCGCCCCAAATCATTGGTGCATTTCCCGGCCCACGATCAACCCCACCGGTCAAAAGTAACAAGGCTAAATTCTGATCACATCCATTAGTGTTTTGGCACAAATAAGCCAGCAAATTGTCTAGATTTGTTTTTGTAGACAAACATGCTTTCTGGCATTGGGCCAGAGTTTTTGCGTCTATAAGTTTTGCATCGGCAAGTCGAGCTACGGCATTGCTTATATTACACCTTGTGCACTGGATTCCATTGAGAAGGCTCTTTAAATCTGCAGTAGATAATGCGTTTGAAGTAAATTGCAAATTGAGTAGAGACAAATTTGTGAAGAAGCCTTCGGACAATTTACCAGAGTCCAGCATTGCAGTAAACACATGCGCAATTGAGCTTGTGATTTCAGGGGCCAGGCTGCCATCCTCCATAGCTTTCTGAAGAGCCATCGCTAGTGATTCGACTGTGGCAAGAGTATCCAGTTTGGCTAGCGCTTCCTCCGCTGCTTGCCTTGCTAAATCAGAAGTGGATTGCTTTAGGTGATCGAGGGCTTCCCAGGTTTTATAAGGGTCGAATCCAGATGATTCATTTTGTAACTTTGACAATTGGTTCAACAGTTCTATTGCCTTCTCCTCCTGAATAAGCTTTTCCTCTTTTAGTGTGTCCACTTCCATTTTGAGTTCTTGAATGAGCTGTCCAATTTCCAAAGGCTGTTTTGCCCCAAACTTAATATAACGCACAGGCAACAAAAGCGAAGTTGTTGCAAATCCGATCGCTAGGCAAAGCAGAATGAGGTTGCGAGTTGCATGCCATCGTAAGGATGGAACGCGTGAAGGTACCCGTGTTTGCCAGACAGTTGTATCCCCAGCTTCTTCGGCCATAATGATGCCACCACAAGAATTTAAGTGATCGTATGCAGCACGTATGGCCGATGCTGTAGGCAGGCGTCGCACTTGAAAAACGGCTGCGCCAATGCCGGCAACCACAAGTCCTAGGATCCCTATTGTCGACAAGGGTACTTGTTGTAGGCCTAAACCACGCGCAACCAAAATACCCACGCCGTAAGCGAATAGCCATATTGTGATCCACAAGACTGCACGCCGAATCATCAATACCCAAATGAGCTTTCGCGCAAAGGCTTTTTTTGCTCGAGTGTGGTCTATATCTTTGGTTATTTCACCCGTGGCGTGCCTATGACCTCGCATTGGGAAATCCTTCTTGAATCAGGTTACTATTGGGAACCTTTGGTGTCATCTCAAAAATGCCCCGAAATTTTTCCTAAGAAGGGTTCCACTTGATCCCAAATGGTGAATTAATTCTTGCTGCTGTTGGGTTAGGCCAAAACAAAAGGATATGGCATTCTTTAAAAGTGGCAGGCAAAAATTGTTAGAGGGGAGAAACGTGGCTTTTGGTTGGCCATGCAAATTTTCGCGGAGATATCAAATGAAGTGTTGATGCACATGATTTGCACTTTTTAATTGTTGTGGGGTGAATGCTAGAGCGTGGCTAATAGAATTGTTGGAATGGCGAGTTAAGAGTGAAGGCGTTGCAAATGCATAGGATTGGAAAGGAAGGGGTTGTTGACAGCGAGTTTTTGTTTGTTATATTACGCCCGGTTATTTATGAAAATTGCCGTACCGAAAGAGACCTGGGTAGGCGAAACACGTGCGGCTGCTACCCCCGAAACAGTAGCAAAATTCGTTAGACTAGGCGCAGAGGTGGAAGTGGAAGCAGGTGTAGGCGTTAGCGCAGGTTTTACAGATGAGGCTTACATCAAAGCGGGGGCTAAAATAGTAACTGATCGGAGCCGATTGCTATCGGAAGCTGATATAATTCTGCGTTTGCGTAAACCATCCGTTGAAGAAGTTGTTTTACTTAAGCGCGGTGCCATTCATGTAAGCTATCTCGATCCGTTTAACGAAAAGGCTCTAATTGAACAATTGGCGGAGAGGGGGATAACGGCATTTTGCATGGAATTTATTCCAAGAACCACCCGGGCCCAGAAGATGGATGCCCTTTCTTCCCAGGCAAACCTGGCTGGATACGTGGCGGTAATACTTGCAGCTGCGCATTCTAACAAGGTTTTCCCAATGATGACTACTCCCGCGGGAACAATAGCCCCTGCAAAAGTCTTCGTAGTAGGAGCGGGGGTTGCTGGATTGCAAGCGATTGCCACTGCTCGGCGGCTGGGTGCTAAGGTAACTGCGTATGACACTAGACCAGTGGTTGAAGAGCAAGTTAAGTCACTCGGCGCGCAATTCTTGAAAATAGACCTTGGTGAGACTGGGCAAACAAAAGACGGTTACGCAAAACCTTTGACTGAAGAACAGATAAAGATCCAGCGTGAAGCGATGAAAAAGGTTTGTTTGGAGTCAGATGTAGTGATTACTACCGCTCAAGTGTTTGGTAGGCGTGCACCAATTTTGATTACCCGCGAGATGGTTGAGGCAATGAAGCCAGGTAGTGTTGTGGTTGACGTTGCTATTGAGAGCGGGGGTAACGTAGAATGTGCGCAACCCAACCAAATCACAGAAATTAATGGCGTCAAAATCATAGCTTTGTTTAATTTGCCGGGCCGGGTGCCATACCATGCAACCCAAGTTTATGCGAATAACCTTTACAATTTCGTCGAAGAATATTGGGACAAGGCAAACAAACGGTTTATCCTAAAATTGGAAGATGACATTGTGAAAGCCTGTCTCGTCACGCACGAGGGGAAGATCATTAGCGATCGGTTATTGGAGGCGTACGGACAGGCAAAACAATAGCTTATCCATTTAAGCGGAGGGAAACTATGAGTGCCGAATTACTTACGTTTTTTGTTTTTGTATTGGCAATATTTTTAGGCTTCGAACTTATATCGAAGGTACCATCCATGTTGCATACGCCGCTTATGTCTGGGACCAATGCGATCCATGGAATAATCCTATTAGGCGGCATGATTGTCCTTGCAGATGCCGAAACCACATTAGCACGAGTCCTCGGATTTATCGCTGTAGCCTTCGGTTCAGCCAACGTTTTCGGTGGTTTCATGGTGACCGATCGGATGCTTCAAATGTTTAGACGGAGGAAGTCATGAGCACGGGTTTAGGTTTGATTTTTATTGGTGTAGCGATTTCTTTCATTCTTGGGATCAAGTTTCTTAGCTCACCTCGCACAGCGAGGGTGGGAAATCTATTAGCCGCGGCAGGTATGTTGGTCGCAATTTTAGCGACCATCCCAATGTTACGAGGTATTAATACGCCGCCGATTCCTCATGGACAGAATCTGAATTATTGGTTGATCGGTATCGGTATATTGTTGGGGTTAATTGGTGGGGCTATCGGGGCGTATACGGTCAAAATGACTGCAATGCCCCAAATGGTGGCTATGTTTAATGGGTTGGGTGGTGGTGCAGCGGCTTTGGTAGGCATCCTCGAATATTTAACTCGATACCATGCTGGATTAAAAATCACCGTTCCTTTGGCTGCAGCTGCTTTCTTTCCTGTCACTATTGGATCAATTTCCTTAAGTGGAAGCATGATAGCCTTCGGCAAGTTGCAAGGGTACTTAGAAAGACCGGTTACGTATAAAGGACAGCACGTGGTAAATGGGTTAATTCTAGCAGTAATTGTAGCGTTGTGGGTGTATTTGCTTGGGTTCAAAGACAGCGCTGCAATGGCTTGGGTTTTGCTCGCAGTCGCATTGGTTTTTGGCGTCCTTATGGTTTTACCCATTGGCGGGGCTGACATGCCCGTGGTGATATCGCTATTGAACTCGTTTACGGGATTGGCAGTAGCTGCAGACGGTTTTGTAATTAACAACATTTCTATGGTGGTAGCAGGGACTTTAGTTGGTTCCTCCGGCACCCTGCTTACTTTGCTGATGTGCAAAGCAATGAACCGACCAATAACAAACGTTTTGTTTGGAGCATTTGGCAAGGTTAGTGAAAAAGCCGCTGCAGAAGCTGGTACAAAGACAGTCCGGCCAATCCAACCTGACGAAACCGCCCTGATCCTTGCCAATGCAAAGCAGGTGGTAATCGTACCAGGATATGGAATGGCAGTTGCACAAGCGCAACACGAGGTAAGGGAACTAGTCGAGAATTTGATAGCTCGTGGTGTAGAAATTCAGTTCGCCATTCATCCGGTGGCTGGACGAATGCCCGGGCACATGAATGTGTTGTTGGCTGAGGCGAACGTTCCTTATGACTTTTTGAAGGAAATGGACGAAGTTAACCCGAACATGGACATGGTGGATGTATGCCTAGTGATAGGGGCTAACGATGTGGTAAATCCAGCCGCAAAAGAAGATCCGTCAAGCCCAATTTATGGGATGCCGATTATCGAAGCGTATCGAGCGCGGACAGTGATAGTTATGAAGCGATCGATGGCCACTGGATTCGCAGGAATAGACAACAGCCTTTTCTACAAGGACAACACTCGAATGCTTTTCGGTGACGCTAAAGCTACTTTGAAAGAAGTGATTGCCCAGCTAAAATCATTGTAATTTCGGCTAAAACAGCTTAAAATTTTTGTTCTCCCCTGGGGTTCACGCCTATTTTGATAGCTGTGACAAGGAAAAAGGCTGTTTTGCGTTGCAGGGCTGAGTGTTCACATTTAAAATTCATTTTTAGCAATTTAAGGAGGGAATATGAAAACAACCAAAAACAGTCTCTTGTGCAACATAGCACATTTAGCTTTATTGCTAGGTGCGTTTGCTCTGGCTGGGTGCACGACGACCCAACAGGAACGTGTTGGAGGTGGAGCTGATACTGCTACTACACCCACTTCAACAACTATAGTACAACAAACTACCACAATCACGGTTGATACGAATCAATTCCCGCCCCCACCGGTGCGAATTAAAGCCGGTCCATCTGAACCATTTGTGGATGCAGATGGGAACCCATGGTTGACTGAGCGGGGGTTTGTTGGGGGCAATTGGATGGACTGGGGAGAACGAGAAATTGCAAATACAAAAACACCGAGAATTTATTGGAGCGAGATCTACAGCATGGAATCGTTCTCCTACCCTCTACCCAATGGGAAGTACATCGTGAAACTACACTTCTGTGAAAACTACGACGGCATAATGGGCCCTGGTGACCGTGTATTCTCTTTTAATGTGGAAGGGAGGGAATTTAAAGATTTTGACGTGTGGGTGAAAGCCGGAGGGCCTCAAAAGGCCTACGTTGAAACGGTGGAAGTGGAGGTTACCGATGGGAAGCTTGACATCACCTTCACTCCGCAAGTAGAAAATCCTGAAATTAACGGAATTGAGATCCTGCCTGTGCAATAGGCTTTAGGAAGTTGAATCTGGAACGTCTGGTTGCGCCTTTGTTTTTTTTGGGTGCAACCAGATTTTTTTGCACAATATCATCGCCGAATTATAGAGCAGTTTGGGGAAGGGAAATTATCGCTGTGAAGGTAACTACCCGCTGATGAAGCGGTAAATTTTACGCTGCGGGTTGTGGAGGAGGTTCCTATTGAATATTTAAGCTAGGGTAATCCCAGGGTTCAAAACTTTCGCATTTCTCAAACCCGGAGCAAATCCAGCGCTTCCTATTTAGTCTTCAGGTAGTGGTGGTAGGGTAGAGTGTGGCTTTGGCCGCGCGTGTATGGTATTACACTTAGGATCCGGGTTTTAAAAAATTAGTCCCGTCGTAGGGTTGACTTCAATGAGCGGTCAATCCTAGTGGTTATTTTTTGGACTTTGCACATTTACAATGAATCAAAGTAGATTTGCTGCGAATAGGTCGTATTACCATCCAAAGGCATTACCCTTTTAAGTGGGGCTGAGCAATAAAATGACCAATGATTTATGCTGGTGCTGGAGACTTCTGACACGCCCCGGGTCCCCGGCAAAAGGGGAAGCGCTTCGAATCTTGGGTAACTTATAACTGAAGAACTCTTTATTTGACTAAACGGTAAAACTTAGTTTCGGTGTTTGTTGAAACTGGAATTGTGATAATCCATTTACCGTTGATGAGTTGTGGTATTGCCGAGGTTTCAGTGACCCAATCCCCGATCAATAAGTTTGTGCGGGATTGGAGGATGAAATCCGAGTAATGACTAGGCCATGCGAGTTGTAACACCGAGTTTTCGGTGGTTACGGTGAGCATGGGCGGAGGAAGGGGTGTAACACTTACTTGCGGGCTGGGCGAGCTTTCTCCGGCAGGGTTCACAGCCGTTACTACATAGTAGTAAGTGAGCCCATTGGTTACTTGAGTATCTATGAAGTTCGTCGTACTAATATTAGCGATGTGTTTATAAGGGCCTCCGTCAGTAAGTGACCGCTTAACCCTGTAAGTGGTGGCGTTATTTATGGGAGTCCACGTTAGGTATACCTGAGCGTCCCCAGCTTTTGCTGAAACGGAGGCGGGCGAATCTGGCACTGTCCAATTGGTCCAAAGTGAGAACTGGGTTCCGCCAACTGTGTTTGTTACACCTACTGCCTCGAATACAGCCATGCAATTTGTTGATGTATTGTGGGCTGTGACTGCCAAGCCTATATAGACCGCCGATGGCATGCTAATTGTAGCTGACCCGTGGGTTGTCCAAGTTTTGCCGTCGGCCGATCTATAACCGGTAAATGTGTTTCCGCTGCGGACTAAGCGAACCCAATATGGTGCACTTAGGCCAGTGATGTTGTTGTTATAGCTCCCGCCTCCCTTAGTACTACGGTATTGGAAGGCTACTCCATTGCTAGGAGTCACGCACATAAATGCATGAGCTGAGTCAGCATCAAGACTTGCTCGAATCATTACTCCCGCTTTTGCCCAGGGATCGGTAGGGGCAACAGAAACCACCTTGGTAACAATTGAACAGTTGCCAGTGACAGGGATGTAAACAAATCGAAACGAATCGCTGTTTCCCCATATATCAGCCCCAGATCCATTGACAATAAACACACCATTACTGTACGTTGCATTACCTCCTCCTGCACCAATTTCACGAGTCATCCATGGATAAGGAGGGTTGATTACAACCTCAGCTGAATCCGGGCTTTCACCTCCAGCGTTTATTGCAGAGATTACGTAGAAATAAAACTTCTTACCATCCATCTGCTCCGGGTCCACAAACGTATTGTGCACTAAATTAGTTGCGACGACAGTATAAGGCCCGGCACTGAGTTCGGACTTTTTAACGATGTATGTATCGGCACCGCCAGGGAAGTCCCACCATAATTTCACGCGCCACAGATCTAAGGAGGCGGTCACTCGAGTCGGTGCGCTGGGTGGCATTATGACTTCCCTTTCTGGTGAGTCTGCACTCTCGCCGTTTGCATTAATTGCTGAAATTACGTAGTAGTACCGCCACGTATACAATGTGTTCGTGGGTAAGGTAAGGTCAATGCAGCTAGTCCCACTCACATTAGTAATCGGCGTATAAGGGCCGCCTTTTGTGGTAGACCTTTTGACTCGGTATGCCGTGGCGCCAGCTGAGGGTTCCCAATGTAAGTAAGCAATTCGATTGCTTAGGTAGACTGTGAGATCGCTCGGAGGAACAGGTGGTGGGTTTGGAGAATTGGATGTCCAGAATTCCACCTCTGCCACGTTACAATATCCATTTGCTGGTCCAATATAACGAACATATCGGAATGCGTTCGCGTTGTTTATTGTCCTACTTGTTAGTACGCCTTCAGGTGGTGTAGTGGTTATTGTGAGCAACGTGACTACCCCGGTACTAAAATCGGGGGCATTTGCACCTTCGAATCGACCCCCAACCATCCGGCCTGCATAGCCTCTTCTGGGGCAATATTTGATTTGGGTAATGACGAAGGGTGCTCCTAAGTCTAAACCAACCCAGTGGCCACTAGCTGCAGTTGCATCATAATACGTTTCGAGATCGCCATCGAAAACATGGTCAATCGTGTTCCCACTGTTTGCCCAGGAACCTGGTGACCCAATAATCATTCCACTGAGCTTTCCCCCAATAGTTATACTTACCTCTGGAGAATTGGGGCTTTCTCCGGCTGGGTTTATAGCAGAGACCACATAATAAAAAGTTTTTCCGGAGGGCAAGCCTGAGTCGATGTAATAATTTTTCTTTGTATCAGCACACACAAGCTCATAAGGCCCACCCGGGTTTGGTGCCCTTTTAACGTTGTATCCTGCTGCAATGCGGGAATCTGTCCATGAGAGTTTTACTCGGTTTCCGCCCAATGATTGTGCAACCAAGTTAGTAGGTGGCAATGGAACTGTAGGTAAATCCGAACCAGTAATAATGAACCGAACGTCACGCCCCGTATCTATTCCGTTTGTGTACGCAGCGCCCCGTGGGTACAAGTCGTCTACCGTTCCTGTATGGGAATCGCTCAGACTCGAAATCTGAACGAAGTAGCTATTTGTTGATTCGGTTGTGAAAAGTATGTAGTAGGTAGTTCCGGCGGCAAGCGGACTTATCGGGGTAGGGTATACAATATCGTAGGTTGCAAATGTGGTGCCCCCAGAACTGTCTGGGATGCTGTTTGGTTGTATTGAAACCAGGGTCCCAGAAATCGGACCACCTGTGAGATTGGTGCAGATAGAAACTAGAAGATCGGCGTTAGGTTGAGAGGCAGACTTTGATAGGAATATCCTTAGTTTTGTGATTTTGAAGTTAGGCCCCCCCGATTTGGGGCCGTACATGAAAGATTGAGCTACGGTTTGGTTTGCGTTGACCGCAAGTTTGTCGCCTACTTTCAAGCTTTGTTCCAAAACAGCTTCGGTGCCGATGGATGATGGCGCGCACCATGTGTAACTTGGGAACCAGTCAAATGCAGCTTGACCGCAAGCAATTGTCGGGAAAGTATAGTTTGTGCCTCCGGGGGGATAGTCCAGATTTCCAATAACCTCGCCATTCATGCCCGCCATCCAACTAATATTTTCTGCTGTGTCACGAATATATCTTTGCGTTTTACCAAATCCTTCTGTGGTGCCACGGCGTAACCCTTGGTCTTCATCCATTGTATGCCATGAACCTTCCGTCACAATTATCGGGGCAACATCAGAACATTTTTTCCAATCGTTTGTATATGAGCGTAGAATGTTGGTTGGGTTATCTTCACCAATTGGATACCAATGGCCAGCGTACCCAATGTTAATCCCGTGAATGGGATATTTTGCAAAATTTTGCAGTCTAGCTTGCCAAATGAGGCCAGGGATCCAGATCACGTTCGTTGCGCCAGTACTCCTGATTGCGTCGACGATATCCTGCATGAATTTCTGGATGGCCTTGTCTGCAGCTGGCGTGTCTGAAACCCAATGGCCATTGCCAAGTTCGCTTTCGATAGCCACCGGCTCATTGCAAATCTCAAACATGACGTTTGGCTTGTTTTTAATTCCAGGGTGTCCAGCGATCCTGCGAAAATATTCAATCAAATTTGCTTTGTGTTGGGCACTCATCCAGTTAGTTGTATTAGCTCCACCTACAAAACACACATACACGCCACGCGTGGCACAATAGTCCACGTAAGGTACCAATAGGTTGTTGATGTACCGTTCAAAGCGCTCCGGATTCTGGAGGTTATTCACTGCGTCCCAGCCCGGAGATTCACCAAACCGAACGAAAGTATGATAGCACCCGTGGCTTTTCCCCCAGATTGGATTTGTCGTTGTAAGGACGTCCACTTGCAATTTATAAACTTGTAAAGCGGGTGCACATTCTTCCGGTGTATATTCCACAGGGTCAGGAAACGCCCTGCCATTCCAATACCATCCGGAAGGTTGCATCCAACCATGCAAAATTACGATTTTACCTTGGTCGTCCTTTAGGTAGCGTCCAACAACCTGAAGTGGCCGAATCGGCATACCTTGATACGCGGATACCGTGTATGTGCTTAACAAGAGGGCTAGTCCAACTATTCTTATTCGCTCCCGTGTCATCGCAAATTAAACGTATCAGAACAACTATCCGACATCAAGCACGGTCCTAAGCGATAGCTTTAAGTGCGGAATGGGTGCCTAAGTAAGTGAGAAAGGCTAAAGGCTTACCCGCTCGCGATACTCTTTTACCGTTTTGAGTACTACATCGGATCGACCTTGTTTGAATAGAGTTTTGAACTGGACTGAAAATGCTGCTTGGTTAGTCGGTGCATTCTAAGGTAAAAAATTTCATACACGGTTTATTGTTTGCATTCATGTTTAAGGCGGAATTTTCCTTTGAAATGAATAGCTGAAAGTTAGCGCTAGTTATGGTTTATTGCTAAACGCAATGCGCTTTGTGGCACCGCTTTACTCCACCCTAGCTTAATTGACGTGTGTAAACTGGTACGAGGGTTTTATTTTTTGGTATAGAGGTAGCAATACAAATTATTTAAGCCAATGCGCCTAGTGGGGAGTCCTAGCACTTTCGACGGGTGAATCATACTTGTCTGTATTCTGGGAAACTTTTGCTCGCTAAAGTATCATAGTTGGTGGTTTTTTTTAACAGTTTTAAGGGGAGGTGTGGTGGAAATACCAGCAGGTCGTAATTGGGAGGACTTACTCACCTGCGTGGTGGACGGTATAGACTTTTATGGGGTAGAGCCTGCGCAATTCTTTGATTTTGCATGCACCGATCTGATTTGTTGACAGGCTACATATGGACAAAGTCGGTAGGCCTATGACATTTGTCATATTGACGGTAATCGAGCTTGGCGAAAGAATGGATCTCGCGAAAAAGGAAACTAGGAAAACTATGAAAACATTCAGACCTACCGCTGTGATAAAGCGTGCCACAATTGGAGCCAGTATATTAGCATTGTATGCGGCTACGTGTGGCCAAATAGGCAACGCAGCATCTTATCGTGATGCAGTTTTAGCCCTGCAACCCCACGCATTCTGGGAATTAAACGAAACAGGGGATCCTTCATCGGGCACGTTGGAGGCAGTGGACTCTACAGGGAATGGTTACAATGGAATTTATGGCCCCACTGCGTATAATGCTTATTATGGGATATTAGGTCCGCAACCTCCCACTTTCAAGGGATTCGCTACTGGCCAAGGCGCTGTGCAATGCAGTGGTGGAGACCCAAATTCAACTGTGAGTCTTCCCCCGCTGAATCTAAGTTCCGAGGTAGTGGATACAACAATCATTATGTGGATTTATCCTAATGACGTTCCTCCGGCGGATACAGGGTTGTTCTTCGATCGTAGTGGTGGGACCTCAACATGTGGTTTTGGTTTCCACAATCAGAATGCAGACGGGACCGCTACCGAACTGGGTTATAATTGGAATGACAATTCGTCCACTTGGGGATGGAGTTCTCGCCTATATCCTCCGCTTTGGAAATGGTCATTTGCAGCTTTGGTTGTTGAAACTAATCGCGCTACAATTTATTTGTTCTACTTAGACGACAATGGTCAGCCTGTTTTGTTGTCAGCAGTAAATAGTGGTGTAACACACCGTGCGTACAATTGGAGCGGTTCCGGTGGCCGTTATATCGGTCGAGATCCTTTGAATGATCAACGAATTTTCCCAGGCATAATTGACGGAGTGGCGATATTTAATCGTGCCTTAACCCAAGACGAAATTTTAGGTTTATTTGCGGCGGGCGTAGGTGTGCAAGGATTTGCCCCTATGATTGGAACCCAACCACAGTCATACTTTGTATACAATGGGGCAAGGGTAACACTAGAAGTGACTGCAAATGGTAGTTCACCTTTGCAATATCAATGGCAACTAAATGGAGTGAACATCGATACACTGCCAAATGCTACGAATTACATCGGGATTAATTCGAATGTTCTGACAATTTTGAGTGCCACCTCTGCAGAAGCTGGTAGCTATAGGGTCCTTGTGTCAAATCCTTACGGTTCCGTTTATAGCAGCCCGGCAATTTTGACCATCCAACCAAAGGCCTTAGTTGGGAGGTGGTTTACTGATGATAGTTTAGCTGATGTTTCTGGATTTACACCCGCTGGGACTCATGATGCGGTACCAATTGGTGGAATGATGTACGAGTTTACAAACGATGTGCCCGCTGGGAAGACAGGGAAATCCGTGCTATTAAGTGATGGTGCTTCAGGTTTTGCAATTACTAATTCCTCAGCTTTGGACCCCGGTTACACTAATACGTTTGACGCGCGCATCAACTATGCATTTTCGGTTGTAGTATGGGCAAAAGGTTGGCCGGGGAACTGGGATCCGTTTGTGTCGAAATATGGGGAATCAGGACAAGGTTGGCAAATCCGTCAAGCGGGTGATAACAATCTTGAACCATGCTGGACCATCCGAGGAACAGGCGGGACACTTGTACAAGGTAGAGTTGCTTATGGGAATCCGGAAGATCTTATTGGAGCTGGTTTTGTACTTTCTTCAGATACAAACAATTGGCATCTATATGTAGGCACATATGACGCTGGCACAGGTGAGCGGTGTCTATATGTGGATGGTCAGCTGGCAGCTAAAGAATTAGATAATAAGGTCTACACTTTGGCTACGAACTCGTTCCTGTGCATTGGCGCTCGGGATAATGGCGGGCAGAATTTTGGTAACTGGTTTGTGGGACAGATCTATGATGTGCGGATTTATAACTATGCTTTGAGCTACGAAGAAGTGCTCGCGATTTATGGTGTAAACCCACCGAGTATTTCGGTTGAACCGAACGACGTTACAGTTGTTGAAGGAGTACCGGTACGTTTGCAGGTAACCGCTGCGGGAACACCACCATTGAGCTATCAATGGCAGTTGAATGGCACAAATATCGATTTGCTTCCAAACGCAACCAACTTTGTTGGAATTGATTCCAATGTGTTAACCATTTTACGTGTGACTGCGAGTGAGGTGGGTAGATACCGGGTGGTTGTAACAAACCTTTATGGGTCAGTGACTAGCCGCGAAGCGGTTGTATCTATAAAACCGCGGGCCTTAGTAGGTCGGTGGTTTGCAGGAACGCCTTCTTTAGCTGATGTTTCTGGGTTCAGGCCGGCGGGAACTCACGACGGATATGTAGTAGGCGGAAATTATTACTTTACCAATGAGGCACCTCCAGGTTTGAGTGGGCAATCACTAGTTCTTAACAGTGGTGTCTCAGAGCCAGATACAGCAATTGTTATCAATAACACCTCCATCTATGACCCTGGGTATACGAATACGTTTGATGAGGAGATCGATGGGTTGTTCACTGTGGCATTTTGGGCAAAAGGAGGTTTAAGTGATAGATGGCTACCATGGGTGTCTAAGTACGGTGAAAATGGTCTAGGATGGCAGCTTCGAAACGGTGGATGGGTTCCTGCAGGTACAACGATCCCGTGTTGGACTGTGCGTGGCGGTGGTTGGGGCGGAGGTGAATTCTTAGTTGGATGTGGTCCTACTTGGTCTAAAGATGCGGACCGTGAGGATTTACATGCAGCGATATCAGGGGCGGGTGAAGATGCCACTTATTACTATACTGATAACGATTGGCATTTGTATGTCGGGACATTCAATGTATACACAGGTGAGCGAAAACTATACATTGACGGCATATTGCGTGGGTGGATGATTAACAACCCACCCAATACCTTAGCTCCTGAATCTCACATAGTAATTGGAGGACGAGATACCGGTGGTGGAGCAATTGAGGCGTTTACCGCATGCCAGGTCTACGACGTGCGAATTTACAATTACGAGTTATCAGAAGAAGAGATTAGAGCACTAATGCCAGATCCAGTGATTTTCTCACAACCACCTGCATCAGTAACTGGGTATGTTGGTGGTAAGGTCACTCTTGCTGCGAGAGTAGGTATTACTGAGCCAATTACTAATCAATGGCAGCTTAATGGGGTAGACCTTGTGGATGGGGAATATAATGGGACAATCATAATTGGTGCAAAGTCGAACGTACTAACGATGATTAATCTTACTACTAACATGGCCGGTGTATACCGACTAGTGGTGTCAAATCCCAAAGGGATATACGTTGGAAGCAACGTTGTCCTTTCAGTTGTCCCTGTTCAAACGCCACCAGCGAATGCGTTGGTAGGTGCGTGGTTCTGTGGCGAGGCTACCTTAGCAGATGTCTCAGGATACACACTTGCAGGTACGCATGACGGGTACAAAGTAGGTACGGGCACGTACGTGTTTACAAATGATGTGCCACCTGGCAAGCCTGCGGGTTATTCATTGGCGCTGCTAGGGAATTGTGCGATCGCGATTAGCAACTCATCCACATTAGATCCGGGGTATGTCAACACATTTGATGATGGACTGTCAGCTATGACGGTGATGTTTTGGGCGAAAGGTATACCTGGCAGTGAGTGGAATCCATTTGTTTCGAAGTATGGTGAAAGTGGTGAGGGATGGCAGTTGCGTCGGGATGGTGCTTCGCCCGCACGGCCGTGCTGGACGCTTCGTGGTACGGGTGGTGCCGAGGACATGTCAGGAGTAAATCCATTCCCGACAGATGGTGAGTGGCATCATTATGCTGGCACGTTCGATCCTATCACGGGCGTAAGGTGTTTGTATGTGGACGGTGTCCTTGTGGCAATGCAAACAGGACAAGGTCCGTACACGCTAGCCCAAACTTCGCATCTTGTGATTGGTGGCCGTGACAATGGTGGAGATAACTTTGGCAACTGGTTTGTGGGTCAATTATATGATGTGCGAATTTACAATGTGGCCTTGACAGAGGCACAGATTAACTCCGCTGTGGTGCCTGAGGTGGTAGAACGGCCTGCGTTTGTTGGCTTGCCAGTGTTGCAAGGTGACAAACTTATTATTAACTGGACGCGTGGCACACTGTTGCAGGCTACCAATATCTTTGGACCATGGGTACCGGTTACGAGTACCCCGCCCTACACGAACGACATAATGACCGCGCCGCAGCTGTTCTTCAGGTTACGGTATCCATAAGCTGAAGACGAAAAGGCGTAGGACCCGAGGGGAGTAAGAATGAGGCGGAAATCGAATGGTATCTTCGATTTCCGCCTCACGTTTTTTATGGCGCGGTATATTTGTGACCAAAGGGGAAAAAGCTGAAGCAAGGCCGGATTGTTCGTTTTCAAAAGGAAAAAGATTTTTTCCGCGGGATAAAAGGTCCAAAAATAAGGGTTGAAAGGGAAGCTTTATATCCACATTACTTATTTTGAGGCGATGTTTTTTAAGGGATACGTCAACTGTTGTGGTGAAACCCCCAAATTGTATGAACTATGGGCCAAGTCCTAATCGGTGTGAGAGTGATTTGAAGCGAAAGACCTAAGCAAGTGGCTTGGATCGGCACGTTTACGAAGGTCGTTTTAAGGAAATTAGCTGCGACGGATTTTTTAGTAGTTTGGCCTCAATGTATATGTAGTGCCCAGGGGGAGGTATTGAATCCACGGTCTAAGTTCGAGGTGGTATTGCGAACCCATCATTTATACGCATACTTTTTAAAAGCGGTAATGTTCAATCGAAAGGTGGATTGTGGTCTTCGGGAGCTTTAGGTCACAACGCAGAAAAGCGTAGGCATTTATTGCCCCTTGTGTGGTGACCAAGCGTGATGTAAAGCGTTGAAACGAGATTCGATAGCATACTTGTTGTTGAAGAAGGTAATATGGTTTTTGCCCGTTTCAAAAGCTTTCTCAGTCGGAAAGCTATAGATTTAGAGGAATATCCGGCCTGCCATTTTAATTTACGCCTAGCACCAGCCGATTTTGATGAGTAGGAACGCCGGAGGTATAACTTTGTTGTTTGTTGGGGGCTTTTTTCTATGAAACGTGGTTTAAGTGGCAACCAAATTCAAACGCATGTGGGGGGTAGACGTTTTTAGTACTCGCGACTTGACTATTAGTTATTGTTTGGTTGTTTTATAGGTTACTGTGTACACGCAGGTGGTTGTTGGAATGTTTTTAGCCCTGACCGTTTTGCTTGTCGCTGGCCCACTTGATGAGGGAATGGAAATTGGAATATCCGGCCGGGGGGAGGGGGATATAACAATTACCAACCTTGCCCAGTTAAGAGCAGCGGCGATTCGAAAACCCCATGTTGTTAGACCTATTCGGATAGTGGCTGATGTTTATGATGTGGATGCATCTTGTGGAATATTGGTTTTGGGAGATGGGACAGGCATAGAATTCGTGAAAGTGGAATCGGGATTTGGCGCTGGGATTACGCGAGGCTCGAAAATTTGTGTGGAAGCGGTAGGGTGTGGGGTAAGGAGAAAGAATTTCGGATTAGCGATAATACCTGGTTTAGTGGTGGAAAACGACGGTGTACATCCGATGACGGTTGAGTCAGGAGTTGTGTATTTGCGGGCAGGTTTAAACCCTGTAGTAGTACGTTGGTTCAATCGGACAGCCGATTACGCATTGACCGTTGAGTACGAAGGGCCTGGAATCCCAAGGCAACAAATTCCAAGTTCGGTATTATCAAGGGCTTATTATGACGCAAACATCAAGAAGACGAACTTTGTTGGTGGTTTGCAATATCGGTGCTATGAAGGGTTTTGGGTACGGTTACCAGATTTGATCCACTTGAACCACGTAAAATCTGGTGTGGTCCCAAATTTCGATCTTGGAGTAAGAACTCGAGATGAGGGGGTTGCAATTGAGTTTGTTGGGTACATCAACATACCGCGTGATGGGTTTTACACATTTCATTTAGGGTCTGATGATGGGAGCCAATTGTTCGTTGGTTATCCACAAATAGGAATACGACCATTAGCAGGGAGAGAAATTGGGAGTTATTATGGTGGGCGGACTTTTGGAAAAAATGGGGACGAGGACGAATCTCGGTGGGTAAGTGTTGAAGGCACTGTAGTTTTTCCAGCTTTGTTATCCGATGGGGGCGAAATTATTTTACGAGTTGGAGGTAACGATTTTCGTGTGATGATCTTTGAAGATTGCGGCAGACGTCCGCCTGTTAGGGCCCACTCACGCGTTCGTGTTTCAGGGGTTTACGAAGATGTAATGCCTGGAAATGAGGTAGGTTTACCAGGGATTTTGAAAATCGCTACGTGGAATGATGTTGAGTTAGTAGGAGTGGATATGCAGAAGACCCCCCAGGTGACCAATGTAGTCTCTGCCTGGAGCGAAACGAACGTGTTGACTACTGCAGCAGAGGTAAAGGAACTCACAATTGAAGAGGCAAAAAAACAGCTACCTGTACGCATCCGGGGAGTCGTAACAGCAACGCTCCCCCCTTACGTTCATGGTGCGGTGATTCAAGATACAACGCGTGGGATCTTTGTGTCGTATCTTGGATTAAACTTGGAGGAACCTTTGCGTTGGGGAGAGGTCTATGAAGTAGAAGGGGTCACGGGGCCAGGAGATTTCGCCCCAATAATTATCGCGAGGCAAATAAAGCACTTAGGCACTGGCAAACTACCAGAGCCTATACGACCTGCTTGGAAACAATTATTCAGTGGTACATTGGATACGCAGTATATTGAGCTGGAAGGCGTTGTACTTGGCGTAGACAACCAAGAAGTGGATCTGCTTACTGTAGATGGGGAAGTAGTTGTGATTATGGATGATTTTCAGCCGGAAAGATTAACAGAGTATGAGAACGCCTTGGTTCGAATACGGGGGTGTGCTTTTGCAATTTTCAACATGCAGACGCGGGAGCTCAATACCGCCGCGGTACGAATTTTAGGTGGGGCTATTGAAGTTGTGCAACCTCCACCAACAGATTTATTTACCGCTCCGTCAAAAAGGCTAGGGGATTTGTTGCTTTATGACCCGAACGCTGCCCCACTAAGATTTCTGAAGATCGAAGGACAAGTCGTGTATAAAGTGAGGAACGAGTACTTTCTCACTGATGGTACTAATACAGTGTGTGTAAACCTAAGGGACAGGCGCAATGCTGATTTTTCTATTAAGGACGTTGTTGAAGCGGTAGGTTTTCTCGATTGCAGTGGACCATTACCACTCCTCAAAAAGGCCGTGATGAGAAAAACAGGACGAGGAACCCTGCCTTCGCCAATCCGAGTAGAGCGTAGAGATCTTTTGTCACGATTGCACTGTGGGCGCTTGGTAAAATTTGAAGGGAGGTTGTTAAACATGTGGTGGAACGGATTTGAATACGTTCTCGAGTTGCAGTCAGATTTTGTAGGGTACCGGGCTCGGTTAGTTGCTTCACCAAAACAAGTGCAGCGTCTTCGAATAGGGAGTTTATTGGAGCTTGCAGGGGTTTATGTCCCCCAAGGACTTTCTCCCAGTGGAAATGTGACTGGTTTTGAGTTGTTGCTGTACTCGCCTAATTGCGTACAGGTGTTGGCTAACCCACCGTGGTGGACTTTGAAAAGGGCACTTTATGCAATTGGATTGCTCTCAGTATTGCTAATCGGCGTTTTGATTTGGAATAAACAGTTGCATCGCAAAGTCCAAGAACGCACCCGAAGGTTGGAAAACGAAATTCGAAAACGCGAATTAGCTGAGCTTCAACATGCTGCGGAGATGGAGCGGACAAGGATTGCGCGTGACCTACACGATGAACTTGGTGCCGGGTTGACAGCAATTAGCTTAATGGCCAGTGTTGGTTTTTCTGGGTATGAGAGTAGGGATGCTGTACACCAGCGACTGGTAAAAATCGCAGAAAAAGCACGAACGCTTGTCGAGTCATTGGATGTGATAGTATGGGCGGTGGATCCCAAACGGGATTCGTTACAGTCGTTCATGGATTATATCGCGAGCTATGCAAAGGAAATTCTGGACGCAGCTGGTATTTTTTGCCGGCTGCGCTTACCGTTTGATTGTGAGGGTATAATGCTAAGTGGCCCTGTGCGACACAGTTTGTTTTTGGCAGTAAAAGAGGCGTTGAACAATATAATTCGGCATGCAAAAGCCACCGAAGTAGAGTTGGTTATGACCGTACAATTTAATCAGTTGGAGCTTGTAATTAGGGATAATGGGCAGGGATTCGACCTAAATTCGGCACGTTTAGGAGACGGATTGCGTAATATGCAAACTCGTTTGGTTGCATTGGGTGGAAGCTGCGCAATTATCTCAAAGCCTGGAGAAGGCACAACGGTTAGATTCTTACTTCCTCTTGGTAACTCAAGTCACGGGTTGAGCTAATGGTATCGAACCGTCAACGGATCCAGAGCAGCACTGAAAGGTTGGATGGGGTGTTGCCCCCAACCCAATCAGCAGAAGATTTAAGTTGTTCTCATTTGAGAATTCAGCATATGACTACCGTCGGGATTGTAGAAGATGACGATGCAATGCGTAACATGTTGGTTGAGCTGTTCAATAGTACTCCAGGGTACAAATGCATATGTGCATGTTGCACTGTTAAAGACGCGCTTATTGAGATCCCCAAGGCTCGACCACATGTTGTGTTGATGGATATTTATCTTCCTGATGGATCTGGCATTGTTTGTACAGCGCGGCTAACGGAGAAATTACCAGAGTTGCAGATAATTATAATCACTGTCTACAGAGACACGGAGCTAATCTTTGATGCCCTCAAGGCGGGAGCGTGTGGGTACATTCTAAAGCGGTTTAAGCCTGAGGAAATTATCCGAGCAGTTGCAGAGGTACGAGCCGGCGGTGCCCCAATGACTCCCGAAATAGCGCGTATGGTCGTAAGGTCGTTTCAGACGTCCACCCCAAAATCTGAATTGGAAGGCCTGACTGCAAGGGAAGCAGAAATTCTCACTCTAGTGGCAAAGGGCTTATCTAATAAAGAAATCGCAGCTAGGCTCGGAGTTTCCCATGGTACGGTCCGGAACCATTTGGCCAATGTGTTTAAGAAATTGCATGTACAATGTAGAACAGAGGCAGCAATGAAATACTTGCTCCTTAAGTATGAGGGGAAATCCATCAAGAATGTGGATTAGGATTAGTGCAGGTGACCGGAAAGGAACGCGGTTTATGGCAAGCTAGCGTGTGCATGTCTGAATCTAATTCCAGCATGTCTCCGGTGTGTAAGGTGAAAGCATTTCGGAATTACTAATGTCTGATAAGCCTTTTAAGTCCCTCGAAGTGAGAAAGAAGGGGCAGCAAAAATTCAAAAGCACTCAGGTATTCCCTCGTAGAATCTTGTTTGATGAGAAAACCCGTGGCTTGAACACAAATGACAGGGGAGTTAAAGGTGCTTGCTTAATGGCAGAAGTATTGGGCAATTTTAGCTTATGATCGAATGTAGCAGGCGAGAATTCTTACGTTTGTCGGGTGGGTTTACTTTGGCTGCTCTGTTGTCGCCTCTTGGACGCGAGAAGGATGAAAATGCAGTAGAGGAAGCGCGACCTAGTAAAATTGATCGGAAGAAAGTAGTCCGGCGACATAACCCGCGATTTACGAGGTTTGATCCGTTTCACACGCTTTCAGTTGGTAATGGTAGGTTTGCCTTTAATGTTGACATTACGGGCCTGCAGACATTTACGGCTGAGAGCCAGAATGATTTCCCTCTTTGTACCGTTTCGCATTGGGGCTGGCATAGTACGCCATTGCCTGAACATTTGCTAGGGCATGTGCTCCGGCCCAAAGAATATGAAGTATTGGGGCGAAAGCTTTATTTGTATACAGATTCCACTGGTCAGGAAGAACTTTTTGCTTGGCATAGGCAAAATCCCCATAGGTTTAATTTGGGGAAAGTGGGTCTTCATTTGGAGCTGCCGGATGGAAGACGGGCCACGCCCGCCGATTTGAAGAATTGCCATCAAGAGTTAGACTTATGGACTGGGGTGGTGCGTAGCAAGTTTGAATTCATGGGGAAAGAGGTATGTGTAACTACAGTAGCTGATGCTGAATTTGACGGTTTTGCTTCGAGGATAGAGTCAGTTTTGCTTGAAACTGGTGGGATAAGTGTAATTATTGCATTTCCTTATGGGAGCCCAGATTCTGCAATGGGGCGATGGGATAAACCAGAATTGCACGTTACTGAGGTGAGGTGCCTAGGAAAGAATTTATATGAGTTTGCGCGCGAGATGGACACCGTAGTGTATAGGATGGTCTTAGCTTTCAATGGCCGAGCAGTTATAAAACAAGTTGATGCGCATGAGTACGTTTTAACGCCTCGGGGGCAACGAGAATTTGAATTTGTATGCTTTTTTAAACCTGACGATGGTTCCACCTCAAATGTGCCAACTTTTGCTCAGGTTATGGCGTCGAGTAGTCGGATGTGGGAACAGTGTTGGAAACGAGGGGGGATGATTGATTTCGATGGTAGCACCGATCCTCGGGCAGAAGAGCTAGAGAGGCGGATAATCCTTTCCCTTTATCAAACTGCTATCCACTGTAGTGGCCCCTTGCCATCTCAGGAGACGGGATTGTTGTACAACAGTTGGTATGGAAAATTTCATTTGGAAATGCATTGGTGGCATTCAGTCCACTTTGCAGTGTGGGACAGGTTTGAACTTTTTACTCGATCGTTGGGAATTTATCGTGAGTTATTACCTCTGGCGCGTGACGTAGCGAGACGGCAAGGATTTCTGGGGTGCCGCTGGCCGAAAATGATTGGTCCTGATGGTATAGATTCGCCTTCCCCCGTGGGCCCGTTACTTATTTGGCAACAGCCTCATCCAATTTATTACGCTGCATTGTGTTATCGGCGAGTCCCTACTCAGGCGACTCTTCTGTGGTGGAAAGACATAGTGTTTGAGACAGCGGATTTTATGGTTTCGTTTTTGTATTACGATTCCAAACAGGACAGGTATGTGATAGGTCCGCCAATTAAAACGGTTTCTGAGAACAATGATCCGATGGATACTTGGAATCCAACGTTCGAACTGACGTATTGGCGATTTGGGCTCCGTGTTGCTCAGGAATGGCGCAAGAGATTAGGGCTAAAGCCTAATGCACTATGGGAAAAGGTTTTGGCCAAGCTAGCCTTACCGTCTGTGTCAGAAGGGCGGTATTTGATGCATGAAGGATTAAAGGATACTTACACTCGGTGGAATTGGGAGCATCCTGCATTAGTAGGGGCTTATGGGATGTTACCTGGGGATGGGATTGATACAGCGATAATGCGTGAGTCCGTAAAGGAAGTGTGGAAGACATGGCAATGGGACCGGAGTTGGGGTTGGGATTTTCCGTTGCTGGCTATGGCTGCGGCTAGATGTGGTTTACCTGAGTTAGCAGTCGATGCATTATTGTTGCCTGTAGAGAAGAACCGCTATTTACCTAATGGGCATAATTATCAACGCCCAGGGTTGACTGCGTATTTACCAGGCAACGGTGGATTGCTCTCAGCAGTAGCTATGATGGTGGCAGGTTGGGATGGGGACCCTAGATGTGATGCGCCTGGCTTTCCGAAAAATGGGAAATGGAAGATTACATGGGAGGGCCTTGCCAAATGGATGTGATAATCCCAGAATAGTTGTAGTTCTTGACAATTTTTGCCAAAAGGATGATTCTTGAAGCATAGGGCGCAAGATACTTATGACTTTGACGAAGCGCGATTTGGTGGTTCGGATTAGCAATGAGACTGGTCTGAGGCAACCCCAGGTTTACAAGGTGATTCAAAAGACCTTGGATTATATTACAGAGGCTTTAGCGAAGGGCGACCGGGTGGAACTGAGGTCTTTTGGTGTGTTTGAGGTCCAGATTCGGAAACCACGCGTAGGACGCAACCCGAATAAACCTGAAATGGTGGTTCCTATCCCCGAGCGTGCTGTTGTAAAATTTAAAATGGGCAAAGAAATGAGGGAAAAGATCGAGAAATTGCATTTGCAACCGCCTTCTCAATAAGGGGATAGGGTTGGCAAGACCTTCCAAGTAGAGCAGGAGTCCTTCGTTTTTTCGTCTTCAAAAGGTGCGGGATTGCTATTAGGCTAGGGAACCCAAATTGTTTTTATGGAACGGTTACCTGGCTTTAGGGATTTTTATCCTGACCCAGTGCCACACGAAAATGCATGGAGTGCACGGGTCAGACAATATGTGTTTGACACATGGAGGCGGATGGCAAGATGCTACGGGTTTGTAGAGTATGATGGTCCGCCATTAGAGCCACTTGAATTGTATACATTAAAGAGCGGGCCTGAAATCGTCCGACAGCTATTTGATTTTGTAGATAAAGGTGGACGGCATGTAGCGTTGCGCCCCGAACTTACTCCCACGTTGGCGCGGATGGTGGCCGCACACCATAGAAATTATAAGAAACCTTTGAAGTGGTTTGCCATACCACAGCTGTTCCGGTACGAGAAGCAGCAACGCGGTAGGCTACGAGAGCATTTCCAGTTCAATGCCGATATAATTGGTGAGCCCGACGTAGGAGCTGAAGCGGAGCTCATAGCCCTAATTATTGACACTTTGCGTGCATTTGGGCTTACGGAATCAGACTTTGTAGTGAAAATAAGTAGCCGCGCAGTGTGGGATGAATTTTTTAACCGAGTTTGTAAGAAAGCAGAATTGCGAGAGGAGTTTTATTTGGCTGTGGATAAATTGGATCGGGATCGTGCTAATAGTGAGGAAACATTGAGATCGATGGGGATTCCCCCAGAAACTGTGTATGCGTTAACGGAAAAGGCTGAACCTACAGGCGATCTTATACGATTGCTTGAAAATCTTCGTGCACGGGGCATGCAAGAGTTTGTAACTGTGGATTACAAGATCATCAGGGGACTTGCCTATTACACAGGGATTGTGTTCGAGGTTTTCGACCGTAAAGGACAGTTTCGTGCAATTGCTGGTGGAGGACGATACGATCGATTGGTAAAGCTTATCAGTGGAGGAAAAGTGGATTTGCCGGCCGCCGGGTTTGGTATGGGAGATGTTGTGCTAACTGAGTTGTTGACTGAGCGTGGATTGATACCAACTTTCGAACCGACAGTGTTAGTGTATGTAATTATCCAACATGAGTCTGTTCGCGAATATGGTTTGAGCATAGTGCAAAGATTGAGAGAAAAAGGATATTCGGTTGATTATCCGCTTAGCCAAACTAAGTTGGACAAACAAATCAAGGTGACGCGTGATTTGAATGCTCAGGTGGTTGTTGAAGTGGCATTGGATTCCCAGAGTGGGTTACCCTACGCAAGGGTCCGACTGGCCAACCTTCCAACCGCGGAGCAACGAGTGGCCAATGACCCGAGTTCGGTTTGTCAGATCGTAGGGGATTTTTTGAAAGAACAGGTGCATTCGATAAGAGATTAAATCCCAGTCGCTTTTAGTAATCACACCCTACCTTTGTTTACGGGTGGTTTTTGAGTATGTATTAGCTGTTTAAGCATTGGCCGCTTGTTTTTGGGACCACTCATTTGGGAATTAGATGGAACGGAAAAACAGCGTTCAAATGGGAATGAGTTGCATTTGGCTTTGTCGCTAAAGTTTATCTTTCTCGCCTTGAGTGGGTAAACTATGTAGTCGTTTTGCAAAGTTGCTAGTTTGCTTGTTGGAGCGTAGCTTTGAAACTTGCTTTTTTGTGTAGAATCGATATGTAAGTCGTTACATGCGGACAAGAGAACTTACGCAGGTCAGGTGTAGAGTGTTGATGTGAGGTGGCAAGATGTCGAACATTTCACAGATTTTTTTATATTCACCCCTAGTAGAAACGCTTCGGTATCCGGAGGAATGTCCGTTTAAAACAGAGCGAGCTTCAATTGCACGGCGGAGGTTGTTGGAATTTGGTTGGTTAGTTGGGCCGGAAGCACGTGAGATCCACGTTGAGCCTGCAACGATAGACCAGCTGCTACAGTTTCACACACCTGAATATGTTGAGGAATTACAACGAGCGGATGGAGGCGAGCTTACTGTAAGAGGAATAGAAATGGGATTAGGCACTCCTGATACACCTGTGTTTAGGGGAATGTTTGCGTATAGTGCGTTGGCTTGTGGTGCATCGGTTATAGGGGCACGATTAATTGGGAAGGGTGGGGCTAAAGTGGTTTTTAATTTAATGGGTGGGTTGCACCATGCTAGACCAGCGCGAGCCGCCGGCTTTTGTTATCTTAATGACGTGGTTCTTGCGTGCTTGGAGCTGGTAAAATTGGGGCACAGGGTATTGTATTTGGATTTAGATGCCCATCATGGGGATGGAGTGCAAGAGGCGTTTTATAGTCGAAATGAAGTGTTGACAATATCCCTGCACGAGACTGGTAAGACCCTGTATCCTGGAACAGGTTTCGAAGACGAAATAGGGGAAGGATCTGGTGTTGGCTACTGCGTGAATATTCCATTGCCTCCAGGCACTTATGATGAGGCATATCTTTTGGCGTTTAAGGAGGTAGTTGAACCTTTGGCTCATAAATTCGATCCGGATACTGTAATCGCGGAATTTGGAATGGATGCTCTGGCGGGTGATCCGCTTACACATTTAAAACTTACGAACCGGGTGTTTTTGCAAGTGGTTGAGTTTTTGAAGGCGCTTAATAAACCTGTATTAGTTTTAGGCGGGGGTGGATATAACGTGGAAAATACTGTGCGGGGTTGGCTTTTGTGTTGGAAGGCCTTTGGAGAGTTTGGACATGAGATGGATTGGAGCGTAGGTATGGGTGGAGTTTTTCTTGGAAACAGCGAGTGGGTGGGCGGCCTTGAAGATGGAGAAGTTCCTGTTTCTCCCGATCAGAGGCAAAGGGTTGAGTCAGAATTGATTCCCGTGCTCCAACGGCTGAAATTAAGATTGTTCCCTCAGTGGGGGCTCCCTGTGGAATAAGTTTGTGGTCAAACTAGCATTCCCGCAACGCTAATTATTAAACGCAAGGATGTTCGAGTCTTTGCGGGTTGCTAAATGTTCAGATGGGAATTTTAGGGAATTGAAAGTAAGCAATTCTTCGGTGATTGCGTGTGCGGGTCAATTGCCGAAAATTTAGTGGTATCCATGGCTGCAGGTTACCTTCATTGCAGTGATAAAGTGGAGACATTATTGGAGTGGTTTGTCCAGGTTATTGACAAGCCCGTGACAAACCCATTGAAACCCATCCTAACTGTTGTGCCTAATTGGACCCTCTCCAGCTGGTTACGGTACCAATTGGTAGCGCGTTTGGGTGTACATGGAAATTGTCGATTTGTGTCCCCAGAACGGTTCGTGTGGGAAATAGCCATAACTTTAGTGCCCGAACTCGCCATGGATTACCGTTATTCAAAAGGGGCACTAGCACTAGCAATTTTTAAGTCATTGCCAACAATTTTAAATGATAACAGAAAAGGGGTTGTTTTACCGTTGGATCTGCAAGCGGCATCTCCTCAACTGATACATCAATTTGCACGAGTAGTTGCCGATTTATTTGATCAATATTGCATCTACCGGCCAGAGATGATCAGGGGTTGGCAAGCTGAAAGTTCTAATTGGCAAGCGGAGTTGTGGAATAAGGCGGCTTCTAACTTATTAGGTCGAACGCCGGTGTATCTTTGGGATACGTTAAAAACAAAGTTAGAAAGCATGTCTGGCGAGGTAGAGGGTTTGCCTGAACGGGTGATCTGTTTCGGGGTTTACATGTTGCCCCCAATTTATCTCGAGCTATTAAATGCACTCGCCGCACTGACTGAGGTGCATCTGTTTGTTTTTATGCCAGCAAAGAAAATTTGGGAAGTTGTGACGAAACCATTTGAAGGTAATTACTTTACAACACCACCAGAGAAAATAGCCAGCCGGATTAAGGATCAGATTAATGTTCAACATGGGTTTGTGGGTAGTTGTGTGGAGTTGGGGGTTGAACATGCGGCATTGATTGCGTATAGGTGTGGAAGGTGGGTTCATAAGGAAAGATTTTCGGAGCAGTGGCCACACTCATTGTTGGGCGAGGTCCAACGTAAAATTTCAGAAATGAGTACTTTTTCTGGGGGAAGTCATTCCTTGGTAGACGACTCGATTCAGATCCACGTGTGTCATAATAGGTTCCGAGAAATTGAGGTCTTACGGGATCACATTTTAAAGTGGCTTCAAGAAGACCCGGATTTGCGTTTAGATGAGATAGGGGTTTTTGCGCCTGACATAAGCAAATACCAACCGTATATTGAAGCGCTTTTTGGTGAAGGGAGTGACCAGGGTGGGACAATCCCGTTCCAAATTATTGGTGGGGGCGAGGGGAACCGCTCCCCCGTTATCCATGCGTTGGAATGGGTTTTGAAGATGTTAGACGGGCGGGCTACTGCGGGGGAATTTATTGGGTTTTTGGGTATGGAACCAGTGCGGTTAAAATTTGATTTTTCTTGGGATGACGTTTCGACAATTGTTCAATGGATTATCCGGACAAATATTCGATGGGGCTTGGATGAGATTCATAAGGCGCAAATAGGATTTCCAGGCCATGACTATAATACATGGCGCAGTGGTTTAGATCGCCTTTTGTTGGGATATTCGGTGGCTTTCAATGGCGCATTTGCCAAAATTGTACCAGGGGATCCAATAGAAGGTGATCGGGTCGAGTTATTGGACAAGTTTTTAGCGTTTGTGAATGCAGTAGCCGAAATAATAAAGCGGGCAAAACCTGAAATGACAGTCCCAGAATGGTGTGAATTAGTGCAAATGGTATTGGATAGGTTACTTGTCGACCCTGATCCAGCAGGCCTAGGCATAAGACGAATACGTGCCGCAATACGTCAAATGGCAGAAGACGCGGAAGCCGCTCAATTTGAAGATCCTTTACCCTTGGTGAATTTGCGCGAAACATTTTTGCTCACGCTCTCGGACCCGTACGAAACGCGAGTTGGACATCCCGCTGGAGTTTTATTTGGTTCGTTTAAGTGGACACATACAGTGCCCATGAAGATAATCTGCCTGATTGGGCTTAATGATAAAGAGTTTCCGAGGATAGAAGAGCATTTGACATTTGATTTGATGAGCAAACACCGGCAGGTGGGTGACAGATCAGTGGCAGCGGAGGATAGATATGTATTTCTGGGGGCTATTTTGAATGCGCGGCAAAGGCTTTATCTGAGCTATGTCGGAAAATCAATCCGTGATAATTCCGACGTACCGCCCTCGCCTTTGTTACAGCAGTTTATGGATTTTATTTGCGAGAGCTTCAATGTACCTTTGGACGCGCTCGTTAGAAGGCACCGGTTGCATGGGTTTTGTCATGTTTATTTTGACGGGCGGGATGACCGGTATTTCAGCTTTTCGAGGTCTAACTATAGCGCTGCTTCTGCGCAGCCGGATCGTTCTGCGGGACTTGCGAAAACGTGGTCCAGGCAAAGGCAAATTAGGGTCCCTAAGTCTGTTTCAGTGGATAACTTGGTAAAATTCTTCCAAAATCCAGCCAAAGTATTTTTACAGGATACTTTCGGTATAAGCCTTCCGCCGGAACCAGTAGAAATATTAGAAAGCGAGTGTTTTTGGCCGGAACCTTTGGTTGGTTACGAAATCCGTAAAGCGATTTTTGACGGGATCATAGAAGGGCAGGATATGGATACGGTCGCTGAACGTTTGTATGGTTCTGGGTTGGTGCCAAAAACTAATGCTGGTAAGGTCGTTATTGAATCGGAAAGAACCAAGGTGGAACCAATCGTTGAACGGGTTAAATCAAAGTTTCCAGACTCTGTCCGAGCAAGTAAAGAGTTTATAGATTTTGAAATTAATGGGTGGCGTATCACTGGAGAAGTAGGACCTTTATTGGGGGACAGAATTGTCCTGGGCAGGGTAGGCAGGATCCGGGCCAAAGATCTGCTGGAAGCGTGGATTAAGCATCTAGTGTTAGTATGCGGGAAGGGGGGAATAGGTGGAGCTACTTTATTAGGGTTGGAAGGAAATAAGATCTCTACTATAACTTTAAACCTTCCAGAGAGCCCACAGGCTGTATTGCATGAGCTATTGGAAATCTATGCGGTGGGTATGACGCGTCCGATCCCCTTCTTTCCTGAAACCTCATTTACATACACGGAGCATCTTATCAAGGGAAGCGAGGATGGCCTACAGGCGTTGGAAAAGGCGCGCAAAAAGGCTATGGATGTTTGGTTAGGAGGGGAAGAGGAAAGGCAAATTGCCGAGTCGGATGACCCCTACTTTGATCTTTGTTTTGCTGATTTTGCTCTGCCGAACGAGGATTTTGAAAGTTTAGCGATAAGGATTTATAAGCCATTGTTAGAATCCTGGCAAAAGTTAGACGGCTAACATGGAATTTGATCTGATCGAAACGCCTATTCAACCTGGGACTATCCTAATAGAAGCCAGCGCTGGGACAGGGAAGACGTTTGCCCTGTCGATCTTGTATTTGCGTTTACTTGTAGAGGCAGGATTATCCTCGGACCAAATTCTTGCGGTAACTTTTACTGAAGCAGCTACGCGGGAACTTCGAGCGCGTTTACAAAAGGTTATTGGCATGGCGGTAAGAGTGCAACAGGGGATTGTGTCTCAGGACCCCATGGCGCTATATATCCAGGCAATTCTAAAAAAAAATACGGTTAATGTAGAAGGGGCGTATGAAAGGCTTCGATCGTCGCTAGATTCCTTTGACCAGGCCCCAATTTCGACAATTCACAGTTTTTGTTACAGTGTGCTTACTCGGTTTCCTTTTGAAACTGGGCATGTGCTGACGGCCCAAATCATTCCAGATGTCGAAGTGGTGTTAAACTCTTTGGCCGAGGATTTTTGGCGATCCTATATTTCGCAGCAGCATAGTTATGTTGTTGCTGCGGCTATTGAACTCGAATTGACTCCCCAACGCTTGGTTCAGTTTTGGAAACGGGTATTATCCCAGCATGGGCTTAAGATGGAGCATGAACTGAGCAAAGAAGTTGCAGAACAGCAAATCAAGGAGGCCTTAGGTAAATTGAAGGTTTTAGAAAGGGAATGGGTTCGGATCTTGGAAGATCTTTATAAGTGGTTCGAGCAAAACAAAAATTTTCTGAAAAAGGAGTGGGGGGATGGGGAAAAAATCTCACTAATTTTCGACATAGTGGGTCGGGCTGTAATGGGAGAAGCTTTTACACCGCAGGCGATAAAATTGTTAGCTGAACTAAGGCCGGAAAAGATTGTTGGGGCGGTGGATAAACGTTTCAAGGCGAAGACGACACCGGTTCCCGAGTCTTTAAAGTTTGTTCAATACGTAGTGGAATCACAATACCAGCTTGGTCGTGGGCTTTACATTATAAGTTTAGCGTATCTAAAAGAGAGGTTGCCCGAGTTTAAAGAGCGGAGCGGGATATTGGTGTACGATGATTTACTTTTGCGAGTCGCAGAGGCATTGGAAGGTGACCGGGGTAAAGATCTCATCCGGCAACTTAGGGGGATTTACAAAGCAGCATTGGTAGATGAGTTCCAGGATACGGACCCTCTCCAGTACGAGGTTCTTAAGAGAATATTTGAGCCGGCGAAGGGTAGTCTCGAAAGGTATTTGATTTTGATTGGAGATCCTAAACAGTCTATTTACAGCTTTAGGGGTGCGGATGTTTTCACATATCTTAAAGCCGCAAAGCAGGTATCTAAGGTATTTACGCTCACTCGCAACTGGCGATCTACTCCGGATTTGCTTCGCGCGATTAACACATTGTTTGGAACGCATTCCAATCCGTTTGTCTTTCCGGAAATTGGATATCTACCTATTTTTGCGGGTGATCCAGGGTCTAAAAGGAGATTGGTCATTTCTGGCAGTGGGGAGGAACCTGGTCTGGAAATTTGGTTTTACAAAGGCGAGGATGAAAAACCACTTACTAAAAGTGAAGCGCGGGCAAGGATTTACGAGCATGTTGCATCCGAAGTAACTCGGTTACTCAACTCAGGGGCTTCTATCGACCATACCCCTATATCAGCAGGTCACATTGCCATCTTAGTTCGGGAAAACCAGCAAGCTAAACGAATGCAAAAGGTTTTATCCCGCTACAATGTGCCTTCCGTTTTGCATACAACAGAAAGCGTTTTTCATACACATGAGGCTTGGGAACTTTGGTGTGTTTTGAGTGCGATCCTAAACCCGGGCAAAGAAGCCCAGCTACGCGCTGCTTTGTTAATGCCGATGTTTGGCAGAAGACTTGATGACGCCTTTGAGCTAACCACCAATGAGGCTGAATGGAGTGAAATAGTTTCGCGATTTAAAGGGTATTTGCAAATATGGGAACGTAGAGGGTTGTTTCCGATGTTTCAAGCGTTGGTTGAGGTCGAGGGCGTAAAACCAAATTTAATGCGGTTTGTTGATGGGGAACGGAGGATTACAAATCTATACCAAATTGTTGAGTTGCTGCACCAAGCTGAGAGCGAAACCGGCCCAGATCCGCTTAGAACAATGAGTTGGTTTGCTCGTAAAATGTTTGCTCGGGAAATCCCACCCGAAGAGTACCAAACACGGCTAGAAAGTGATCGGGATGCGGTCAAAATAGTGACAATTCACCGAAGCAAAGGGCTAGAGTACGATATTGTCTTTTGCCCATTTTGTTGGGAGGGGATCGGCGGTGATCGAAACAAAACTCTGGTCAGACCTACGATTATCCGAGATCCAGTGAAAAAGGAGTCGTTGCTTTGCTTTGACACTCCCGGTACGAAGATAAATGAAGATGCTTTTGCAGTGGCAATAAAGGAGAGTCTGTCTGAGGAGGTTCGGGTGGTTTATGTAGCCTTGACTAGGGCAAAGGTGAAATCATACTTGATCTGGGGCATAATAGGGGGTAGTGAGACTTCCCCACTTTGTTGGTTGTTCATGCCACCTGAGACTCAAGCTAATGACAAGCAGGCTTCTTATTCATTTACAACTGATGTGGTGACGAGAGGTTCGAGTAAAAAAAACTGGCTTATTCCGTGGTCGCCCCAGGCTGGAGTTGAAATGGTGCAAAGTAAACTTTTAAGTTTAGAAAAACAAAACAAGGATGCCATCAGAGTAGTGATTAACCCAGACCCACAACCGTCTAAACTTTTATCCCAATCAGACTCCCAGATTCAACTGCCGGTGTTGAAGTCAATCTGGCGCGTGCCCAAACCAAGCTGGGAATCTACCAGTTATTCTTCACTAATAACAGGAGAGGATTTGGACTTAACCGATTACGAGATTTGGGCTGAACCACCTGTGGATGAAGGAATTGAAAATGAGGAACTTCCTCGGGGCGTGATTGCAGGCGAGTGCTTACACAGAATCCTAGAAAAGATAGACCTTGCCCGACCTGAAAGTGAGCTGAATCTAAGGATTATTAAGAAGGAGCTGAATTATGCGGCAATTTCTGAAAGTTATGTGCCAAAAGTTGTGGAAATGGTAAAGAGACTGAGTGCAGCAAAGTTGGTTCCTAGCCCTGGCCTGATATGTAAATCTGTGCCTGAAATTCCAATTGATATTAGGCTAGGTGACATTCCCTTGCATAAGAAGGTTTGCGAGATGGAATTTGGGTTTTCCGTTCGTAGGTTTGATTTCTCAGAGGTGATAAAAGTGCTCGTTTCCTATGGCATTAATCGGGCATGTGAACTGGAAGCAAGGACGCCACCCGGTTCACCTACTGTTGTAAAGGGGTACATTGACATGCTGTTTGAGGCAGGAGGCAAATTTTATGTGGTTGATTGGAAGTCAAATTGGTTAGGAGATACACCTTCTGATTATACGCCTGAAAAACTAGCCAGAGAGATACTTAGGCAGCATTATTATTTGCAGTACCTTATTTATACGATTGCAGTTGAAAAGTTTTTGCAGTGGCGAGTACGGGACTACCATTACGACCGATGTTTTGGGGGTGTTTGGTTTATATTCCTCCGTGGTGTATTTCCAGAAGTGCCAGGAAGCGGAATATACTACGATAGAGTGCCGGGAAAGCTGATCGATGAAATTGGGAAATACTTGGTTGTAGAGCCCATTGTTGCCAAGAAATGATGATGGAATGTATGCCTATTGAACCGTATTTCCTTGGGCGCTGTGTTACCTGTTGGGAACTTAGCACATTGGACATGGAATTTGGTGATTTTATATGCCGGGTATCTGGGACGAACAACCCGGTAGTGAAATATACCTGTGCAATCCTCAGTTGCTCGCGTAGGTTTGGAAGCCCGTGTCTGCATTTGGAAAAAATTTCGGGGAAAAGTATCGAGCTAGGCAGCACTGGTTTGACGTTCCAATTCCCTGATTTAAATGAGCTAGTTGATAATCTGATTAGGTGTGATGCTATTGGTAGCCCTGGCGAGCAGAAGCCTGTGATCCTTCATGAGTCAGGGCGGCTTTACTTGCACAGGTATTGGGAATACGAACAGCTAGTTGCTAGAGAGATTGCTTATCGGGCTCTGGGGCAAGAGCATAATTTTAATGAACCGGAGTTGAATTTGATATTGTCCCGATTTTTTCAGGATCCTACAAAAAGAGACGATGCACAGTGCTTAGCTGCTAAGGTAGCAATTTCGAAAAATCTGTGTGTTATCACAGGTGGGCCTGGTACTGGCAAGACGCACACGCTCATTCGCGTAATAGCTTCAATTATCGATTCACGAATTAAACCACGACCGCGAGTGGCTTTGGCAGCGCCTACAGGCAAAGCGGCAGCGCGACTTGTTGAGATGGTCAGATCGGCTGATATAGTCTTGTCAGATGGTTTACGATTAAGTGATTATTTAACTGAGTCCATCGGCACTTTACACCGTTTGTTAGGAGCCTCGGAAGACCTTACAACATTTAAGTATAATGCAGCTAATTTACTTCCCTACGATGTAGTGGCTGTGGACGAGGCGAGTATGGTAGATCTTGCGTTAATGGCGCGGTTACTGGCGGCTTTGCCGCGTCACGCAAAACTAATTTTATGTGGTGATCGTAACCAGCTAGCTTCGGTAGAGCCTGGATCGGTGTTTGCAGATATCTGTGCTGCTTTGTTGGATGCCGACCGATTTTCTGATTCGGTACCTAAAAGCGTGGTCCAATTGACAAAAAATTATCGTTTTCGTGAGTCTAGTCTCATTCACCAATTTAGCGAAGCTGTGGTACGCGGAGACGTGAAGTTGGTAGAAAAAATCTTGGAAGAGGCAAAATCTGGCAGAAACGATCTAGTATGGTTTCCAATGGAGGAAATGAGTCGTTCCCGTGATGTTTTGCGGGAGGAAATAGTAAAAGGTTACCATTCGCTTTTTAAGTCGCTTGACTCTCCCAAGGAAGCCTTGCGTACCTCGACTCAGTTTAGGATATTATGTCCATTCCGAGAGGGACCGTTTGGCGTGGTATTTGTAAATAGATTTGCGGAATGGGCGTTAGGTGAGGCTTTTGGGGTATCAACTCATGCATCATGGCTGTCTGCGCGGTATCCAGGCCAATTGATTATTGTAACGCGGAATGATTATTCATTACGTCTATTTAATGGCGACTGCGGTGTGATATTGAGAGCGAGTGCAGTAGGAAGCTCGCATTCAAATCGTGAATTGGTTGCGTGTTTTCCATCAGAGAATGATGAATATAGGATGATCTCCCCAGTCAGATTGCCTTCTAATGAGACTGCGTTTGCTATTACGATTCATAAGAGTCAGGGGTCGGAGTTTGATGAAATTTTAATCCTCCTGCCCAAGGAATCTACGCCCTTATTGGGTTTAAACAGGGAATTGGTTTATACTGCTGTAACCAGGGCAAAAAACAGAGCAAAGCTTTGGTCAGAGAAAAATGCTATCTTACGCGCGATAATGTCACCAACCAGCCGTGAATCCGGATTACGGGAAGCTATCTTTCGGGAGTTCCAGGCTTAGCTCAAAGGAATTTAGTTCGCAATGCAGATGTGATTGGCCTAATGAAACAAGGCTTACTTACACCGCCTCTGCCGTAACATGTAAGCTTTTTATCGGCTTTAAGAAACAGCTTATGATTGCTAAGGTTTATTTGCATCTGAGTTTGAGAGAAGGTGGCTCACGTTTTTGGTTGGAATGTGTACTTTATTGGGCGCTTTGTTGCATTATACGTTGTATATTGGCTGGGTTTGAGAAGAAACGCCTGATTTTTTCGAACTCGGCAAGGGCGTTTTGGTATAGGGGTGGAATAGTTTGGAGTTGATTGGCTCGGGCGAGTTTTTCAATTTCGCGCAGAATTGGGACTATTGATGTAAGACCTAAGGTTGCGCTAGCGCCAACTGATGTGTGTGCAAGTCGATAAACTGAATCACCCTCTCCCGCAGCTAAGGCTTGCTGCAATTTGACCATTTGTTCTTGTGTCTGGGTTAGATAAAGCTCTACCAACTCACGGACCATGTCTTCGTTGCCATCGGCCATTGCCAGGAGTCTTTCGACGTCAATTTCGGGAGGCTCTTCAGCTTCTTTATCGGAGGCAAGCGAAGGTTGTGTAGGTTGTTCGACAGCTGAGTTTTGAAGTTGTTCTTGGGGTAGGCTAACCGGTTCAGGGGGTGCTGGTGCTTGCTCAAAGGTTTCTTGTGGTAGATTATTCAAGATAAGGGGTGCCCATTTTTCTATCATTGCACGTATATCAGCAGGTTTTATAGGTTTTGCAAGGTAATCGTCCATTCCCGCATTTAGGCATCGTTCTCGGTCTCCTGCCATTGCTATCGCTGTCATAGCAATAACGATTAAGGGCGGATAATAATTAGGATGGGCCTGGAGATTGTTTTGCCTTTGCCGAATTTGACGGGTGGCTTCAAAACCATCCATTTCTGGCATCAACACGTCCATGAATACCAAATCGTACCGCTTGTGATCGAGCGCTGCGAGTGCTTCTTTCCCATTGGCCACAACATCAGGATTGTACCCCAATTGTTGGAGTAGTTTAACCGCCACCTTTTGGTTAATCACATTATCCTCGGCGATAAGAATTCGTATTGGGTACATATGCGCTAGTTTTTGGTCGGTTTTTGATGACGTAACGGTTTGGATGCGGTCCAGCTTACGAGCCGGAGTAGTTGCTACGACCTGGCTCAGGACCTGTTGTAAAATTCCGGGTTTAAGTGGTTTGGTTATGCAGGCGGCGAGGTTTAAACCGGTGAGTTCTGGGCTGTCGGGTCGCGGTGGATTGATTGATGTTACCAATATAAGCGGTAGGGAGCTACCATTGGGAAGTCGTCGGATCTCTCGTGCTAGCTCGACGCCATCCATTTCGGGCATTCTGTAATCCAGCAATGCAAGGTCAAATTTCTGCCCTGATTGTAGTAGTTTAATTGCGTCGTAGGCGGAGGCTACGCTCTTAGGGATCATCCCCCAACGTGTGGTTTGGAACTCAAGTATCCGCCGGTTGGTTGGGTTATCATCTACTATGAGAACACGTTTTCCTGTGAGTTCAGGCAATTTACGATCGATTTGGGTCTGTGGCACTCCTTCCACAATTTCGAAAGGCAGGTAGAAATAGAATGTTGATCCTTGTCCTTGTTGGCTTTCCACCCACATTTGCCCTCCCATTTGTTCAACTAGTCGTTTGCTGATAGCCAAACCGAGGCCGCTACCCCCGTATTTACGAGATAACCCGCCGTGGACTTGGGAGAATGGTTTAAAAAGTTTGTCAAGTTTATCTGCAGGGATACCAATACCGGTATCTCGAACTGCAAAAAGTAATTTGCATGTTTGGTCAAGGGGATTCACTTCATCCGGAGCCCTTTCTTTTGGCATGCGTTTTACCCATACTACGACTTCTCCGTGTTCTGTAAACTTAACCGCATTGCCAATTAGGTTGACTAAGATTTGGCGAAGTCGAGCTGGGTCACCCTTTAAAGCTGTCGGGACTGATTCTTCGATTTCGTATGAGAGTTCCAGGTCCTTTTCGGCAGCTTTAGGGGCAAGCACATCCAGTGCATCTTCTATGCATTGGCGCAGGTCAAACGGTTGGATGTCTAGCTCAAACTGTCCGCTATCAATCTTGGAGAGGTCCAGAATATCATTGATGAGAGCTAACAACGAATCCCCGCAAGAACGTATGGTTTCTACATAACCTCGTTGTTCCTGTGAGAGAGGCGTTTCTAATAGCAGGCTGGCCATTGCAATGACCCCATTCATTGGGGTTCGAATTTCATGACTCATGCTAGCGAGGAAATCAGCCCGCGCTTTGGCGGCAGCTTCAGCCGCGGCTTTTTCCGATTCTGCTTTTGCCCGTTCCGCAATTAAGTTGTCAATCCACCGTTTTTGAATTATCGCGTTTTTTATCCGAGCTTGGAATTCATGGTGGTCGAAGGGTTTGACCAGGTAATCCGAGATGCCGAACCCAAAGAGTCTGGTTTTATTTACTGCCGTGTTGGAATCGATAATCGCAATTACAGGGATGTGTCTGGTTGCATCGGTGGACTTAAATTCTTGGATAGCTGCTAGTATGTTCAGGACTTGGGTAGTAAGGCATGCTACCACAGCGTCGATTGCGTTCTCAATGGCAAATTCCGCCAGGTCCTCGCCCGTGGGGAGGGATATTATTTCATGCCCGTCTAGCATTAAAACCCCGCTAAGGAATTCATGGGAATGCGCATCTCCACCAACCAACAGAATTTTTCCTTTTGCATCCATACGGCCCAATTCACGGTCTCACATCAGTTTATAGGTTTTGTTTACGAAGTGCCACACCCAAATTTTAAGCAATTTAAGCACCAACGGTCGTACGGATGGGCTTCTTTACCCATTGCGGGTGGCTTTTGTCTAGGTTTGAGACAGCTCAAGTGTTTTTCTTTTATGAGATAGGTCCATTAATTGAACACTATCTGGATAGGGTGTCCCAATTTGAATTTTGGGAGGGGCTACACAGGGTGATAATGAGCCAAGGGATGTGGATAACGTGAAGCACATTTGAAGTATTGCCCTTATGTTTTGGTTTAGACATTATACGCTGACTATGGCGAACGGACGTCGGATATATCCGTTTCATTTGATCGAACCCAAATGGCAACGGTTTTGGGATCGCGAAGAAACGTTCCGGGCATTTAATCCGGGAGAGGTGGTTCCTGCGGGCCATCCATTTGGAATTAGGCACGGTTTGGAAAACAAGACGGTCAGTGAAGAAAACCTGCCCCCAAAGTTATACATTTTAGACATGTTCCCTTACCCTTCGGGTGCGGGTTTACATGTAGGGCATCCTGAAGGTTACACGGCTACCGATATACTTGCGCGGTATTTCAGGTCAAAGGGGTATCATGTGCTTCATCCGATGGGATGGGACGCGTTTGGCTTGCCTGCGGAGCAATACGCAGTAAAGACTGGCCAACATCCTCGGGTCTCGACCGAGAAAAACATCGCGAATTTTAGGCGGCAAATTAAAAGTTTGGGATTCAGCTATGACTGGCGCCGCGAAATTGATACCACTGATCCAAGTTACTACAAATGGACCCAGTGGATCTTTCTGCAAATATACAATAGTTACTTCGATCCGTATTGGAAGAAAGCCACGCCCATTGCGCTATTGCAAGATGCGCTTTCCGAAACTCCTACGATGAAAGAGAAATGGAATGGGAACCCATTTCTTTGTGAAATGCATAGACTATGGACGAAGCAGACCCCACCAGAGAAGAGAACAGACTCTTACATGAGACACCTAATTGATAAATATCGGTTGGCATATGTAAGTGAACAACCAGTTTGGTGGTGTGAGGCTTTGGGCACCGTGCTTGCAAACGAAGAGGTTTCAGAGGGTAAAAGCATAATTGGTGGGCATCCGGTAGTGCGCAAACCGATGCGTCAATGGATGCTCCGAATTACTGCTTATGCGGAGCGCCTCTTGGAGGATTTGGATCTGATAGATTGGAGTGAGTCATTAAAAGAGATGCAGCGTAATTGGATCGGGCGTAGTGAAGGTGCAGAGGTTGATTTTAAACTGACCCATTTACCGGAGAAAGTACAGGTATTTACTACCCGGCCTGACACATTATTTGGGGCGACCTACATGGTATTAGCACCCGAACACTTCTTGGTGGATGAGTTTTTGGCAATTGCAGATGGTAAGTATGTTGTAGATCAACACATAGAAAGTGCAGTAGTTGAAGTGGTTGATTCCGACACAGGGCAGTGTGAGGTGCTTCCCACTGATGCGGCTATCCAAAAAGCCCGGCATGCTGGTTTAAATCTGATTGCTTATAACATTAGTGTTACGCCCCCAAAGTGTGTAATAATGAAGCTCGAAGAATTTGAAAAGTTTGTGTCAGCACTGCGAGAGTCCGCCCACCAAATTCGCAAATACCGTGAAGAAGTTGCTAGAAAATCTGATTTGGAACGCACAGACCTCGCGAAAGAGAAAACAGGAGTATTTACAGGGGCGTACGCAATTAACCCAGTAAACGGTGTTAAGCTGCCCATCTGGATTGCAGACTATGTATTGATTAGTTATGGTACCGGGGCAATAATGGCAGTCCCTGCCCATGACACCCGGGATTTAGAATTTGCGACGAAATATAACCTGCCAATAATTCAGGTTGTTCAACCACTGGATCCCTCCACTGATTGGCGAGGGTATACTGGGGACGGCATTGCAGTCAATTCAAGTAACGATGAGATTAGCATCAATGGTTTGCCCACACCGGAAGCAAAAAAGAAAATAGTTGAGTGGCTTGAATCCAAGGGGTTTGGGAAACGGGCCGTTAATTATAGATTGCGTGACTGGTTATTTAGCCGGCAACGTTATTGGGGGGAGCCATTCCCCATAATTTGGAAACGCGATAAGGATGGCACCTGGTATCATGAGGCTTTGCCCGAAACTGCTTTACCTGTGATCCCACCAGAATTGACAGATTTTAAACCGACTGCAGATGGGAAACCTCCCCTTGCTCGAGCGGTAGATTGGGTAAACCTGCCTGATGGGTCACAACGCGAAACTAATACTATGCCGCAATGGGCAGGAAGTTGCTGGTATTATCTGCGTTATTTGGATCCGCAGAATCCAAATAGGTTTGTGGACACCAACGTTGAGAAGTATTGGATGGGGGCTAAGTTTGTCTCGAGATACGGTAAAGCGTACGCATCAGAAAAAGTTACTGGCGTGGAAAAACCCGGAGTTGATCTCTATGTAGGTGGGGCTGAACATGCAGTCTTGCATTTGTTGTACGCCCGGTTTTGGCATAAGGTGCTGTACGATTTAGGATATGTGTCGACCCCAGAACCGTTCTTTAAACTTGTGAATCAGGGGCTCATCTTGGGAGAAGATGGGCAGAAAATGTCCAAAAGCAGAGGGAATGTTGTAAACCCAGATACAGTCATACAACAATACGGTGCAGATGCATTTAGGATGTACGAAATGTTCATGGGCCCCTTACAGGATACAAAACCTTGGAGCACAAAAGGGGTAGAAGGCATCTATAGGTTCTTGGGCAGAATCTGGAGGATGTTTGTGGATCCAAAGAGTGTGACTGAGTTTAACCATGCAGAGACACTTAACCCGAATGATCAATCGTTGCTGGGTATCATTCGACTTTCACCAGAGATCCAGGACGTATCTCCAACTCAGGCTCAGCTAAAGGCGTTACACAGGTGCATTAAGAAAGTTACCGAAGATATCGAAAGCTTGAAATTTAACACAGCCATTTCCGCCTTAATGGTTTTTGTCAATGAAGCGATTAATTGGAGCCCCAAGCCAGCAAGTGTGATGCGAGTTTTTCTGCAGTTACTTGCGCCATTTGCACCACATATAGCCGAGGAGTTATGGGAGAAGTTGCATCAAGCAATTTGGGGTAAAGCAGCTCCGAGCCTGACATACGAACCATGGCCACAACATGATGAGAGGTATATCGTAGAAGAAATGATTGAAATACCGGTCCAGATAAATGGCAAGTTACGAGATGTAATTACGGTGCCGTCTGACATAAGTGAAGAGCAATTGATACAGACTGCCTTAAAATCTGCAAAGGTCGCACAAAATCTCAGTGGGAAACAAGTCAAACGGACCATTGTTGTGCCAAAGAAGCTCGTAAACATTGTAGTACAATAGAGCTTTTCGAGTGAGGTTGCGGGGCTGGAAATATTAAAGTAGAATATAAAAGGCGTGCTATTCAGGCGATTGACAACCAAAGAGGTTTTGGCATTGTGCATACTAGCAATGCTTCTGCTGGCTGGTGTGTTGACTAAGACCGTCAAAAAACATTTACTCTTAGGCAGTGGAAGCGTTGCGCCGACGGTTGTAAATGAGCATGTACCAGATTGAATTTGACGAAATAATTGATCGAATAGTTGCAACTGACCCTCGGTATGATCGGGAGGCATATTACTTTGTTAGAGAGGCTCTCGATTATACCCAGGAAAAGGTATGTAAGCGTTCGGGGGGACGCCCCCGTCATGTAACTGGTAAGGAACTTTTGGAAGGTATTCGTGAATACGCTTTAAAGCAATTTGGCCCGCTTGCAATGTTTGTACTGAATGAGTGGGGGATACACAGGACCGAAGATTTTGGCGAGATCGTGTTTAACATGGTGGATGCGGGATTACTGTTGAAAACCAAGGACGACAAAAAAGAAGACTTTGCTAACGGGTACGATTTTGAAGAGGTTTTTAAGAAACCATTCCTTCCTGAAAGCAAACAGGTTAAGGGCTTGCCGGTGCCCAAGGATCAAAGTCAAAGATAAGGGTTGGTTCGATTAAACTTACGAATTTTCAGGCAAGGATTAGCCGCAGATCAGATGAGTAACAGTTTCATTGCCTCGCTTCCGACGCATATCCAAAAATTGGATAACGGATTACACGTAATTGTCAGGGAAGATCATTATAACCCAGTAGCTTCGGTCCAAGGTTGGGTCTGTACAGGAAGCATTCATGAAAGTAAATGGCTAGGATCGGGTATTTCACACTTGCTAGAGCATCTTTTGTTTAAGGGTACCACCACGCGTAAAGGGCAAAGGATAGACCATGAGATTCAAGAAGCAGGGGGCTATATTAACGCCTACACCTCATTCGATCGCACGGTTTACTGGATAAATTTACCTGCAGAAAATGTTAACATTGCGATTGATGTAATTTGTGATGTGTTACAAAACGCCATTCTCCCGGAAGAAGAGTTTGTTAAGGAGACCGAGGTAATTCGGCGTGAAATGGATATGGGGGAGGACGATCCCCACACAAAATCCAGTCGACTGCTCTTTGAAACTGCCTACACGGTAAGCCATTATCGATATCCCATAATTGGGAATAAAGCCCTATTTGATCAACTCACACGCGATGATGTAGTGGAGTACTATAGGGCCCGGTATGTGCCAAACAATATTTTTCTGGTGATTGCCGGAGCTGTAAATCCGGAGCCCGTATTTGAGAAGGTTCGGGAAACAATCGGAAAGGCTATTCCACGCCCACTACCGACTGAATATTTGCCAACCGAACCGATTCAACTTTCCCCGCGGGAATGCGTAGTAAGTGGACCTGTGGAACTGACTTATCTGCATGTTGCTTGGCATATTCCAGATTTCAGGCACACCGATATGCCCGCTTTAGACGTGTTGGCTTTGCTTTTAGGTGTGGGGAAAAGCAGTCGACTGGTTGTAGAACTTCATCAAAAAAAGGCGCTTGTATTAGCAATTGACGCATGGACATTCAATCCTGGTGCCGAAGGCTTATTTGGAATTTCGGCTGTTACTAGGCCTGAGAATTTTAAAAGGACGTTAGAAGAAATTCATGCACAAATAGAGGGCCTTAAATCTAGACCCGTGACCTATGAAGAGCTTCAAAAAGCAATTAAGCAATGCATAGCAGCTCGCCTTGCAAGTAGAAAAACGGTCGAAGGCCAGGCTGCTGAGCTTGGTAGTAGTTGGATACTCGCAAAGGATTTAACGTTTCTGGATACTTACCTGGAAAAGATAAAGGCTGTGACTCCAGAGCAGATTTATGAAGTTGCGCAACGGTATCTTCGCTTGACAAATCAGACCACATGTGCGCTTACGCCAGAAGTGAGTAGAGTCGTTAGTGTAGGTACGACCCCACGTGGTGAGGTGAGCAGACCACAATTGTTTAAGCCCCGGAATGAGATGCGGGTTATTATAAAGGAAGATCGACGGTTGCCATTTGTAAACCTGGTGGCCGTGTTTGGAGGGGGTACGCTTTTCGAAACACCAGAGAACGCAGGAATTACCCGGCTTTTGTCTAAAATGCTATTACGTGGAACAAAATCACGCAGCGCAGAACAAATTGTGGCAACAATAGAAGGAGTAGGGGGGCACATCAATACCTTTAGTGGCAATCATAGTCTGGGGATTACAATGGAGGTTTTTGGTGACGACTTCGAACTTGCTTTGGAAATATTGCACGATTTGATTTTTAACTCCGTATTTCCTGCTGAGGCGTTGGAGCAGGAAAAGACCCTTCAGTTAGACCAAATTGCGGCGGAACGAGACGATTTACTTACCCACGGCCTGAATGTAGCGAAAAAAAGCTTGTTTGGCTCCAAGGCATATGGATTAAACATTTTGGGTTCTGAGGAAAGCCTGAAGAAAATTACCGTCGAATCATTAAAGGAGTTTTGGATGCGATTATGTGCACCGCGTAATTGTGTTTTCGCAGTTTATGGAAATTGTGATTTTGATCGCGTGACGCGTGCAATTGAGAAGTATTTTGGGGCTTGGTGTGACACAAGTAAGATGTCAATCCATGAACTCATTAGCCAGTTGCTGGTCGACTTTAACACCGGGTCGAAAGTCGTAGAACCTCACGATAAAAATCAAGCTGTGGTTATAGTAATTTTGCCTGGCACTACTGTGTTTTCCGTGGATAAATATCCGGTTGAGCTTATACAGGAGTCATGTAGCGATATTGGGTCTCGTTTGTTTATACGAATCCGGGAATCGTTGGGCTTGGCTTATTATACAGGGGCCATAAATTTTCCAGGGCTTGTGCCTGGTTACCTTGCATTTTATGCGGGTACGGCACCACGCTATGCCGAGACAATTGTAAAAGAGATCCTAAATGATTTGGCAGAACTTCGGCAGACTGGACTTCAACAAGAGGAGTTAGATCGTGTAAAGGCTAAGGTGTTAGGACAGCGTAAACTTAGCAGGCAAGACCTAGGTAACCAAGCTCGGGCGGTTGCTTTAGACGAACTTTTGGGCCTTGGATACCTTAACCAAGAGGCGGAGGACAAGCACTTCGAGGCTATTACCAGGCAAGACGTGGTAAGTGTGACCCAGCGGTACATTGACCCTGAAAAGGCGGTAATTGTTGTGCTCAAACCGGAACCTTCATGATTCAGACATTCCAACACCCTGGGGACAAAAATTGATTGATTGGGTTTTGATTTAATGTAATTTAAAAAATGTGCCAGGTGCGCGCGTAGCTCAATTGGATTAGAGCGTCGGCCTCCGGAGCCGAAGGTTGTGGGTTCGATCCCCGCCGCGCGTACCATTTTGTTAGCAAGGGTTTGAATTTTCTTACAAATTGTTACTGACGCGTGGGCAACGCAGGTTGAGTAGTCTGATTAGTGGCACCTTTTTCCACGTTAGAAGCAGCTGTATTTGCCATGCGCGCCCGCTTTTCGTCTAAATTATCGAGTTCCCGGGCAGTAGCCCGCACTATGCGTGATATAGCAATTTTAGCAGCTGTTGGATTACGTTGGTTTGCTTGGGCCTCTTTTTGGATCCTGGTCAGCATTGACCGCAGTGTTTCTTGGTACTGTTGGATTAAGGAACCCACTTCTGGGGTGACGCGCCATCTTAACCCTTCCAATTGGGCAAGCTTTAGCTTAACCAATTCCTCTTGTGGTTGATTGGTCCAGTTTATAATCAAGCTTTGCAACGATACTATACGCCATTGAGGAGTAGAATTCGTAGCTTGGTCGTCCAGCACTTGGACAAGCATGATTTGGCGTAATTTCTCAAGTGCATCCGGTGTGTTATATCGCGCTGCCAAATCGCGGAATTGAAATGCGGATGTCTTTAACAACCACCACTGTTCCATTTCCTTAAAACTTGTAAAGTATTGATTGAGTGCGGCTAATAAGGCTTCTACTGGGTCGCGGTAAAATGCAAACCTGTCTAAGTATGCGCAGAGAGCTACTGACCCGCCTCGTAATTGTAAGAGTTCGTATACGAGCAATTGGGAGCTGTGTCTGAACGCTAATGCATCACTCCCGATTAAATTAGTTGGTTGTGGCGTAATAAGTTCCGCTAAAGAGAACACTCGGTTAGTGGAAAAAAATGCATGAGCCTTGGCTAGTAAATGCGGCTTAGGGCCTTGCCGTGTGATGCTAGTAATTGGAAGGTCGAATTGAGGGGTCATTGCCATTGCTGGCACTAGTTTTTCCAAACCCGAATCAGCAATTATGAGTTCAGAAAGACCTTCAACAAGCCATGTTGGAGGGTAAACCTGTTCCTGGGTTTTTCTGTTAATCCATTCCAAAAGCAAAACATGAACAGTGGTTCTGACAAATCGGTCGGGGTCAATCACCTCGGGCATTTCAATCTGATAATACCATTTGTCAGCTATCTTGCCCGAGACGATTTGAATTACTTGGTCGGGGCTGACTGCCGAGCGCAGCATTACGTAAAACTTCCCACTCCATTGATCAGGTGCACCTAACTGCCACAACATCGCTTGTTTGACTCTTTCACATGCAATGGCAGTTGTTGATGGGGTTAATCGGACCCAATTTTCGAACGCGGGTCCGGCAAAAGCCGGAGGCAGCGGTCGTATTTGTTGGTCGCCGTACACGACAAATTGTCCCGAGCTACTTCGCACCGGTGGGGGTAATTGTCCTTGAAAGAGGTTTGGTGTCGGTGATGAGGTAAGCGACATTGGATTCTGACTAGTGAGTTGTGCCGCGTTCTGTGCAAACAAGTGCGTGGTTACCAGCGTAAAAATTAATTGTACTAATGTCCGCATGAGTAAACACTTCTTTTGTAACCTCGTTAGCCTGTAAAAACAATAAAATGATAATCCCTGCTCGCTCACTTTTCACCAGAGATTTGGCCATGGCCTAGGAAAGGCGGTTCGGCGGCGCGTATTGGGTTGCCAAAACGTAGGTGTGGTATTGCTGTGTAGATTGACGCCCTTCGTTACCTAAGTTCTTCCTTACAACTACGTTGGATTCTGGATGTTTAATGTCTCCGGCAAAAACAGGATATATGTAGGGCCAAAATTGAAGTTTCACCCCTTAAGGAAAAAAGCGGGGAAAAATTGCTTTCTGGTATGGGGCAATTAACCACTCCAACCCTCCCCCTCCTTCCGTAAAAACCTTTTATGAACCCGGATTCCAGAGGGGATGATCCGACTTTTTGGGATGTTTAGCCTGTTTGTTGTGCGGTAGCTTTACCCTTGACCGCTAGGGCGTTGCGTCCAATCCGTTTCCTGAGGTAAGTAAGCTTAGCTCTTCGGACCTCGCCGCGGCGTTCAACTTCGATCTTTAGGATCATTGGGGAGTGCAAAGGGAATACGCGTTCCACGCCTTCGCCGTAGCTAATTCTACGAACCGTAAATGTTTCATTAATCCCTCGCCCCCGCCGACCAATTACAGTTCCAGCAAAAACCTGAATTCGTTCTTTGTCACCTTCGCGGACACGAACATGCACCCGGACCGTGTCACCCGGCTTGAAATCTGGTAGATCCTTACGCAAATATTTTGATTCGATTTTATCCAGCAATGCCTGGTTCATAGTTTTAGAAGTTAATTTTATCCGGGGCATGTCGCCCCGCAGTAATGTTTAGCTCTTATAATTTGCCTATTAGGGTTTTGCTGGTCAACTCTTGATTTGTGTTGGTGCGAGTGGTTCGCATACACGCCTCTTTACAAGGGTACTACGTTAAACCTCTGGGCTAGTAATTGGGCGAGCTTAATGGGAGCAGAGTTGGTGTATTATAGATGTATGGGGTTTGGCTAACCGCCTGTTTAGGTGCAAGTTAAGCTAAAAAATGCATTTTCGTCGTCGAGGGTGTGGTAAGTTAAATAGTCTGCTCTCCAAACCTTGGGATTTATCTTAGGGCGGGGCCTTGGTCTGATTTCTTGTACCGTAGATTACGGGTTAGGCCGGGGCATATCCGAAATTACCTTCCTGTTCGTTGTTATTCCTTATTATGAGGAGGGCACAAGCATTCTTAGACAGATTGGCAAGGCAGATTGGTTGCTTCAAACTTAGGGCAACATGGTAACCGGATAGGATTTATTTAGTTTCTGGTATAGGTAACAGTGTAAATGGATCTCGCAATGGCAAGTCGACGACTCGACCCGAAACAAAGTTAGTTATGTGAACGTTGTAATCAGGGTGTCCACGGAAAATTTCGGGTTTATCCCCCACGATTAGAATCAGAGCGTGGTTTGTATCAAGAACCCGTTTCGCAACGTTTAGGACGTCACTTGCTGTGACCCGTTGAATATTGGAGATGTAATCTTTCCAGTAATTAGAATTTAACTGGAATCTTCCGGAGAGTTCGTCTTGGGCAAATGTAGAGGCGATTGCATGGGGGGTAGAAAATGCGTCTGATAATCGACCTATAAGGTATTCTTTGGCCCGTTGAAGTTCTTCGTTTGAGACACTGCGTTTCCGGATTTCTTCAATTTCTTCGAACACTAATGCTAGAGCGCGAGCTGTTGTTCTTGATTTTGTTTGGAGTGAGATTTCGAATGGTCGGGGGAATAGGGGATCTACTAGCGCAAGATAAGAATAAACTGAATAAGCCAATCCTTCATCTGAGCGCACGCGATTGAAAAGACGGGAGGTGAGTCCGCCCCCGCCAAAGATGTGGTTCATAATGATGGCTGCGAAATGTTCGGGATCGCCCCATTTTATGGAATTTGGCATGATAATCCTTACCCGGGCTTGATTGACTTGTTTGTGAACCATGTAAATTGCGGGTGGGGCAAAGGTGAAATTGGTGGGTGGTAAGGGAGGTTGTTCTCCTCTGAATGGCCATGAGCTAAACATAACCTCCAGCATGGCCAGGATTTGGTTACTTTGAAAATCGCCGCTGACTGCGACGACAAAGTTTGATGGCCAGTACCAGTGCTGATGGAATTTAATCAAATCATCCTGGGTAATTGCCTCAATGGTTTGGCGGGTGGGTAACCGGCTTACCCATGAGTTAGTACCGTAAGCCAAAAACATGGCCTCGCGTGACTCAATAGATGAACTGTTATCGTTACGCTGTGCCATTTCTTGGATTACTCGTTGTTTGACAATTTTTAGCCTGTCTTCCTGGAATGCAGGGGTCGCTAATATTTCTCGAAGTAGCTCCAACGCATTGGTCAAGTGTTGTGATAAGATGTTTAGCGAGACTGTGGAGTAAAGACTACCGCATGAGCAAGTCAAGATTGCTCCCAAGAAGTCGACCATTTCGTCTATTTCGTCAGCGCTATGTTTAGATGTTCCGCCTTCGACTAACAGTGTTGAAGTAAGTTCTGCAAGCCCAGTCAGATTAGTTGGTTCCAGGTATTCTCCTGCTTTAACGAAAATGGTGATTTGGACAATTGGAATAGTATTGTCTTGGACGAGGTAGACGGTTGGACCTGATTTTAAAGTAAACCTGTGTTTAAGGGGGTCTGGAGGGGTGTAGTTAAGCGGTTTAAACTTAAGCTGTTCAGGGCGTTTCGGAATAGAGGCCGAGTTTGTAGTTGTACAAAGGGTCAAAAGTATGCAACAGGTCAACAACCTAAAAGTTAACATGCGTATTTTCATGACACCTTAATTATCCGGGTTTTTCCTGGTAAAGATTCCTACTAACCTATTTTCGCGTTTGAAATACGTTTGAGCCACTCGTTGCACGTCGTCCGAAGTAACAACCTGGAGTTTTTGAAAGCGTTCATTGACCTCACGCCAATTACCTTGCCCTTCGTGAATAAGTAGTGTCAACATGATCTGGAAGTTGTCCTCTAGTTTACGGTATTGAGTGGCCAGGAGCTTGTTTTTAGCTTTTTGCAGTTCGTACTCTTGAACACCTTCTCTCTTTATACTTTCGAGGATTTCGTAGATTGCTTCTTCTACTTTTTCCGGGGGGATACCATCTCGGATCTCAGCCCCGATGTTAAAGGCTCCAGCCCAACGTTGAGATGCTTGGTTTACCCAAATGGAAGTAGCTAATTGGTCTTTCAACACTAGTTTACGGTGTAGTCGTCCGGATGGACCAGATAACAGTGTGGCCAGTATACTGAGTGCGTAAGAGTCTTTGTGTGCGAATGGTACTGTATGCCATAGAATTTCAATCTGTGGGTTGCATTCGGCTTGGGCGTACATTCGTTTTTCTGCTACTGAGGGCATTTCAATTGTCACGACATCGGGTGGATCTATCTTACCCCGAGGGATTCGCTCAAAGTATTTTCGCGTTAGGCGCTCAACTTCACGTGGATTAAAGTCACCCACGAGGACAAGCGTAATATTTTGCGGCGTGTAGTAGGTGGCAAAAAATTCGTCTGCGTCTGCCTTTGAAATGGAGAGTAAGTCTGAAGGCCAACCAATCACCGGCCATTTATATGGCACAGAATTCCAAAACATTGCCCCAAATTGCTCATAGTGTCTCCCCAAGGGGGTGGCTTCGACTCGGAGGCGTCGCTCTTCCATGACCACCTCGCGTTCCGAATAAAATTCGCGGAACACAGGATGGAGAATTCGCTCAGATTCCATCCACATCCAAAGTTCAAGTTTGTTCGCCGGCAGGGAAACAAAATAGACTGTCATGTCTTCTGTGGTAAATGCGTTGAGTTGAGTCGCGCCAGCTTCAGAATAGATTTTGGAGAATTCGTTTTTTACCAGGAGCTTACGCTGTTCTTCCACAAGCTTTTGGAACTTAGCATTTAACTCACGCCAACGCGGTGTCATGTTTTCCGGGTTTATCATGTCTGGGATTTCACCCCTGCGAAGCATTTCTCTGATTTTACGTTCTTCTTGCCGCATTTGTTCGCGAATAGCCTCTTGCTCTGTAATAATCTGAAGATCTCGTTTAGGGTTCTTGCTACCGATGGAGCGGGTTCCTTTGAACATCATGTGCTCAAATAAGTGGGCTATGCCAGTTATTCCAGGTCGCTCGTTGGCGCTTCCGACTTTTGCTACCCAACCTGCAGCGATGCGAGGTGCGTTGTGCCGTTCAACCATCAAAACTCGCATCCCATTTTTTAAAGTCACTTCCTGGACGGGAATGTTTTGTGCCAGGCAAACCTGCCAGAGAGCAAGGGTGAGGATGCAGCTTGTTATATGTTTCGCTATCACGCGCATACTTTAAACCAAAAGAAAAGGGTAAGACAATCATTTGGTTGTGAATGAATGCGATTGGATAGCCGAATGGATATCACACCATGGCCAAAATGGCTTGCCATTTGGATTTTAATTGCCCCCATTAAGCCAAAGATAGTGCATTGCCACTAGGAATTGAGTTTCCGTATGACATAGGAAGGATATTGGTGTTAGGCGGAAACTGTTGCGTTGAAAGGTTCGTTGGATAGTTAAGGCTGCGTACCGATTCATTTTTGCTTCGGAATAGGGGAAGAGCCGGCAAAAAACAGATTCACGCTTGACGCGGTATTAACGCATAGAGAAAGTGTTTGTATGCGCGGCCAAGGACAGAAAACCCGTGGCGTAAAAAGAATCTCTATCTCACTGCCGCCGGATCTTCAAAAGGAATTAGATCGAATGATCCACGAAAAAGGCTACACTAATCGTTCATTAGCGCTAGCTGACATGATCCGTGATCACCTGGTGGAGCATAAGCAACATCTGCCAGACACAGTTATAGCGGGTAGCATTACGCTTGTGTATGATCATCATTCCCATGCTGTGACAGATCTGCTGCTGGACCTTCAGCACAAGTACAGGCATTTGATCATTTGTACGATGCATGTGCATTTGGACAAAGACAATTGCTTGGAGATCCTTGCTGTCCACGGTAAGGCAGGCGAAGTAAAAATGTTAGCGGATCGACTCATCTCTGAAAAGGGAGTTAAACATGGCAAGCTTACCATAACTTCTACGGGGCGGGATTTACCAGCGTAAGGTGCGGCTAGTAGGTAGTGGAGCAAGTGGGTCAGGTGTCCTTCGGATGCGGATTATCAAACATGTGTATTCTACAGAACGGCGAACAGTATTCGAGTATCCAATTATGATCGGGTCTGGATTGGATGTAATACTCCTTTGGGGCCAACTTTGAATTTTTGGCCGGCCCAGATCACCGTGTTACCTAAGAAGGAAGTTACCCAGATGGATACGGCTAACAGGTCGCGCAATGGTACCAGAAACCAGTTTTTCCAGCTTAGTTCACTGCGAACAAGGTCGAGATTAATGAAGGTCGCGTTTGAACCGGTTGGTTTACAGTAATGGTCTGGGTAAATCGCTGATGGAATATACCGGAGCAGTTTTGTAGCGAGATCTCTCGCTACGAATATCCGCAGTGTGATTATAGCAATTGCAGTAATGAGAGCCTGGATAGTTTGGGATGTGATCCCGAGGAGGACAGCCCAGAACGTTGTATTGGCCAGAATGCTGAGTGTGTAGTTTATGGGTTGGACAGATTTGATTGTGCGGGCCCAACGCAATTGGTGTTGCCAAAGGTGTTTTAGTGACTGGCGCGATATAAAACATTCAACTGGCATGGGCAGCATCTTTACTTTTAGACCGTGGTCATGCACTAGTTTGGCAAGGTAATAGTCATCAGCCAAAAAATTCCCAATTCGCTCAAATCCACCTATTTTTCCCAAGGTAGTTTTCTTAAAACCGATTAGGGCGCCGAATGCGAAGCTTTTGTTGCCGATTGTATGGGCTAGAAGTGCTTGGGCCCAGAAATCAGCATTGGTGCCAATTTTTTCCAGGATCGCAGGAATGGAATTATCACCTACGATTGCGTATGGGCAAAATACCAGTCCGGTTTCCGGATTTCGGAGTTCTTGCACAACGAGGTAAAGGATATCTGGCGGGACTCTCACGTCTGCATCGCTTAAGACATAGATCTCGTTTTGGGCATGCTTTTGTAACTGGATGAGGGTAGACACTTTAGGATTATTAGCTGCCTGTTCCGGGCAGATAATGTATTGTACTTGGATGTTTTGGTGATTGGCTGCAAGGGTTTTGACAAGATTTAGTGCGGGGTCAGAGGCATCTTTCACTCCGAACAAGATCTCAACCCTATCGGTGGGATAATTTAGATGGAAAAAGCTATCTATTGTCACTTCCAAGTGAGCGTCAATGCCTCTGAGTGGTTTGAAAATGGTGATTCCTGGAGGTGTGGGATGTTTATCTGGGTGAAAGGGTTTAAGAAACCTAAATTTTCGGCCAGATACCCACTGCCAAAGCAAAATCCCAGTGCTTATAGCAGTCAGAATGGCACATGCAGTTACCATTGTAATTTTCGGGGTATTGTAAGGCTGATGCCTTGCAGTGAGCAAACGTGAATGACAAGTAAAACTGCGATGGCACGCCCGGCGCGATTCGAACGCGCGACCCTCTGCTTAGAAGGCAGATGCTCTATCCAGCTGAGCTACGGGCGCACCCTTTACAGCTTAAACTTTATTCATGCTCGTCCAATTGTGCAAGCTTTGAAATCGGTGCCAATTAATCGCTTTTAGGTGGAGAGGTCTGGCAACTAGGAGAGGGATTTAAAGATATAGCCGTGTTATGTACATGCGTGATTGCAGATTGGAGAGGAGCTAGTATGCTTTTTGGATATGGAACTACTTTCACAGTTAATGGACCGGCTGCAACGGCACCCAAAACGGATAGTTTTCCCAGAAGGCGACGATATACGTGTTATTCAAGCGGCCCGTCAATTTCAAAGTTTACGTTTAGGGGCACCAATTTTGTTGGGGAAACGCGAAAAGATAGAAAGGATCGCTTCTGGGGCGCGAATTTCTTTGGAGGGAATAAGAATAATTGACCCCCAACACAGTGAGGACCTGGAAAGATTAGCCCGTGCTTATCGCATGCTTGTTGCTTCCCATGGGATGAAACTAGTGGAATGTAAACATGCAATGCTTAATCCGAACTATTTTGGAGCCATGATGGTTGCTTTGCATCAGGCCGATGGGTTTGTAAGTGGGGCTACTAGTCCAACTTCGGTGGTATTGCGACCTTTAACGCAAATAGTGCGATTGGCTCCCGGAATCCGTATACCAGTGGGATGCGCTGTGGCAGAGTTGGAAGACCGAAGCGTTGGAGCTCGTGGAGTATTATTTCTTGCGGACTGTGCTGTTTCTGTTGATCCTTCCATGGATGACTTAGCAGATATTGCTGTTGCGACTGCTAAGTTTGCACATCATATATGTGGAATCCGGCCGAAGGTTGCATTTATTTCCCATGCCACACGGACACGTACAAGCCCGCCTGGTCTGGGTAAGGTTAGCGCGGCTGTCGATTTGGCAATCCGAAAGGCCGAAGAACTCAGTATTGAAGCGGATTTCGATGGGGAAATGCAGATAGATACTGCTTTAGTTCCGGAAGTGGCTTTGCGGAAACTGCCTCGCAGCAAAGTCGCCGGCCAGGCAAACGTCTTGGTTTTTCCAGACCTGCATTCTGCCAATATAGCAGTCAAACTGATAATGCATTTGGTTCATTCGAGGGTTTATGCCGCATTATTGCTGGGTCTCAATCGCCCAGCCGCTTCCGTTTCACGTGGTTCTACTAGTACAGCCATATTTAATATGGCGGTACTGGTAGGTGCACAAGCCATCAACTACCATGAACTATATCCAGGTGCTATTTAACTTTGCCCATTAAAGATTATCATGGAACTCCAGTTGCAATTCAGTAGTGTGGTACGGGATTTGCCGGTATACATTCCTGGGCGCCCCATTGAGGAAGTAGCCCGAGAGTACGGTCTTGATCCGAAGGAAATAATTAAGCTCGCTTCCAATGAGAATCCGCTAGGCCCTTCACCACTTGCTGTAAAAGCGGTACGAGCTTTCCTCCGCAAAATACATTTGTACCCTGATGGGAACGTTTTTTATCTCAAAAATGCCTTGGCTCACAAACTTGGGATGAAACCAGAGAACATTGTGTTTGGCAATGGATCAAATGAGATATTGGAACTTGTGGGACATGCTTTTTTAGAACGCAACGCCGAAGTGGTTGTTTCCCGGTACTGTTTTGCTGTTTATCCAATCGTAGCGCGCCTATTCGGAGCGAAATTGGTCGAGGTACCTGATTTAAATTATGGGCATGACCTCACGGGAATGCTAGCAGCGATCACCCCCGAAACGCGGGTGATTTTTGTGGCTAACCCGAACAATCCCACTGGCACACGAGTCCCCAACGAATCACTGGTTAAGTTTGTCATGTCTGTGCCAGATCATGTGCTAGTAGTGGTGGACGAGGCTTATTTTGAGTACTTGGAAGATCCGCCTGATCTGATCTCGATTATCCGGGAAGGTAGACGCACGAACCTGTTATTAGTACGGACGTTTTCGAAGATTTATGGGTTGGCTGGGTTGCGCATTGGGTACGGAATTGGTGATGCGCGCGTAATTGCTATGCTGGAAAAGGTGCGTGAACCATTTAATGTGAATGCAATTGCCCAGGTTGCCGCTTTGGCTGCGTTGGATGACACTAAACACGTTACACGGACGCGTAGACTTAACAACAGGTCGCTCCGTTTCTTTGAAAAGGAGATTAAGCGTCTGGGGCTGGAGTACGTGCCATCGGCAGCCAACTTCGTTCTTGTAAAGGTGGGTGCGGGGGCAAGAGTGTGCCAAGAAATGCAACGCAGAGGAGTGATTGTCCGTCCAATGGACAGTTACGGATTGCCCGAATGGATTAGAATATCCACTGGGACAATGGCAGAGAACCGGCGGTGTATCGACACGCTTTCTGAGGTACTTAGGCTTGCAAAATGAAGGAATGTCGAGGTTTATTCGCCAATAATTTTGACAAGCACGCGTTTGGGGCGTCTACCATCGAACTCGCCATAAAAGATTTGTTCCCAAGGGCCTAAATCAAGGCGACCATTGGTTACAGCAACGACGACTTCGCGCCCCATTATTTGCCTTTTCAGATGGGCGTCGGCGTTATCCTCGCCCGTTTTGTTATGATGGTACATGTTAATTGGTTCGTGGGGAGCCAATTCATCAAGCCACCGTTTGAAATCTCGATGTAAGCCAGGTTCGTCATCGTTAATAAACACACTTGCAGTAATGTGCATGGCGTTTACCAGGCACAGGCCCTCTTTTATCCCGCTCTGTGTGACGAGATCCTGCACCTTTTCGGTGATGTTAATAAACTGGACCCGTTCGGGTGTGTTAAAAAGTAGGTAGTGGGTAAAGGATTTCATAGCCAGCTTGTGTCCCTGGTGTAGTGAGGGTTTGATAGATTGCGGTGTGGTACCGCACAGGTGCATTTTTTCGGTTTAGGTAGTGGAATAATTGGTGTGTTCATTGGCGAAAAGCTTACGAATGATGTCTTCCACAGGCACTTCCTCTATATCGATGTCATGGACGGGTAATTCGTCGAGGACTTTTTTGCAAGCATCTATTACACGGTCCTTTTTGACTTTTAAGGTGATTTTGCCTGGTTCAACCCGTATGATTTCGCCTAGTTCGTTTAGCAATGGTGGGATGGGTTGTTGGGATGCACTTCTGAGATACACGGTAATGACTTTTGCGTCTGAGAACCTTTCAATGACGGTGGCAAGGGGACCGTCAAACACTATTTTCCCGTGGTCAATAATGATCACGCGCTGGCATAGTTCTTCAATATCCGCCAGGTAATGGCTTGTGAGGATTATTGTGGTTTTTTCTTCTTTGTTATACCGTGCGATGAAATCGCGGACTATTTTCTGCGAGACGACGTCGAGACCAAGTGTGGGTTCGTCCAAGAACAAGATTTTTGGTTTATGTAGCAGAGCTGCAATTAGCTCTAGCTTCATCCGTTCGCCTAAGGAAAGTTCGCGTATGGGCACATGAAATTTCGAGGTGACGCCCAGAATGGTACCGAGTTCTTCTACGCGGTTGCGCCATTCTGGAGAAGGGATTCCATAAATTTTTGCGTTTAACTCGTATGTTTCCATTGCCGGTAAGTCCCACCATAACTGATTCTTTTGCCCGAGGACGAGGGCAAACCGTCGTCGGTATTCTGGATGTCGTTCCCATGGGACAAACCCTAGGACTTTTACTGACCCACTAGTGGGATAAAGTAGACCCGCGAGAATTTTAAGGGTAGTTGTTTTACCCGCGCCGTTTGGTCCCAAAAAACCTATAAGTTCACCTTCGGAAACCTCAAATGAAATGCCGTCGACAGCGCGGATATCTTCAAACTCTCGCCTAATAAGGTAACGAAGTGTGCCTTTCCAGCCAGGGTATTTCCGGTAGACGCGATAGATTTTTATCAGGTCCTTGACCTCAATTGCAGGCATTTACTTAAGATGTTAGGAGCACTGGGGCTGGCTGGGTGGTATTATTTTAGCACTTGGGCTTCCAAATATTGCACAATTTCGCGGACCTTCGGGTCCACAGACATTCTATCTTGCACCAGCTTACATGCGTGTAGGACTGTGCCGTGGTCACGCCCACCAAAGGCTTCACCAATGGCTGACAAAGATTTTCCAGTTAAACGACGTGCTAAATACATTGCAATTTGTCGCGGGAATGCAATATTTTCTGGACGGCGCCTGCCTGTAAGGTCAGACACTCTAATGTCAAAATGTTCAGCAACACGTTTCTGAATCAGTTCAATCGTGACTGTGGGTTTAGCTTCTTCGTGTAGCAAGTCGCGTAGGAGCGATTCCACCGTCTCGATCGTGGGAGGTTTCCCATGCAGCGACGTATAAGACGTCACCCGGACCAACGCCCCCTCTAACCGGCGGATGTTCGACCTGATTCGCGAGGCGATGAATTGTAAGATCTCTTCGGGGATGTTAGTAGCGTTCATTAACTGGGCTTTTTTCCTGAGAATGGCAAGCCGGACTTCCATATCGGGTGGTTGCAGATCTGCCACTAGACCCCATTCAAACCGGGATACTAGCCTTTGTTCGAGGCTTTGGATCTCGCTTGCAGGCCTGTCACAGGTGAGAACAATTTGTTTGCGGGCTTCATGCAGGGCATTAAACGTGTGGAAAAATTCTTCCTGGATCCGCTCTTTGTTCGCCAAGAATTGGACGTCGTCTATTAAAAGCACATCGGTTTGACGATATTTTTTCCTAAATTTAGCCAGCTGGTTGTTTTGAATTCCGTCGATGAACTCGTTGGTGAATTTCTCGCAGGTAAGGTAGACCACCTTTAATTCGGGCTTATTTTGCAACACGTATTGGCCTATTGCGTGGAGCAGGTGGGTTTTGCCCAACCCTACACCGCCGTGTAGAAACAATGGGTTGTACGACTTGCCAGGAGATTGGGCCACAGCAACCGCCGCAGCATAAGCCATACTGTTATTGCTACCGACCACAAAAGTCTCAAATGTGTAATTAGGGTTAAAGTTGTTCTCGTGCTCAAACCCGCGATTGGATTCCCGTGGTTTAGCCCGGTGAACCCGGGGTTGATGGGGCGGAATAAGTTCTGGATGCGAACCGGCTTGTTCACTCACTCGATATGTAATTTCGCAAAACTGGCCAACCACGGAGGCCAGAGCGTGACCAAGCAAATCAGAATAATTCTCCCGGATCCATAGCTCGGTAAATTCATTTGGGACTTCAACCACAGCAACGTTGCCTGACAGGCTAAGAAGTTTAACAGAGGCAAACCAGAGCTTGTATGCCTGTTCGTTTAATACGCTCTGGAGCTGTTCTTGGACTTTCTCCCAAATTGCTTGTATATCTTGTTGCGCGGCTTCTGGTTTCATGTTTATAAGCTGCTTTTATTCACCACTATGTAAACTCAATATTTCAGAAAAAGGTCCGAAATAAAGTGCAATCGCTGCTGGAGATTGTGTTCTCCAAGCCCCAGCAAACTTCTTGCAATCCTTGTCGAAAATAAAAAATTTCCGTACACAACCCTAAGGTTACCAAAGACTTATAAACTCCAGTAATCTTCTCCCGCGGACTGTTTCGTAGCCATTTTGTCCGCAGGCTGGCTTCTTCTTTTTGTCTGTTCTTTTTTAAGCAGCCTTTTGTTTGCGTGCCAGAGGAACATATTCACGGTTATTCACAAGTTATTCACAGTTTGGTCTCCTGTGGTTGTTGCCGTAAAACTAGCTTGTCAGTGTGTTCGATCTGCATCCAACTGGCAACTGGATGGCATGCTTGGGACAGATTATTAAGCACTGGGCTAAGATTGTTGTAAGCCTTTTGTTTGTTAATCGTCACCGATGTTTAACTTTTGGTTGGGGTTTTTGTTTTGTTGGCAATTGCACAGCAAAGTTGGAGTTGGCCGCCACTTTCGCTGGGTCATACCGGAATTTTTCTTGAAACTCTGGGCATTCTAAGAGGTGGTGATTTGGATGAGTTTTGTGGTGTTCGAGGATGAATTTTAGTTCATCTAAGTTAGTGGACCACTGGAAACCATTGAAGAACTCGGCGCCTCGGAACTGTGTTTTGTACAGGGCGTTTTTTGAGTAACAGGTGCCAAGGTAGATGTATTTGAAGCCAGTGTCTGCGAAGTATTTCACGGCCCAAGTCATCATGTAGATCCCCAAGTTTTGCTTGTAATAATTCAGGTCATAGAATGCGTAGTAGTAGTAGGCTAGCCGAGGTTCTTGTAGAAAGAGGGTTACGGTTCCGATTTCCTGGCTAGTGGCTGGGTCGTGGAAAGTCAGTAGGTGAGATATGATTGGAGCTTCGAACAAACCGTCTAGTCGTTCGTATGTCATAACGTCTTTGCCGAATTTGATATCGGCGTAGACTTTAAAGAACTCCCGGCGTTCGGGGGTATACTGGTATTGTCGGCGGGGTACCAGTGTAGCCGAGATATGTGAACATTTCTTTAGAATGCGCCTGTTTTCGGAAGACGGCGTAAAACGGGCCAAGTTAATTCTGATTTGCCGACAGAGGTAAAACCTATCAAGAAACCTGGAAGATGGGAGGAACCCAGCCTCAAACAAATCTGCCGGTGTTTCGCCTGGTTCAGGGAAGGCCCATACTGCGTAAGGAAACTGGTAGTGGTCATAATCCGGTTGTGCTTCTGAAAAAACCAGTTTCATGGTGGTCTTCCATCAATAGATTAGCAGCTAGGGAAAGAGTACGAATGCTAATTCTTAGTAGCAGCCTTTTTCCGGATAAGTGTTATAAGGAATGCGAGACTTGCAAACCCCGCTACAGTGGGTTCAGGAATTAGACCGAAGAACGCGGCTTGACCGGGAAGTAAAGTTGGAAAGCCTGCTGACCAAGCGCCGCCTGTGAAAACGCTGATATAGAAAGTTTGCGTGGCTGGGTCGATCCATTTGATCCATTCGGATTGCATAGGTGCACGCCCGATGATATCGCTAAACTCCGGGTTTTCGATTGGTACCACGCACGACCGCAAGACGATGCCTGGCCCGAGCACGATTGGTGGCATAAAAGATCCAGTATCCGGATCAAAACCGGCCCACATCTGGCCAATGAACATGTTTGTAAATGTAGCGGGGGAATAGACAAGGAAGCCTTCCCCGAGTTCAAAAATGTACTCTATGCTCCAACCTGAGATAGGTGAATATTGGGAAGGTGGCAGAAATTGTTGTGTAGCGACGTCCCATTTATACACTAACGTGCCGGCGGGTGCTTCCGGCATTATTTGGCTTAGTTTGTTCTCTTTGTAGATAAGCTGATTTGCGATCAGGTTACTGCCTGGTTGGATAACCACCTGGTACGCCACTGTCATTCCTTGGGCGAAAAGGCACCCCGCCCAAAAACAGCAAGTTAATGCCAAAAGTGTAAGAACTCTGAAAATTTTCATCGTTTCGCGTAATTAGATTACCACACTGGTGGGGACCGTCAATTAATCTACACTCATGCGTGGAGGGACAGCGTAATTTTGCTTTTTTGTTTTTTGATGCATGGCGTGGGTAGACCACTGCCAACCACAGAGCAACGTTAAAGTTGGCTACCACTTTGAAAATCGAGATTTGTTGGTACCTTAGTCTTCGGAGAAGAGGTATTCGAGGTCCTGTTTAGTCAAGTTTTTAGCAAAGGCTTCTTCGCCTAAAACATCGGATATGGTTTGTGCTTTTCGTTGTTGGAGTTCCCAGATTTTGTCTTCGACGGTATTTGGCGCGATAAGTCTGTATGCGTTGACGGTTTGGGTTTGGCCGATGCGATGAGTTCTATCGATGGCTTGTGCTTCGACTGCTGGGTTCCACCATGGATCATATAGGATCACGTAGCTTGCGGCGGTTAAGTTTAGGCCTGTGCCAGCTGCGCGGAGGCTTAGCAGGAATACACAGGGATCGGGATCGGCTTGGAATGCATTGACCACTTCCAACCGTTCTTTGGTTTGGCCGGTGATAATATATGTTTTGATGTTTCTTTGGTTGCATTCGGCCCGGATGATTTCAAGCATTTGGACGAACTGGCTAAAGACGAGCACTTTTTGGCCTTCAGCCAGGAGTTGATCGACCAACTCGAATAGCGTCTCGGTTTTACCGCTGGGCACATTGCATCCTATCAATCTAGGATGGCAGCAGATTTGTCGTAATCGGGTAAGGGCTGCCAATACTTGCATTCTGGCTTTGTTAAGGCCTTTTTCACGGATTGATTTAAAGACTTCCTCTCGGGAGTGGCGCAACTCGGCTAGGTAAACCTTACGTTGTTCCTCGGTTAACTCGCAATCGAGGCGTTGCTCGATTCGTTCTGGCAGATCCTTAGCTACCTGAGATTTTAACCGTCGCAAAATTAAGGGGCGTACTTTTGCAGCCAATTTCTTGCGTGCGATCCGTTGTTCGATTTCGGCATTTTCACCGTGGGGGTCATATGTGTGCAGGAAATGATCGCGTGACCCAAGGTAGCCTGGTTGGACAAAGTCGATAATGCTCCACAGATCCAGCAATCTGTTTTCCAATGGTGTGCCAGTAAGGGCGAGACGATATTCCGACTTAAGTTCTTTTACTGCCTGGGTAATTTGGGCATCAGGGTTTTTGATGTATTGAGCTTCGTCGAGGACAATAGCTAGGTACTGGAACCGTTGGAGCTCTTCCAAGTCGCGTCGTAGGAGCGCGTAGTTGGTGACAATGATGTCGTGTTCGGGGATGAGTTTGCGCAACGCGTGTCTGGCGGAACCGCTTTGAAGAAGCAACACTTTAAGGGAGGGGACAAAGCGTTCAGCTTCTTTGCGCCAATTTTGTAGGACTGACGCTGGGCAAATGACAAGAGATGGGCGTGTTAGTCCTTTGTTTTTCTCTTTTAACCAGGCGAGCCAAGCCAAGGTTTGGACTGTTTTACCCAAACCCATATCGTCGGCCAAAATCCCTCCAAGTTTTAGTTCGCTTAAATGGCACAGGAAATTGAAGCCATCTTTCTGATATGGTCGGAGCTGGGCCTTTACGGAGGGTGGGACCTGGTATGAGGGTGTGGCTTTAAACTTTTTAAGATATTCTCGGACGGCGCGGCCCTGTGGTGAATCTGCAAATTTTTGAAGTTTTTCCTCGTCGAAGTGTGCGACGTTGGCGAGGGGAATTTTTTGTGGGATGGGTACCAAGCCGTCCACACCCAATTCAGCCATCATTTCATGGGCTTGGATTAAGGCGTCTTGGTCGAGCATGACCCATCCTGCATCAGGCAGTTTAACAAACTTGGATTTGGCTGTTGCGAGCCGCTGTAAATCAGCCGGGGTAAGTTTTAAGCATTCTTGTTGCCATTCAGCGCAAACGCTTAACCAGTCGATCCCGCTGCCACGCACTGTTATTTGAGGCCTTAGGATGATGGGGTCTATGAACAGGCGGGTAAATTCTGGGTTAGCCAGGTACTCAGCGTCGCGTGGGCGATCGTCCCACACGGCGGCTATGGATGCCAGGAAATGTTCGTTTGCATCGCTGATCCATAGTCCCGGTTCTGGGGTAAACCAATCAAGTCGTTTTAGCCATTGAGTGGCCGGTTCGAGCCGCGGGTCGTCTAAAATTTCTGGTTGGTCGACTGAACGTGTGTGTTCTGGATGTCGTTGCCATTCGTGGCCTGTCCAGATCCACAGGCTTCCATTAATTTCGCTAACTGCAAATAGCTGGAGTCGTATGACATCATCATGGAGCTCGAATACGAACCGTGGTTTGGCGCGGTGGACCACACACAGTTGGAGCTTTTCGCGTAGTGTTTCGGGACATGTCTTATGTAGATGCAGTAGAAGTCTGTGTCCGAGTTTTCTCAATGGTATTGCTGTCCTAGTTTTCCAGAACTCTAAGATCGTGGGGGGTGGCACATTCGGCACTAAATAAAACTCATGGCCTACTAGTGCCAAACCCGGTTCGGTGTTGAACAATCGAAGCTGAGTCGGTTCGATTGATTTACCATTTGGCAGTCTGAAAGAAGGCACAAAAAGTGTGTGTTCGCCGTCTTGTTCAAAGTTGGGCAAGAACTGGATGGTTTGGCCTAAGAATGTGTAATAAGCGTCTGAGTCAATAGCTTTGAGTCTAGGGATCGACCCCCATTTTGCCAGCCAAATTAATAGTTCTAAGCCAGACAGCGTGAGCGTAGCTCGCAAGTTAGGCCCGGGTTTATAATTCTCGGCCAGCCATTGCAGGAATGTGATGTCTTCCGGCGGAAACAATTCTATTTCGTGTGTGTTTCGTGTGGTGAGTTCTAGCAATTCAGCCAAGGTTTTTTGTTTGAGCCCGAGCCTAGGACGCTCCACATGGAACTCGACTTGGAGTGTCCATAGGTATGGCTTTTTTTCGTCTGGTTTCGGTTGGCAAAGAATCATCAAACGGGCCCGAGGCTGTTCGAGATGTGACGGGAGCGGTGGCAAAAGCCATTTTTCTAGTTCCTGGATGTATTGTTGTTCATGTTCGACGGCCCTGGCCTGTGCGAACTTTTCTTTATTAGCGAATGGGGCAAGTTCGGGGGGTACTGTGCGGCCAGCCCGCATGAATAAGAAGGCGAGCTGCTCAATCCGCGCATCCCCGCGCAAAGCCACCATTTGTTGCCACCAATCAGTCTCGGGGAAATCCCGCCTGGATAACGAAAGCCTTTCGAAGTAGTCTTCCAGCAGTAACCAGGCCTTCTGAGGATCGATACAATTTGCGAACTCGCGTAAAATGCGTTGGCGGTCTTCGACAACAGTTTTTGATTCTGAGAGTTCGCGGCGCAGGTCGGCCAGTGCTCCATAGGCCTGGGCTAGGACCTCCATATGTGCGTCGTACTTGCTCGCGGTTTGCCGTCGTTTGTTGTTTTTCTTTTCTGCCATTCGTTGAAACTCTTGAACGAGAGAAAGCGGTTTCAATGTATGTTAACACCAAGTTTACGGCTTGTGGTCAATAGTAAACGTGTATGGCAATGTCGTAACATTTACTGGTGGGAGCGTCAGTGGGTAGTGGGAAAGATCTGCTAGCCGCCGACGTGAGTCGGCGGATAAATCCGCCGCGTTGCCGCGGCAGCTACGCAAAAGTATGGTCCGGACCCTTAATGGGTGCGGATAACTATGACGGACAAACTTAACTCTTGGGAAACGCCCATGCCGGTGCCGCACGTGATATAATGGGAACATCGGTGTAAAGTGTGGGAAGATCATCCACCAGCTCTTTGGGCTCTTTTTAAGCAAGCTTAGTCCTGGGACTGTTGGTCCCTCTTAAGATTTGGTGGGTGAGTCTTGAGCCGTAATACCTCTTCGATTTGAGCCACGCGCTTGAGCAGGTCTGGCAGGTGTCGAAGGGCCATCAATTGACGTTTAGCTTGTTTATCAGGAATGGCGGGTGAACCTAGCACGTGTTGACCGTCGGGAATATCTTTGGTCACGCCGGATTGTGCTGCCACAATCACCCGGTCACCGATTTTTAGATGTCCAGCGATGCCAACTTGTCCGGCTAGGATTGTATAGTTGCCAATCTTAGTACTGCCAGCAATACCGACTTGAGCGATTATTATACAATGCTTTCCTATCTGAACGTTGTGGGCTATTTGGACCAAATTATCGATTTTAGTCCCTTGTCCGATCAAGGTTGGCCCGAGGGCACCCCTATCAATCGTTACGTTAGCACCTATCTCAACGTCGTCGCCTATTTCCACCCAACCTACTTGAGGTATCTTGCGATGGATCCCGCCGTCTTGAATGTATCCAAAGCCGTCTGATCCAATCACACTTCCTGAATGGATCCTGACCCTGTTTCCGATTTTGGAATTTTGGTAGATTGACACGTTTGGGAAAATCCGTGTTTGTGCGCCGATTCGAGATTTTTCCCCGACCCATACATGGGCCATGAGGATTGTACCAGGACCTATTTCTACGCCTCGTTCAATTACACAATACGGGCCTATATAAGCGGTGGGATCAATTTGCGCAGTGGGATCAACCACAGCCGTTGGATGAATCCCTGGCGCCGGATTAGCCTCCGGAAACAATTGGTCGAGTATCTGGGCTAACGCTACTCGCGGATTCGCTACGCGAATTATGGTTTTATCGCACGGGCCATAATTATCACCAACAAGAATCACTGAAGCGTTGCTGGTGATTGCCTTTTGAAAGTATTCCTGGTTTTCCGCGAAGGTTAGATCGCCTTCCTGCGCAGACTCAGCTGGAGCAACTCCACGTATTTCAGCCTCGGGATTCCCAATCACCGTCCCGTTAACCAATTCCGCCAGTTTAGCTGCTGTGAGTCTCATCGAGCCTGAGCCTACTTTGTAGAGTGTTTGGGACCGGTAATATGCACGGGGCGATTGTTTTCGTCTAGTACCACACAAGTGGGTGTCCAGTTTTTGGCTTCCTCCTGTGAAATTATAGTGAAACACATCACCACCAATCTATCCCCGGGTTTTCCTAGAAGAGCTGCCGGCCCGTTAAGTATGACTTCGCCCGATCCAGGTGTAGACGGTATGGCATATGTCTCAAAGCGTTCACCATTACTAAGGTTACTACAAAGCACACGTTCATACGGCAGAATACCCGCTACCTGTAACAGGTGACTATCCACACTCAAGCTGCCCTCATACTCCGGGCGTATTTCGGTCACCCGGGCCATGTGCAATTTGCTCTTCAGAATCTGGATTTGCATCGCGTTTGTGTCTGTTTTAACCAGTCGAATTTAAACGATTGAATCCCAGTATACCTGTGCATCACCAGGGTTCAACACGCAATATTATACCTTGATGACGTACATATGCGCTTGTGAACTAACCTAAACAAAGCTAACGCTTAATGTTCGAGATCACAACGGGCCATCGCCCACGTATCTGAGTCTTCAGAATAAAACCTGTGCAATCCTTTAGTTACGTATGCCATAAAGCACGAATTGCCCTTGACCTATTCGGTCTACCCATCCTCAGTGTGATGCTCTGGATTCAATTAGGTAAATTTGGACTCAAACCCAGTTTAGCAAGGAACCAAGTCGCACGACTGACCAATCTCCTCAACAAAACCCGAGGGGGTTAATCAGCGGGATTATTTAAACTTGCAGGCGCCTTTAATCGTGGGAGGACTGGATGAAATATACTTGAATTGGCTGATAGCATGAGGATACCGCATCAGTGCTTTTACAAGCCCCTTACAGTAGATCCATTTTGCAAAACTTCGAAAGCCGGTGGACTGGTGTTAAACCGCTACCTTGGTAAACACCGGTTTTGGATATCCGTTGTTTTGCATTTGATGCAGTATGGAATGAGGTTCTCCCAAAACAGGCGCCGGGGCTCAATTGAAGCACAGGGCTGGATTTGTTCATAGGTTAAGGTGGAAGATTCGAGTAGGGGGGACGTTTGTTTTTATGCCATGGTGGCTTTTTGTGCGAAAGTGTGGAGTTAGGTGTAAAACTTTAAGTCCGGACGCAATTTTTGAGCTTTGCGTTTACATGTCGGCCAGCGTGACACCGGACGTCAAAGTAGTAGTTTTCCTGCACCATCAACCGTGAAAAACCGGACCTAACTGTACAAAAGTTTGTGGTTGATGTAGAAGGGGTTATGACGAAAAAATGTAGATTAGAGAAGTGAGTAATGAGCGAGTTTGCGAAATTGTGGGAAAGTCAAATGTGGATGGGACCTAGACGCAAATTGGGTTTAGGAAGTTTGAATTTGGTATGAGCGTGGCTCGGAACAAGGTACGGAAGAGGGATTGGAAGGAGTGCATTGGGGGCCGGAATCTTGGCGACGGATCCCTGGTCCCAAAGTTTATTTCTTCCTTAATCCAAATTATAGACACTATGTGTCTACATATGAGACACGTTAAGTGTGGATACTACGTACGGGGTTTCGGGGTTTGCCATATTTGCATGTTGGCAAGTAGTTTGCTGATTTGCGATTTGCCAGTCGTTTGGTTCCGATAAGGAAAGCGACCTGGGTAGCTTTCCTATAAAATTTAAAAGCGCGGGCCCAAACGATTGGTATGCTAAAACTAATAGGAGGACAAATAGTATGAGACTAGTTCGTAATAGAAAATCAGCGTTCACGCTGGTCGAAATCATGATCGTCGTAGCGATCATCGGGTTGTTAGCTGCGATAGCGATTCCGAGTTTCGTAAGAGCTCGGAAGAGCGCGCAGGCTAACGCATGCATCAACAACCTGCGTATAATTGACGCAGCCAAACAGCAATGGGCCATCGAAAACAATAAGGCGCCCGAGGATGAACCTCAAAAAGCAGATATAGCTCCGTACATTGGGCGAAACAATAATATTGATAATGTAATTTGCCCAGCAGGTGGCACGAGCTTTGAAGATAGTTACAACATTAACAACGTGGGGACTGCACCGGTTTGCATAAGGGCAAATAACCTCCTTGATTATCCACACGTGTTGAAGAACTAGTGAGGATGCTGAGATAGTAATTCACTGGTCCGGGAAAGGGGGTTAACCCCCTTCTCCCGGACACTTTTTTGTGGGTTTTTCTTTTTTGAAAAGCTACTCTGGGCGCAGCTTATCTTTGGGACACGGTAAATCAGGTAAGGTGGTTTCCGGGCATATACTTTAAATATTGAACGAAGTGGGGGCGGAAAGGTAGAGCCGTTTTGTTCCTAAAGTATATCGGTGTAGGCTTGCACATACCACTGGCCGAGTAGTGTTTCAAGTACATCTGCAAGGTAAATCTGCAATTGCAAGTTAACTTTGTTACCACGTGGTGCAGCTGTTGAATGCGGATAGGTGGGGAGCGGTTGGCAATCCGGAATTACCTGATTGGGAGTTAAGCTTATGCAGTTATCAAGAATTTTTACCCTCCCCTTGCTCAAGGCAGTTGGTGTTATTTTGTATAGGGTTAATAACTTTTTAGGGGCTGTGCTTCCAAAGGGGCTTCGGAGTTGCCGGAAAAGGGATAGACGGGTGGTTCTAAATTAACATCGGGGCCAAATTAGACCTATGTTTTGTTGATTCTCAGGGAATGCCTGTATAAAAAGGTTGTGCTTTTATGAATGTGCGCACAGATAGCAAGCTAGATGAGATGAAATTAGTTGGTGATTCATTTTGGAATTGGGAAAACAAGTGGTTTTCTTTGTTGCCGTGGCTGGTTGTGTGTTTTGTGTTTGTGTTTATAGTGATGCGAGTAATCGGATATGGGTATATCCCAAGTGACGATGCGATGCGACACGTGGGCAAGGCAATCTCGGGCAAACCGTGGAGCGAGATTTTGGTTTTACGCCCGGATGCGCCAGGCGATCATAACCCGGGATGGCATGCGATCTTACGCGCTCTTCATTTGTGGTTAGGTTTTGATGCTGATTTGTTGATGGTGTTTTCAATTGCATTCCTTTGGTTGTTGTTTCTGGTGAGTCCGTTGCCGTGGCTGAAAATACCGGAAGCCTGGGCCTGTTCAGTGTTAATTTTCGGGCTCTGCAACTTTGATACTTTCATAAGGTTATCACGTGGTCGGCCTTACATCTTTAGCATGGCTGTGTTGGTAATGGTTGTAAGCATGTGGTATTTACAAAAGCCTTCTTTTAGGCTGCGGTTGGTATTGAGTGTAATTTTGTTTGGCTTGGCTGCGTGGATTCACGGAAGTTGGTATCTACATGTGCTGATCCCTCTTGCGTTTCTGTTATCTGGCCGGTTTAAAGATTCGCTTTTGATAGGTTGCGCATGGCTAACGGGGTCGTTTTTAGGGGGGGCATTAACAGGCGAACCGATCCGGCATTTATACGACGAGTTAAGGATTCCATTCATGTGTTTTAAGGGGCCGGTGTTGACACGAATGCTTGTAACTGAGTTTCATCCGAATTCGGGCGATATTCTTATCCTATTGGTGGTTTCGGGACTAATTATCGCTACGAGGGTGATTAGGGGTTGTTGGATACAATTTTGGAGAAACCCTTTTTTTTGGTTGGGTGTCGTTGGATGGGTACTAGGGCTTAAAACCATGAGATTTTGGAGGGATTGGGGCACACCCGCTCTGATGGTATGGCTTGCTCTGGAACTACAGGAATTGCTATCGAGTAAGAGTTATATCAATTCCTTGAAAAGGGTGGTTGTAACGGGCTTTATTTGTGCCGCAACTTATCTGCACATTACTGCTGATCGGGGAAGTTTTTGGACGGCGAACCTGCACGTGGAATATTTGACTCCGCAGACGCCGGGGATCGAGGGATGGTTGCCTGAGCCGGGAGGTATCATTTATAGCGACTCGATGCGAGTGTTTTACACCACCTTTTACAAAAATCCTACCGCCCCATGGAGGTATATTTTAGGGTTCGAACCCACGTTTATGCCAGAGGAAGACCTTGCAATTTTCAGGAAGATTCAATGGAATTTTGGTGAGGCCAAGGCGTATGAGCCCTGGGTAAAAAAGATGCGGCCCGAGGACAGATTGATTTTGTATCGTGACCCTTCTAGGGCGCCCAATATTCCTGGGTTGGAATGGCATTATGCGGCTACTCATACATGGATAGGACGTAAGCCGCGCGGCAACACACAAAGTACTAATGCTCCCATAGGTGTGATGGAATGAGGCGATCAATACGGTTGGTTAATCTGGGGGGATGAATTTGGTTACAATGCATAGTGAAGAGTAACGGTGGGAGTAGGTCTGGATTAATTGCAAAACATTTAAAAGGATGTGGAACGATGAAAACCGACGAGATCAAGTCCAACGCTGATATAGCCCCTTGTGTTTCGGTTGTAATGCCTGTGTACAATGAGGTATCAACTGTTTCGGACGTTATGAAAAAGGTTTTGGCCCAGCGGCCGGTGGAACAACTTATTGTGGTGGATGATGGATCTGATGATGGGACGTGGGACCGGATTCAGGTGGGGGCGGCTGGGGATCCCCGGGTGTTAGCGGTACGTCACGACAGAAATCGAGGTAAAGGTGCTGCGATTCGTACAGGGGTGAAACTGGCCACTGCACCAATTGTAGTTATCCAAGACGCCGATTTTGAGTACGATCCGAGCGAATATTATTTGTTGTTGGTGCCCATTTTGAGTGGGAAGGCTGATGTAGTGTTTGGATCGAGATTTCTGGGGACGCCTGGGGGACATCGCGTACTGTATTATTGGCATTCGGTTGGAAACAAGATCCTTACTACGTTATCAAATATGGCGACAAATCTTAATTTGACGGACATGGAGACGGGGTTTAAGGCTTTCCGCAGGGAACTTATTCAAAGCATTGAAATATGTGAGGATAGGTTCGGCTTTGAACCGGAAATCACTGCCAAGGTCGCAAAGATGCGAGTTAGGGTATACGAGGTGCCAATCTCGTATTTTGGCCGGACGTATGCCGAGGGTAAAAAGATAAATTGGCGAGACGGTTTGCAAGCCCTTTGGTGTATCCTGAAGTACAATCTGTTGGAGAGAACTCCTAGAGCTCGTGGGTGAACAAAACTTGGCATTAGACTTTGAATTTGGGGCGCTTGAGCATGCCCAAAACTATCGACGGGCACTAATAAATGAGCTAGCCCCGTATTTACGAGGCCGGATGTTGGAGGTGGGAGCTGGGGTTGGGCAGATTACCTCGGAACTTTTGCAAATCCCCACTATTACCAAATTAGTCTCGGTGGAACCTAATCCAAAATACTGTGAAGTTTTGATGCGGAAGTTTCCTGGTCATGAAATTGTCCAAGGCACAATTGAAAACGTCGGCGCTGATTCGTTGTGGGATTGTATTGTGAGTATTAACGTGCTGGAGCATATCCAGGATGATGTGGGAGAATTGCGGCGGTATTATAAGCGGCTGGTTGAAAGCCGTGGTGTCTTGTGCCTGTTTGTGCCTGCCAGGCAAGAATTGTATTCTAATATTGACAGGGATTTCGGACATTTCCGGAGGTATAGCCGGTCGGAATTGCGTGAAAAGCTTAATTTGGCCGGATTCACACGCGTCCATATGCGGTATTATAACCTGATTGGTTATTTTGCATGGTTTTTCAGTTTTCGTATTTTGAAGATCCGCCGATTCAGTTCCCGTGGGGTCTGGGTGTTTGACCGGTTCATTTTTCCGGTAACAAACTGGTTTGAGACGCGCATATGGCATCCGCCAATTGGGCAAAGCCTCTTAGCCGTCGCGCACACAGATTAGGGGCGTTTCCGTGATTTGATGCCAACCTCGCACTGGCTTTATTGAAAATCGGTAGTACTTAAGATTTAACTTCAGTGTATGTCCACAGACTAAGCCTATCGGTTTCTGCCTTACACAGTTGTGGTAAACCCCTTGGAGTTTTGGATGGTAATTCCTTGGGAAGGGGTACTACGGTCCAGCGAGGCAAAACGTACTGCCCAGGTCTACAACAAGACAAATACCGTGGTTTTTTGAGTGCCGGGGTTCGGGTGCAACAAAGGTAAAGCTGAGGGATTACACATGACGACGTCTTCACGGCAAGGGAAGTTGATTCTAGGGTTTTGGTGACCTAATGGGAACCTGCTTACTGAGTGGCTTATTTGGGGGACTTTATGGAATAGACTGCGCAAACCCATACCGGAAACGGCAGATTACAGACATTCCGAAGCTAGATTTGTAGCCGGGTTGTTATCCTGTGGGCCCCTCTTTTTTCTTTCGACTGTGACTCCATCAATCCGATGATTGGGTGGACTCCGTGGAGGGAAATTTTGACTGTTCATTCCTTTTGTATTTTAGGGGGTTATGTCTCGAAGGCATGTTGGTAATTAATGAAGATTTTAAGGCGAAGGAATCGCAAGACTTTTAGGTGCAGTAGGTTACAATTCTAATGGGTTGCTGGAATTTTTGGGGTTGGGGTAAGGAATTATGTGCCAGGGTTGCCTTGACGTGGTACGTGGGTTGGGTATTCTTGGCCTTGTGCGGATAGTTGGGTTGTATTGGGAAGGGGAAAATGCAGGGTTATTGTATCAAATGTAAGTGCAAAAAGGAGATTGCAGACGCGACTGAGTACATGATGAAGAATGGGCGTCGTGCTATTAAGGGGCGGTGTCCAGACTGTGGGAGCGTGATGGTTAAGGTGATTGGCACGATTGGAAAGGTTGAGGGGAGGGTTGAAAACCTGGCGAATCCGGGGGAGCCAGAGCGTTGACCCCTTTTATTTTCGGAGGAATTTTATGGCTGAGGAACTGACGTACGTAATTATAACACCTCATTCTTTGCATAAATCCCGCACCGGCGGGATTATTAGTCGATTGTTAAGTCGGACAGGGCTGGAGCTTGTTGCAGCCCGGATGTTTGCTCCGAGCAAGGAGCTTATACAAGAGTATGCTAAGTTAATAGTATCCCCGAAGGATCCTCAGGATCCGAGGGTTCAGGAGCTGATCCGTGAGTATTTGTTGAAGGAGGTTATGCCGGATCCTAAGACAGGGCGCCGGCGTCGGGTTATGGTTTTGATTTTAAAGGGCGAAGACGCGGTTAGGCGGACTAGGGATGTGGTAGGCAATTTTAAGTTGGAGGGTGAAGCGGGGCTTACCATTCGGGATACCTATGGGGATTTGGTCTTCGACGAGGAAGGAAATGTCCGGTATTTCGAGCCGGCGGTGCTATGTCCGCCTACGTCGGAGGAGGCCGAGCAGAAGTTAAAACTTTGGGCAAGGTACTCCGATACGGACGGTGGTGTATTGAAGGGGGTGATTGAATATCCACCTGGTGCTAAGGTGGAGCATACCTTGGTGTTAATCAAGCCGGAGAACTTTCAGGTACCGAGCGGGAAGCCGGGTAACATGATTGATTATTTCTCGCGTACTGGGTTGTATATTATTGGGATCAAGGTACATAGAATGAGCGTACGGCAGGCGGAGGAATTTTATGGTCCGGTCCGCGAGGCCTTGAAAACGAAGTTGAATCACATAATTATGGAGCGTGCGGCGCCCGTGCTCGAAAAGGAATTCGAGTTCAAAATTTCGAAGGCTGGAATGAAGAAGATTGCGGAGGTACTTGCTCCGGAATTCGGTGAGGATCAGTTCCAGAGGATCATACGGTTCATGTGTGGGCGGACGCGAATGGATTGTCCGCCTGAGGAGTTGGATAAGCCGGGAACGGAGAAATGCATTGCGCTGGTATACGAGGGTGTAGATGCGGTACGGAAGATCCGGGAGGTATTGGGTCCAACGGATCCGAAGAAAGCGCCCCCAGGATCAATCCGTCGCGAGTTTGGTCGGGATGTCATGGTAAACGCTGCGCATGCGAGTGATTCTGTGGAGAATGCTGAGCGGGAAATGCGAATTATCAACATTGAGGAGAATAATTTTCGGAAGGTGGTGGAGGATTTCTACGGCAGTTTGAACTAATCGGTGGGTGAGAATTTTTGTTTGGTGTAGCGGTGGGGTGGCAATTAACCTGCCGGTGTGTTTTAGGTTAGTCCGAGGGTTGCGTTTTATATCGCGGGGGTTGGTTTTTTCTCTAGTAGGTGGCTAGGCACGGTTCTTTGCAAGTTCTATTGGGAGAGGTGGCATTGCCAATAGGGCCTAAGCGGATGTAAGGCTGTGGAGTGGGCTCGGATTTTGAGTGATCAATTTGACTAGTTCCGAGTCAGCCGGTGGGAATTTTAACTCATCTAGTTGGTCGAGTGTGACCCATCTACATTCTGAGCATTGAACGGGTTTGGGCGTGCCGGCAATCAAGCGGCACAGAAGGAATTCCATTTCAATTTCGTAGTTGGGATGATGTGTTTTTGTTGTTAACAAGTGTGCTACGGGTTTGACTTCGATGGCTAATTCTTCGCGTATTTCCCGGATAATACATTCATTTGGGGATTCACCTGGTTCGCATTTCCCTCCTGGGAACTCCCAATAATTACCCATGAATTTATCTGGGGGGCGTCGAGTGACTAAGATGCGGCCATTTGAATAGATTACAGCGGCACAAACCTTTACAATGTGGCGTGGTTTCTGATTTTCCACTGTTTACCTGCCGATGCTTTTGTAGATAAAACCTTTTTCTTCCATTTCAGCGGGGTCAAAAAGGTTCCTTCCGTCGAATATAATCGGGCACAGCATTGTTTTCCTAGCATGTTCTAGGTCTAGTTGTTTAAACTCGTCCCATTCAGTAGCAATCACCAGGGCGTCGCAACCCTCGGGGACTTTGTTCATATCATCGACGTATTCGACATCTTTTAGGATGGCTTTGGCTTTTTCCATGCCTTTGGGGTCGAATACGCGCAATTTTGCGCCGGCCTTAAGGAGGCGTTGGCACAGTTCGATAGCGGGGGACATGCGGACATCGTCTGTGTTCTTTTTGAATGTAAGACCCAAAACGCCGATCTTTTTGTCTTTGATTACCCAGAGTGTTTCATTGATTTTTTTGATGAACCGGTCCATTTGTGCGGCGTTTATGCGCTGGACTTCTTTTAATAGGGTAAAGTCATAGCCAAGGTCTTCTGCGATTTTTATAAAGGCCATGACGTCTTTGGGTAGGCAACTACCGCCGAATCCCAAGGACGGTTGTAAGAAGTCGGGTCCGATACGTTTATCCAGGCCCATACCTTTTGCAACTTCTTGGACATTTGCACCGGCAGCCTCGCATATTGCCGAGATCGCGTTGATGTATGAGATCTTAAGTGCTAGGAATGAGTTGGATGCATGTTTGATTAGCTCAGCGGAGTTTATATTGGTAACAAGGATTGGAGCATTAAATTGGGCATAAATTTCCTTCATTCGTTTTACGGGGCGCGGCGTCGAAACGCCAATTACAATTCGATCCGGATGCAAGAAATCTGACACGGCTGACCCTTCCCGCATGAATTCAGGGTTACTTACTACGTCGAATTCAACCTTGGTTTTGCAATATCGTTTTATTGTTTCGGCGACTTTTTCGCCGGTTTTCACTGGTACCGTGCTTTTGTCCACTATGATTTTGTAGCTTGTGAGGCAGCCTGCGATTTCTCGCGCTACCTTTTCAATGAAGCTAAGGTCGACTGATCCATCTGGTAAAGGGGGTGTGGGTACAGCGATGAAAACCACATCAGATTTGGCGACGCCTTCGGGAATGCTACTTGTAAAGGATAACCGGCCGTTGCTGGTATTTCGTTTGACGAGTTCTTCGAGGCCGGGTTCGTAGATTGGTATTCCGCCGCTTTTAAGCAATTTTACTTTTGCTTCGTCGTTATCGACGCAGATAACGTTATGTCCAACCTCAGCAAAGCACGCCCCAGCTACTAGTCCAACGTAACCCGTTCCAATAATGCACAGTCTCATACGAAACCTCCAGCTTAGTATGAGAATAACAATTCCGTTTAAGCGCCGGCTAGCTAAATTTTTGGAGTCGAGTACGAAAGTGCTAATTTCATTATCCCTTGCTTAGCGGCGACGGCATGTGTGCCCACACGAAGGTTACTAAACTGTTACGTACTTACCCTGATTAGGCGCAAGGGTGGGGGAAAGGTTTTGAAAAATTGGATTCCCTTGGGGGTGTATTGTGCGTTTGTCTTCCGATGTGAATGGTGGAGATGCCTTATTTATTTGTTGGTTAAGGTGTTGACGGCATTTGTACTGGTTAGGCTGGACATTAATTTTTCCAAAAGGATTTCAGCGCGGTAACCAGTCAATGTTAGCCCTTCGCTCTTTTCCACATCACGGAGGAGTAGTAAGGCGGCCTCGGTTTTACCGGTGACACTGTAGATTCTGGCAAGGGCAAGTTTAGCAAGAGAAATGATGGGATCGTTTTGATATTTCCGGATCAGGTCTTCAAGCAATGAGGCTGCGGTTTGGGTTTGACCAGTCATCTCATAGCAAAGGGCGAGACCAAAGATGGCATGATTCCGGAGTGGATGGTTTGGATATTCTTTTATAAACCGGTCAAAAACAGCCAATGCGTTTGAATACTTGCCGTCTGTGAAATAGGCTGAACCAGCTAAAATCAAAGCCCGAGGTGCAGCCTTGGTGTTTTTATAGGTGTCGGCAATGTTCAGATATTCTTCTGGGGTATTTGGTGTAAAGCGACCTTCGGGGTGTAGATGCCCTGTAAGGGAGAGCAGGGCAACCGAGGCGGCGTTTTCGCGTGCTGTCCGGTGCCAGTTGAACCAGATGATACCCAGGCCAATGATGCAAATGACGATGGCGCCTGTAATAATTAGTCTCACATTTTTTTGTGCCCACGTGAGGAACTTGTCCAGGTGTGCGAGATGTTGGATATCGGTGCTCATGGCTTGAATTACGGGTTAAGTGTTAACGTCTGCCTTTGAGTTTGAGGTTAGCAAGGCTTTGGGCGATTGCAGCGCTGAGTGCTGCAACCTCCTCAGCGCTTTTACGTTCAGCCATTCTTGCTTCGGCCCGGCGCCGTGCTTCTTCTGCTTTTGCCTCGTCAAGTGTATCACCAGCAACCGCAATATCGGTTAACACCGATATTGAATCTGCTGTAATGCGTGCAAATCCTTCACCAACAACAAGGTAAGCTTCTTTGTCTTCGATTTGGGCGATGATTTCACCGGGGACTATTTGTGTGACGAGTGGCACGTGGTTGGGGTAGATACCTAACTGGCCTTGGCTGCTGGGCAGCGTTACCATATCTACTTCTCCTGTGTACGAGACGCCGTCCGGTGTGACCACTGTAAGTTTTATTTTATTAGCCATGTCGAGATTGTTCGATTTACGACTCGTAGATTTCGTCAATTGTGCCCTTCATGTAGAAATTAGCTTCGGGCACATCGTCGTGTTTCCCTTCTAAGATTTCCTTAAATCCGCGAATTGTTTCTTCCAATGGGACTTGTTTACCGGGTCTACCGGTGAATACTTCGGCTACTGAGAATGGTTGGCTGAGGAATCTTTGGATTTTGCGGGCGCGATACACAGTGATTTTATCTTCTGGGCTTAGTTCATCCATGCCGAGGATCGCAATGATATCCTGCAGGTCTTTGTATCGCTGGAGCACTCTTTGTACTCCTCGGGCCACTTCGTAATGTTCCTGGCCCACAATTTCGGGTGTTAGCGCACGCGAGGTAGAGGCCAGCGGATCGACTGCAGGATAAATTCCGAGCTCGGCAATTGAACGGTCCAAAACGATGGTCGCATCCAAGTGCGCAAAAGTTGTGGCAGGCGCGGGGTCGGTCAGGTCGTCTGCTGGCACGTACACAGCTTGGAATGAAGTAATTGATCCTTTTTTAGTGGAGGTGATGCGTTCCTGGAGTTCGCCCATTTCTGTTGCTAGGGTGGGCTGATATCCTACTGCGCTAGGGGTACGTCCGAGTAGTGCAGATACTTCTGACCCAGCTTGTGAAAATCTGAATATGTTGTCGATGAACAAGAGCACGTCTTGGTTTTTTTCGTCTCGGAAGTATTCTGCGATTGTCAGACCGGTAAGCGCTACGCGAAACCTTGCGCCTGGGGGCTCATTCATTTGGCCGAAAACAAGTGCGATCTTGGATTCGGATAGCTTGTCTTGTTTTATGACTCCGGCTTCACACATTTCGTGGTAGAGGTCATTACCTTCACGGGTTCGCTCGCCTACGCCTGCAAAAACGGAGACACCGCCGTGTAGTTTTGCGATGTTGTTTATTAGCTCCATAATGATGACTGTTTTACCGACGCCTGCGCCTCCGAAGGCTCCAACCTTACCTCCTTTTATAAAGGGGCAGATTAGGTCGATAACCTTGATACCTGTTACAAGTAATTGGGGGGTAGTTGATTGTTCAGTTAGCGCGGGGGGAGGCCTATGGATAGGCAGCCTTTTTTCGCATTGGACTGGCCCTTTTTCGTCCACTGGTTCACCGATGACATTAAGGATCCGACCCAAAACACCTTCACCTACTGGAACTGAGATTGGTCCACCGGTATCGATTACTTCGTATCCGCGTTTTAATCCATCGGTACTACCCATGGCTATAGTGCGCACCCATCTGTTGCCGATGTGCTGTTGCACTTCGAGCACCAGCTTGGTGCGCCCATGGTAAGGCTTGTCGTATTCAACCACGAGTGCGTTGTAAATCGCCGGTAATTCGTCTGGGAATTCTGCGTCGACTACCGGACCTATTACTTGGACGATTTTTCCTTTGTTGACCTTGTTCATGTGACAATAAATGAATTAGTCCATTGCCATTTGGGCAGAGGTAATATCGAGCAATTCCTTGGTAATGGAAGCCTGGCGCATTTTATTGTAGTGCAAAGTCATCTCTTGGATGAGCTGATTTGCGTTATCAGTGGCGTTCTTCATAGCCACCATCCGCGCGCTGTGTTCGCTAGCCTTGGCTTCCAGAAAAATTTGAAATATTAGGTAGTCAAGGTAATGCGGAATAAGGGCCTCGAAAATCTGCGGTGCCTCCGGCTCAAAAAGGTATTCTGCAATTTCGTAAGTGGTGATTGAATTATTTGCTGAGGGTATTTGTGAAGTTTCAGATGAGCCGGAGAATCTTTCGCCAAGCGTTAATTTCTCTAGTGTTCCTATGGGCAAGAACGGCAGGGTTGTGGCTCGTTGCACCAAAGTGTTAATGAATTGGGTAAACACTACATCCACTCGGTCTAGTTCCCTGTTGAGAAATAATCGCTGGGCAAACCGGGAAACGGTTTTAGCATCGCCAAACTGTGGTGTGTCCTTGGTGGCAAATTCGGCAACGAGTTTCCGGCCGAGTCTACTAAGATATTGTGCAGGTTTTTTTCCAACCACAATGTAAACGGTATTCTGTGGGTCGAATTTAAGTGCTTCGCGGACAATGTTTGCAGGCAATGCACCGCACAGCCCGCGATCTGGCCCAATAACGATTACACCGTGTGTTTTAAGTGGTCTAATTTCAGAAAGGGGGTGGGTAAAATCGCCTGCGTGTTTTGTTGTTTGTGTAACGAATTCGACAAGTAACTTTGCATAGGGTCGCCCAGCCAACGCGGTTTCTTGGGCTCGCCTCATTTTCGATGAGGCCACCATTTGCATCGCCTTGGTGATTTTAGCGATGTTGGCGATGGACTTTATTCTGCGTCTTATGTTACGCGCGGAAACCATTTGCTAGCGTTTTATGGGCGATACGTTTGTTTGAATTGGCCGACTGCCTCCTTGAGCTCAAGTGCAATTTCGTCTGTGATTGCCTTCTGTTTGCGTAATTTTTCCAAAAGGGATGACTTGGAGGTTTGCAGAAACTCAGTTAATCGGTTTTGGAAGTCTTTGATTTTTTCCACTGGGACGTCGTCCATGAAATTGTTTTGGACGGCCCAGAGAATGGCCACTTGAATTTCCACCGGTATAGGTTGGTAGGGGGGTTGTTTAAACAGTTCAACAATACGTCGACCGCGATCAAGTAGTGCTTGGGTCCGGGGGTCGAGGTCTGATCCGAACTGGGCAAACGCGGCTAGCTCTCGGTATTGGGCTAGGTCGAGCTTAATTCTACTGGCTACTTGTTTCATTGCTTTGATTTGGGCTGCTGACCCTACGCGGGAAACCGAGATACCCACTGAAATTGCGGGCCGGACACCCTGGTGGAAAAGATCGGTCTCCAAATAGATTTGGCCGTCTGTGATGGATATTACGTTAGTCGGGATATAAGCTGAGACGTCCCCAGCCTGTGTTTCGATAATGGGGAGCGCGGTAAGGGAACCATTCCCATATTTTTCGTTTAACCTTGCAGCCCGTTCCAAGAGCCGGCTATGAAGGTAGAAAATATCGCCTGGATATGCCTCACGACCGGGTGGGCGTCTTAAGACAAGAGAGATTTCCCGGTACGCTGCGGCGTGTTTTGATAAGTCATCATATATGATTAGTGCGTCCATTCCGTTGTCCATGAACCATTCGCCCATTGCGCATCCAGCAAAAGGAGCTAGGTATTGGTTAGCTGCGCTTTCTGAGGCACTTGCGGCGACCACTATGGTGTAAGGCATTGCACCGTGCTGTTCAAGAACGTGGATTATTTGGGCAATGGTTGATTGTTTTTGTCCAATGGCCACGTATATGCAATAGAGAGGTCGGTATGAAGTGTCGCCGGATTCTTCAGCTTCCCGATTTAGGCGTGCGTTGTTGATGATGGTATCGATGCAAATAGTTGTTTTCCCCGTGGAGCGGTCACCGATTATCAATTCACGTTGGCCGCGGCCAATTGGAATCATGGCATCTATTGCCATGATACCTGTTTGGACGGGTTGGTTTACGGAACGGCGTGTAATAACGCCAGGAGCAATTCTTTCGACGGGGTACGTCGTTTCGGCTTTTATAGGCCCTTTCCCATCGATAGGTTCGCCTAAGGCATTTACTACTCTACCAAGCAATGCCTTGCCCACTGGTACTGAGAGCAATCGGCCTGTGGTTTTGACTTGTTGGCCCTCGCGGACTTTTTGGTATTCACCCAAGATGATTGCGCCGACTTCGGTTTCCTCGAGGTTCATTGCGATTCCCATAACCCCGTTTCCGAAGTCTATCATTTCGTTGTACATTACATCGCTTAATCCCTCGATCCTAGCTACGCCGTCGTAGACTTCCCGTACGACGCCTATATTTGCTGTAAGCGTTGTTTCCTTTGCTTGTTTAATTTTGGATTCGAGCTCTTTGAGGATCGAATTCATGGTAAAAAATAATGTTAACCAGTTAAAGCTGCCTTTAGCAATTTCAAGCGTGCGCTTATTGAGTTCTCCCACACCTGGTCGCCGATTTGTATTCGGGCGCCAGCGATGAGTTGAGGATTGGTTCGGAACTCAAAAATAAGTGGCAACGTTGTAAGGCTTTGAACAGCGTCTTTTAACTTAGCAATTGTTTCGGAAGACGGTTCGATGGCGGTTTCAACAATAGCGGTTCGACGCAATTCATTTTGCCTCACAAGGAACAGGAACCATTGTAAGACTTGGATATACTCTCGTGGTTTAGTTTGGATCAAGTTATCCACCAACATCAGGGCTTTTTGGCGATCAACAATGCCATCTTTCAGGCAAGCTTGGTAAAGCGCCCGCGCTTGTTTACGAGCTTGTTTGCTGACCCTCATGTTTTTTAGGGCTAAGAACGGTTCCGAGTAAGATTGGCTATTGCTTCCTCGATCAGCCTTTTATGGTCTTCAGGCGTAAGTGTGCGTCCCACTACTTTTTCCGTGGTTTCTACGACTAGTGTACCGATGTCACGCGAGAGTTCCTCTAACATCCGGGTGTATTCTGCACGGGTAGCTTCTTTAGCTCGTGCCACAATCATCTCAGCTTCTTTTGTAGCGCGGGCGATTTCTTGGGCCCTGTACTTATTTGCGGTTTGCTTGGCCTCGTCTATTATTTTTTGTGCTTGTTGTGCTGCTTCGGCGATAATTTCTTTTGCTTTTTCTTGAGCCTTGGTTAGTTCAGCGCGCATCCGCTCGGCGTTCTCGATACCCTCCGCGATTCGCATACGCCTTTCTTCTAGAATGCGCAAGATAGGCTTGTAGGCGAACCTATGGAGTAGGAACATTACGATTGCGAAATTTATTACCGAGGCAAGAAAGGCTTGCCAATTTATGCCCAATTGCTCTGCAAAGCCACCCGTTGCTCCGGTCCCGCCACTGGCAAATATATACCACATAACGGCTTGGTGTTGGCCCTCCGATTAAAATTTCGGCAGGGGAGTTGGTTTACTTCGCAAATCCCGAGAGGAATATTGCATAAAACACAATCGCTTCTGCGAATGCGATTGCAAGGATTGATTGGACAAGGATTTTACCTGAAGCACCGGGGTTACGCCCAACGGCTTCTGAAGCTTTCATGCCGATTAGACCAACGCTTAGAGCTGACCCTAAACATGCCAATCCGATTGCTAAGTTTCCTGAGATGTTGCTTATTTCTGCCATCATCTTTTACCTCCTGTGTTTTGGTTAAAGGGGTTAATGTGATTCTTCGGGTGAACAGCTTACCATTGTGAAAATTGCCGTAAGCAGCATAAATACGGTGGCTTGAATAAAGCCCACCAGGATTTCAAGGAAATAAAATGGCAGTGGAATGATCCAGGAAAGGGGTGCTGGGAAACTGGTCATTGCTTCTAACATGTTCTCGCCTGCGAAGATATTGCCATACAATCGGAAGCTCAGAGAAACCGGTCGGAACAATATCGAAATCACCTCCAAGAGGCCAACTACGAAAAATATTAAGCCTAAAAAAATTTTTAGTGTGCCTGTGACATCACCTCGAGGGCCAAACAAGTGTGATATGAACCCAGCGACACCATTAGCTTTTATTGACCATATAAGCCAAAACACAAAGAAGATCATCGCTAAAGCAAAGGTGAGATTTAAATCCGCCGTGGCGCCGCGTAAGAGCGGTTTTGTGAGGATAAAGCCATGAGCCGAGTCATATCCGTAACCAATCGTTCCTATTCCCGGGATTAACCCAAACCAGTTTGCAGCTAAAATAAAAATGAACACGCTGGCAAAATACCAAAACGTTTTTAAGGTAAGTTTGTGGCCGAGTATGGATTCTAGGAACGAAAACAGCGATTCGACAACCCATTCCACAAAGTTTTGAAGGCCGCTAGGTATTAGTTGCATTTTACGTGTCGCTAATCGCGCTATGGCAATGAGAGCAATGGTCACTATCCAGCTAACGACGATACTATTAGTAATAGGTAGCGGGCCGATATGGAATAGAATAGGTGGAGCGGGGGATAACCCGTGATGGCCTTCCCCGGTGGATTCAGCTGCGGCCTGCAGGTGTTCCGCCAGCATTAAACCCACCGCGGCAACTGCCCAACCTATCCTAAACGTTCGTTTAAATGGTTGCATATCGGTTAACCCCCGACCGTTACTTCACAGGAACGTTGAGTAACGATTTCGGGGCATACAATCTGCAAAACGGTTCTTAGAAATGCAAGAGAAAACAGCCCCCCGTTCTAGGTTGCTCGCAGATTTTTTTAGTTAAAATGGGTTGTAAATGGTTTGGGTTCAACAGCTGGGTGGTTTAGAAACTAATAGCCCGCTGTTTGGAAGATTTGTGACTGTAGTTTGAGGCAGGTTAGAACCAATTACGCAGCAAACAATTAGACTTTGCAAGAAAACACTGTGGGGATTTAGGGCGAAAATTCCATTTGACGGGGTTAAATCCCCGGGTTTATGGTGAGAGCCGAAGTATGAAGATAGTTGTTTGTGATCCTGTTTCACCGAAGGGGGTCGCACTACTGAAAGCGCGGCCTGAGTTTGAAGTCGTGGAGCTGGGTAAGCGACATTTCGAGGATGAATTGATCCCCCTTGTAAGTGATGCTGTGGGAATTCTGGTTCGGTCAGAGACGAAGATTACGAAGCGGGTGATTGAATCGGCTCCAAAACTGAGGGTAATAGGACGGGCGGGGGTAGGAGTGGACAACATAGATGTGGAAGCTGCTACTAATCATGGTGTTGTGGTAATGAATGCTCCTGGGGGTAACACCATTGCTACGGCTGAGCTTACGATGGCATTGATGTTAGCGTTAGCTCGAAACATTCCGCAAGCGCATGCTTCGGTTAAGGCAGGGGAATGGAATCGAAAGGCGTTTCATGGGATAGAGTTATACGGCAAGACTTTGGGTATTTTGGGTTTAGGGCGAATTGGTGGTGAGGTGGCTAAACGGGCAATGGCGTTTGGTATGACGGTGATCGCTTATGACCCGTATGTGACTTTGTCGAGGGCAAATGCGTTGCAGGTGGAGTTGGTTGAATTAGACGAACTTTTTGCTCGGGCTGATTTTATTACAATCCACATGCCCCTTACAAATGAGACCAAAAACATGATAAATGCGGCGTCGATAGCTAAGATGAAGAAAGGGGTTCGGATAATTAACTGTGCGCGTGGGGGTATTGTTAATGAGGCTGACTTGGCAGATGCGATAAAAAGTGGGCATGTGGCAGGGGCCGCATTAGATGTTTATGAATCGGAGCCCCCGCCGGCGGATTTCCCGCTTCGAGATCTGCCTCGGGTGATCATGACCCCGCATTTAGGGGCAAGTACAGAGGAGGCCCAGGAAAATGTAGGTGTGGAAGTAGCCCAGGCTATCATCGATTATCTTCTGTATGGTGTGGTCCGTAACGCAGTTAATGTGCCGAGCTTGGATTTGAAGACGTACTCTCTTATTCGTCCGTATCTGCTTTTAGGTGAAAAGCTTGGGAAACTGGTTGCGCAAATTGCACCGAAACGGAACGAGCGGCTTGTTATCACCTATGGCGGAAAGGCTGTGGAGGTCCCAGGAGAACCCATAGTACGTGCAGTATTAAAAGGCTTTTTGGAAAGTGCAGGCGGACACGAAGTTAACATGGTGAATGCGCGTGCATTAGCAAAAGCGTTAGGTTTAGTGGTAGAAGAAATTAAGTCGAGTGAGGAACTGGATTACACTGATTGGCTGCAGGTAATGGCGCAGAGCGGGGAAACAAAAGTATCTTGCATGGGAACATTTTTTGGCCCGCGACAGCAACCTCGAGTTGTCAGGATAAGCGATAAGCCGGTCGAGATTATACCTGAAGGCGTGTTGTTGTTGCTTACCAACCGTGATAGACCGGGGATAGTGGGGATCATCGGCACAATAATGGCTAAGTATAACATAAATATTGCCTCGATGAGTTTGACAAGGGATGTTGCGGGGGGACGGGCCCTCACTGTAATGAACCTCGATAGTGTGCCCTCATTGGAGGCTATCGAAGAGATTAAGTCGCATCCTGATATTAGCGACGTCAAGGTAGCTGTGGTGTAAGCGAAGGCTTTAGAAAGGAGACAACATGAAAAATCGTATTACTGTTAGTTGGTATCACCGGATTTTAGCGGTGACGGTAACTGCTGCAGTAAGTGGGGCTATAGGAGTTGCTCAGACAAGTACACCTTCTGTAACGGCACCTCCACCTGGTTCCCTTACTAATGTAACTAAAAAAATTGTGGCTAAAGGCAAAGGGTTTGAAATCACCCGCGAAGAATTGGACGATGAGGTAATTCGACTTAAAGCCGATTTAGCCAGATTGGGGCGTACCATCCCTGAGGGACAGGATATGCTGATTGACCGAACCGTTCTGGAAAACCTGATTCAGCTGAAGATGCTTTGGGCTAAGGCAACAACAAATGAGTTGGAAAATGCCCGGAAGGTAGCAGCTGAAAGAATCGAGGCAGAAAAGAAAGACGCTGGGGATGAAGAAACGTTCCAACGACGGTTAAAAGCAGCGGGCCTTACTGAATTGCAATTCAGTAACCGTATAGTGGAACTAACCGTGGCAGAATTGGTTTTGGAACGGTTGCTCGGGGTCAAAGTAACAGACGACGACGTAAAAAAGTTTTATAATGACAATCCGGATCAATTTGAAAAGCCGGAGTCCGTCAGAATTGCGCACATACTATTGCTTACAAGGGATCCGGCAACTGGTGCGGAATTAAGCGAGTCCGAGAAAGAAGCCAAGCTTAAGAAAGCTCAGGGCGCCCTTAACCGAATTAAAAACGGGGAAGATTTTGGCAAGGTGGCGAAAGAAGTTTCTGAGGACCCTGGAACACGTGATCAGGGTGGCGTTATTAGTAACGCTATCCCAAAGGGACAGTTGGCAAGTGGTTTACCTGAGTTCGAAGCGGTGGTCTTTAAGCTCGGTACAAATGAGGTCAGTGATGTGATTACTACACGGCTCGGCTATCACATTGTAAAGGTACTTGAAAAGGAGCCAGCCAAAATGGTTGAGTTGGAAAAGGTCTCTGACGACATTAAAAGGTACCTCCGGCGCCGACAGATCCAAGCTGGGGCGGCGAAGTTGTTTGAAGATTTGAAGAAGGAGCTTGAGGTCCAAATTGTGGACGAGAAGTTAAAGGAAGTGAAGTTGCCAGAGGTTCCATCTTCAGGAGGGTAGAACTGAAAGCAGCTTTAGTGGTAAGTAAGACGCTTCACCAACAGTCGTTGGTGAGGCGTTTTTGTTTATGCTTAAGTCTAGGTAATGAAGTTGTGACGGATTGTTGTTGATTTAAAGCCTGAATTAAGGGGAAGGGTGCGCAAGATGTGAAGTTGCAGAGTTTAACTGTCGCAGTTTTGAGCATTCTTAACTTAACTCTTTTTGGGTGTTGCAAATGGGATCATCCCATACGCGTAACGTATCACTTTGAACCTAAATGGGCGTTGCTTTTAGATGGCCGTTTTTTCGTTATCGGAGGGGTTGGTGTTTTTATTACCCCTTTGTAGTGATTCCAAGTACTTGAGGCGCACGTGTGTTAAGCAATCCCTGAGTAGTTGTGCTTCCTCGATGGAAAGGTTCCCCTTTGTTTTGTGTTCAAGCATCTCGAGGATCCCGATAGCAATTTGGGCTTGGTTGTGGTCGATTTGTTTTTTGCCGGTTTGTGGGTTTGGAATTTCCCCTAAAAACATTAATGCAATTTGTGTTTGCCACGTGACCAACTCCCGAAAAAGTTGGGAGGAAATAGCGTCGATAGACGATGGATCATGTTGCTGGTTTGAATTTTGGCTAAAAGAGCTCATTTGGGCGATTTTTCCTTTTTTTGCTGTTACGCAATTCTGTGTTTAGGAATTTGAGCAACAACTTTAGTCTTGCTTCCAAGTTTAAGGTTTCCAACAACGTCTGTCGATGTTTTGCCCGTCTTAGCAAAGTGCTTGAGATGAAATCGGTGACTTGTTGTGGATCATCAACCGAACGTAAGAATGTTATCAAGCTTTGTGTTGCGTCTGCGGGAACTACTTTTGGGATGGCGTAGGTTGATACTTGGGATGCAAAGGGGACGAGTTTGCCTTTTACGAGGTTTTCCTCTACTAAGTTGCATACTTCGTCCAAGAGTTCGCGGACGGTTTCCGTGTCGAAGGGGGGTGATTCCAACACCTGGTAGGTGTAGATAGGATATGGTTTTGTAATTAGGCGTTCTTCAAGTTCGACCCGCGCGAGTCCCTGGAAAACAGCACGAATTGACCCATCATGGGCGGTTACTGCGATTCTCGGGATACCAAGACATGCCACCGGTTCCGGAGTCTGACCTTTGGCATGCAATTTGCGCATCGCCACGATTAGGAATCGGTTCCCATTGATCACGTCGTGCATTAGCTTGATTTGGGCGGGTGCTGTGATAATCGCCGGGAGAAACGAGGCAGGAAACAACGTCGTCTCCGGCAAAACCAGCACCGGCATTTGATCCGACAAAACCATAGGTACAGTTTACTGCATAGGGTAACAAAAGCAAGGTTGTGAAAAGGCTCGTATGTTGGAACTGCGCCTAGGCGCAGTTTATTCTTCCCTAAGTGCGCCGCCGATAATGAATTACTTTGAAATCTTTATGGTCTAGAATTTGCTCGTCGAGTTCAAACATGCTTTCGAAGAGGGGCATTATGACGTCCCCAGGAATCGTTGTTTTGATAAGTGAGACAAATATATCCGACCACCATGGCAGAGTAAGTTTGTAAATCGATGCACCCCCACAGACGAAGATTTTTTGGTTGTTTGCCACCTTGGGCAGCTCAGCCAGGTCTGAGATCGTTATGACGTCCGGATGCTTAAAACCGGATTTTGATAATACCACGATTGTCCGCCCAGGCAGAGGTTTGCCAATAGACTCAAAAGTTTTCCGCCCCATCAGTAGTAAGTGCCCCATGGTCAGGTTCTTAAACCATTTAAGTTCATCAGGGATGTGCCATGGCAATTTATCTCCAACGCCTATGACCCGATTTAACGCCATGGCAACTACCGCGGTTAGAGGCGGCATTTTTACTAACTCGTTTGCTGGCTCGGTTTTTCCAATTTCGTTTTTCATGTTTACATTACTGGTTGCTCGATTGAACTGGAATGTTATGGAGATGTTTATTCGCGCGCTAGTGGTTTTTGTTAATTGGTGGCATAACTGAATCGAGGTTACCGGGAGCGGGATCAGAGCAAAGAATTGCGGAATTGCGTCTGCACTTTAAATAATACGCCGCGTCATGGGTAGGATGGCAATAGCTTTGCGTCGATTATGTGACTTAGGTTTTGGTGTGGTTTGTTGCCGAAAACTTTTAAAGGGCATTCAGGGACAAAAAGGTGGTTTGGATAATTTTTTGACGAAAGCCTGTTTGTTAAGCTAAACTTTTGTAGTGTATGAGTACGAGTATTCCCGAACAGCTAAGGTATGCGAAGACCCACGAATGGGTACGGCTGGAAGGCAATGTCGCTGTAGTAGGCATTTCTGATCATGCTCAACGCGAATTGACGGATATTGTGTTTGTGGAGTTGCCCAAGGTAGGGCGTGAGGTTAAGGCTGGAGACGCGTGCGTGGTGATAGAATCTGTAAAGACGGCCGCGGATGTTTATTCGCCTGTATCCGGGACAATCGTTGAAGTTAATACTGCTTTATCTTCCGATCCGGGATTGGTAAATCGGGATCCATATGGTGCGGGTTGGCTTTTCAAAGTTCAAGTTAGTGATCCGAAGGAAGTGGATTTGTTGCTCGATAGCAAAGCATATGCGCAGCATATAGGGGCATAGCCTTTCCGGCTTGCTTAGTTTATAGACGTTTATAGATGGAAGCTGAGCCAACCCAACTTCAGTCTCACAATACTGTAAAAGAGGGGAGAAGACCTCATCTTCCGGGCTGGTTAAAAGTACGTCCGGCCCCAGCTGAGAAATATGGTCGGGTGAACGCTACTTTGACTCGTTTAGGTTTGGTTACCGTGTGTGAGAGTGCGAAATGTCCGAATCGGAGGGAGTGTTGGGGCCGCGGTACAGCGACTTTCATGATATGTGGCGCCGTTTGTACACGGGGGTGTAAGTTTTGCTCGGTAGCGTCGGGGCGGCCCAACCATTTAGATCCGGATGAACCTAGGCGTGTAGCTGAAGCCGTTCGCACCTTGGGGCTTAAATATGTGGTGATAACCTCGGTGACACGGGATGATTTACCAGATGGTGGGGCCGGACATTTTTGTGCCACGGTTAAGGCAATAAAGGGATTAGTGGGAAACGTAGCTGTTGAGGTGCTGACGCCTGATTTTCAGGGAAAAATCCAGTGTATTATTGATGTTGTGCAGAGTGGGGTAAAGGTTTTTGCTCACAACATAGAGACCGTACGGCGATTGACGCCCGTTGTCCGGTCACAGGCCGACTATGAGAGGTCATTGGAGGTACTGGCCGTGGCGCGAAAACATGCGCCTGAAGGCGTTTATATAAAGTCAGGTTTTATGGTTGGCCTCGGAGAGACATTCGATGAAGTAGAGCAAGCGCTTCGGGATCTTCGGCGTGTAGGTTGCGACATAATCACGATAGGACAATATCTGCGGCCTACTACACAGTGTTTGCCGGTTGCTGAGTTTGTACCACCCGCAAAATTTGCCCAATATGCAGAATTAGGTAGGCGAATGGGCTTTAAGATGGTGTTTAGTGGACCCCTGGTCCGGAGCTCGTTTTTGGCTGAACGGGTGTTGGAGTGGGATTCACCGGCTGCTGACGGAATTAACCATGAACCTTAGTAAAAGCAATAGGCAGGCTGCAAAGAAGATTGTTACAAGGATTAGTGTAATTGTTTTTGCAATATTGGCGAGCTTGACAGCTTTTTGTAATTGGCTGCGTTCTCGTTCGATTAGGGTTGTAATCTGCTTTTCCAGTTCTTCTGGGAGTAAAGCCTCAGGCACGATCTTATAATGGAGCCACCGTGGATAAGTGCATCTCCAACGCGAAGGTAATGCTTGCAGTTCCTTTGGAGAAACTCTTCTCATGCCTACCTTTTCCCAGAAGGGGGATTGTTCTTGAGTCCAAAGTTGGGTTACTCCGCTTGCTCGGGCGAACGTAAGGATCCTTTCCCATAAGATAGGTCGAATTTCCTCGGCTAAAGTCTGATCGAAGAAAGCCTCGCTGTGTATTCTTGCGTGATTGTTAAAGATTTCTAGGCCGATTGCCCCTTGAACCAAACCTTCTGGGGATTCCACTACGAGAAATTCAGTAAGTTTCTTTTCTAGGTCCCATGCGGGAAATTCATTCGCAACCCAGAGGACCTTAAGTTGGGGTAGATGTTCAATGGTAGCCCGTAGAATCTTGTAGGGCGTTTCACCCATAGTTTTTGGCCCATAGTAACCGCCCTTCTCTAATTTGGCAAACTGACAACTGACTAGCCGGTTGACCCTCTTGGCGCTGTCTGTGTTGAATTGATGTGTTACGTGGTTACTGTTAAGTAAGTGACAAGAAATTTTCCAAGAGCCGCTTACCGTGTTCTGTGAGTACGCTTTCGGGATGGAATTGTACGCCCCATATAGGGTAACTCTTGTGCCGGATACCCATGATTTCGCCTTCCTCTGTTTCCGCAGTTATTTCCAAACATTCAGGCATGGTGTCACGCCTAATTACTAATGAATGATAACGAATAGCTGTGAATGGGTTCGGTATCCCCTCGAATAATTCCCGTCCGTTGTGGTAGATGAGCGATGGTTTACCGTGCATAATGCGATAGTTAACGACGATTTCGGCTCCGAATACAAACCCAATGCACTGGTGTCCCAGACATACGCCTAGGATAGGTTTATAGGCCCCAAATTCGCGAATGATGTCATTAGATACTCCTGCTTCCCGGGGCGTACATGGGCCAGGTGAAATTAGGATACGATCGGGATTAAGTTTACGCACATCCTCGACGGTTACTTGGTCGTTCCGGTAGATAATCATTGGTACACCCAATTCGCCAAGGTATTGCACGAGGTTATAAGTGAACGAATCGTAATTGTCGATTACTAGCAGCATTGTATTTGATTGTGAATATAACACGGGGGTTAGGTTTTGAAAACAACAGTTCGGACATGGAAAGTAATTCAAAATGTAATCTCGTTCGCTCTGGTGTTTCGTTTGTTAAGAACATTCTCCCGCAATAAATCCATAGGTGAAACAGGCGGCAAAGTACGTTGGTTTGGTTTTCCATATATTGCCTGTTCCAGGGTGCCGCGGGGGTTTGCTGGTGCGTCGTTTTAGTGTGTTGACTGCAACAGCATTAATTTGGGGCTATACTAGCAAAATGGAAAGTGGGGTAGAGAACTGTAAATAGGGCATTTGGTATTTGAGAAATGTCAGTACAGTGTTTTCCCCCAATTGCTACAACAAAGGGTAGGGCTGATTGCTTGTTTGCTGCGATTTACTTTTTCTTTACGCATGAAATGTGTTGATAAGCAAAGGTGGTTTGAGTCATACTAGAGTTGACTACATGAACGTAGCTTAGGCATGGCTTCAGTTGGTGAAACACTTAAAAAGGCAAGAGAAGAACAGGGTTGGTCAGTGGACTGGGTGGCATCGGAATTAAAGCTTCGTGTTGATTATGTCCGGGCCATGGAAGAAGACCGTTGGAATGTATTTCCGGCGCCGGTGTATGCTAAGGGGGCTTTGCGGAGTTATGCGAGGCTGTTGAAATTGGATCCAGAGCCGTTGGTCGACATAGTGAGAGAAACATTGGAAGGTAAAATACAACCGCGGCACTTCCACACCAGTGGAGATTCGGGGCAAGGATGGTGGGATAAGATGCTGTTTAATTTTACGCTAGTATTTTGGCGTAGGTGGGTTGTGTTTGTTTTTATTCTGGTGTTTATTGTTGGAGCGATTGTTATTTTTGCCCTTGTAAGGAAGGGAGATTCAGCGCAAAAGAACCCGATAAAACCCACCGTGGTTATGCCATCGAGCATCCCCGGGGAACAATTGCCTCTGAATCCGCGGCGGTAAACAGTATCCTCCCAAAAGGCGTGAAAATTTTTAGCAACCGTGCATGTAAAGGTGTCGGTATCGCCATAGGTAGATCACGCCTGTAATAGCCGTAAGCAGAATAGCTATCCACAGGGATAGCAAGGCGATAAAAGGCAACCACTTAAGCAGAAACACAGTCAAAGGAGCGGGCCATTCGGCTGCCGCATTTAAGGTCAAGAGACATACAATTGCTAGTACTTGGGCAGCTGTCTTATGTTTCCCAAATCTTTCTGCTGGTAGAATCATATGCTTGGCTGCGGCAAGTAATCTGAGGCCAGTGACTGCTAATTCTCTTGTGACGATCACTACGGCCATCCAGGCATGGACGCGGGGATAAATTGCATAGTCCCCAATTTGTAGTGCAACTGGCAATGTACCAGTTAACATGGCATGGATATGTTTTTCAATGAGTGCAATGAAGGCTGAACTTATTAGTACTTTGTCCGCCAAAGGATCCATCAAGATCCCAAAGTTTGAAACCAAGCCGTGTTTCCGGGCAAGCTTGCCATCAATGTAATCAGTGTATGCTGCTACAATAAAAGCCACTAATGCCAGGGTTTGGTACGGTCGGCCGGGTATTAGCAAAACCACGAGGAAAAGCACCGTAAGCACAAATCTAGAAACAGTAATTTTGTTAGGCAAATTCACGTGTTTCTTTTTAGAGGAAATTTTAGTATTCGCAAGTTTCTGATTTAGCAATGATTGGCGTGATTACTAAAAACGGTGATGAGAGGCTAGATATGCCTTACCCCCGCTGGTTAGGGTGGAGGTAGAGTAGATACCCCACTTGGAACAATAACCCACAAGCGAACCTGTTATTTCTAAACTGTTTGCCCGCGTCGCCAAAAGTCCAAAGCCATAGTATTACATCGACCGTAGGGTTCCTGTCCGTTTGTCAACCACGGTCCAATCGGGTATGACGATGACATGGGTGCTTGCCAAGAGCCGAGTTTCGAATTACCTGTGTTGTCACACCCTGTCAGGCACGGAGGACAACTTTCAAATCAAAACTTAAACCAACACGTTGTCA